>OMFR01000626.1_pt1 | contig 18117 bp, 20 predicted proteins | sample 1645691 | NCBI WGS metagenome assembly OMFR01 (sample SAMEA103958132, study PRJEB25191) | human gut metagenome | biome: human-associated habitat [ENVO:00009003]; feature: intestine environment [ENVO:2100002]; material: feces | place: Germany | collected 2013/2015
CGTCCTGTACACTGCGCGGAATACGGAACTTTTCGCGTTCCATCTTCTGCGCTTTTGACAGGGTTTTAATCAAGCGGTTTCCTCGCTGTCATGGGTGTTTTTCTTCATAGGCAAACCTCTCTTTCGCTTTATGCCCGCACGGATGGCGGGCTGCAGTGCGGTGTAATAATAGGTGTCGGACTTGAACACGAGGCGTTTCGGGCAGAGAATTTCGGATTTCACCCACGCCCAAAGCACCTGTTCGGCAGTCATGCCGTGGTAGGTGAAAAACCCGCAGGCGGCAAAGGGCGCGGCACCCAGAATGCACATCCAGCCGATTTCTTCGGTGCCGACATATGGCTGCAAGGCAAAGTAGATGCCTACTGCAATGCCGACCGCCAGCACCGAGCAAATAAACTGCCGCGTATTCAGCCCGAAAAAGATGTTTTCGTGGTAGTCGCGGACTTCTTTCGGTATTTTGATTTCTATACTGCATTCCCTCTTTTTTAATAAATAGGTTGAATTTATCCTATAATTCGTGTATACTATATTCAAAGGAGGCATTGAATTATGGTTATTAACACAGACAATCTTGTATCCATCACGGAGGCCAACCAGAATTTTTCCCGTGTAGCACGGATGGTTGATGAGAACGGCGCGGCGGTCATCTTAAAGAATAATGTCCCGCGTTATGTTCTAATGGAGTTCAGCCAAGTCGAGGACGAGCAACAGGCTAAAGACGAGGACATTCTCGAAATCTCCAAGCGCCTGATTGCCAAAAACAAGCAAGCCTATGAGGTACTTGCTAAATGAAAACGCTGAGCAAGGAACAGGTTTTAAGGCTGCATAATGCTCTGTTGGAGACATTTGGCGGTACTGCCGGCATCCGTGACGATGGATTATTGGAATCTGCTTTGAATGCGCCTTTTGCTACATTCGGCGGGCAGTATCTATATCCATCCGTGCAGGCAAAGGCGGCACAGCTTGGATTTGGCTTAGTCTGCAATCACCCATTCGTGGATGGCAACAAGCGCATCGGCGCCCACGTTATGCTGGTTTTTCTGGCAATTAACGGAATTGAACTTGACTACACGCAGGAAGAACTGATTGACATTATTTTGCAAATTGCAAGCGGTCGTGCAAAGGCAGCGGATTTGCTGGAATGGATTCTCTATCATCAGGCATAATATTTGCGGCGCACCATAATGGTGCGTCGCTTTTGCTTCACAACCCCATAATCTCTTTGACAATGCGGTCGCAGCCCTTGATGGCTCCCACCAGTACGAGCAGGTTGAATGCCAGTTCCCCGACATAGGTCCAAACAGCGGTGACAACGGATGCACCGGTATCCACGGCGGGCGGGCTGGACGAGATGGCGGAGAAAATAATGCAGGACAAGGCAATCACCACGCCCTGCAAACAGACCCCTGCATAGCTGCGGATGAAGTTTTTGCCCACGCTGCTGGTGGGTTCACCTGCGAATGTGGACAGCGGGATCGGCGCAATGGCTGCATACATCCACAGGCTGAACATTCTGCCGTAGACCGTGAGAATCATCGTGAACGATAGAACGGTTATTAACAGCCCGCCGATCAGCGTAACCGCCCACAGCGGGATGCTATCCCAAAAGCCCACATTGTTAATGGCATCGATCAACTCCTGCGGCAGCGATACGCTGCTCATCCCGGAGCTGCCCGATTGGGTGATGATGGTAGACACCATGCCCTGCACGATGGAGAACACCGCCAGCATCAATTCCAACCCGTAGGTCACCGCACCTTTTGCCAGCGCAAAGCGGATGAACAGCTTTAGCGCGTGTTCGGGCTTTTTCACTTCCACAAAGCTGCCGCAGGTTTTCATAACACCCACAGCGAAAAACAGCACCAGCAGCCCATAGCCGATTGCCTGCAAAGCGCCGTGAATGCCGGTCATTACACCCCAAACCTGTCCGCCCTTGAATGTCTGCGGGCTTTCGGTCAGCAGTGACCAAATCTCCGCCAGTTTGTCGTTCCATGTGGAGAGTGCGGCGTTCAGGTTACTGACAATCCAAGACTCACCCACAGGGCATCACCGTCCTTCCTCTTGGTATGACCCTCACGCGGTAATGAGGTCGAGAATTTCCTTGGCGAAGGTAATCACCAGCCCGCCAGCCAGCGTCAGGAAGCCTTGGCTGCGCTGGCTGGGGTCATGGCTCTGCAAGGACAGACCAACCTGCACGATGCCCCACCCCAGCAGGATAAGCCCCACCGCGCGAATCAGCGAAAAGATGAACGTGGAGAGATTCTCCACGACCACCAGCGGATCACTGGCGGCAAAGGCGGGCAGGGCAAAAACAATGCCGCACACCAGCACGGCGTACAGCGCAAACAAATTGAGAGAAATTTTCACGGATTTTTTGTTATGATTCAGCTTCATGTAGACCTCCGAATTCTTTGTATGGTTGGCCTCATCTCTACCGCTTCGGCGGGCAGAAAATCGTCCATATCCAGCAGTTCGTAATTTTCGGGTGCACCGGGCAGATCCTCCAGCGCATTGCCGGCGGCGGTATAGTCATAGGGAGCTGCGCCGCCGTCCTCGGTGTAGCGGATGTTCGGATGTTTGAGCAGATTATACTTGAAATCCACCACAGGGCGCTCCCCTCGGATGAACAAAATGCACTTGCTGTTATCCAGCAGCCGCACTTCGTCCGGGGTCATAAGGTCGCGCCCGGATTGCTGGTGGTTGATGCTGTAGCTGCCGCTGCGCCCCTTGCTTTGGTTGTAGCTGGTAGTGGAAATCGTTTCTTTCCCCAGCAGTTCCGAAACATATTTGTGGGTTTCTTTCTCGGTGCCGCCGAGGTAGAGAAACTCATCACACAGACCGACCAGCGATTCCCAATCGTCTTTATACATGGCTTTGAGCTGTGCCATGTTTTGCACGATGATGGAGCAGAAAATAGCGCGGGAACGCATAGTTGCCAGTGCCGACAAGAATGTATCTTTTGGCAGTGACAGGTTTGCATACTCATCCATGAGACAATGCACCGGCACAGGCAAGCGTCCTTTGTGTATGCGGTCTGCTTGGCGGTATAGTGTCTGGATAAGCTGGGTGTAGATCATGCCGACCAGATAATTGAGCGACTTATCCGAGTCCGGAATGCAGCAGAACAGCGCAATTTTGCGTTCGCCCAATTCCTGCAAGTGCAGTTCGTCCGTCATCGTCAGCTTGGCGATGGACGGCAGATTGAACGCGGCAAGGCGCACACCTACACTCACCAAAATCGATTTCGCCGTTTTGCCCGCGGCTTGTTTGAAAATGCGATATTGTTTGCAGGCAATGCTGTCGGGTTCGCGCATTTCCAATCGCTCGAACAAGATGTCCAGCGGGGATTGGTAGTTGTCGTCATTCTCGTGGACTTCTGCGGCGGCAATCATCTCCATAACCATCGAGAAGTTTTGTTCCTCCGGTGGAGCCTCGTGCAGCAGGTACAGCATGAGGGCTTGCAGCAGGGCAGTTTCGGATTTTTCCCAGAATGGGTCGCTGCTTTTTGAATGTGATGGCGTGGTATTTTGAATCAGATTTTCAATCAAAGTCAACACTTCACGGTCATCATGTACATAGACAAACGGATTATAACAGAATGATGCGGCGGGATTTATGAGGTCAAAAACGATGACCTCATACCCATTTTGCTCCAACAAATTCCCGGTCTTACGCAAAATTTCGGATTTTGGGTCAGTAATGACCATTGAGCAGGTACATTCCAGCACATTCGGCACACCATAGGTGCGCGTCTTGCCTGCGCCGGAGCCGCCGACGATAAGGATGTTGGTGTTGTGCTTATGTTTGTAGCCATCTATCCCGATGTGAAAGTGTTGGGTCAGCAGCAGATTCGGTCCTCGCTTGTCCATGTAGAACTTGTTTAACCGGAACACGTCACCCCAAGCCGCCGAGCCATGCTCCGCGCCGGGGCGGGTGTTCTTCTGATCCGTCACGGCCACGATAACTGCTACCGCATAAGCCACCGTGAACACAAGCAAAAAGCGTGGGCTGTCTTGACTCCACGCCAACGCAAACGGCTCTGCCAGTGCGCTGTTCAGTGCATCCAGCAGAGCCGTTATTTTCATGCCCGGCTGCCAGCGGCAAGCCACCGCCAGCGCCGCCCACCATACAAGTGGTAGCGGCAGCAGCCAGACCCACCAAGGATTCTTTCTTCCCGGCGTGGTGGGCTACCTTTCTTCACCGCGATAGGGCGGGCGCTTTGTACGCTCGGTATCCCATGCCTGACGTTTTCTCCACAACTTCGGCAAAACCGCGGAAAAGTCCTGCGGCATACGCTCTGCTTTGATTTGCGGCAGATTTGCAAACAAATCGCTTTGCAGCGTTTTCCATGCAACTTTATCCGGCATATTTTGAGTATAGAATTCGTTGTAGCTGTACGCCAGTCCACTGGTATCTATGTAGTGCTTGACTTCCGTTCGCAGCATTTGCCGCTCCCATTCGGTTTCCTGCGCACGGTGGGGTGCAAGCTGTTCCTGCATGATTGCCTGATGTAAATCGGCAGACGATTTCAGCAGGGCCGGATACTTTCGGAATAACTTGGCGGCAATTTCTTCCTTTTCAAAATAGGTGTGCAGCTGCTGCCCCGCGTAAGCATACCACGCCACATTCCCGCATCCCATCCACTCAGTATCTCGGAACGGAATATTGAGCGCCGCAAGGTTATCGGGATCAATCAGCGCCTGCCGATAAGCATCATACCCCTGCATAATCAGCCAGTTACGAAAATCCGTGAATCGGTCATCCGAACTGCCGTCATTGATGATGCAGGCTGCTGCGACCATTCTGGGAAAGTTGGCTTTATTGCGATAGCTTTGCCATGCGCAATCAAAGCCGAGCAGTTCATCCTGCGGCAAGTTGATAAGTTCCGTGTAAAGGAACTGTTTCACGGACGCTTCATCCTGCATATCCGCTTGGGCGCGGACTCGGTCAATGATCGACCAGAATTTTTCCCATGTCATAGCCGGATTCACCAGATAAACAGCGGCGTGTGGGTGTGGAGCAGCCGCGTCAGTGCATCATCCACGGCATCGGTGTACCCGCCCTCAGCCAAGCGCTGGGTACGCAGTTGGTTGAGGGCTGCTTTTGCCAGCCGATACTCTGCCGCCGACATCGTCAGCTTGCCGCCTGCGGGCAGATCGTTCACTCGAAGGATCAGCCGCCCAGTTACTTCGGTGCTGCCGCCGTGGGCGCGCTGTCCGTAGTAGACATCACCCAGCGCCCGGAGCAGGATGCTTTTGTTGGCGCGGTCAAGTTTAACTTTACGTTCTGTCATTGTTTTTGCACCTCCTATCGCCAACATACCATAGAACCGCCGCAATAGCTATCTGCCATTTGAAAACAAACAGAAAACATTTACATCACCTTTTCTTTGCGCCGGATTTTTACCGGCAGCTTGGGCATACGGTCTTTGGGTGCCTCTGCTCGGTTTCGCAGGTAGGCGGTAATATCCTGCAGTTCCATGCGGACGCTGGGGCGCTCACCCTTGGCTCGAAGCTGATCGGCGCGCGGCGACGGCGAGTTTGCAAAAGATTTGCTGCTGTCGGAGAAAGGCTCGGACGGACTGGCGTTCTCCGAGCCCAGAGGAAAATCCACGGTGGGCGTGTCCTCGTGGTTGGGGGCTGCATTTTCCAAATTCTGCTGCACAGCATCGACCAGTTCTGCCGTGCCGGTGTCAACAGCATCCAACTGCAATTTCTCAATGATGCGGTTGGCCTTGGACGCATCGTCCTGCAGGATGGCGATTTCAATGTGGTCGGGGTCCATCTTGTCGCGGATAGGACAGAACAGCAGCCCATGCGCTTTGGCAGCACGGGCAAAATCATGCATACGGTCTTTGTCCACCGTGAAAAACTTCAGTGTTTTTTGCTCCTTCAAAAGGCGAATTAGATGTGTTTTGCCGTGGGTTTTCTGGCTGTCGTGCAATACGGCTTGGGCGAAAATAAAGAAGTTTTTCGCAGCGGTGCCGGAGATGCGCAGGGCAAACTCTGCACCCTCCAGCGAGTAGCGGACGACCTGGTCTGCGGGTTCAGAGCCGTAATTCATCTGGCATCACCGGTCTTTTCTTTGGGCGAGGGCAAGTGGCTGAACGAGTCCATGCCGGGGATGAGGGCAAGACTGCGCCCGCAGTCCCAATCTACATGGATTTGCCCAGCGTCGTCGATACATTCCACCGTCCCCATGGAACCGGGCGGCACGGGGAATTCATCTTCCATACAGCTGAGTTGCAGCCGGGTACCGGGCGGGTACTTACGGCGCAGGTGTTCGATGTAGTCTTTGTTGGGGTATTTCATGGGCATCTTTCCTTTCATGGTTATAGTGTCAAATCAATGTTGGGTCTACGGTCACGCTCATGTTCCTGTTCGCGCTGTTGCTGTTCGGCGCGGTCACGACGGGCTTCGGTGAGGTGTTGCTGCACCTCTAGGGATTGTTCAGCAATTTTGCGGCAGAGCCGTTCTTCTTGGCGAAGCTGCTTTAAGGCGGCGGTGATTTGCTGGATGCGCTGGCTGTCCGGGTTTACTTTATACAGCGATTTTCTTTGTGCCGTGAGTTGGACAATATCACCCAGCTTGGCTAGTCGGTAAGTTTCCAGCTGTGCCAGCGTGTCAATGTTGTTCTTAGATAGAAACTCCATCTGCCGAATTCGCTGATCCAACTTGTAAGCATCCTGCCGCACGGCATAGCTGGGGCGGCGAGGTTTGCGAGGAAGTGCGCCCAACTCGTACAGATAGCGGTAGTACAGCGCCCGCAGCCCAGTTAGTTTGCGGCGGGGCTTGCTGTTGTCGCGCAGACGAGCACGTTGGATTGTTGGTGGATTTTCAACATAAGGGCAGTAGCTTCGTGGATACAGGATGCGCGTCTGGATTGCTTCTGGCGTATACCGCTTGCCCAGCGTTTTGAAGCGAACAAAGCGTTCTTTTCCGGGCGGACGCAAAACGGGATACTTGCGCCCCCTGCGGACCTCATAGCCTTTGCGTTCCAGCACGGAAAGAAACTGCCGCCATGTAAGGCTCTGCTGGATAGCTTCGTCTACATCCTGCCGAATAGCCGTACGCCATGTAGGCTGACCGTTTTTCTCCGCCAGCCATTCGGCGTAGGGCTTTGCCACATGATGGGAGGTTTCGGTGTCAATGACCGACAGCTTGTATTTTCTGCAAAGTTCATCTGACACCGCGCGGATTTCCGTCACATAGCTTTTGTAGTTGCTGCGATACTTTTTACCATCCACACAGCTGACCGTGTTCCAGACAATATGCGAATGGATATGCCCAGTGTTCAAATGCGTGCCGATGACATATTCGTACCGCCCGCCCAGCACGCGGTCTGTCAGTTCCTTTGCGATTTGGTGCGCAAGTTCCGGCGTCACTTCGCCGACGGCGAAGCTCTGCACAAGGTGATACCCCTGCACACCGCCCAGCTTATGCCAGCGCTCCTTGGTTTGGCGCATATCGGCAAAGGCGGTTTCCAGCGTGCAGGCATACGAGCTTTCAAAACAGGATTGCTCTGTTTTGTCGCGATTGGCGGCATAATCAAGTGCATCCTGCAAAGATACCGCCGTGGTCTTTTCTTTGTTCATCACATACTTCACCGCCCGATCCAGACGGCGGACAGGGATCACGGATGTGTAAGCCATATTTCATAGGGCCTCCTAGTAGTTTTCTTTTATCTCACGCCAGACTTCCTTGGCGATGCGCGTCATCTCGTCCACGCTTTGCTGCCCCGCCACGCCCGTGCTGTTGGCGCGATGGGCAAGCTGGTTTGCGTTGTTGCACAAACCGGAAATTTGCCGCACAAGTTCCGTATGATGTGTGCAGGGACGGGGATAGATTTCTTTGCCCAAGATAAGAGAGCGCAGGTATTCCTCGCGCGATAATCCACTTGTTTTGACCTGTTCACAAAGATGGCGGTACTCGCGCTCGTTCAGCCGCAGCGGGATTATATGACTGCGCTTACGCACAATGGGGGCTTGGGGAACTCCCCAAAAGTGCGTTTGGATATCCAAACGCTATGCTTGCCAAACACACCCCCCAGCGCCATTCATGACACAAGGTCGTCGCCCTCCGAAACGGCTTTCTTCAAACCATCCAAGGTCGTCACGATGCGGTTGTACTTCTGCGCCAAACCGATCTGTGCGTTGGTGGTAGCGTCCTGATTCCGGCTGCAGACCACCAGCATCGGGCAGCGCAGCAGCTTATCCCGCACAATGGCGGTGTATTCGCTGCGTTCCACGGCATCTTCCAGCACCAAATACTGGCTGTCCTGCAATTTAGGGCATACAGGCAGGTAGCCCAGCAGGTACACCTCGCGGCAATAGTTGCGCAGGTGTTTGGATGTCGCGCCCTCACTGGCGCAGATAAAAGCCCAAGGTCGTTTCATTTTCGTGTTTCCTTTCTGAATGTCGGGAGTGAATCAGATTTGATTCACTTTTTTTAAGTTGGCGGTCAAAAGTGAATCAGTTCTGATTCACTTCGGATTCAAGGGCAGTTTTCAGCCGTTCGGTGCTGCGGCGGAAGTAGGCGTCCGACATTTCAATGCCGACAGCCTCATAGCCTTCCTGCACAGCGGCCAGCACGGTGGTGCCCGCCCCGGCAAAGGGGTCAAGGATGCGCCCGCCCGGTTCGCAGATCTGCACCACATCCCGCATAAGCTGCAACGGCTTCTCGGTCACATGGATGCGGTTCTGCGGGTTCGGGTATCGGAACACGCCCGGCAAACACCCAACATTTCTTTCAAGCGGCATTTTGCCGTTGGATCCCCATACAATGTACTCGGACTGCTGGCGAAAGCGTCCTTTCTGCGGGCGGCTGGCGACCTTATCCCACACCGCCACGCCGCGCCAGGTCCAGCCCGCCCACTGCAAAGCCAGCGTCATGGCGGGAAGCTGCCGCCAATCGATGAACAGACAAACAGGCGCGCCGGGCTTGGCAATGCGGCGGGCGTCCTGCAGCCATGCCGCCGTCCAGAACATCCAACTCAGCTGATCCATCTGGTCAGAGTCGAAGTCGGGCAGCGCCTTGTCCTTACTCATGCTGCTGTACTTTTCGTTGGTGCTGCGGTTCTTGGTGGTCTGGCTGCTGCCGCCGCTGGCATAGGGTGGGTCGGTGATGATGGCATCGAAGCTGTTCGGTTCAAACTGGCGGAGGATCTGCAAAGAATCCCCGTGCAAAATCGACCAGCGGTCACCGCCGCAGTGTTCGGGCACCCGAAAATCAGGGTTGAGAATGTTGAGCGTTTCGGGAGTGTTCGTCAAAGGCATCCTTCTTTCTTATCGTTCAAAATCATGGGTACGGGGTTCTTTCTGGGGCGGTGTCCGGCTTGCCGTCTGCACAGAAACACGGTCATCTTCGAGTACAAAGCAGTCCTGCGTCCTGTTGTCCAGCTTGGTGCCAGGCAGGACAACGGCATTGCCGCGGCAAACAACATTGCCGGAGATTTCGCCATATACACGGGCGCTGCCGTCAATAGTCGGTGCGCACAAGGTTTGCTCATCCTGCCGAATCACGGCATAACCGCAGGCACAGCTTTTCCCCATGAGCAGTCCGCCGCAGACGATGGCATCATCCTGCACAGTCGCATCCCCCATTACGGTGGCGTTCTTGCCGACATAGGCATTACCTCTTGCAACGGCATGATCTGTAAGGACTGCATCGCCGCAGACAACTGCATTTTCACAGGCGATGGCATCCGCTGAAATCCACGCGCGACCCTCTTGGTCGAGGTTATCGTAGCTTTCCACATAGCCGCCGAGCATCCCCGCAAGGACATCCTCGGTCAGATCCGTCACAGCCCGGATGCGGTGCAGGTTGGGATTGTCGGGATGGGCAATGTCGGTGATCTCGTATTTTTTCATCTGGCATCACCTCGGTCACGCTTGGGCGTAGGCTTGGGCGACAGTTCGGTTTCCACATACTCGGAAACTATGCTGAGCGCTTCGGAGTAGCTTTGACTTGCCGTGACCCTGTCGCACATTTCCTTGGCCTTATCGCTCTGCCCGGCATTTTTCAGCAGGCGCGAGGCTCGCCCCATAATGGCGAAAATGTTGCCGTCCTGCCCAATCAGCTGCATCTTAGGCTTCTTCGGGCGGTTCAGCAGTTTTTTGAACTCGGTCATATCCGGCACATCGCGTTTCAGTTCAAAATCGTGATCCTGCCAGAAATGGACGTATAACTTGCCGTCCCCAACATCGATTTCGCGCTGTTCAAAGCCCTCGCCCCAGCCGTCGCTGTACTGACCGGTAATGTAGTTGCACAGGACGGTCTGCTCATCATCGAGCAGAGGTTCTTTCAGTTCCACGGTCAGACAGCCGCAGAGCTCGTTGCCATGCAGCTCGACGGACGGGATGGCCGTGACTACCTTGCCGCGAACCGAATCGTCCTCGCGATAATACTGCATGAGGTCGCCGCCAAAGTCGCGGGTATCATTTTCGACGGCATCGTGGATGGCTGTCTCGTATTCCAGCAGTTCATGCCCGTCCTGCGGGTAGCCCTCGTACTCGTCGTAGAACTCGTCCTCATAGTCAGGTTCATTTGGGAAAAAGTCCGCAGTCAGCGGAGAATAAAATTTCATCTGCAAATCATGTCACCTCTTTCCGCCGCACAGGTCGTGGTCGATCTGCGCGGCATAGTAGTTTTCTATCGTCAGCGGCGCATTGTAGAGCGCCGTCAGTAAATATTGCTTGATGTTTCGGATGCGGGGCGGGTTGTCCTTGAGGCAATCCAGAACATACTGGATATGTTCTGCGCCCAATTTTAGGAATCGAGATTTTACTACTTCTGCAGGCATTTCCTCACCCGAAATGCGGATAGCCGCCCGTTTGGAACAAACCACATCCAGCATCAACTCCACCAGTTCATCCAATCGCATCGTATCCATCGGGTTATTCTGCGCCAAAATCGGATACTCGATATTTTTCAGCAGCAGGGCGCGGTACTCTGTCCGCTGGCCCGCCGCGCGGATAGGATTCGATACGTTATTTGTTCCTTCTTTATTTATTTCTTTAGTATTTAATTGTGCAGGATTTTCCTGTACAGGTTTTTCCCGTTCAGGCTCTGCCTGTTTTGGTTGGGCACACTTAGGCGCAGCTTCTTCGGGCCCCTGTTCCGGGGGCTGCGGTTGCTCTAAAACCGTGTACTCCATGCCGCGCATCTGACCGTTCTTGTCGCGGATGCGGCGGCGGATAATATAACCCGCCGCTTCTAACTCGCGCACGGTGGCACACACGCTGTCCACACCCTCTTTGCAGATGGACGCCAACCCTCGCGTGGTATAATCCCAATCTTCGGGCAGAGATAGCATCAAAGATAAAAGCCCCTTCGCCTTGAGCGAAAGAGCCTTGTTGCGCAGATGATGGTTGGACATAATGGTATAATTTTGCGTCTTTTGTACACGGAACACAGCCATAACGATTTACCTCCTGTTTATGCCCTATAAGTGGGCGAACGATTTCTAACTTTCATGTTGATCTCGCTCTATCGACAAGCTGCCGCGCGGTGGGCGGCAGTTCTTGCCATCAGGTTGCTTTTTGCCATATCAGCGTAATCTCCATTCTCGATGTTGGGCGGCAGGTCATGCACGGCGTAGCGGTCAGCGTAGATTTTCCGGATGCCGACACTCGCCATGCGCCCTTTGGCATCGTTGTCCAGCCGCAGTTCTATCGTGGTGATCTCCGGATGCTGGCGCAGAAATTCCTGCAAGGCCAGCGGTTCTTTGCCGGAGGACGAGACCCCGCCCAGCGACAGACGGTACTTGTCCTCAGCATCCCCGCAGAGCGTCATCTCGGCCATGGCATCTATGGCGGCTTCAAACACGGCCACGGTAGTGCCGGGCTGCATCGGCGGGATGCAGAATCCGTACTGTTTCTGACTGCCGGGGGCCTCGCGCTTGAACGGTTTCCCATAGTCATAAATACCGCGCAGCGCCGCATATTTCGGCATACCCTGCGGGTCTTTTCCCAAGAAAACACAGTTGTGATATTCTGCACTCTCGTACAGAATTTTTCTCTCAATGCAGTATCGGATGGTGGGCAGTGAGATGCCGCGCCCCAGCAGATACCGCGTTACGCGGTCATTATTCGGTGCAGGGTTCGGCAGACGGAACGGCGGGCGTTCGCGCTCCACCGCTTCATGCTGCACTGGGATGTACGTCGGGCTTTCCTCACATAACAGCTGCACCGCCTCTACAAACGGTACACCTTCCACATAAATCAAATATTTCAGCGCCGACTTGCCGCCGATGTCACGGCTTTTCCAATGCCACACACTGGATTCGCCGTTTATCTTGAAACTGTCGTGTTCAGCAAGCTGGTACTCACCCCGTGCGCTGCTTTTCACCAGCGAATTGGGGCGGTACCTCCGCAGGAACTCGATTGCCGTCATCCGGTTGGCGGCATCAATCTGTTCTTTGCTGACGCGCGGCAATTACACAATGTAAGCGGCGAGGTCGCTCATATGTTCGATATTTTCCCACGGAAAATCCTCGCGTCCGAAGTGACCGCCCGCCGCCGTGCGGTTGTAAATGGGGTTCAGCAGGTTCAACTGCTTGATGATGCCCGCAGGGGTCAGGTCATACGCCTTGCGCACCGCGGCAGCCAAACAGTCATCCTCGCAGATGCCGGTGCCGAAGGTATTCACATCCACCATGACAGGGTCTTTTTCCCCAATGGCATACGCCAGCGTGACCTGACAGCGGTCTGCAAGATGGGCGGCGACCATGTTTTTGGCAATAAAACGCGCCATGTACGCGCCGCTGCGGTCTACCTTGGTGGCATCCTTGCCGCTGAACGCACCGCCGCCGTGGGGCGCAAAGGTGCCGTAGCTGTCCACCATGAGCTTGCGCCCGGTCAAGCCGGTATCGGCATCCGGACCGCCCTGCACAAACTTGCCGCTGGGGTTCAGGATGATTTCCGCGTCATCGGCGGGCATACCGTCAAAGGCCAGCGGGAACACATACTCGTCCAGCAAATCTGCCAGCTTGTCCATATCGGTATCCTCTTTGTGCTGCACAGAGACGACCACCGTGGTGATGCGCACAGGGGTGTCGCCGTTGTATTCCATCGTGACCTGCACCTTGCCGTCCGGGCCGATGTCGGGGATAACGCCGGTCATGCGGGAGATTTCCAACAGCGTTACAAGGCGCTGGGCGGCAACCACCGGCAGCGGCAGATATTCGGGCGTTTCGTTGCAGGCGTAGCCGACCATAACGCCCTGATCGCCTGCGCCGAGGGTATCCTCGTCCTCCCCCTCAACTAATTCCGGCTCGACAGCGCCCGCAATGTCGGGGCTTTGGTCGTGGATGTAGCAGTCAATTTGGTAGCCCTTCGAATCATAGCCGACATCCCGCAGCACATCCCGAACGATGTTGAACACATCCGGCTTAGCACTGGTCGTGATTTCGCCCGCCACAATAATGTGACCGTGGGTTGCCATTACCTCACAGGCCACGCGGCTGGCGGGATCATGCTGCAGACAGGCGTCCAGCACGCTGTCGGCAATAAGGTCGCACAGCTTGTCGGGATGCCCGCGCATGACGGATTCTGCGGTGTAAAAACAGGGATGCTCGTTTTCTTTCATGGTTTCGGTGTTTGCAAAAATGTCGTTCATTAGTTTTTCTCCTTGCTTGTTGGATGATTTCGGACAAAGAAAAAAGCCCGCAGGCGGGCTGCGGGCGAAGAGTATCGTATTCATATCAGCGCTCCGGGGATTCTTTTGTTTTGGGTGGCGGAGCCATAACGCGGGCGTATTCTTCTGGGGTGGTGTGTTCCACACACAGGGTCTTGCCCAGCAGGAAAAACAGCTGCGGATCGTGGTACAGTTCCTCGTAGCGCTTCATCTGCTGCGGGGTAAGGTCAGTAAAATCGTTGCTGGTCAGCCCGCAGACGAAAAATGTGCCGTGGATGATGTCATAGTCGCCCAGCATACGGTTCAGCGGCAGGTTTTCTGCAATGCCGTTGTCATTGCAAACGATACAGGCGCTATCCCGCCAAGGGTACACTGCCTCGATGGTGCCGCCGACAATTTTCTGCTCGGCTTCAAGGGTGTGCTCAATGTCTGCTTCGCGGGGGTATTTTCCGGGTTCAACGATCAGAACTTTCATCGGCATCCTCCTCATCAGAAGTTTCTTTCGGCGCATTTTTCGGCTTAACGGTCAGCAGCACGATACCTGTCGCAGACGCAAGGAACACGACTACAATAGCCAGCAGCGGGAAACCATCTCCTGTCTGCGGGAGAGTCTGCACCTTATGCGGTGTAGGCGCAGGTGTAGGCGCAGGGGTTGCAGCGGGCGTCGGCTGCGGTGTGGGAACAGGCGTGGGCGCGGGGGTTTCCTCGCGGGGCGTGGCTTCGTCAATCATCTGAATTAACCGCTTGTCGGCGCGTGTCCATTCAACATCCGCATTTTCGCGGACGAGCAGAGAAATCACATCATCCACAGATTCCAACTTGAACTGCACCGATTCGGCAATTTCAAAGCCAGCCGGGGCGGCATCTTCGGTCAGGGTGTAGATGTACTCCTTGCTGTCGTCCGACAGTTTGAGGGAATCATTTGAAATGGGAACACGATGCGTTTTGTAGTCGGTTGTCCAAGTGTCAATAACTTCGCCGCCAGCATCACGGATCGTCAGCGTAGCGCCCGGCAGCAGATTACCCGCAATGTCCGTTTTGTCGATGTTAAGTACAGGTGCGTCCTGCATAATGACGGTGGCATCGTCGAGTTTTACCCAATCATCACCGGATTTCACATAGACGATATTGCTTTGTTCGTTGCCTTCCTGCACCAGCTTGAACACGATGCTTTCGGCTTCGGCATAGCAGTCCGGAGCGCGCTTCTCCGTCAGGGTGTATTCCTTTTCCAGTTCCAACCCACGCACGGTGTGCGGCACTTTGCCGGAGGTCCAGCCCGCCACCAGATTGCCGTCAGTATCACGGATTTCCAGCTTTGCACCGGGCAGTTCCTTGCCGTTAGTGATGTCCTGCTTGGAAATGTCCACAATGGTGCGCAGGTTGGTGTTTGTACCGTCCACGGCCTGCCACGCGATTTGTTGACCCTCATAGGTGAACTCTACATCCACCGGGGTACTGTCCAGCAGGTAACCCGCAGGGGCGGTGATTTCCACAATGCGGTATCTGCCGCTGTTGCCGGAGTCGGGATAGCTTTCAGAACGGATGGGAACATCCACATCAAACCAAGTAAAGCCGCTGGCGTTGGTTGTGCTACTGGTGGCCAGCTTTGTACCGGCGTCCAGCAGCTTTGTACCGTCTGCGGAATAAATGTCATCCACGGTGTAGAGTTCATACACCGCGCCGGGCAGATAGGTCAGCGCCTCTCGGTCCTGCTTGAAAATGCCTACACCGACTTTGCCGACTTTATCACCGGGCTTTTCGGGAACAGGCAGCACCCGCGCATTTTCAAACACAAGTGTCTGCCCATTCTTGTGGGTATCCGAGGCATCCTTGACATTCACAATGCTGTACGAACATTCCTTGTCGCCGTCCTGCTCGTGGCTGACAATAGTTTTTGCCAGCACAATGTCATTTTTCTGGTTGTCCCAGCCAAATTCCACAGTGTAGCTCTGCTGGGTCAGCACAAAGCCGTACGGCGCTTGAACCTCGGTAATGGTGTACTTGCCCAGCGGCAGGGTCACGGTGACTTCGCCTTTGGTGCCATCATGGGTGATTTTCAAGAAATCATAGGTTGCCTGTGTACGGGTGGGGCTAAATTTCACCTCATCCACTTGCCCCTCCGCGCCGGTGGTAACAGTTGCCACCAAATCGCCGGATTTGTACCAGTAGGTGCCTTGGCGGTCTGGTGTGGCAATGTCGGCTGCAGCGTGAATTTCATACACTGCGCCCGCAAGGTTGTCCTGCGTGTAGATGAACTGACCGTCCTTGTAATCGGTTAAGACATTGCCCAGCTTGCGGATCGTAAGCTGACCGAGCGTTTCGTGGTTGCAGTATTTCTCCGTGACGATGTACTCATCCATGTCGTTGGTGGCATTGCCCACGACCTGCCAGACACGGTCAGACTTGATTTCAAATTTCACCGAGTAGGCAGGATCGTTGAAATACCCCTCCGGACCTTGCAATTCTTCAATCAGGTATCTGCCCAGCGGCAGTTTTTCGGGTGTTTTCATAAGACCGTCTGCATCGGTGTAGAACACATCCGTTTTCTTGGTGGCGCTGCCGCTGGCTGGGTCGATCATGGAAATGCGGGTCTTATTACCCTTGTCATCTAATTTGTACAAGGCAAAAGAGGTGTTGGCGATTTTGACCGCCTTGCCGGTTTCGGTATCGGTCTTGATAAGCTGCAAATAGCCCTCCAGCTCCTCATCCAGCACATTGTAGGTCATATAGTTATTGGTGGCTGTAGTGACACAGCCCGCCGGAACCGTGAATCGGCTCTGCGGGCTGTTGGCGTCCACTGTCACGATGAACGGATCACACTGAAACACATCCTTGGGGATGGTGGTTTCCACAACGAGGTACTGCCCATAGGGCAAGCCTTCAACGCGGAAAACGCCCTCATCGTTGGTGAACATTTCTCCCAGCCTATATTCAGCGGGCTGATCCGTAGGCATCCAGCCGTTGCCCCTGCCGTTGGCGTAGTCGCCGTCTGCGGTCAAGGTTGCGTTATAGGCGTTGACCGTATCGGTACTGATCTCGAACATATTGGCAATGGCCTGACCTTCGGCGGTGAAATCGTACTTGAGCGTCAAATTATCGTAGTTATCCTTGCGGTAGGCGTCCAAAATGCTTTGTGCATTGTAGCTGCCATCCGGGTTCTGCTTGAACTGCGCCGCCTTGCTCAGTTTAGAGATGCGGTAAACGGTGAAGCCCGCACCCTCCAGCTTCAGTGCCGGGGAGGGCTGGCCTGTGGTCGAAACCAACTTCTGCAAACTAAAGCCGGATTTGAGGACTTCGTCTTGGCTTTCCTGCTCGGCATGGATGTGGTAGGCGGACTCATCTGCATAGGTCAGCGTTTTGTAGTGGTTGACCTCGTCACAGAGATAACCCTTGGCATAGGACAAGTAATAGCCATCCCACGCCTTGCTGCCGTTCAGCTTGCGGCTCTCAGCCACAGCAGAATACTGGTTTTTGTAGATGTAGTCGGTGTATTCGCCGCCCTTGGTGGCAAGGCTGCTGTACTTGCCGGTGCGTTCAAGTTTCTTGTTCAGCTGCGGATACTTCCCGGTAACATACAGCTTACCGTTTCCGTCAATGGGCAATACCAGCCCAGTGGCGCGTTCCACAAGGTAATATCTGCCCATGTACAGGTTGGCAAACGCCAGCTTGCCGTCAGTGATTTTCGCGGAGGCTACCAGCCGGTCTTTCTGCAAAATAGGTAAATAATCCGTATTCCAGCCGCCATTGGTGAAGACAGTGGTGTGCCAAATGGGCGTGCCGTTGGCATCGGTGATTTTGGAGTAATCCACCACACCCGAAACACCGTCCGGGTGTTCAATCGTGTCTGCAGCGTACAGATCGTACACTGCACCCTCCAGCGTATTGTCGCCGTTGCTGCCCGCAGCCAGATACCGTGCAGCGTCCAGATCCACTTTTGTCAGCAGAATATTGCCGAGGACACGGTCGTTCTGCATCTTGTCGGCATTGGCGTGCATGGTGTAGGAATCTTCGTTGTTGGCGATACCGGTGGGGTCTGTGGCGTAGGTCTTATCTGCGTTGCGGCTGCCAAAAGTGATGGTGACCACACCTTCACCGGTGTCGATGAGCGTGCCGCCGCTGTTGGTCATAGTGATGTCGGCGTTATGATCGGCGTTCCCCAGCCAAATCGTCTGACCGTCCAACGCTTTCGTGATTTCAAAGGCATACGCCCGCTTGCCCAGCACGGAACCAGCTGTGCCGGGAGCGTTTACATCCGACCAGTCACCATAGTACCCACTGGGTGCGCGGCTTTCCACGATGACAAACTTACCCTCGTTGCGCTGGGTGTAATAGATATTGTCAGAACCATTGGCATAATTGCTATGGTTGATAACCTTGTAAATGCCGTTGCTCTGGCGTTCAACCTTATATTGGTTATACCCGCCATTGGGGATATAGCACTGCCGAACGGTGTCCCACGCAAAAATCTTAAACTCGGCATCGC
>OMFR01000631.1_pt1 | contig 18073 bp, 15 predicted proteins | sample 1645691 | NCBI WGS metagenome assembly OMFR01 (sample SAMEA103958132, study PRJEB25191) | human gut metagenome | biome: human-associated habitat [ENVO:00009003]; feature: intestine environment [ENVO:2100002]; material: feces | place: Germany | collected 2013/2015
AGCTGCCGCACCTCGCTCGCCGTATCGGCACTTAGAATTATGCGGTATTGCCCTACAAATGCTTGCTGGGGTTTCGTGGATATTCGTTATTTTCTCCCGCGCTGCAATTCGATCCAGGCCAGGTCTCCGCGCTCCAGGCCGTGGATCAAAACCTCGGCAGTGGCAATGTTGGTGGCAACGGGGATGGCGCGGGTATCGCACAGGCGCAGCAGGGTAACGGCGTTCGGCTCATTGGGCCGGGCGTTGACGGGGTCGCGGAAAAACAGCAGCATATCAATTTCGCCGCAGGCAATCATGGAGGAAATCTGCTCGGCACCGCCGCGTGCACCGGGGTACAGGCAGCGAACCGGCAGCCCACAGGCATCGTGTACCACTTTGCCCGTCACGCCGGTGGCAACCAGTTCGTTCTGAGACAGAATACGCACATAGGCTGTGCAGAACTGGGCCAAAAGCTCTTTGCGGGAATCATGGGCAATCAATGCGATCCTCAAGGTGGGTGCCTCCTATAATTATAATTATTTATATAATATCATAGAATAGATTGCTGAAAAATGCAAGCCACCTTTGGTTAAACCACCCGCTAACCCCGAAAAAGCGTGCAGTGTTACCAAAAAACTTTATACGATTTTGGCAAAACCGCTTTGTGCGAATGTGCTATAATATGTACAATAAATACATAACCTGTAAGGCACCAAAAGCGCCACACAGGCAAAGGAGGAAAAACGCTATGAAAAAATCCGCACAGACCGTCATTCGGGAAGGCGCCTGCTATACTATCGCTGCCGCCAATGGCCGCGTGCTGGAAGTTGCCGATTTCAACACCGAGAACGGCGCATCCATCCGCCTGTGGAGCTATGAGGGTCAGCCCTGGCAGCAATGGATTTTTGAGGAAGCCGCCGAAGGCCAGTACCGCATCAAAAACCGCTTTACCGGCAAGGTGATGGACCTGGCCATGAGTGGTGTTGTGAACGGAACCTGGGTGCACCAGTGGGAGAAAACCACCGGCAAGGGCCAGCGGTGGGAGATTGTTCCCGCCGATGGCGGCAAGGCCAAGATCCGCAATGTGCTGGCTGATAAGGTCATTGACCTGGTAGGCATGCGGGTCGATAACGGTACCCAGGCCCAGATCTGGCAGGATGTGTTTGGCGAAAACCAGCTGTGGAGCATCCAGCCCGTGCCGGATAAGCTGCTGCAAAAGGATATGCCAAAGCCGGAACCCAAGAAAACGGCCCCCAAGTCCACCCGCACCCAGACCGGCACCGGCCGCGCCAAAAAGACCGGCGGCAAAGGCGGACGCCGCGCAGCCAAGTAAAGCAGAGAAAACCGAATAAATAAAATTGAAACAGCCCGCTCATCCGGCAACAAACGGATGGACGGGCTGTTGCGGTTACATTTTGAAAGCCAAACTTTACTGGCGGATCATGCGGTAGCCAACGCCGATGTGAGTCTGGATATAGCGGGGGTGGCTGGGGTCTTCCTCAATTTTTTTGCGCAGCGTTGCCATAAATACGCGCAGGGACGGCGTATCCGATGCGGCCGGGCTGCCCCAGACTTCGTTCAGCAGATAGTTGTGGGTCAGCACTTTGCCGGTGTTCTTGGCCAGCACGCAGATCAGCTTGTACTCAATGGGGGTCAGGTGAATCTCCGTTCCGCCGCGGTACACACAGCCTGCGGCATAGTCAATGCGCAGTTCTCCGTTCTCGTATATGCTGGCCTGGTCACCTGCGCGGGAAGTATCATACCGCACACGGCGCAGCGCCACGCGCAGCCGGGCCAAAAGCTCCTCTACGCTGAACGGCTTGGTCAGGTAATCATCTGCACCGGCATCCAGGGCGGATACTTTGTCGGTATCATCACTGCGGGCCGAAACCACCAGAATGGGCACGTTGCTCCACCCGCGAATCTTGCGGATCACATCAATACCGTCCATATCCGGCAGGCCAAGGTCCAGCAAAATTACATCCGGCCGTGCCGAAGCAGCTTCCAACAGGGCACCGGCTCCGTTCTGTACACGGTGGTACTGATAATTGCGGGTTTCCAGTGTGGTGGAGATCAGCCGTGCAACAGCCGGATCATCCTCCACCACAAGGATCAGCGGTTTATTCATACAGGGTCACCTCAGTTCGCGGGAGTGTAAAACAGAAGCAGGCACCGTGCGGTGCAGCGTTCTGTACATTGATCACACCGCCATGGGCGGCAACAATGGAACGGCACAAGGCCAGCCCAAGACCCAGCCCGCGGCGGCCATCGCTGCGGGTTTTGCCAAGGGTATAAAACATATCAAACAGCTTGTCACGGCTTTCTTCCGGGATGCCGGGGCCGTCATCCGTTACGCAGATGCGGACAAATTTACCCTCCGGCGCGGCGAAAAGCTCGATGCGGGAATGTTCGGGGGTATATTTGATGGCGTTGTTGATGAGGTTCACCAGCACCTGCTCGATCAGCTGGGCGTCCATATCGGCCATCAGCAGGTCATCCGTCACGTTGGTCACAATGGTGTGGCGGGCGGCGTCATGGTCTAAATGAGCCAGTACATCGTCAAAAATGTCTTGAATCAGCTCCGGCTGAATGCGCAGGTTTACCTGGCCGTTCTCCATCCGGGTGATGGAAAGCAGATTTTCCACCAGATGGTTCAGCCAGTTGGCGTCCTCATAAATTGCGGCAGAGAGCTCCCGGCGCTTTTCCTCGGTCAGCAGGGGATTTTTCTCGGTCAAAATCAGCGCGTTGCCGGAAATGCTTGTCAGCGGGGTGCGCAGGTCATGGCTGATGCTGCGCAGCAGGTTGGCGCGCAGCTGTTCCTGGCGGGCGGCTTCCTCAATTTCGCGCCGGGCGCGGTTGGAGGCTTCTTTTTCCAGCGCCAAGGAACACACATCCAGGATGGATAATGCCAGATTGTGCTCATAGGTGCTGAACTCATGCAGCGCCGGGCAACTGCGGTAATCCGTCTGGGCGGGAGGGGGCAGAATCAGGGTTCCCGGTGCAATGTGCTCCGGTGCGGGGGCAAAGCAGACCGGGCGCTCCAACAGCTTGCCCAGCTGGGTGGCCGTTATCCGCAGAATGGTGTCAGGGGCCTCGGCCCCCAACAGGCTGCGGCTGGCTTCCAGCAGCACCTGCGAAGCATAGGCTTTGCGCTCGCTTTGGGCGGCCTGTACCTTGATACGCCCCGTCAGCGAGGAGCAGAGCAGCGAAACGCAGAGCATGACCACTGCCGTTACCATGTCGTCTGACCGGATGCGGAACTGCATAAAGGGGTCAATGAACATATAGTTGACCAGCATCACCGAGAACAGCGAAGCCACGACGCCGTACACCAACCCCGATGTAAAGACGTTGATATACATGACGCCCAGGATATAGGTCAGGATATAGTTGGAAGAAACAAAATCCAGCCGGAAAAATACCCAGCTTGTCAGCGTACACAGCGCAAGGACCAATGCGGTCAGGGCGCAGTCCCGCAGCCAAAGCAGGGCAGGTTCGCGTTGCGGCATGGGTGCAGGCTCCTTTCCACTACAGGGCAGGGAATGCGGCAAGGCGGCCCAGCACTGTATTTATCCTATGGCAACACCGCACAATTCCCGCCTTGCGGCTTAAGCACCGCTCCGGCAGCTGCGGCACGGCATCTGCGTTGCCAAAATGCTCGATAAGACATCCAGTATTATCTGCGCTTTTGGCTTAGCAGCTGCCGCACCTCGCTCGCCGTATCGGCACTTAGAATTATGCGGTATTGCCCTATTATAACATATTGCCGAACTCTTTGATACAAACGGAATAATCTTTATATAAATTTAATGTAGGCCTACCCGATCCGCGGCAGCCCCGGCACTTTTTTGCACGCTAGGCGGGGCATTGGTTGAAATCAGGCCGCAAATCGGTTATACTATTTTGTAATAATTGGATTGTTCTGCCCTGCGGGCGGTATTGCCATATAAAAAGGAGTGTTTTTACAATGTCCCATACCGTTATGGTGACCGGTGCCGATGGCTTTATCGGCAGCCATCTGGCCGAAGAGCTGGTAAAAAGCGGCGAGAAAGTGCGTGCTTTCTGCCTGTATAACTCGTTTGGTTCCCTGGGCTGGATCGATACCCTGCCCCCGGAGATCCGCAATGAAATGGATATCTTTATGGGCGATGTACGTGACCCCAACGGCGTGCGTACTGCCATGCGCGGGCAGGAGCGCGTGTTCCATCTGGCTGCCCTGATTGCCATTCCGTTCAGCTACCACAGCCCGGACAGCTATGTGGATACCAACATCAAGGGCACCCTGAACGTGCTGAACGCCGCCCGCGAGCTGGGCACCCAGCGCGTGATGGTTACTTCCACCAGCGAAGTGTACGGCACCGCCCAGTATGTGCCCATTGACGAGCACCACCCGTTCCAGGGCCAGAGCCCCTACTCTGCCACCAAGATCGGCGCGGACCGCCTGGCTGAAAGCTTTTACCGCAGTTTTGACCTGCCGGTTTCCATTGTGCGCCCCTTCAACACCTATGGCCCGCGCCAGAGCGGCCGCGCCATCATCCCCACCATCATCACCCAGCTGCTGGCCGGCCAGCAGGAAATCAAGCTGGGCAGCCTGACCCCCACCCGCGACTTTAACTATGTCAAGGACACCGCCCACGGCTTTATGGCCATTGCGGACTGCGATGCCGCCATTGGCCAGGAAATCAACATTGCCACCGGTGTGGAACATTCCATCGGCGATTTGGCCAATGAGCTGATTGCCCAGATCAACCCCAGCGCCAGGATCGTCTGCGAAGCCGAGCGCCTGCGCCCCGAAAAGAGCGAGGTCAACCGCCTGCTGGGCGATGCCACCAAGCTGCGCACCCTGACCGATTGGAAACCGCAGTATACCTTTGAACAGGGCCTTGCCGAAACCATTGAGTTCCTGCGCGGCAACCTGGACCAGTACAAGGTCGGCCAGTACATTCTGTAAGGGCGGTTGTAAGAAAGTTTTATGCCAATAAAATTACAAAAGCTGCCCGCCGCTGTGCGGTGGGGGCTGGCTGTGCTGTGCGCCGCCGTGTGCGGTGTGCTGTGGGCCTATTACTGGCGGGTGTTCTTTGGGCTGGATAACCGTGTGTCCCCCCTGGTGGTTACACTGGGGTGTGCGGCCTTTCTGGAAGTATGTCTGCTGGCCGGGTATTGTGTGCGGCGGTTTGCAAAAGGATTTGCGGCAAAAGGGGCCGTGTGCATCTTTTTGTGCGGGCTGCTGTTTGCATTTGCCAACCCGCCGCTGCAAACGCCGGACGAAGCTGACCATTACCTGCGCACCTATGCCATCTCCACTGGGCACTTTGATTTTGATGCTTCCCGCACCTACCCGGACGATGTGGCCTACCTGCTGGAAGCGTTCCCCGGTGCATGGGTGAATGCGCATACCTCTGCCGGTGTGGGCACCGACCCCGATACCGGGGCGGAAAAAGCCTATAACACCGCGGGCTATGCCCTGAAGCAATACGGCAAGGAAGGCGCAGTGCAGAGCATGGCGGACAGCTTTGCCCTGTACCTGGCGCACGATGTGCGGGATTCTGTGCCGGACCCGGTCAGCGAGCCGGTCAGCTTTCTGGTCATTCCATTCCTGCCGGGTGCGGTCGGCATGGCGCTGGCACGCCTGCTGGGCTTTGGCGCGCTGGGCTGCCTGTATGGCGGGCGCATCGTCAACCTGCTGGCCTACACGCTGTTATGCGCGTTGGCGCTGGCCAAAGCGGAGCGTTACCGCCCGGCCTTTGCGGCCATTATGCTGCTGCCGATGTCGCTGTTTATGGGGGCATCACTGAGCTATGATGCAACCCTGCTGGGCTGCTATTACCTGATGCTTGCCCTGCTGACCCGCAAGGAGTGGAACACCCAAACGGCGGGCATTTACACCGCCGCCTGCATCTTTGTCAATATCGCTAAACCGTACCTGAACCTTTTGTGGGTGCTGCCTATCTTTTTGGTGGCAAAGCGGGAATGGCACGCCAAGGGACGCCGCCCGCTGTGGGCGCTGGGCGGCTTTGGCGGTGCTATGGCCGTTACCCTGCTGACGGAATGGTACGGCACGGCGTTCCGCTATAACTATCCCATCATTGAGCGCCAGGGCGGCAGCACGGTAAACGGCGGTGAACAGCTGGCCTTTGTGCTGCGCAACCCTCTGAGGACCATTGCTGCGTTCTGGGGGACCCTGGGAGAGAATGATTTCTTTATTGGGCAGCTCGGCCTGTTCGGCTGGAAGGACCTGCCCATCAGCTTTTTGAACCTGACCGGCCCGCTGGTGCTGCTGTTGGCCGCCCTGCTGGCTGCTGCGCAGCAAAAACGCGCCGATGTGTTCCCCACCCGCCGCCGCGTGGGCGGGGCGGCGCTGCTGGCGCTGGTGTACGCCGCCGGTGCCATGGCAGCCATGTATATCACCTATACCCCGGTGGGCATGGTGCGCATTGTGGGGCTGCAGGCGCGGTATTTCCTCTGCGTCTGGCTGGCATTGCTGCCCGCCCTGGCCGTACTGCTGCGCAAAACCATCTGCCCCGCCATCACGGAAGAAAAGGCCGAAGCGGCCATCACCCCGCTGTGCGCCTGCTATGCCGTTTTTGGCGCTGTGCTGCTCTTCCAGCACTACTTTGTGGGGCCGGTGTACGTCGTATACGCGTGAGCTGGCTTACGCGTATATGAGAGAATAGTTAAAAATAATGGCGGTGTGCCCGTGGCACGATCAAATCTGCGGTTTTTCGCGGCTTTTGCGTGATAGTCTGCGAATATAGAATCAGCCTTTATATGCTACCTTGCCCCAATTTTCTGAGCCGCCCACTGGGCGGCAATTCACCGCTAATGATTCATTGCTAATTGCTAATTTAATTCTGATTCCGGGAGGTGCTGTACCGTGCAGATTGTATTCGGCCTGCTGTTTTTGCTGTTCTTCTCCGCATGCTGTCTGTGCGTGGCGGCATGCACCCGGTTCGATGCCGCCCTGCTGCCGCTGCCCGCTTTGTGCGGGTCGGTCGTGGTGCTGTATCTGCTTTCCCTGCTGGGGCTTTTGCAGTTCGGCCATTTTATCATCATGGCGGTCTGGCTGGCCGGCGGGGTCTATTTTGGGGTGCGTGCCGGGTGGCGGGCTATCCGGCAGGCGCTGTTCAGCCCCGGCTTTTTGCTGTTTGTGGGCGGCAGCTGTTTTTTGTGGGTGCTGTTTGCTTTGCAGCAGCCCATGTTTACCCAGTGGGATGAATTTACCGCCTGGGGCCTTGCCCCCAAGATGGTGGCGGAGCGCGCTGCGCTGTATGTGGCGGATCCCATCAACCTGACGGCGAGCTTTACCTACCCGGCAACCAGCCTGGTTTCCTATCTCTTCCAGCGCGTACCGGGCCAGTTTTATGAATGGCAGTGCCTGGCCGGGCTGGATATTTTATTCCTGGCCTGCATTGCCCCGGCGGCAGCCATGCCGCGCAAAAACTGGGCGGGTGCTGTGTTGGTGTTTGCTGCGGGCTTTCTTCTGCCGTTCTTTTTCAGCGTGGTTCCGGCGGGCACCCCATCCACCATGTACGCCAACGCCATGGCGGATACCCCCCTGGCGCTGCTGTTTGGCGGAACCCTGTGCCTGTATGCCGCGGCGGGCGGGCGCAAAACCGGTTTTTTTGCCTGTGCCATGCCACTTGCCGTGCTGACCATGACCAAAGATATCGGTTTTGCCTATGCCTTGATCGTTACGTTCCTGATCGGGCTGGATCAGCTGTTCGGTACGCCGCACCCGGATACAAAGCCTGCCCGCATTTTCGGTGTATCGCTGGCAAAATGCAGTATTCTGGCGGCAGTGGTGCTGGCGGTGTTTATCAGTTGGAACCGCTATACCGCCGCCGTGACCCCAACCGAAACCACTGGGGCCAGCGTGGGCAGCGCGGGCCTGAGCTATGGTGCTGTGCTGACCGGCGGCATCAAGCAGCTGCTGGGCATTGGGCGCGAAGAACGCTTTGCCCAGATCGTGCAGAGCATGGACCAGGCATTTTTGTACCGCCGCGTCTGTTTGGTGGGCGCGCCCATCATGGCCGTCAGCTGCATTCTGCTGCTGTTCACGGCGGCCTTTGTGGCAGCGCCTGCCGGTGCCGCACGCCGCCGCACCGTGGTTGGCTTTGTGGGCGGGGCGTTCTGCTTTGCCGCGCTGTATCTCTTCCACCTGATTTTGTACTTCTACAATTTCTCCGAGGCCGAAGGCTCCGCCTTGAAGGACTATGAGCGTTATATCGCGCCCTACCTGCAGGGGTGGATGCTGTACGGCTTCTGTGTGCTGGGCTTTGCGGTGGGGCAGGGCAGCGGCGCGGCGCAACGGCTGGGCCGTGCGGCGCTGGGGCTGGCCGTTGCGGCAGTGCTGGGTATTTTTGCCTGGCGCGGTGTGCCCGCAGCCGGGTTCTGGACCAACGCCGACAGCCTGTACACCCTGCGCCGCGATGTAAAGAACCGCGCTGAAGCAATGAACACCGTGCTGGACTGGCCGGACCGCGTGCTGGTCATCAGTCAGGGCGATGATGCCACCCGCTGGTACTACTACAAGTATGAGCTGACCGCCAAGGTGGTCAACGGCTATGGCGGTACCTGGTGGGGCAACGATGATTATTCCAGCCGGTGGGACTCCGACTTTATGAACCTGGTGGAAAGCCTGAACTGGACCTTGTATGACTTTGAGGCGGTCTGCACCGCAGACTCTCTGACCGCCTATATGGAAGAAAAGCAGATCGACTACCTGCTGATCGACCGCGCGGACGACTATCTGGAGCGGGAGTTCAGCAGCCGGTTCGAAGGCGGGCTGAAAGCGAATATGCCCGCAACCCTCTACCGGTTTGAAGGCCGCAGCAAGCCTATCGCCTTTACCCCGGTGGCTGTGGCAGAAAGCGGGGTGGTACAATGAAAGATAAACGCCCAACCAAGCGTTTTGCCGCCCCCGCCCGTGCGGGCCGCCCGCTGCGCCCCCAGCAGCTACTGATATTGGCATATGCCGCCGCTGTTATTGTGTGGCTGGTGTACGTGCTGGTGGGCAGCGCTGTGATGCTGAACCATAAAGCAGACGGCACTATGGTGACCCGCACCCTGACGGCGGATGACCTGGAATTTGAAAGCTTTGTCAATTATGATGACGATGAATGGCATACCGCGCCGGTGGACGAACCCGGCTGGTATCTTTCCACCGACAACGACCCGCACATCATCTGGCGGGGCGAAGCGTGGCTGGAAACGGTGGAGCTGGACGCCGTGCACTACCTGCCGCCCGGCAGCGCAGCATTGTATTACCTGCGCCCCGGCCAGACCGAGTACAGCGAGACCCAGAAAGTTTTTGCCCGCGTGAGCGGCGAAAACCAGTATACCTTTGACCTGGGCGGCCTTACCGTGACCGGGCTGCGCATTGACCCGGACAGTGTGGGAGGCGTGCCTACCCGGCTGGACGGCGTGGTGCTCAACCCGGTGCGGCCGTGGTACCTGCGCTTTGTGCCAAACGGCGGCCAATGGCTGCTGCTGTTGTTTGCCCCGGCTGTGGGGGCTGCGTTTGCCTGCCTTGCCGTTGATGTTTTCCGCAAAAAGTAAAAAAGAGCCCTGTGGGGCGGTGCGCCCATGGCTTGGGGGCACACCCGCAGGGCTTTTATGTTGTATAAAATGGTGATTCTATGGAGCTGCTTTGCATCTTTGCCGCGCTGGCGGTGCTGTTTTTGTTCTGCGCGTTCCTAACGCTCAAATGTAACCTGCATGCTGCGCTGGCCCCGCTGAGCGCGCTGGGCATTGCCGTTGCCTGGCTGACGGCTGCGGGCATGGCAAACCTGCTGCTGCCCGGCACTGTGCTGCTGTGGGCGGTGTTTGCGGGCAGCGGCGTGTGGGCGCTGGTGCCCCACAAAGGCCAGCGCCCGGCCTACCGCCGCCTGGTTACACCGGGGGCGGTGCTGTTCTGGGGCATGGCACTGGCATTTGCGGTGTACTTTTTCATCCGCCAGCCGCTGGCAACCAAGTATGATGAACTCAGCCTGTGGGCTACCGCCGTAAAGGTGACCAAGGCGGATAACCGCCTGTATGCCCTGGCTACCCTTGGAACCCCCTGGCCCCAGACCCAGAACCCCGGCCTGCCGCTGCTCTCCTACTTCTTCCAGTTTTTGGGCCATTATGCAGACTGGAAGATCTATGTGGCGTATGATGTGCTGGCCGCCGCCGTGTTTGCCGCGGTGCTGGGCGGGCTGAACTTCCGCCAGTACCGCATTGCGGTGCCGCTGGCAGCAATCTGCTGGTTTGCCCCCTGGTTTTTGACGGTGTATAACCATACGATCTATCTGGATACCACTTATATGACCGCCTATGGCGATGTGCCCGCGGGCCTTGCACTGGGCGGCGCTGTGGCGCTGTGGCTGGCGCTGCGCAAAACCGGCGGCCCCAAGTGGGCCGTACTGCCGGTACTGGCGCTGGCGGCCAACATCAAGGCCAACACCTTTGTGCTGTCCCTGGTGGCGGCGGGGCTGATGGCTGTGGATGCCTGGCTGTTTGTGGAGCACCCTTTCAAAAAGGGCCTTGCCCGCCGCACCGGCTTTGCCATTGCCTGCTTTGCCGCGCCCATGCTGATCTATTATTTCTGGAACATCCGCTATGTGGGCATTCTGGTTGCCAAAAGTGCCAGCGAGGGCGGCACCGGCGAAACCAGCGCCCCCTTGTCCGCTGTGGTCATCAACGGCATCAAGATTTTGCTGGGCCAGCCGGTGGAGGGCTTTTACGCCGAGCGCCAGAGCCAGTTCACCCAAGCCATGGCCGATATGGGCCACCAGTTCTGGACTTCGGATGGTCGGCTGAGCATGATCGGCCAGGGCCGCAATGTTGTGGTGCTGATTCTGCTGGTGTTCTTGGTGGCGGCCATCTGCGCCAGAGGCCGCCAGCTCAAGCTGCGCATTGGCTGCATCGGGGTGCTGTCCCTTGCATGCTTTGTGGGGTATAACCTCATGCTGGCGCTCAGCTATGGCTTTATTTTCAAGCCGGATCAGGCCGTGGGGCTGGTGGATTATAACCGCTATATCTATACCTACTATATCGGCTGGTTCTTTATGGCGCTGGCCTGCTGGAGCACCGCCCTGCAAACCGCGGATGGCGAACAGAAAGCCCCGGCCCGCCGCTGGATTGCCCTGGCGGGCCAGGCCGGTGTTCTGCTGATGGCCGCCGCCATGCTGGTGCGGGTGAACGGCATGATCCTGCCGCAGCTTTCGGTGCTGGGCTTCTCGGATGGCGAATTCGCCGACCGCAAGACCGCCCGCGCCGAAGCTGACTGGCTGTGCAGCGATTACCTGAACGAAAACGACCGCGTGTTTTTTGTCAGCCAGGGGGATAACGGCGAACACTGGTTCTCTGCCGTGTTTGATTTTTACCCCATCCTGGTGGATTACTCCGGCGTGGGGGCCACGCAGGAGGGCGGCGGCGGAACCTTCGGCCTGCCGGAGCTGGAACCGCAGGAGGAGGGCGTGGAGCAGCGCTACTACCACCCCTACACCGCTGAACGCCTGGATGAAACCGTGCGTGCCAACGGCTGTACGGTACTTTACCTGCAAAAGATCGACGATATCTTTGTGCAGAGCTATCAGAACCTGTTTACCGACCATCTGGCCGCTGCGCAGGCGGGGCAGACCCTGCTCTACCGCGTAACGGATGCCGGGTATGAGCCGGTCACAATGCAGATGAGCAAGGAGGCGGCCCAATGAAAGAGATGACATGGAAAAGCCGCCTGAACCGACTGTTTGCCCATCGCTTTGCCTTGCCGGTGCTGTGCTGGTGCGTGGCGCTGGTGTTCTGGCTGGTGCAGGGTGCGGTGGCCTTTGCGGGGGACAGCTCCGCCAAGGCAAAAGGCACCCTGACTGAAACCTTGATCCCCATTGAAAGCTGGCAGCTGGCCGAGCTGACCTGGGGGGAGCCGGGGGAGAACAGCGCACCCCAGGGCCAGCTGATTACCACAGGCGGCGACCCGCAGATGATTTTGGAGGATGTATCCGGCCGCGTGGTGCGTACCGTGAGCTACAACGTGGAGTTTGACGGCGATTCCCGCGAAATGTGCCTGTATTACACCACAAAAACGGGGGAGCCCTACAGCCAGGACCGCCGCGTCTTCCCCAAAGTGCTGGCAGACGGCACCTATGTGTACACCCTGCCGCGCACCCAGATCGTGGCACTGCGGCTGGATCCCTGCAGCCCCGATGAAAACAAGACCGTGGGCCTGACCTTTACTCCGCAAAGCATTACCCTGAACGCCGCCAGCACCCTGCCCGGCGGGGCAGATTACTTTATCCCCACCTGGTACCAGCTGTTCGGCCTGATCGTGTACCCCGCCCTTGCCGCCGCCGCATTGGATTGGCTGTGGGCCGTGGGCAGACAGCTTGCCAAAAAGAAACAATAACCCGACAATAGCCTGATACAACAAAGCACCGTGCCGCAAGCAGGAGAACCCCCTGCATGGCGGCACGGTGTTTGTTGTTGGTATGGGTGAAATCAGCAAAAGGCATCCCCCAGCCGAGAGCGAATGTATTCCAGGAACGCGGCAGATGCTGGGGCATATTGCCATCGGGTGGTGCTGCCCTGGGCATTGTTCCCGGCCATGGTGGCCACCGGCACCGACAGGATCTTCGCCAACCTGTTCTGGATGGGGGTGATGATCTGGAGGAAATGAAAAGCGGGCTAAGCAGCCAAAAAGGAATCACAATGTTGAGAATCTTGAATGACACAACAAAAAAGCACCGGACAAAAATTTGTCTGGTGCTTTTTGGTGCGCCCGCGGGAATTCGAATCCCGGACACCCTGATTAAAAGTCAGGTGCTCTACCAACTGAGCTACGGGCACAAATACTCAATTTGCCTGTTACAGCTTAAATATTGTAACAGGTATGGGAGAAAAAGTCAAGCTTTTTGCCGCATTTTCAGCCAGAAAATCTGCCGCAGGGCAGCTGGTGCAGGAACCTGAAGCATAAACGCATTGCAAAACAGAATAAATATATTGAAAAACAATAAAAACGTATTGCAAAACGATGCGACATATGCTATGATAACAGCATCGGATATACCATAAAACATCAGGGGGAATGACCAATGCGTCAATTACCAGAAAACTTTTTTGGCTGGAACGACCACAAAAGCATTATGCTGACCAAGTTCGCCACCCTGGCGGCGGCCATGGGGTGCGTGGTGATGGTGCTGTGCGGGCCGCGCATCGTCAGCTGGGTTTTGGCGGTGCACGCGCTGCAGCTGGTGCATGGGCCAAAGCTGGGGTATTTTTTGCTGGGGCTGGGCTATTGCAGCGCCGCGCTGGCCCTGTGGATGCTGTATAACCTGTACATGTTTTTGGCGCGCATTGAAAAAGAAGAGGTGTTTACCCCTGCCAACGTGTTGGCCCTGCGGCGCATCAGCTGGTGTTGCACCTGGGCTGCAGCGCTCTGCCTGCCGGTGGGTGCTGTGCTGGGGCTGCCGTTCATCTTTGCCATTGGCGTTGCGGCGGCGTTTATGGCGCTGATCGTGCGGGTCATCAAAAATGCGTTTGCCCAGGCCGTTAAGATGAAAGACGAACTGGACTATACCGTGTAAGGGGGCGCAGAAGATGCCAATTATCGTCAACCTGGATGTGATGATGGCAAAGCGCCACATGGGGGCGGGGGAGCTGGCTGAAACCATCGGCATTACCCCAGCCAACCTTTCCATCCTGAAAAACAACAAAGCAAAAGCGGTGCGGTTTTCCACCCTGGAAGCCCTGTGCAAAGCACTGGACTGCCAGCCCGCTGACCTGTTGGAATACCGCCCGGACGAAACGTAAAGAAACGACCTTGATATAAGGAGACAACCCAATGAAATTTGATAAAAAAGAGGCTGCAGGCCAGCCCCTTCCATTTTCTGCACCCAAAAATCCGCAGTGGGTCATGCTGGCCGCCCTGCTGCTGAGCTATGCGGCGGGCTATGAATATGTTGACCGCTGCCTGGGTTTTGGGGTGGCGAGCGAGTACTCCGCCTGGCGCGCCGGAGTGCTGGTGTTTGTGGCGCTGTATACCGTAGTGGTGGAGCTCGCCGCCTGGGCGGGGGACCGCAAACCCAGCCGGACCGCCGCGGCCTGGTGGTGCTGCTGGCTGGTGCAAAGCCTGGCCATGGCGGGGTGGAGCCTGCACACGGACGACCTTGGCTTCTGGCAGGTCGTGGCGTGGCACTGCACGGCTATTTATTATGTGCTGGCCCGCAATGATTTACTGGCGGCTGGCCGCACCAGCTGCCTTGTGCTGCTGGATGGCGTGGCGGGCATGTTTGCCATCCCATTCGGCAACTTTTTGCTGCGTACCCAGCTGCTGTGGCAGGCACTGCACCGCTGGTGGGCCAATCATGCGGGACGCAAAGGCCGCACGCTGGAAACCGCCGTCAGTATAACTGCTGCCCTGCTGCTGGGCGGTGCGGCCTGCGCCACGCTGGCGGGGGCGGATGATAACTTTGCCCGGCTGTGGGGGCATCTTGGCGGCTGGCTGGGGCAGCTGTTCGGGCAGGATGCCCTGCTGGCAAATCTGCTGATCTTTGCGCTCTCCCTGCCTGTTGGAGCCTGGTTGTTTGGTCTGGCGGGCGGCAGCGCCCGGCGCAAGGCGCCGCCTGTTGCGGCGGAACAGTTTTACGGCAAACTGGCAGCCCTGCCGCGCCTGCCTCAGCTGATGGGAGTGTTAGCCATGGCGGTGCTGTGTGGTGTGTATACGTTGTTTTTTGCCGTGCAGGCGGCGGAATTCGCCGCTGCCCTTGGGGCACCGCTGCCCCTGACCGCGCCGGATGCCGCCGCGTTTGCGGTGAACGGTTTTTGGGAGTTTTGCCGCATTCTGGCGCTGGACCTTACTGTGCTGGTGGCGCTGCACTTTTTGGGGGCGCAGCCGGTTACCCAAAAGAGCTTATCCCGCGTGTTGGCCGTGGCGCTGTGCGGGTTCGGTGCCGGGTTTGCGATGCTGGCCGCGGCCAAGCTGGCGGTGTATATCAATCTGTACGGCCCAACGGTGCGGCGCATTTGGGCTGCGTGGGTGCTGGGAGCATTGTTACTGGCCAGTGTTCTGGCTGCGGTGCGGTTGTTCTGCGGCATCCCGGCGGCGCGCATGGCCTTTGTGGCGGCGGCGTTCAGCTTCAGCCTGCTGTGCTGCCTGCCTCTGGAGCGCTTCTGTGTGGATGCTCAGCTGGCCCGCCCCGATTGCGATTGGCAGCTTTTGCAGCGCTACACCTGGCAGAGCAGCGAGCTGGACGAGTATATCACCCAACAGGCAGGGGAAAACGCGAACTTGTCGGAGTGAAACTCCGCCATTTTGCTAGCGCAAAAACGTTCTGTCACTCAAACACCCCGCAGGGGTGTTTGTTGCTAGCGCAAACGCGAACTTGTCGGGGCGCGGCCCCTCCATCTTGCTATCGCAAGACCGTTCTGTCGCTTGCACACCCCACTGGGGTGTGCATTGTTGAACTTCATTCAACAAACGCGAACTTGTCGGGGCCTTGTTGTATATCTCATTATGGCATATACAGCGAAGCCCCGGAACGGTCAAGACCGTTCCCTACAGCTTATTTTATATTGCGGTGCAAACATACAAATGGTCTGTAGGGCGGAATGCCCTCATCCCGCCGCGGAGAAGCCTTGCTGATTGCGTCAAACCTTGCGAATTTGTTCAAATTTTGTTTACAATTTGTCCAAGAATAGCCGGTCGAAACTGCGCGAAATTTATCCGCATCACCAAAAATGAGTGAAGCACTTTGTACAGTGTTGACAAATGTGTGCCAAAAGGTTATTGTAATAGCAATTCATCAGCCAAATGCAATGAACAGGAAATGACCTATCCGTATCACCGCTTACAGAAAGCCGTCGGTTGTGCAAGATGGCAGCAAGGCGCGGTCTGGCCCTCACCTGCGAGCAGCTTGGGGGAAAGCGGGCAGAACCGCCCGCCGTGTAGTTCAAGCCGGGAACCCTCCGTTAATGGGGTGCGCAGTCCGGCACAGTGCGGTGTGGGGCTGCGGGTGAGCGGTCGGCATTGAGCCGGCAAAGCAAAGTGGTAACGCGGAAGTAAAAGTTGCAATGGTGCAGCGCATGATTGCAGTGGATGCCTTCGTCTTTGCGTTGGTCCAAATGGGCCAACAAAGAAAGACGAAGGCTTTTTTGTTTACCGCATTTGGCTGGATGGAGTGGAAAATTTTTATTATTAACGGAGAGAAGGATTATCATGAACACACTCGTCATCGTGTTGATCGCTGCTGTGGTTCTTGTCTGTGCTTATGCGTTTTATGGGCGCTGGGTGGCAAAAACCTGGGGCATTAACCCGAACGCACAGACCCCCGCTGTTAAGTATAACGATGGTAAGGATTACGTTCCCACCAACGGCTGGACCGTTTTCAGCCATCAGTTTTCTTCCATTGCCGGTGCAGGCCCTGTTACCGGTGCAATCCAGGCTGCAGCCTTCGGCTGGCTGCCGGTTCTGCTGTGGGTGCTCATCGGCGGCGTTTTCTTTGGCGCTATTACCGACTTCGGCGCTTTGTATGCTTCCGTTAAGAACGACGGCAAGTCCATGGGCATGCTGATCGAAAAGTACATCGGCAAGCTGGGCCGCAAGTTGTTCCTGCTGTTCTGCTGGCTGTTCTGCGGCATCGTTATTGCAGCTTTTGCTGATATGGTTGCCGGTACTTTTAATGCTTACACCACGGTTGACGGCGTTACCAGCCTGGCTGATGCAGCTACCACCAACGGCGCAGCCGGCATGGTTTCCATCATGTTCATGCTGTTCGCTGTTGTGTTTGGCCTGATCCAGAAGAAGTTCAACTTCTCCGGCTGGAAAGAGGCTGTTCTGGGCATCGTGTTCATCGTGCTGTCCTTTGCTGTCGGCATGAAATTCCCCTTGATTTTTGACAAGGCTGCCTGGAGTTACATCACCTTTATTTACATTTTCTTTGCTGCAGTTCTGCCCATGTGGCTGCTGAAGCAGCCCCGCGACTACATGACCACCTTCATGTTCATCTGCATGATTGCCGGTGCTGTTGTTGGCCTGCTGGTTGCACATCCCACCATGAACCTGCCCGTCTTTACCGGTTTCAATAACGAAAAGCTGGGCACCATGTTCCCCATTCTGTTCGTTACCGTGGCTTGCGGTGCTGTTTCCGGCTTCCACAGTCTGGTTTCCTCCGGTACTTCTTCCAAGACGGTTGAAAGCGAAAAGGATATGCTGAAGGTTGGTTACGGTGCTATGGTGCTGGAAAGCCTGCTGGCTGTTCTGGCCCTCTGCGTTGCCGGTGCAGCCGCTGCTGCTGACGGTACCCCCGCTGCTGGTACCCCGTTCCAGATCTTCAGCCGCGGCGTTGCTGGTTTCTTTGAGATGTTCGGCGTGCCCGTTTATGTTGCTACCGTCTTTATGACCATGTGCGTTTCCGCTCTGGCCCTGACCAGCCTGGATGCTGTTGCCCGTATCGGCCGTATGAGCTTCCAGGAACTGTTCAGCGTGGACGATATGGAGCATGCAGAAGGCTGGCGTAAGCTGTTCTGCAACACCTACTTCTCCACCATCATCACCTTGGCATTTGGCTTCCTGCTGACCCAGGTCGGCTATGCCAACATCTGGCCTCTGTTCGGTTCCGCCAACCAGCTGCTCAGCGCTCTGGTTCTGGTTACCCTGTGCGTCTTCCTGAAAGTCACTGGCCGCAACAACAAGATGCTGTTCCCGCCGCTGATCATCATGCTGTGCGTCACCTTCACTGCTCTGGTTCAGCGCCTGATTGCTATGGTCAAGGCCATCCAGACCGCAGCTTCCACCACCATCCCCGCTGGCGAAACCACCTGGGGTGCTGTGTTCATCGCAAACGGCCTGCAGTTGATCATCGCTATCCTGCTGATCGTTCTGGGCATCACCATCGTGGTCAACTCTTTCAAGAGCTATGCCAAGAGCGAAAAGAACAGCGAAAAGGCTTCTGCCTGATTTATCCCTGACAGTTACTACCTTCCATAAATAACAGCCACCCCCGCAGTGTCATGCCATGCTGCGGGGGTGGCTGCTTTTATATTTGTATGTATCTTATAAAGAGTAAAGGCAACACCGCACAATTCCCGCCTTGCGGCTTAAGCACCGCTCCGGCGGCTG
>OMFR01000632.1_pt1 | contig 18046 bp, 22 predicted proteins | sample 1645691 | NCBI WGS metagenome assembly OMFR01 (sample SAMEA103958132, study PRJEB25191) | human gut metagenome | biome: human-associated habitat [ENVO:00009003]; feature: intestine environment [ENVO:2100002]; material: feces | place: Germany | collected 2013/2015
AAGTCATTGACAGCCCTCCGCCCTGCGGCAAGGACTACAATGACTTTCTTTGTTTCCAGCTCGGTATCCACCGCAACAAAACCAAAGAAAGGACGAATGAACGATGACTGAGTTTAGCATTTATCAGATCAATATGGATCGGGATTCCGCCAATGTGTGCTTCATCGGAATGGAATCCCTCGAAAAAATCAAAGGCACTAAGGAAGTCAACGCAGCCGCTTACGACAGAGTTTATGACGGCAAAATGGACTGCATCTCCCTCGAAAACATCTATCAGAAGTTCAATGTTGACCATCCTGCCGACTACACGGGACGCTCTCTTTCCGTATCGGATGTGGTCGAGATCAGGGAGAGCGATACGCTCAAACCCGGCTTTTATTTCGTGGACAGCATCGGCTTTAAGAAGATTTCTTTCGACAAATCGCTCTGCAAGGAGCCGACGCAAGCGCACGAAAACAGGATTTCTGTCCTGCTCGTGGAGCCGGACAGGTATCCGAGAATGATCGAGATCGACGACACGCTGGAGGCGATGCAGGCGGTGGTCGGCGGCAACATCGAGGAATATATGCCCTTTGAGGATGAGGTCGCCATCGTTTGCCACGAGGAGGGCAAGCTAATCGGGCTGCCGCCCAACCGTGCCATTTATGCAGAGCCGGAAACGGTGGAGCTGACCTATTCCGAGCTGGCTGACCGCTTCCGAAACGCAGAGAGCGAGGGTAAAAAGCACCTGACCGGCTATATTATTTTCTCTCAGGAGAGCTTCAACAAGCCCTACGATGAGAAGTCGAGAACCTATGCGGTAAGTTCCGACAACAAGGCATTCAAAGCCGGACTGGGCGGCTATTCCATCTACGGCTCCTGCCTTGACGGGTCAGACCCCTGCGTCCGGCTGGACGGCTATATGCGTGGCGAGAACGCTTGGAAAATTGAAAAGTGCTATCTGAAAGAGGCTTCCCGTGAGATGCTTGACATCATCTGCGGGAAGTTTTTTATCTGCCACGCACCGTATGAAGCGGAGAGATTTCAGAGCCTTCCGCCCGACCTTGCGGAGAAATACCGGGAAAAGTTCCAGTATCCCGAACGCTTTGCAAGGATCAATGATAAGATTGTAGCCGTACCGTTTAAGCCCGCAAAAGCGGACAGAGAACGGTAACTTTGGGGAGAACGGGGTTCCCCCAAGCGACCTGCATTATCTTAACGAGCAGTGCCTTTTTACTCCGTTTTTTCAAAACGCCGCAAAAAGTCCTCGTTAGGGGAACCCCTAATACCCCCTGCAAGAAAGGATGAACCTATGCACGAATTACTTTTCTTTATGATCGGCTTTATGCTCGGCGGCATCATCGCGCTCCTTGCGATGTGCCTTGTGCAGATGAGCCGCAGCAATGACACTCACACCAGCAGAAGGGATGGTGATGACAAATGAAGCGGACGGTCAAAAAGCAGTTTTGGCTTTCCCGTGACGAAGCGCAGGAGTTGCAGAAGAAAGCCAAGCGCACCTGCCTGTCCGAGGCGGCGCTGTTCCGCCTTTTGGTGCGCGACTTTGAGCCGAAGGAAAAGCCGGACGACCGGTTCTACGACGTGATGCGGCAGCTCTCCGCCATCGGAAACAACCTGCACCAGATCACGGTCAAGGCGAACGCCCTCGGCTTCCTCGATATGCAGAAGCTGAACGCCGAAGCGGAGCGCTGGTACAGCTTTCAGGCAGATGTGGAACGGCAGTTCCTCCGTCCCGAAAAGAGCGACCTCAAATGGCAGTAAGCAAGCTCTGGCCGGTCACGGTTCGCCTTGCGACCGTGCTCGACTATGCCGCTAACCCGGAGAAAACCACCAAAGCAAAATCCAAGTACAGCAACGCCGACTATCAGGCGCTGCGGGATGTGGTCAACTATGTGAAGGACGGCAAAAAAACCGAGCAGGAGCTGTTCTGTCAGGGCATCAACTGTAACCCGTCAACCGCCCGTGAGCAGTTCGTCACCGTCAAGGAGCAGTTCGACAAGCCGGATGGCATTCAAGCCTACCACGGCTACCTCAGCTTCAAGGAAACCGACATCACGCCGGAGCTGGCGCAGCATATCGGGATGGAGTTTGCCAATTCCGTTTGGGGCAAACGGCATCAGGTGCTTGTCACGACCCACTTGAACACCGAGCATTTGCACTGCCACTTCGTCATCAACTCCGTGTCCTTTGTGGACGGCAAACGCTGCCGGGAAACCTCGTGGTTCAAGTTCTACAAGGAAGCCGACCGTATCTGCGAGAAGTACGGGATCAGCACCATCAAGGAGCCGGAGCGTTACCCCGACGCAAAGCACCTGACGATGAAGGACAAGGCCGGTATGCCTACAAGGTACAATCTCGCCCGTTCCGCACTTGACGAAGCCATAGCGATGAGCCACAACCTCAAGCAGCTTGAATACCGCCTGTCCGAGATGGGCTATGCCTTCGGCTGCAACCCGAAGCGGAAATACTGGACGATCAAGGGCAAGGGCGACGAGCGTCCCATCCGGCTCTACCGCCTCGGCGATGAGTATACCAAGGATCGAATTACCCAGCGGCTCATTGAGAACCGGGACAGCATCGACTTCGTGCCGTTCCAGCCCAAGAGCTGCCGACCGAAGCAATACCGGCTCACAACCCGGAGCGACAGAATTGGAAGGATGGGCGGTCTGTACGGGCTGTACCTCTACTATTGCTACCGGCTCGGCTATCTGCCGAGGTACAGGGCAGGACAACAGAACAACGCAAGAGTTCACTACCTTTTCAAAGAGGATTTAATGAAGATAGACGAACTCACCAAACAGGTCACGCTGCTCGGAAAGCACCACATCGGCACAAGCGAGCAGCTTTTCTCATACAAGCGCTCGGTGGAGGAACAGATCAAGACCCTGACTGCCGACAGAACGCATCTCCGAAATGAAATACGAAAAGTGAACAGAACAGATGCAGAGCTGTCACAGGCAAGGACGAGCATCTCGGCTCTCTCCGAGAAGCTGAAAGAACTCCGCAGGGAGGTCAAACTCTGCGAGGACATTGCCGTCCGCTCCAAGGTCATCGAAGAAAAGGTGGATGCAGTCCGGACAGAGGAAGAAAAATCAAAACGAAAGGAGAACCGCAACTATGAACAACGGCGGTGATGCGGCGGAACAGATCGTCAGGCTTTCGCTTGAAGGCTTTGAGGTCGCCGCAAAACTCACAGGCTCGGCGGCAAAGAATGTCGCCCTGCTGCTGGTGTCCGTGCTGAAGCAGGAACAGCAGACCAAAGGTAAGGCACGGCTCACCAATATGATCCGGTCGGGAAAGGAACTCAAGGTCTTTTCTCTGCCGCAGAAGGACATTCAGAAGTTTACCGAGCAGGCAAAACGCTACGGCGTACTGTATTGCCTGCTGCGGGACAAAAACACAAGGGCGGGCGATGCACCGGTGGATATTATCGCCCGTGCCGAGGACGCTTCCAAAATCCAGCGGATCTGCGACCGCTTTGAACTCGGTAAGATCGACAAGGCGGGGGTCGTTTCCCAAGCGGAAAAGGACAAGGCAGACAGGGACGCCGTGGCGAAGGAAGTCCCTACCAAGACAAGGGGCGAGATCATCGTGGAGCAGGCAATGGGTGATTCCGTGCAGAAAGAAGGGCAGTCCCACCAAAACCCTACGGTCGCAAAGACGGAAAAAAGCCCTCCGTCCGAGCGAAGCTCAACGATTGGAGGTTCAAATGCTGACCGGGGTACAGCAAAGCAGGCAGACAAAAAGCCTTCCGTGCGGGAAAAGCTGGAACGCTACAAGGCTGCTGTAAAGGCTGATAAGGAAGCAGACCGCACCGAGCCTTCGATTGCCAAAGAAAGACCGAAAGCACCCGAACCGTCCCGACAGACGGTTCACCGTCAACCGAAAAGAACCAAAAAACCGAAAGAGAGGTAATCAACTGTGACCAACAATTTCAATCCCAAGAAGTCCGGCGCTGCGGAAAGACCGCAGCTTTCTCCGGAGGAATACGTCGCCAAGAAAAAGGCGGAGAAGGACGCCGTATATCAGATGATCGACGATGCGGCGACCGAGATCGTCAATGCCCCTGAAAAGTTCCGGGGCTATCTGGACACACAGGCACGAATGGATCGCTACTCTGCCGCCAACGCTCTGCTCATTTATAAGCAGCAGCCGCAGGCGACTCAGCTCAAGGATTTTCGTGACTGGCAGGAGGACGGCGTGAAGGTCAACAAGGGTGCTAAGAGTCTGTCCATCCTCGAACCCGTGGAGTACACCAAGAACGATGGCTCTACCGGTATTGCCTACAATGTTAAGAAGGTGTTCGATGTGGCACAGACCAGCGGCAAGAAGCCTGCTGCACCCACCCTTGACCGTGACCCCCGAAAACTTGTGGCGATTATGCTTGATACGGCTCCCATTGATGTGAGCACCGTGGAGGAGCTGCCTTCTCCCAATATGGGAGCGTTCTATAAGAACGAGGATCAGACCCTTTATATCAAGCGGGACATTGGGGACAGCGTTGCACTCTGCCAGTGCGTGGCACAGGAGCTTGGACACGCTCAGCTTGCAATGAACTGCGAAGCATACAGCCGCAGGGATATGGGCTTCTCTGCTGTCTGCGTCGGTTATATGCTCTGCCGTAAGTTTGGCGTGGATGTGAAGAACTTCGCCATTGACCGTATCCCGGAGGAGCTGGCGGGCAAGTCCCCAAAGGAAATTCGTGCGGAGCTTTCCAAGACCCGTTCTGCGATGAGCGAGATCGGCTCTCGTGTGTCGGAGGAAATCTACCGTCGCCGAGCAGACCGAAGCAAAGATCAGGAAAGATGAGGTGTGAGCGATGAAAGAGGAACGCTATCACATCGCCTTGGACGATTATGAACACGGCGTAGTGATTCGAGCTTTGAACGATACCAAAACCGAACTGATGAATGAGGGTAAATCCACCGATGCCGTGGACGATCTTATCATCAAGGTCGGGTATGCCCCAAAGAAAAAGTTCAAGGTAGTGGAAAGAAAGGACTGCTCCTGTCGTGAATCGAGATAACGACAGACAGACCTCCATCATTCTCGCCGTACTCGGCATCCTGCCGATTGTGTGGCTCGGACTTCTCATTGCACCATCCGTTAAGGGTGGCTTGCCGGAGATACTGCCGAGCTTGATGAATGTGATGAGCGACCCGTTTCATATAGTGCTTTGCGAGGACAGTGTAAAAACTGTCCTCGTTTTGCTTCTCTGCTATGGAATGGGCATCGGTATCTACTTCTCTACACGCAGGAACTACCGACGCCGGGAGGAACACGGTAGCGCAAAATGGGGCAATGCCAAAGCCGTGGACAAGAAATACCGGCAGAACCCACCGTCCGAAAACAAGCTGATGACACAGGCAGTCCGTATCGGACTCAACGGCAAGAAACACCGCCGCAATCTGAACACCCTTGTCTGCGGCGGTTCCGGTGCCGGTAAGACCCGCTTTTACTGTAAGCCGAATCTTATGCAGGCAAATACCAGCTTCGTGATTCTTGACCCGAAGGGCGAGATCGTCCGGGATGTGGGAAATCTGCTGGAGAAAAAGGGCTATGAGATCAGAGTTCTCGACCTGATCTCAATGGAAAAGAGCCACTGCTACAACCCGTTTGTCTATCTCCATTCGGACAACGATGTGCAACGGCTTGTGACAAATCTGTTCAAGAGCACAACGCCAAAGGGGTCACAAAGTAACGACCCTTTTTGGGACACCTCAGCTTCAATGCTGCTGTCTGCTCTCGTCTATTATCTTCACTACGAAGCACCGGAGGATGAGCAGAACTTTGCAATGGTAATGGAGATGCTGCAAGCGGCTGCCATCGACAATGAGGAAGATCCACGACCTTCGCCGCTGGACTGCCTGTTTGCCGATTTGGAGTTGGACAGACCCGACCACATCGCTCTGAAATACTATCGGTCTTATCACACCGGTTCGGCAAAGACCCTGAAATCCATTCAGATCACACTTGCCGCAAGGCTGGAAAAATTCAACTTGGAGAGCTTGGCGGCACTGACCTGCACCGACGAGCTTGACCTTGCTTCTATGGGCGAAAAGAAAGTGGCACTGTTCGCTATTATCCCGGACAACGATTCGAGCTTCAATTTCTTGGTCAGCATCCTTTATACCCAGCTATTTCAGCAGCTTTTCTTTTCCGCTGACCATATTCACGGCGGCGCATTGCCGATTCCCGTTCACTTTCTGATGGATGAGTTTGCCAATGTCAGTCTGCCGGATGACTTTGACAAGATACTGTCCGTTATGCGCTCCCGTGGCGTGTCGGTCAGTATCATCTTGCAGAACTTGGCGCAGTTAAAAGCCCTGTTTGAAAAGCAATGGGAGTCCATCGTCGGCAACTGCGACGAGTTTCTGTATCTCGGCGGCAATGAGCAAAGTACCCACAAGTATGTGTCGGAGCTGCTGGGCAAATCGACCATCGACACCAACACCTACGGCAAAAGCTCAGGACGCAGCGGCAATTACAGCACCAACTACCAAATCAGCGGCAGAGAGCTTCTCACGCCCGACGAGGTGCGTATGCTGGACAACCAATACGCCATCCTTTTTATCCGTGGCGAGCGTCCGGTGCTTGATTTCAAGTACGACATCCTGAAGCATCCGAATGTGGCGTTGACCGCAGACGGGAAAGCCGGCGTTTATCAGCACGGTGCTGTCAGGAGCGACATTGCGACCATCGAGGTCACATACCTCGATCCCAAAACCCTGCCCGACACGGAAGTGCCGGAAACCGATTATGTGTTACTGTCCGATGAGGACTTTGACGAAAACCAATCTTCAAAATAACGGAGGAAACGAATATGAACATCTTTAAGAAAGACACCGAAAAGCATACCAACAAGCTCCCTATGACCGGCAAGGTCAGAAAGGGCTTCCGCATCTACTGCACCGCCATTATGGGCGCTGCGCTCATTCTCGGCACCTCGGTCACGGCATTCGCTGCCGGCGACCCCATCACCGTCGTCAACAACCTGTCCAGCTTCATCTTCGGGCTGATTCGAGCCATCGGTCTTATCCTGCTGGGCTTCGGCGTGGTGCAGGTCGGCTTGTCCCTCAAGTCCCACGACCCGTCCCAGCGAGCCAACGGCTTTCTGACCCTTGCGGGCGGCGTCATCATTACCTTTGCCAAGGAGATCCTCGACCTGATCGTCGGCTGAGCAAACCCTACCGTGGGGCGTTCCCGGACTTTCGGGGACGCCCCGATTCTTTGAAAGGAGGTGCTTTTCGTGAGCGACAACTGGGTCGTACAGAACCTTGAAAACGCATTGGAAACCTGGAATGAAAAATTAGCCGAGATCTGGCAGCTCATCACGACAACGCCGCAGGACTTCAAGGGCGGCGGGATTTGGGGCGTGATCGTCAATATCAATGGTGCGGTGCAGGCAATCGGGCTTGCCCTGCTTGTGCTGTTCTTCGTTGTGGGCGTGGTAAAGACCTGCGGATCGTTTACGGAGGTCAAGAAGCCGGAACACGCCCTGAAGCTCTTTATACGCTTTGCCATTGCCAAAGGAGCCATCACCTACGGTATGGAACTGATGCTCGCCCTGTTCAACATCGTGCAGGGGACGATCTCTACCATTATGAGTTCGGCGGGCTTTTCTTCGCCGCAACAGACAACGCTGCCGGCTGAAATGATCACCACCATCGAGGACTGCGGCTTCTTTGAATCAATCCCACTATGGGCGGTGACGCTCATCGGTGGGCTGTTTATCACCGTGATGTCCTTCATCCTCATTATGACCGTGTACGGGCGCTTCTTTAAGCTGTATATGTATACGGCGCTTGCGCCCATCCCCCTGTCTACCTTTGCCGGTGAGCCTTCGCAGAATGTGGGCAAGTCCTTCATCAAAAGCTACTGTGCTGTTTGCTTGGAGGGCGCAGTCATTGTGTTGTCCTGCATCATCTTCTCCCTGTTTGCATCCTCGCCGCCCGTGGTCAATCCCGATGCAGCGGCGGTCACGCAGGTGTGGAGCTATGTGGGAGAGCTACTCTTTAATATGCTCGTCCTCGTAGGCGCAGTCAAGATGAGCGACCGCATTATCCGTGAGATGATGGGGCTGTAAGGAGTGTGCAATGAAACGAAACACAAAAATCTATTCACCCTTCAAGGGATACACCCTTGAGGACTGCGATTGCAGATACTGTCTTTACTACGGCGGCAAACGCAGGCGGAGGGTTCTCTGCCTTGCCGATGTGTGCGTCTGCAAAAGCGAAATTGAGGAAGCACGCCGCCGGGAAAGGAAAAGACGATGAACCAAGACGAATTACAAAACACCGTCCTGTGCGGCGATGCGCTGGAGGTGCTGAAAAGGCTTCCTGACGAGTACGTACAGATGTGCGTCACCAGCCCTCCCTACTACGGGCTTCGTGACTACGGTGCCGAGGGACAGATCGGCTGTGAACAAACGCCGCTTGAATATATAGACCGCCTGACCGAAATCTTCCGTGAGGTGCGCCGTGTGCTGAAAAGCAACGGGACACTTTGGCTGAACATTGCCGACAGCTACGCCGGAAGCGGCAAGGGCGTTTGGAGCAAAAGCCTTGCCGAACGCCCCAAAAGCAAACAGACCTACCACAGCCTCAATACCGATGAGAACGCCGCACTCCCAAAGAAATGGGACGGCATTAAGGAAAAGGATATGATCGGCATCCCATGGCAGCTTGCCTTTGCACTTCGTGCGGACGGCTGGTATCTGCGGAGCGATATTATCTGGCAGAAGCCTAACTGCCTGCCGGAGGCTGTGAAAGACAGGCCGACCAAATCCTATGAGCATATCTTCCTGCTCTCCAAATCGCCCCACTACTACTACGATACTGCGGCGATCTCCGAGCCGGTCGCACCGGTCACGGTGGAGCGCAACAAGCGGGCGGTCAGCGATAGGACGAAATACGCAAAGGGTGTCGGCGGCGCAAAGCCGCAGGCGCTCTTTCTGCCCCGTTCCCACAGCGATATGCCGACAAAGCGCAACAAGCGGGATGTGTGGAGCGTCAGCACCAATTCCCACAGGGGTTACGGACACTTCGCCATGTACCCCGAACGGCTGATCGAGCCGTGCATTTTGGCAGGCTCGCCGGAGCAGGGGCTTGTCCTTGACCCGTTCTTCGGCAGCGGCACGACGGGAGCCGTGTGCAAGCGTCTCTCCCGCCGCTATCTCGGCATCGAGCTGAACCCCGAATACTGCGAGACAGCAAAAACAAGAATCCAACAGACGAAGGAGGAACTGTATCTTGGAAGTAAAAATCAACCGTGAAATACGCAACTACACGGAAGCGATGTTCTTTGGACTGTCCCTCAGACAGTTCATTTTTTCTGTCCTTGCCTGCGGCGTTGCGGTGGGCGTGTATTTCCTGCTCAAGCCCCATTTCGGCACGGAAACGGTATCGTGGATGTGCATTTTAGCCGCCGCACCCTTTGCGGCGCTGGGTTTTATTAAGTACAACGGAATGACCGCAGAGAAGTTTGTGTGGGCGTGGATCAAATCGGAGTTTCTGCTGCCGAAGAAGCTCGTATTCCGCTCCACCAACACCTATTTTGAGCTGATGAGGCCCGGTATGGAACTCAAAAAGAAGGAGGTATTGAAAGCCAATGATTAAAACACTGAGTATCCTGCTCAAGCAGGACAAGGAACGCTTCGTCGTACCCAAGGGCGTACAGGATGTCATTCCCGTCAAAGCGATTTACGATGATGGCATCTTTCAGGTGGGCAGGGACAAGTTCACCAGATCCTTCAAGTTCACCGACATCAACTATGCCGTCGCCAGCCGTGAGGACAAGGAGGCGATGTTCCTCGAATACTCCGAGCTGCTCAATTCTCTTGACAGCGGGGCGACCACCAAGATCACCATCAACAACCGCCGTCTGAACCGGCTGGACTTTGAGAAGACCATCCTTATGCCCCTCAAGGGCGACGCCCTCGACGAGTACCGGGAGGAATACAACAAAATGCTCCTTGAGAGAGCGACGGGCGCAAACGCCTATACGCAGGAGAAGTATATCACCATCTCCGTGAACAAGAAGAATGTGGAGGAAGCAAGAAGCTATTTTGCCCGTGTGGGCGCAGACCTGATCGCCCACTTCGGCAGGCTTGGCAGCAAGTGCGTGGAGATGGAAACCGACGAACGCCTCCGCATTTTCCATGACTTCTACCGTGCGGGCGAGGAAACCAGCTTCCGCTTTGATATGAAGGAAACCCGCAAAAAGGGACACGACTTCAAGGACTTCATCTGCCCCGACTCGATGGAGTTTGAAAAGGACTATTTCAAGATCGGGGAACGCTACGGCAGGGTGCTGTTCCTGCGTGAGTATGCGTCGTATATCAAGGACGCTATGGTGGCGGAGCTGACCGACCTCAACCGCAACCTGATGCTGTCCATTGATGTAGTTCCCGTCCCCACCGACGAAGCCGTCCGGGAAGCGGAGAACCGTCTGCTGGGCGTGGAAACCAATGTGACCAACTGGCAGCGCAGACAGAACTCCAACAACAACTTCTCCGCACAGGTTCCCTATGACCTTGAACAGCAGCGCAAGGAAATGAAGGAATTTCTCGATGACCTGACCACCCGTGACCAGCGTATGATGTTCGCCGTCCTTACGATGGTACACACGGCGGACAGCAAGGAGCAGCTCGACAGCGACACCGAAGCCCTGCTGACCACCGCAAGAAAGCACCTTTGCCAGTTCGGGGTGCTGAAGTTCCAGCAGCTTGACGGACTGAATACGGCGATGCCCTTCGGTGTTCGCAAGATCGAATCGTTCCGCACACTGACAACGGAGAGCCTTGCGGTCTTTATTCCATTCCGGGTGCAGGACATTTGCCATACCAACGGCGTTTACTACGGTCAGAATGTCATCTCCAAGAATATGATTATCGCAGACCGTCGGCAACTCTTGAATGGCAACGAGTTTATTCTCGGCGTTTCGGGCGGTGGTAAGTCCTTTACCGCCAAGGGCGAGATCATCAATCAGATGCTCTCCGGCAATGCAGATATTATCATCATCGACCCCGAACGGGAGTATTCGCAGCTTGTAAAGGCAATGGGCGGCGAGATCATCAACATCTCCGCCACCTCTCCCACCCACATCAATGCGATGGATATGAACCGGGAGTACGGTGACGGTGCAAACCCCGTCATCCTGAAATCCGAGTTCATTATGTCCCTGTGTGAGCAGCTCATCGGCGGCAACAACCTTGGTGCAGTGCAGAAATCCATCATCGACCGCTGTACGGCAAGCGTCTACCGCACCTATCAGCAGAACGACTACAAGGGAGAGGTTCCCACCTTGCAGGACTTCCGGGCGGAGCTGCTCAAACAATCCGAGCCGGAGGCACAGGAGATCGCCCTTGCCATCGAGCTGTTTACCAACGGCTCTTTGAACACCTTTGCCAAGCACACCAATGTGGACACCGACAACCGACTCATCTGCTACGACATCCTTGACCTCGGCAAGCAGCTTATGCCCATCGGGATGCTGGTGGTATTGGATTCCATCCTCAACCGCATTACACAGAATCGTGCAAAGGGCAAAAATACCTTCATCTTCATTGATGAAATCTATCTCCTGTTCCAGCATGAATACAGCGCCAACTTCCTATTCACGCTTTGGAAGCGAGTACGAAAGTACGGTGCTTATGCGTCCGGCATTACGCAGAATGTGGACGACCTCTTGCAGAGCCATACGGCGAGAACGATGCTGGCAAACTCCGAGTTCATCATTATGCTCAATCAGGCGTCCACCGACCGCATTGAGCTGGCAAAGCTCCTGAACATCTCGGACACCCAGCTTTCGTATATCACCAATGTGGACGCAGGACACGGACTCATCAAGGTCGGCTCCAGCCTTGTGCCGTTTGCCAACAAGTTCCCCAAAAACACAAAGCTCTACAAGCTGATGACCACCAAATTATCCGACATTGCGAATTGACAAAGCTGGCAACAAAGAAAGGAAATCCAATGAAAAAGACAATTTCAATCATTCTCATTGCGGTGTTTGCTGCCGTCCTCAGCGCAAGCACCTATTTTATTGTCCGGCACAACAAGGAGGCGGACAAGCAGGCGGAATTATATCACAACCTTGCCTCCGTGGTGGAGGCCGCAGCGCAGACGGATGCCGAAGCGGAACCCACCGAGCCGATTCCGTATTCCGAGGAGAAGACCATTCTGCCGGAGCTTGCCGAGCTGTTCGGGCAGAACGGCGACTTGGTGGGCTGGATCAGCATTGCGGATACCAACATCAACTATCCCGTGATGCAGTCTGTAAACGAGCCGAACTTCTACCTGAAGCACGGCTTTGACAAGGAATACTCCGAGTACGGCTGTCCCTATGTGCAGGAGGACTGCGATGTGCAAAAGCCCTCCGACAACCTTGTTATCTACGGGCATCACATGAAAAACGGCTCTATGTTCGCCCATCTCGACAAATTCAAGAGCGAGAGCTTTTGGAGCGAGCATAAGACCATTGCTTTTAACACGCTGACGGACAGGCAGGAGTATGAGATCGTTGCCGTGTTCCGCACGGTGGTCTACACCGACAGCCCCGATGCGTTCAAGTATTACCGCTTCGTGGATGCGGGAAATGCCAACGAGTTTGACAGCTTCATTGCCAAGTGCAAGGAGCTGTCCTTCTACGACACCGGCGTGACCGCCGCATACGGCGACAAACTCATTACCCTGTCCACCTGCGAGTACAGCCGCAACAACAGCCGCCTTGTGGTGGTGGCAAAGCGTATAGTAGAGGGCGGTGATGCGGATGCTGCCCAGACTTACGCCGAAGCATCGGCAGAGTGCCAACGCCCTGATTAAACGGCTGTGCGCCAATTATGAAGGCGGCAACTGCCTTGCGCTGGATGACGGCGAGCCTTGCGTCTGTGTGCAGAGCATTTCCTATTCGCTGCTCTGCAAGTATTTCCGCAATGCCGTTTTGCCGGCAGAGCCGATGCTGGAGGCTAATATTCTCGGCACACGCCTTGAAAGGTGCGTGTCCTGCGGTGCGCCTATCCTCAAGAAAGGCAACCGCAAGAAATACTGCGACAGGTGCGCCGTAAGAGCCTACAAAAAGCAGCAGGCGGAATACGCCCGCAGGAAACGGGCAGAGTCGAAAAATAGAGGCTGAGAAAGTCAGTCACAGCAAGGCTTTTCAGCTCCCGCACTTTGGGGGGCAAGGTGTTGATACCTTTGCCCCTCTTTTTCAATTCAGGGGCGTTTTGATGCGCCCCGGAAAGGAGGGAAAATGCCTAAAATCAAAACAAGAGATGTGGTGAAAGGCACGATCAAGAAGATAGACAAGGCGGCGATTGCTGCCGACCGGATGCGCTCCGCCTATGTGCAGACCAAGGAGAAGGCGGAACACGCCACCCATCCCGAAGAACACAGCGCAGAGGAATACGCCTCCGGCCGCATCGAGGGCGGCGTAGACCGCATGACCCACGAAGCGGCGCATCAGTTCGATAAGCAGGGACGCAAGGGGCTGGCGGAAACCAAGCGGAATGTATCCAAGGCAAAGGACAGCATCAGGCAGTTCAAAAAAAAGCGGGCGGCGGAATCGCTGAAAAGGCAGTTTGTCCGTGCTTCCGGTAATAAGACCATTAAGGCGGTGGAGCAGACGGAAAAGACCGTCAAGCAATCCGCCCGTTCTGCCGGAAAGAATACCGTCAAGACAGTAGGCAAAGGCACGACGAAAGCGGCGCAGAAATCGGTCAAGACCACAAAGACCGCCATTAAAACCACCCGGCAGGCGGCAAAGGCGGCACAGAAAACCGCACAGGCGACGATTAAAGCATCACAGAAAGCGGCGCAGGCCGCCAAAGCCGCAGCCAAGGCGACCGCAGCCGGTGTGAAAGCCGCTGTCAAAGCAACCGTTGCGGCGGTCAAGGCGATCATAGCGGCAACCAAAGCGTTGGTAGCGGCCATTGCCGCCGGCGGATGGGTCGCCGTTGTAGTGATTATCGTCATCTGCCTGATTGCCTTGATTTGCGGTTCTGTGTTTGGGATATTCTTCTCCGGCGAGGATTCCGGTACGGGACAGTCCATGCGGACAGCCGTGCAGGAGATCAACACGGATTACGACAACCAGCTGTTGGAGATACGAAACGGCACTTCCTATGACACACTGGAAATGTCGGGAAGCCGTGCTGTGTGGAAGGAAGTCCTTGCGGTTTACTCGGTCAAGGTCAACACCGACCCCGATGAGCCGATGGAGGTTGCCACGATGGACGACACCAAAAAGCAGCTTCTCAAGGATATATTTTGGGAGATGAACAGCATATCGTCACGGACAGAAAGCAATTCTGAAACGGTCATCACCGAAACCGATGACGGTAACGGAAATATCGTGCAGACCGAAACCACCGAAACGAGAACCACGCTGTATATCACCGTGTCGCATAAGACGGTGGAGGAAATGGCTGACCAATACGGCTTCAATGAAGAACAGCGAGAGTATCTTGCGGAGCTGCTGGAGGACAAGAACAACTCCCTTTGGGCGGCTGTCCTCTACGGCATCCATTACAGCGATGATCAGATCGTGACCGTTGCCTTGTCGCAGGTGGGCAATGTGGGCGGTGAGCCTTACTGGTCTTGGTACGGCTTCGGGAGCCGTGTGGAGTGGTGTGCCTGCTTCGTGAGCTGGTGCGCCAACGAGTGCGGCTATATTGAAACCGGCGTAATTCCGAAATTTGCAGGCTGCGTCAACGGCGTTCAATGGTTCAAAGACCGTGGACAGTGGATCGACGGCTCTGCTGAGCCTGTTTCCGGAATGATTATCTTCTTTGACTGGGACAACAAGGGCAGCTCCGGTCCGCAAGACGGGCAGTCCGACCATGTAGGCATTGTGCAGAAGGTTGAAAACGGCATCGTCTATACCGTGGAGGGTAACTCAGGCGATAGCTGCCGTGTCAATCAGTACAGCGTAGGGCATTATGAGGTGCTTGGGTACGGAGTGCCTCAGTATTAGCCTGCACGGTATTGCGCGAAAAGAGGGAAATGGCTGCCTGCGAGGGCAGCCAATACATACCCTGATGTGAGGAAAATGCGACAATTCGTTAAAACCAACGTCCGTGTGGGCTTGCTTTTATTCGGATATTCGTATATAATGTATTGTGTTGAGTATTATCCATGCGGAGGTGCGGTATGAACGGGATCAAGGGCTATATCTCCATTCGGGAGGCGTCCTACCGTTGGGGCGTGTCAGAGCGGCGGGTCAACCAATATTGCGCCGAGGGGCGGATCCCCGGCGCGTCCCGGTTCGGGCGCTCATGGGCGATCCCGGAAAACGCGGAAAAGCCGTCCGACCCGCGCTTTCAGGGACAGCACCGCGATTCCGGCAGGACAAGCACCTGACGGATACCCCTCTGCATTTTAGCATCCGCAAAAAGGAAGTGAACGTTATGACCTGCGACGAGGTTTTTTACCGCCAATATCTGAGCGGCGATGACGCGGGGCTGGAGGCCCTGATGAAAAAATACGGCGATCCCCTGACCCTGTATATTGACGGCTATCTGCACGACGTTCACGAGGCGGAGGAGCTGATGCTGGACGTTTTCGCCTATCTGTTCACGAAAAAGCCCCGCATCCGGGACGGCGGCTTCAAGGCGTATCTCTATAAGGCGGCGAGGCACATGGCGCTGCGCCATAAGAGCAAGCGAAAGCCCCTGTTCAGCCTCGACGCGCTTGCAGACGAGCCGGACGGACGGCTGCTGGCGGAGGAGGTCATCCGGACGGAGGAGCGAAACCGCATTCTGCATTTCTGCATGGATGAGATGAACCCGGACTATCGGGAGGTTTTATATCTCACCTATTTTGAGGATATGAGCTACGCGCAGGCGGCGGAGGTCACGGGAAAAACGGTAAAACAGATCACCAACATGGTGTATCGCGGAAAAGAGAGCCTGCGAAGGCTGCTGGAACGGGAGGGAATCACAAATGCGGAGTCATGAGGAGCGCGTTGCGGAGACGAAGCGGCGCATCGCCAAAATGGAACGAGAAAAACAGCGGCGGCGCAATACGATCACCATGGCTTCCGCAGTGACGGCGTGCCTTGTACTGCTCATCGGCGCGTCCCTCGCCATGCCCGGCATTGCTGCGCGGATACAGACAGGCGATTATTCCGGCTTTGAAACGGCGGCCAGCATCTTTCACGGCGGCGCGGCCTTGGGATACATCGTCATCGGGCTGCTGGCGTTTTTACTCGGCGTTTGCGTGACCGTTCTGTGCTTCCGCATCCAGCAGCTCAGCCGCGAGAACGCGCAGGACAAGGAAAGTGAGGATGCGCATGGAGCTGATTGAGAACCTGCTGCAACTGCTGACCACGTTCGTCGGCGCGCTGCTTTCGGGTATCGCCTACCGCAAAAGCCACCGGCAGGCGTATTTCCTACTGCTGTGCTTCTACGGCTGCTTTGCCCTCGGCTCGCTCTACTGGACGCTGTATCTGCTGCTGTTCGATACCACGCCGCGTGTCTTTTATGTGTCGGAGTTCGGCTGGGTGGCAAGCCTCATCTTCCTGAGGATCTTGCAGGCCACGCTGTCCGGCAAAGATGAGCGCAACTTCTGCTGCCGCAGGGCATGGCTTGCGTCTGCGTTCGGTGTGCCGCTGCTGGCGTTCTACTGCACCTTCGGGGATATTCTCTCCAACCTGATCTGGTGCGGCATGATGATATGGCTTTCCTTCTGCGCCATTCGCGGGCTTGTCTATGCGAAAACGCAGACGGGCGCGGCGCGGAATATGCGGTACTTCCACATCGGCGTGCTGTGCTTTGCGTTTGCGGGGTATCTGCTCTGGACGGCGGGCTGCTTCTGGCCGAACACCTCTCTCGCAAGCCCCACCTTCTGGTGCGATATGCTGCTGACGCTCGCCATTTTAGGGCTGCTGCCCGCCATGAGAAAGGCGGTGGCGGCATGACCTACATCGAAAACATCTTTCTGTGCATGGTGTCCCCGCTGCTGGTGGCCGCTTTGTGCATGGGCAGGCGGCAGCTCCGCTTCTTCCTGTTCTGCATTGCCGGGATGGGGGTGTGCCTGCTTTCGGCTTATATCAACACCTTCCTCGCGGCGGTATGTCAGGCGGACGCCCTTGCCGCCACGGCGGAGATCGCGCCGGTGGTGGAGGAAATCATGAAGCTGCTGCCGCTGGTATTCTATCTTCTGGTATTCGAGCCGGAGGGGGATAAAATCAAGGCTGCCGCCATCACGATTGCCCTTGCCTTCGCCACCTTTGAAAATGTCTGCTATCTGATCCAGAACGGAGCGGACCGCTTCTCCTTCATCTTCTTCCGCGGCTTCGGAACAGGAGCCATGCATGTGCTGTGCGGCGGCATCGTCGGCGAAGGGCTGGCGTATGCCTGGCAGCGGACGTGGCTGAAGATTGCCGGGAGCTGCGGTCTGCTGGGCGCGGCCATCACCTTTCACGCCACCTACAACCTGCTGATCGTCTACGGCGGCGTGGCGCAGTACGTCGCTTACGTCCTGCCGGTGCTGCTGATGGCGGCGGGAAAGCTGTCTGCCCTCCGCCTTACGCGGAGAGAATAACCAAAGCCTTCCACTTGAGAGCTGCTTTTGAGCGGCTCTCAATTTTTTTGAAAATCTTTGTATTTGGGGTGAGAGTTTTTCCGCGTTTTTGTACCTATATAAATGAAAGGCTTTTTAAGCTAAGTTTTCAGAGAGGAGGTTTTGCGTGTATGTACGATACAGAAAAGCGTGTTGCGCTGGTAAAAAAGCGAATAGCGGAACACCGCCGCAGACAGGTGCGGCGGAGCATCCGCAGTCTGTCTGCCCTGTGCGTCCTGCTGTTCCTATCCCTTGTGGGAACGGTAGGGACGGTGCAGGGTCAGCCGATGGACACCGCAGGAATGTACGGCGCAATCTTGCTGCATGAGGGCGCGGGCGGATATGTGCTGGTGGCGGTGGCGGTGATGACGGCATTGCCGGGATTTCTGGCGTCCACAAAGGCGCACTCATCGGGCAGATCACGGTTGGAGGTGGCGCGGATCACGGGATTGGTCAGGTCCACCACATTGGGATCGCTGTTGGTAAAG
>OMFR01000634.1_pt1 | contig 18016 bp, 12 predicted proteins | sample 1645691 | NCBI WGS metagenome assembly OMFR01 (sample SAMEA103958132, study PRJEB25191) | human gut metagenome | biome: human-associated habitat [ENVO:00009003]; feature: intestine environment [ENVO:2100002]; material: feces | place: Germany | collected 2013/2015
GCCGCGGTGTTGGGGGCCTCCTTCTCCTCCAGGGAGGTATTGGTCACGTCGTCCACGATGCCGATGGTGAAGTGGTTCTTGGGCTCATCCAGCAGGAGATTGTCATACACGGCTTTAATCTGAGCAGGGGTAGTGTCCTTGCTGGACAGGCCGAAGCGGCCGGCAAAAATCTCGGGCCGGTTCTTGTCGTTGATATAGGCAGCGCAGATATCCTCATACAGGGGCTCGCCGATGGAGCCGATCTCCTTCACGCGGTCCAGCACAGCCACCTTTTTCACGGTCTTGGGCATAGCCGCCAGCAGATGCTTTTTAGAGAACGGGCGGAACAGATGCACCTGCAGGAAGCCCACCTTCTCGCCCTTGGCGTTCAGGTAGTTGACGACCTCCTGTGCGCAGCCGGACACGGAGCCCATGGCCACAATGACGCGCTCGGCGTCGGGTGCGCCGTAGTAGTTGAACAGGTGGTACTCGCGGCCGGTCAGCTTGCTGATCTGGGCCATGTAGTCCTCCACCACGTCGGGCAGGTTGGCGTAGTCGGTATTGTTGGACTCGCGCAGCTGGAAGTAGATATCGGGGTTATCCACCAGAGAGCGCATGCGGGGATCCTCAGGATTCAGGGCGTTGGCACGGAACTTGGCCAAGGCCTCATAGTCCACCAGCTTGGCGTACTCGTCGTAATCCAGCACGTCGATCTTCTGGATCTCGTGGCTGGTACGGAAGCCGTCAAAGAAGTGCAGGAAGGGGATGCGGGCCTTGATGGCGCTCAGGTGGGCCACGGCGGCCAGATCGGCGGCCTGCTGGACGCTGCCGCTGCTCAGCAGGGCAAAGCCCGTCTGGCGGCAGTTCATCACGTCGGAGTGATCGCCGAAGATGGAGAACGCGTGGGTACCCACGGTACGGGACGCCACATGCAGCACGCCGGGCAGACGCTCGCCGGAGATACGGTGCATGGTGGGGATCATCAGCATCAGACCCTGGGAAGCGGTGAAGCTGGTGGCCAGGGCACCGGCCTCCAGTGCGCCGTGGCAGGCACCGCAGGCACCGGCCTCGGACTGCATCTCCACCAGACGGACGGTCTGGCCGAAGATGTTCTTCTTACCCTTGGCAGACCACTCGTCGGCATGCTCCGCCATGGGGCTGGACGGGGTGATGGGGTAGATGGCAGCAACTTCTGAGAAGGCATATGCCACATATGCCGCCGCTTCGTTACCGTCGCAGATCTTCATGAGCTTACTCATTTCTCTTTTTTCCTCCTCTTTATTCCGGTGGTTTCCGCTGAGGAAACAGCGAAAGCACACAGATATACAATTTACATGGTAACACTTTTCAGGGGAAAGTCAATTCAGGTGGCCGGATTTCTGCATTTTCCCCGATGTGGGGTAAATTTTTTTGTGAAAAACGTCAAATCGCCACAGGCTTACCATCAAAAGCAAGCCGCCCGTTCTTTACGGTCACGCTGCCTCCCAGACGGTTGGGATAGTCGCCGTCCGGCAGCTCTACCGCCACATCGGCCGCGCCCTGTCCGCACAGGTCGAATACGCCCAGCGCCTTGCCCTCCGGGCCCTCGTAATGTCCCAGCAGCAGGCCGTTTCTCTCCTCCAGCCAATAGCCGCCGGTGATGGGCAGCGTCTGCTTCAGCTCCTTCAGCTTTCGCAGATAGAGCTGCATGTCCCGCTGCATGTCGCCATAGTTGCTCTGATTTTCAAAGAAGTCCACCCGTTCCTTGGGGGCGTATTCCATGCCGCTGTAGAGCATCACAGTGCCCCGCTGGAAGTAGAGGAACGCCACCCAGTTGTCCAGCTGGGTATCGTCCCTCATCCAGCTGGCGGCACGGGGTGTGTCGTGATTTTCCAGATACCGGGCTTTGACGTAGCTGCCGGGATAGGTCAGCTCCTGATAGGTCAGGATATCCGCGTACTCCCGCAGACTCACCTTTCCGGTCAGCACGCCCTCATAGAAGGGCCAAACGTCGTAATCATAGGTAAGGTCGAACACGGACTGCACCTCGGTATCCGTGGCGCAGTAAGCGCCCATTCTCCGCATGGCCAAAACATGAGCGCCGTGAACGCTCTCCGCCAGCCAGATACAGCCGGGACGGATGGTCTCCACCTCGTCACGGGCCTGCCGCCAGAACTCCACCGGCACAGCGCTGGCTACATCACAGCGGAAGCCATCCACGATGGCAGCCCACTGCTTCAGCGTATCGATCTGATAGCGCCACAGGTCGCGGTTGCTGTAATCCAGATCCACAATATCCCACCAGTCGGCCACCTTGCGGGTGGGTCTTCCCTGCTCGTCCCGCAAAAAGAACTCCGGGTGCGTCTCCGCCAGCACGGAGTCCGGCGAGGTGTGGTTATACACCACGTCGATGATGCACTTCATGCCCCGGTCGTGGATGGCGTCCACCAGATGGCACAGGTCGTCCACGGTGCCCATGTCGGGGTTCACCGCCCGGTAATCCCGGATGGCGTAGGGGCTGCCCATGGTGCCCTTGCTGCCCTCCTCGCCGATGGGGTGAATGGGCATCAGCCACAGGATATCCGCACCCAGCGCTTTCAGGCGGTCGAGATCGCCCTCCAGCGCACGGAACGTGCCCTCCTTGGTGTGTCCTCGAACAAACACGCTGTAGATCACCTGCCGCCGCAGGGAGAGATCGGTGTTAACTGCCATAAGAAAGCCCTCCTTTTTGAATATTATTGCAGCATCGAGAGGAACTCGTCCTCCGTCAGCACGGGGATATTCAATTCCTGTGCCTTGCGCAGCTTGCTTCCGGCGTTCTCACCGGCCACCACATAGGTGGTTTTCTTACTGACCGAGCCGCTGGCCTTACCGCCCCGCTGCTCGATCATGGCGGCGGCCTCGTCTCGGGTAAATTTCTCCAGCGTACCGGTCAGCACGAAGGTCTGTCCGGCAAAGCGGTCGTCCACCTTCTCCTGATGGCTGGTCATGTTGACGCCTGCCTCACGAAGCCGGGCAAGCAAGTCCTGCGACTGAGGGCTCTCCAGCCACTGGCGGATATACCGGGCGGTGATGGGGCCAACGTCGTCGATGGCGGTCAGTTCCTCCTCCGACGCGGCGGACAGCGCATCGAAGCTGCCGAAGTGGGCGGCCAGCACCTTGGCGGCCTTGTCTCCTACCTGACGGATGCCCAGTGCGCTGAGAAGCCGCCACAGGTCGTTTTCCTTGCTCTTTTCGATGGCGGCCACGGCGTTGGCGGCGGATTTCTCGCCCATGCGGTCAAGCTGAGCAATATCCTGCACCTGCAAGCGGTACAGGTCGGCGGCGGTTTTCACAAGGCCACTTTCCACTAGCGACTGGATCACCGCCGGGCCCACGCCGTCAATGTCCATGGCATTCCGACTGGTAAAATGGGTCAGGTTCCGCAGCAGCTGGGCGGGACACTCCGCGCCGGTGCAGCGGATGGCCACACCGTCCTCGTCCCGGCTCACCGGTGCGCCGCATACGGGACACACCTCCGGCAGATAGTAGGGCACAGCGCCGGAGGGACGCTTGTCCTTTACCACCTCCACGATCTCCGGGATGATTTCCCCCGCCTTCTGGACGATGACGGTATCGCCGATGCGGATATCCTTAGACGTGATGAAATCCTGATTGTGCAGCGTGGCGTAGGTAACGGTGGTGCCCGCCAGACGCACCGGCTCCAGCACCGCCTTGGGGGTCAGCACGCCGGTACGGCCCACCTGCACCACGATATTCTTCAATACCGAGGGCTTCTGCTCCGGCGGATACTTGTAGGCCACCGCCCAGCGGGGACACTTGGCGGTGCTGCCCAGCACCTCACGCTCCGGCAGGCTGTCCAGCTTGATGACCGCGCCGTCGATGTCAAAGGGGAACGCCATACGCTCGTCCCCCAGACGGGCGATCTCGGTGATAATGTCCTCCGCCTTGGCCAAAGGCTTGTGGGGGATCATCTTGAAGTGCTGGCTTGCCAGATAGTCCAGCGTCTCGGTATGGCTGGTAAACTCCCGCCCCTCGGCCAGCTGCAAATTGAAGATGGCGATATCCAGCCGCCGCTGGGCGGCGATCTTGGGATCCAACTGCCGCAGAGAGCCCGCGGCGGCGTTGCGTGGATTGGCCATCAGGGGCTTGCCCTCGATCTCCCGTCGGGCGTTGATCTCCTCGAACACGCTGCGGGCCATATAGACCTCGCCCCGGACAATGAGATGGGGCAGCTTCTCCGGCAGCGTCATGGGGATGGAGCGGATGGTGCGCAGGTTCTCTGTCACGTCCTCACCCACCCGGCCGTCGCCCCGGGTGGCGCCCTGGAAGAACACGCCGTCCCGGTACTCCAGCGCCACGGACAGGCCGTCCACCTTGGGCTCCACGCTGTACAGGGCGTCAGGCAGGTCGGCGGCTACCTTATCCAGAAAGTCCTGCACCTCGCCGCTGTCAAATACATCCTGCAAGCTCTCCAGCGGTACCTCGTGCCGCACCTCCTCAAACTGGCTCAGCAGCTTGCCGCCCACCCGCTGGGTGGGGGAATCGGGAGTGATCTCCTCCGGATGCTCCTTCTCCAAGTCCTCCAGCTTCCGCAGCAGATGGTCGTACTCATAGTCCGACATGGTGGGCGCGTCCAGCACGTAGTAGAGGTAGCCGTTGGCGTTCAGCGTCTCACGCAGCTGCTTCATTTCTTCACGATAGTCCATACTCCATCCTCATTTATCCGTTGTTCATGATATAGTTCTCGGCATACTGTCCGATCTCGTCAGGCATGGTGCTGAAATAGGTATAGGTGTCCGGCACGCCGCCCACGATCACCGTCTCCGCCACGGCGATCTCGTTGGACACCTTGGTGGAGGTTTTCATCCCCGGCAGCAGGATGCTCATATACACATCCACGTCCAGAAAGATCTGGTGCCGGGTCTGGTTGATGCCTGCGGCGGTGAACTGGTTGCGGAACGCGGCGCTGGCGCTGCCCACCGCCTGCATCCGCACAAAGAGACTGGGGCCGCGCCCCGCCAGCAGCGCCGAGCCGGTCAGCGTCCCCAGCGGGATCTCCAGCTCACTGGTGGCCACCTCTGACAGCCGGTGCAGTATTTCATCGGTGATCTGGCCTTGCATGCGGTTCACCTCCGCTACGTTGCTGCGCAGCGCGGTGATATGGCCCGTTTCATCCTTCTCAAAAATCACGAAATTCTGATAGTCAATGTTGCCGTTTTCCACCGCCTCATTGACGGCGGCGGACACGATGCGGTTCACCAGATTGGACACTCTTGCGGTGGCCATGCTGGTCATCACCGGCTTCAGATGCCACAGCAGCGACACCGCGGCTGCCAGCAACGCCAGCACCAACAGCGTCAGCCATATTCCCACTCGCTGGCGGCCTGTCAGGCGCAGATAGCGCAAGCGCTCCACAGCACACGCCCCCTTTCATGGAAGCGTATGCCGGGGCGGCTTATCCTTATTCCTGCCAGCCGTTGACGATGGCCTTGAAGGTCTTTCCCCGCTCGGCAAAGTTCTTGAACTGGTCAAAGGCGGCACAGGCAGGCGACAGCGTTACCACATCGCCGGGTACAGCCCTGTCCCGTGCGGTCTCCACCGCTTTCTGGAAGGGCGTGACCTCCACGATCTCCGGATGGCCGGGCTGATAGCCCTCGGCATTCTCCACGGCGGTTCTGATCTTGGCGGCGGTAGCGCCGCACAGCACCAGCAGCTTCACGTGTTCCACGATCTCGCCGCCCAGCGCGTCGAAGGGGATGTGCTTATCATAGCCGCCGGCGATGAGGATCACCTTTTCCGGGAAGGAGCGCAGTCCTGCCGTGGTGCGGCTGGGGCTGGAAGCGATGGAGTCGTTATAGTACCGCACGCCCCGGTAGGTACGCACCAGCTCGATGCGGTGCTCCACACCGCCGAATTCACGGGCGAAGTCCCGGATGGTCTCATCCGGCACAAGACCGTCCACAGCGGCGATGGCCGCCATGTAGTTCTCCACATTGTGAACGCCCGGCAGCTTGATATCGCCGGTGGTCATCACAGTGCGTTCTCCCCTGCCGTCACGGCAGACGATGGTGTCGCCCCGCAGGAACACGCCCTTTTCCGGCTCCGCCTGACGGCTGAAATACACCGCCCGGTCGGGAACGCTCTCGCCCTGACGGCGGGTAATGTCGTTATCGAAATTGAAGATGGCCTTATCGCCCGGCTTCTGGTGGCGGAAGATATTCTCCTTGGCGGCCACGTACTCCGCCATGTCCTTGTGAACGTCCAGATGGTTGGGCGCCAGATTGGTCATAACGGCGATATGGGGACTGCACGGCATGGTCATCAGCTGGAAGCTGGACAGCTCCAGCACCGCGTAATCGGTGGGCTGCATCTCCCCCGCCTCACACAGCAGAGGATGGCCGATGTTGCCGCCCACATGGACGGTGCGCCCCGCCTTCTTCAAAAGCTCCGCGATGATAGTAGTGGTCGTGGTCTTTCCGTCGCTGCCGGTCACGGCGATGATGGGACAGGGGCAGACCTGAAAGAACACCTCCATCTCGGAGGTCAGCACACTGCCGCCAGCCACAGCCTTTGCCAGCTGGGGCACATCGGGCCGCAGACCCGGCGTGCGGAAAATGATATCCTGATCCAGTCCCTCCAGATAGTCCGAACCAAGCTGCAAACGTGCGCCGCCCTGCTCCAGCTCACCGGCCAGCTCGCCCAGCTGCTCCCGCGTCCGCTTGTCGCAGGCGGTCACGGCGATGCCCTCACGCAGCAGCAGGCGGATCAGCGGCGTATTGCTGACACCGATGCCCACCACCGCCACGGTCTTTCCGTGGATGGAATCCAGATACTCCTGTAATGTCATGGGATGACCTCCCCTATTCTCAAATTAAAATCACTATATTATACCGCACCCGGCAGCCGGATTCAATCAAAATGAGGAAAAAACATCCCCTTATGGCAAACGCCCCTGAAACACGGAGTTTCAAGAGGCGTCTGCCACATATAGGAAGGTAGGTATGGGTTACTTGACACCAAACAGCAGATCGCTGTAGGTGGGGAACGGCCAGTACTGAGACGCCGTGCAGGTCTCCGCTTCGTCGCAGGGAGCCCGCAGCGCCGCCATCTTGGGAATGACCGTATCACGGATGGCACAGGCGGCCTCGGTCACGTCGTCGATCTTATGATAGCCGTCCAGTGCGGCTTCCAGCTCCCCGGCAGCAGCGTCGATCTGGTCGGCAAGACCGGACAGCTTCTCGATCAGCCCCGTCTCGTACTTTCCGCTCAGCGTGGGGACAACAGCCTTCTTGGCGGCAAGCCCCTCTGCCAGCTTGGCGGTATAGTCCTCCACAGCAGGCAGGATCTCCTTGCGGGCCATGTCCACCATGGTCTGCGCTTCGATGTTGACGGTCTTGCGGTAGTTATCCAGCATGATCTCGCAGCGGGAGCGGATCTCCGCCTCGGACATGACCTTCAGCGAGGTCAGCATGTCCACGTTCTTCTGCTCCAGAATACAGGGCAGCGCGTCGGGGGTGGTCTTCAGGTTCAGCAGGCCCCGCTCCTCGGTGGCCTCCTTGATCCACGCGTCGTCATAGCCGTTGCCATTGAAGATGATCCGCTTGTGGGCCTTGATGGTCTTTTGGATCAGGTCATGGAGGGTGGACTCAAAGTCGTCGGCCTTTTCCAGTACGTCGGCGTACTGCTTCAGCGACTCCGCCACGGCGGCGTTCAGCATAATGTTGGTGCAGGCAATGGAGTTGGAGGAGCCCAGCATACGGAACTCGAACTTATTGCCGGTAAAGGCGAAGGGAGAAGTACGGTTGCGGTCGGTGGTGTCGCGAATGAACTTGGGCAGCACGTGGACGCCCAGCTTCATGACCCGCTTTTCCGTACCGCTATAGGGCTCGTCCTTCTCGATAGCGTCCAGAATGGCCGTCAGCTCATCGCCCAGAAAGATGGACACCACAGCGGGCGGCGCCTCGTTGGCGCCCAGACGGTGGTCGTTTCCGGCGGTAGCCACCGACAGCCGCAGCAGATCCTGATAGTCGTCCACCGCCTGAATGACGGCGCACAGGAACAGCAGGAACTGGGCGTTCTGATAGGGCGTCTCGCCGGGGGTCAGCAGATTCACGCCGGTATCGGTGGCCATGGACCAGTTGTTGTGCTTGCCGGAGCCGTTGACACCCTCAAAGGGCTTCTCGTGCAGCAGACACACCAGACCGTGGCGGGCGGCCACCTTCTGCATGATCTCCATGGTCAGCTGGTTATGGTCGGTGGCCACGTTGGTGGTGGTATAAATAGGAGCCAGCTCATGCTGGGCAGGCGCCACCTCATTGTGCTCGGTCTTGGCCAGAATGCCCAGCTTCCACAGCTCCTCGTTCAGATCGGCCATGTATTCCGCCACACGGGGCTTGATGGCGCCGAAATAGTGGTCGTCCATCTCCTGACCCTTGGGGGGCTTGGCGCCGAACAGGGTGCGGCCACAGAAGGTCAGATCCTTCCGCTTGTCGAACATCTCCCGATCCACCAGGAAATACTCCTGCTCCGGGCCGACGGAGGTTCGGACACACTTCACGTCCTCGTTGCCGAACAGGTGCAGCACCCGCAGGGCCTGCTTGTTCAGCGCCTGCATGGAACGCAGCAACGGTGTCTTTTTATCCAGCGCCTCGCCGCCGTAGGAGCAGAACGCCGTGGGGATACACAGGGCCTTGTCCTTGATAAAAGCGTAGGACGTGGGATCCCACGCGGTATAACCGCGTGCCTCGAACGTGGCCCGCAGACCGCCGGAGGGGAAGCTGGAAGCGTCCGGCTCGCCCTGGATCAGCTCCTTGCCGGAGAACTCCATGATGACACCGCCGTCGGGAGACGGGGCGATAAAGCTGTCGTGCTTTTCGGCGGTGATACCGGTCAGAGGCTGGAACCAATGGGTAAAGTGGGTAGCGCCGTGCTCTACGGCCCAATCCTTCATGGCGTCCGCCACAGCGTTGGCCACTTCATTATTCAGGCTGCCGCCCTCATCGATGGTCTTCTTCAGCGAGGTATACACCTCGTAGGGCAGCCGCGCTTTCATCACGCGGTCGTCAAACACCAGACTGCCAAAATATTCCGGAACTGTGCGCATTACGATCCACTCCTTTTCTGATAAATAAATGAAAAAGGCGTCAAGGAGAACACTCTCCAAGACGCCTTTGCCTTCGATAGGGGGCATTATATGCGCTCTGCACAGATTTGTCAATGGTGGATTTCCACAACTTTTGCCGTTTCGTCGGTTGACTTTATGATGCCGCCGTGCTATAATCCTCCTTCAAGATGAGCAAAGGCGTTCATCCACACGGGACATCTGTCCCAAGTGGATGAACGCCTTTTTGTTTTTCTACCTTGTGCTTCTGCAGAAAGGATGACCATTATGAAGCTGGAAGGCGAAGTCCGCATCCCCTCCGGATGCGCCATTTCCGCCGTCATCTCCCGCGAGGGAAAACGGATGACCGGCGAATCCATTATCCACAGCATGATCCCCATGCATGACCGTTCCAACGGTCTGGGCGGCGGCTTTGCCGCCTACGGCATCTACCCGGAGTACCGGGAGCTTTACGCGTTTCACATCTTTTTTGACGACAACACCACCCGCCGGGAGTGCGAATCCATTCTGAAGGAGGGCTTCGAGATCGTGCAGGCGGAGACCATCCCCATCCGTATCATCCCGGAGATCACCGACGTGCCCCTGATCTGGCGGTACTTCGTATCGCCGCTGCATTCGGTGCTGGCCCGGCTTCAGCTGGATGAAAAGGAGTTCGTGGCCCGCACCGTCATGGAGCTGAACACCAGGCTCAAGGGCGCGTATGTGTTCTCCAGCGGCAAGAATATGGGTGCCTTCAAGGCGGTGGGCTACCCGGAGGATGTGGGCCGCTTCTACCGGCTGGAGGAATACGAGGCCTACAGCTGGACGGCTCACGGACGCTATCCCACCAATACCCCCGGCTGGTGGGGCGGCGCGCACCCCTTTGCGCTGTTGGATTACTCCATCGTTCACAACGGAGAAATCTCCTCCTATGACGCCAACCGCCGGTATATCGAGATGTTCGGCTATAAGTGTACGCTGCAAACCGATACCGAGGTCATCACCTATATCGCCGACTATCTGCTGCGGCGGCAGGGACTGACCCTTGAGGAGATGGCCTCGGTCATCGCCGCGCCGTTCTGGAGCACCATTCGGGGAAAGGCCGCTCCGACCGCCCGGCAGCTGACCTATCTGCGCACTATGTTCCCCACTCTGCTGATCACCGGCCCCTTCTCTATCGTTCTGGGCTTCAACGGTGGGCTGATGGCTCTGAACGACCGGCTGAAGCTCCGCTCCATGGTGACGGTGGAAAAGGACGACAAGGTGTTCATCGCCAGCGAGGAGGCCGCCATCCGCACCATGGAGCCAAATGCCGAACACCTCTACGCCCCTATGGGCGGCGAGCCGTTCATTGTGAAAGTGAAAGAAGGTGCCTATTGATGTCCATCGACTACATCAGCCCGGAATTTGAGGTGATCCGCAATGACCCGCGCTGCACCCGCTGCCGCGTCTGTGAAAAGCAGTGCCCCAACGGCGTCCACACCTATGATCCGGAGCACGGTCTCATGCTCAGCGACGAGAGCAAATGCGTCAATTGCCAACGCTGCGTGTCCTTCTGCCCCACTCACGCCCTGAAGATCGTGAAAAACGACAACCAGCTGCGGCAAAACACCAACTGGCCCAGCGCCGCCATCAACGAGATCTATAAGCAGGCCGCTACCGGCGGCGTACTGCTCAGCTCTATGGGCAGTCCCAAGTCGCTGCCGGTGTACTGGGACAATATCCTTATCAACGCCTCTCAGGTGACCAATCCGCCTATCGACCCCTTGCGGGAGCCTATGGAGACGCGGGTATTTCTGGGCAAGAAGCCCGACGCCATCCGCCGGAACGGAGACGGCACTCTGTGTACCGACCTGCCGCCCCAGCTGGAGCTGTCGGTGCCTATTCTGTTCTCCGCCATGAGCTATGGCTCCATCAGCTACAACGCCCACAAAAGTCTGGCGCAGGCAGCGCAGCAGCTGGGCATCTATTACAACACCGGCGAAGGCGGGCTCCATGAGGATTTCTATTGCTACGGTGACAACACCATCGTGCAAGCGGCCTCCGGCCGGTTCGGCGTACAGGAAAAGTATCTCAATACCGGCGCCGCCATTGAGATCAAGATGGGGCAGGGCGCAAAGCCCGGCATCGGCGGGCACCTGCCCGGCAACAAGATCACCCCCGATGTGTCCCGTACACGAATGATCCCGGAGGGCGCCGACGCCATTTCCCCTGCGCCCCATCACGATATCTATTCCATTGAGGATCTGCGGCAGCTGGTCTACTCGCTGAAGGAGGCCACACAATACCGGAAGCCCGTCATCGTCAAGGTGGCAGCCGTCCATAATATTGCCGCCATCGCCAGCGGTATTGCCCGCAGCGGCGCGGATATCATCGCCATCGACGGCTTCCGGGGCGGCACGGGCGCGGCGCCCACCCGCATCCGGGATAATGTGGGCATCCCCATCGAGCTTGCGCTGGCGGCTGTGGATCAGCGGCTTCGGGACGAGGGCATCCGCAACAGCGTATCCCTGATCGTGGGCGGCAGTATCCGCTCGGCGGCGGATGTGGTAAAGGCCATCGCCTTGGGGGCCGACGCCTGCTATATCGCCACGGCTGCCCTGCTGGCCATGGGCTGCCACCTGTGCCGCACCTGCCAGACCGGACGATGCAGTTGGGGCATTGCCACCCAGCGCCCCGATCTGGTAAAGCGTCTCGATCCCGACGAAGCCACCGCCCGTCTGGTGAATCTGGTCACCGCGTGGAAGCACGAGATCAAAGAAATGATGGGCGGCATGGGTATTAACTCCATCGAGGCCCTGCGGGGCAACCGTGTCATGCTGCGGGGCGTGCACCTGACGGAAAAGGAGCTGGCGATTCTGGGAATTGCCCATGCGGGAGAATGAAATGGCTGCTATCACGATTTTTTATGAAAAAATACATAGAAAAAAAGCAGGAGGTGTGGTACAATATGGACTTCATTGAAGCGGCTCCCCTATCCTTTTCCCAACTGAACGAAACGATCCGCAGCGCAGGGCCGGACTGCCGGGTCTGCGGCTGTCTGGGACAGCGATTCATTGCCGCCGGAATGAACGGCAAGCGCATCATCATTGACGGCATCCCCGGCAATGCCCTTGGCGCGTACCTTAACGGAGCGGAGATCACCGTTAACGGCAACGCGCAGGACGCAGTGGGCGATACCATGAGCGCCGGGCGCATCGTCATCCATGGCAGTGCCGGAGACGCCGCAGGCTACGCCATGCGGGGCGGCGAGATCTATATCGAGGGAAACGCCGGCTACCGGGCCGGTATCCACATGAAGGCCTATCAGGAGCACAAGCCCGTGCTGGTCATCGGCGGCCGGGCAGGAAGCTTTCTGGGCGAATATCAGGCCGGTGGCCTGATCGTGGTGCTGTCGCTGCACACCGACGGACGCCCTGTGGTCGGTTACTTTCCCTGCACGGGAATGCACGGCGGCAAGATGGTCTTCCGGGGCGATGTGTCCAACATCCCCTTTCCCCCTCAGGTGACCTCCCGTCCCGCCACAGAGGAGGACATGGCGGAATTCGCCCCCTATGTGCGGGAATACTGCCGTCTGTTTCACCTTGACCCGGAGCAGCTGCTCCGTGACGCTTATACCGTTATCACTCCTGACAGCAAGAACCCCTATCAGCAAATGTACGTTGCAAACTGAGAAAGGCAGGCTCTCCCTATGAACTATTCCAAAGACGAGATCAAGCAGTACGTGGCAGAGGAGGATATCAAATTCATCCGTCTGGCCTTCTGCGACCTTTCCGGGCGGCAGAAGAATATCTCCATCCATCCCGACGAGCTTGACCGGGCGTTCACATACGGTATTGCCTTTGACGCCTCCGCCATTCCCGGCTTTGGTGACGAGGTGCATTCCGACCTGTTTCTGCGTCCGGATACCGCTACCCTCTCCCTGCTGCCCTGGCGGCCGGATCGCGGCCGGGTGGCCCGGATGTTCTGCGGCATCACCCGCCCTGACGGCACACCCTTTGAGGCCGATACCCGGCAGCTTCTGCGAAAGGCCGTGGCGGACGCGGAGAAAATGGGCGTCACCTTCGCCTTCGGCACGGAGATGGAGTTCTACCTGTTCCAGCGGGACGAGGCGGGCGAGCCTACCCGCATTCCCTACGACCGGGCGGGCTACATGGACATTGCGCCGGAGGACAAGGGCGAGAACGTGCGGCGGGAGATCTGCCTGACGCTGGAGCAGATGGGCATTCGTCCGGAATGCTCCCACCACGAACAGGGGCCGGGACAGAACGAGATCGATTTCCGCTATTCCCAGCCGCTGACGGCGGCGGACAACGCCGCCACCTTCCGCACGGTGGTGGACAGCGTGGCGGTGCGGAACGGTCTGGCGGCGGATTTCTCCCCCAAGCCTCTCAGCGGCCAGCCGGGCAACGGCATGCACATCAATATCTCCGCCAAAAGCGCCGACGGCGCGGACGTGATGCCCTCCCTCATTGCGGGCATTCTGGCTCACATCGCGGAGATGACCGTATTTCTCAATACGGTGGACGCCTCCTACCTTCGCTTCGGCGGCAGCAAAGCGCCCCGCTACATCTCCTGGTCCAGCGAAAACCGCTCCCAGCTGATCCGCATCCCCGCCGCGCAGGGAGAATACCGTCGGGCTGAGCTGCGCTCCCCCGATCCACTGTGCAACCCCTATCTGGCCTTTGCCCTGCTGATCTACGCGGGCCTTGACGGTATCCGGCGGCAGATGGAGCTGCCGAAGGCGGCGGATATCAACTTCTTCAGCGCGTCCGAGGAGGTCAAATCGGCGTTCAAGACCCTGCCCGCCACGCTGGCACAGGCCAAAGCCGCCGCCGAGAGCAGCGCCTTCATCGCGAACATTCTGCCGCCGTCTATCATCGACTACTACACCAGATAATCTCACTTACAGGCGAAAGGAGGGATAGGTATGGAACTGGTTCAGCATGTTTACAGTGTGCTGGCGATCTCCACACGGAAAAAATTCTATACGTCCCTCCGTGGCCTGCTGCCGGAGGATCGGTACTCTCCCCTGTGCTGGGAGAGCGATGTGACCAGCGCGCGCCGCCTTTTGCTGGAGCGCACCTTTGACATTGTGGTCATCAGTACGCCGCTGCCGGATGAATTCGGCACGAAGCTGGCCATGCACGTGGTGGACAGCAGCAGCGCCGGCGTGCTGCTGCTGGTGGGTGCCGAGCACTATCCGGATATCTCGGTGCGCCTGTCGCCTTACGGCATCCTGACGCTGCAAAAGCCCACTACCCCTCAGTTGATTCTGCAATCCCTGCAGCTGCTGTGCGGCACAAGGGAACGGCTGCGGAAAATGGAGCAGAAAACCGCCTCCATCGAGGAAAAAATGGCGGAGATCCGGCTGGTGAACCGCGCCAAATGGCTGCTGATCGACCGCGAGGGCATGACGGAGCAGGACGCCCACCGCTTTATCGAAAAGCAAGCCATGGATCGCTGCGTCACCCGCCGGGCCGTCGCCGACCAGGTCATCGCCCGCTATCAGCAGGGCTGATATTTGACAAATGGAACGATTTCTGTTATCATGCTCTTCAACCAAACGAAAAGGAGACACGATATGGAAAAGTTCATTCCCTATGAAAAGCTCTCCAAAAAGGAGAAGCGCAAGCGTGACGCCATGCTGCGGAACACCTGGGGCCCGCTGAACCCCGTGACACGCAAAAGCAAGAACCCCAAAGCATACGACCGCCAAAAGGCACGGAAGTGGATCGACGATCCCCTGTCCGTGCCTTTTGCTGTTTCCCGGTAAAAAATCCTTGCGTCCTCCATTACCCAGTAGTACAATAGGGAAAAATCTTACCTATCGGGAGGTATTCTATGAAGCTTGCTCTTTGCCAGATCGCCATGAGCGACAATGAGAACGAAAATCTGGAGCGTCAGCTGTCCGCTCTGCGGCAGGCTGCCCTTCACGGCGCTGACCTGATCGTCTATCCGGAGCTGCAGCTCCACCGCTTCTTTCCCCAGTACGAGGGCCGCGACGTATCGGACAAGCTGCTGACTGCCGATCACCCCATCATCCGGCAATTTCAGGATGCCTGCCGGGAGAACCGCATCATGGCCGCCCCCAACTTTTATCTGCGCGAGCCCTCCGGCTGCTTCGATGCCACGCTGCTGATCGGCGGCGACGGTGCGCTGCTGGGTCGCCAGAAGATGGTGCATATCGCACAGGCGGCGCAGTTCTATGAGCAGGATTACTACACCCCCTCCGACGACGGCTTTCTGGTGTTCGACACGCCCCACGGGAAAATCGGCATTGTGGTGTGCTTTGACCGGCACTACCCCGAGAGCATCCGCACCGAGGCTTTGATGGGCGCCGACCTGATCCTGATCACCACCGCCAACACAGAAAGCGAACCCATGGAGATGTTCGACTGGGAGGTCAAGGTGCAGGCCTTCCAGAGCAGTGTAGCCGTGGCCATGTGCAACCGCACCGGTACGGAGGGTGACATGGCGTTCTCCGGCCGCTCTCTGGTGACGGATGCCAACGGCGACACCATCGCACAGGCAGGCAGCGGCGAGGAGCTGCTGTACGCCGATGTGGACATGGCCGCTTCCGCCCGTATCCGGAGCACCCGGCCCTACACCTCCCTCCGCCGCACGGCGCTGTACCGATGATTGCTGTTATCTAAAAAATTTATCAGCCTCCCTAACAAAAAGTCTTGTAAAATATCGACTCCTGCGTTAAGATAGGGATATACAGTGTTAAGATAACTGTATATCTGCAAAATTAATATAAGGAGAGACTCATCACAATGGAACGCATCTTTCACCTGAAGGAGAACGGCACCACCGTCAAGACGGAAATTCTTGCCGGTCTGACCACCTTCATGACCATGGCGTACATCATCGCCCTGAATCCCAACCTGCTGACCAACTTCGCCGTTGGTACGCCCCTCTGGAACGGCGTCTTTCTGGCCACCTGCATCGCCAGCGCCATCGGCACTGTGTGCATGGCTTTTCTGGCCAACAAGCCCTTTGTCATGGCGCCCGGCATGGGTCTGAACAGCTTCTTTGCGGTCATCGCCGGCAACGTGGCCGCCATGCTGAACACCGACTATACCAGCGCTTTTCAGGCGGTGCTGTGCATCATTCTGGTGGAAGGCATTGTGTTCCTGCTGCTGAGCGTGTTCAATATCCGCGACAAGATCGTGGACGCCATTCCTCTGGGCGTGCGGCTGGGCATCGGCCCCGCCATCGGCCTGATGCTGATGAATATCGGCCTTGGCTCCAACGTGGGTGTCTATGCAGAGGGCAACGGCTTCACCACTCCCTTCTATGTCATGCGTGACTTCTTCGGCGCACTGACTCCCAGCTACCTGCAGAATAACATGGGCGACACCGGTTTCGCCACCATGATCCTGACCGTCGTGACCATGTTTGTCGGCCTGTTTGTCATCCTGGCGATGTCCAAGAAGGGCATCAAGGGTTCCGTGCTGTACGGTATGCTCGTCGCTTCCGTGATTTACTGGATCGGCTCCTTCGCCTTCCTGCACACCAACCCCTTCGCTTCTTTGGCTACCGCTTCCTTCCTGCCCCCCTTCGCCGATATGGCTCAGGTCACCCTGTTCAAGTTCAACTTCGCCGGCTTCATGGAGATCGGCTGGTTCACCGCCATCACCCTGATCATCACCTTCTGCATGATCGACATGTTCGACACCATCGGCACCCTCGTCGGCACGGTGGACGAGAAGGGCGATATGCCCAACATGAAGGAAGCTCTGCTGTCCGACGCCATCGGCACCATCGCCGGCGCCTGCACCGGTACTTCCACCATCACCACCTTCATCGAGTCCGCTTCCGGCGTTGAGGCCGGCGGCCGCACCGGTCTGACCGCGCTGACCACCGCCGTTCTCTTCCTTGCCTGCATGTTCCTCGCCCCCATCGCCGCCATCATCCCCGGCGCTGCGACCTCCGCCGCGCTCATCTACGTCGGCGTGCTGATGCTCCAGGGCCTCAAGAACGTCAACTTCGACGATATGGATCAGATGCTGCCGGTGTCCATCATGCTCATCGGTATGCCCGTGTCCGGCTCCATCGGCCACGCCATCGGTCTGGGCCTGATCTCCTACACCGTGGTCAAGGTCTTCTCCGGCAAGGCCAAGGACGTCAGCGTTCTGACCTATGTCATCTCCCTCCTCTTCCTCATCAAGTTCTTCGCGGTGGTGTAAGACCCATACAGCGGCATAAGAAAGAGCGCCCGTTCGGGCGCTCTTTCCTTTTGGCTTTTTACTTGTAGAAATCCGTGCCGTCCTCAATGACGATGGGCAGGCCGTTGTGGTAGACGGGGATGGTCTCGAACTTGAAGCGGCTGACGCGGTGCTTATGGTCGATCTGCTCTTTAATGGCGGGATCGGCGACGCCCTTGCGGACGTATTCGTTCACCGCGTGGTAGGAAAAGCCGAGGTTGTCCTCGTCGGTCTTGCCGGTCAGGCCGTCGGACGGGGGCTTGATGAGGAAGCGCTCGGGCAGGCCCAGCGCGCGGCCGATGGCGATGACCTCCTCGGTGGTGTACATCCCGATGGGCGAGAACGCGCCCGCGCTGTCGCCGTAGATGGTGCAGTAGCCGACCCAGTCCTCGGAGAGGTTGGAGGTGTTGACCACGATGCCCGCGTCCACGCTCTGGGCGATGGCGTACAGCGTCGCCATGCGGATGCGGGAGGGGAGGTTGACGGTGGTCTGGCGGCTGGCCTCGATGCCGAGGCGGGCCATCTCGCCCAGAATGCCGCTCGTGCCGCCGTGGATGTTGAAGGTGTAGTGCTTGATGCCGAGGAAGTCCACGATGCCGTTGGAGTAGTCGATGTCGGGCTGGACACCGTCGGGCATGAGGACGCCGACCACGTTCTCGCGGCCATACGCCTCGACGCACAGCGCGGCGATCACCGAGCTGTCCTTGCCGCCGGAGATACCGACGACGGCGGTCTTGCCGCC
>OMFR01000648.1_pt1 | contig 17718 bp, 10 predicted proteins | sample 1645691 | NCBI WGS metagenome assembly OMFR01 (sample SAMEA103958132, study PRJEB25191) | human gut metagenome | biome: human-associated habitat [ENVO:00009003]; feature: intestine environment [ENVO:2100002]; material: feces | place: Germany | collected 2013/2015
AGCTCACTATCCTCAAGGAAGCGGCACGGACACTCAACTATCTCACGGAAAACAACTTGCTCCAATACGCCGATCTTGAGAAGAAGGTCGAGGATGTTCATAGCTCGTATGCCCGTACCGGCGAAGAGTTAAAGAGTGTCGAAGCTCGTCTCCGCGAGATACAGCCGCTTATCAAAAATATCTCCAACTACCAGCGCCTAAAACCCGTATATGATGCCTTCCAGAAGGCGAAAGACAAGCCGAGCTTCAAAGCAAAGCACGAAGCCGAGCTTGTGATTTTTGAGGCGGCGCGGAGTACATTGCTTGCCATGCAGGGAGATGAAAAACTGCCGAGCTTGAAGACACTGCAAGCAGAACAGCAGAGGCTTCTCGAAGAGCAGCAGCGGCTCTATGATGAACGCGCGAGGCTCAAAAAAGAGGCGAGGATGATTGACACCATGAAGGCAAATGTGGACGCATTTCTCAAGCCTACTCCCTATCCAGAACACAGCAAAGAAAAGAATAATCAGCTTGAATAAGGAGCAATGCTCACCGATTTTATCAAGATTTCAGTGAGCATTTTCTTGTGTATGAAGTATTGTTAAACGAGAGAAGCCGAAAATATTACAAGTCGAGTTCTTGGAACTTTTCTGTGAATAATGGTGCCAATCTGTTGAAATAATCGATCTTTTATGCTATAATAGTTCATGTGTAATTTTATTTGCGAGGCTTTTGGAAAAAACAAGGAGTGCTGTCATGAAGATTAGTTACAAAAAGCTCTGGGTCATGCTCATTCAAAGAGATATAACCAAGGTTCAACTGCGCACGGATGTCGGCATTTCTGCCGGTACAATGAGTAAGCTCAACAAGGGCGAGGATGTTGCGCTGTCTGTTCTGCTGCGCATTTGCGACTATTTGAATTGTGATATTGGGGATATTTGCGAGGCTGTGCGAATGAGCAAAAACGATTAAGTGATTACTGAGTGGAGGGCTTATGACCATGACGAATAAGCACATTCTATGGCACTGAGTAGTAAACAACCGCGATGGGACATATACGAAACAGTCATACTTCTTGAAGGCTATTTGGAAACATTGCAAGGGATTCAATCTAAGTCACAGATTATTAAGAGAATCTCTGCAGGTCTTAGACGAATGGCTATAAATCGTGGCGTTGAAATCGATGATGTCTATCGGAATGAAAACGGGGTTTCGTATCAGATACAGAGCATGGATTCCGCATTCAAAGGGCAAAAGGTTTATGTTCCCGCTACAAAACTGTTTACAGATGCTGTTGCCTTATATCGAACAGACAACGAGGGCTATCAGAAAATTCTTGGGGAGGCGAAAGGCATGATTACAGTCAAGAAAAACAGTCGAGAAGCTTTTCTTGCATGGGCAAAATCTGCATTTCCCGCCCAGAGATGCAAGTGGTTAGAAGAAAACATATTGAAAATGGAACGGTTTGCAGTTGCAGCAAAGATGATATCCGGTTCCATATTTGATGTGACAGATACAGCCGAATTAGAAGCTGTTTATCGAGCCTCATGTAAGAATAAGCTTTTTCAGATTCGACACCGTAAATTAGCAAAAAATATAAACGAGGATTTCAAAGAATACATCAAATACTGTTCTCTGAAGTCGGACATTAGGGAACCTGCTTCAGATTCAAAAGCACCTACAGTCTCTCCTGAAACGGCAAGTGCTAATGTGAAAATCGGTTCTTTCGTTGTCAATTTTGATGCAGAAGAATCTATGGCATACACAAAACCCACCAGCGTCTCACTCTTTGGAAAAAAGTTGTTACGTCCTTCAGTATGGAAGGATGTGTATGTCTGTGTAATTGCTGCTCTGTATGAAAAGCATCCGGATATTTTCAATTCCATGCAATCATTTCCGGGGAGCAGAAGGATAGAATTTGCAAAGCCGCAGGATGCAGATAGAATGCTGTCCCCAAAGCTAGTTTCAGACAGTCTGTGCGTTGAAACAAACTTCAGCGCAACGGACTTCATAAAGAGGCTCAAAACGCTTCTTACGATGTGTGAGGAAAGCCATGCTTCTCTCAAAATCACCTATGAGAAAAGGCTCGATACAGCAGTGATTAACAAGCCTGTTGCAGACATGCCTTTGCCTTTCACTTCGGAAACAACGTTTTATTCCTATTTGCAGGATGTCGCAAAACTCGCGGAGAGATCTTGCGCTGCTTATGTATCGAATATTCGCAGCGCAGAGCGTTATGCGGCAGAACACAACTATACCTCTTGCTCCCTGTTCAGTGAGGATAATGAGATAACTTTGGCTACTGCATCGGAGTTGTACAAAGATCCCGATTTCATCAGATATAACGAACAACAACATAATCGCTTTACTGCTGCCATCAACAAACTTTTGGAGTCCATTGGCGCAGACATTCCTCAAAAGGCTGTTGCTTCTTTAGGCTCTGATAATAAAGAGATTGCTGACTCTGCCGAAGCAGACAGTAAGCTTGTTGCTGTTTTGAAGCAGCACTATGAGTATGGTTTCAAATACGATTCTATTCGTGAGCTTATGCGCTTCCGCCAGTTTGCAGATGCAATGGATATCGAGCTTACAGAGGACGACGAATCTCTAAAGGCTGCTATCCTTGCCTGTGGCACTGTGATTGACGATAAGGTCTATTGCAAGAGCGATGATATGCCGAAGGAACTACAGAAGATTATTGATGAGGTTTTTGCTTCAGGTGCGTGTGTCATTTACTACGAAAGCCTGTTTGAAAAAGAACAGGAGTGGATGGAATCGCGCGTAATTACATCCGCTGATATGCTCAAGGAATATCTGCAAAAGAATATCGCCGGATGCTCTTATTCCAAGAAATTCATGGTAAAAGGAAATCGTCGTTCCGAGAAAGAAGCCGTCACCGACGAATTGAAGCGTGTGTGGGGAGATTGCCCCTCAAACGATGTCAATGATCTTGGCGACCGTTTGCCATATATCCCTCTCAGTAATATCTGGCGAGTAATCTCCGGCAACGATCTGTTCGTGCTGGTTTCTGAGGGCAAATATCTTTTTATAGAGCGGTTCGTCATCACGCCGGACGAGGAAGAAGACATTCTTGAATTTGTGGAATCGGCTTGCGAAGAAAACGGTTTTGCGTCTCTCAGTGATGTTCCTCTGGGCAGCATTGAAGAAGAAAACTATGAGCTGACACAACTTGCAATATACAACGCAATCTACAAGAAAGTGCTTTCGGGGAGATACCATCTGAACGGAAAAATTCTCACCAAAGAAAAAACCGACTTGGATGCGGTCGCTCTGCTGAAACAGTACATCAAAGGCAAAGACGAATGCACCTTCGATGAGGTTGCCGACAAGGTAGTAGAACTAACCGGAGGCACAAACCGGCAATACGCTTTTCAGGCTCTCTATGATGATATGGTTCGCGTTGACAAAAACCGATTTGTTGCCAACCGATTTGTCAATTTCAAAATAGATGAGGTTGACTCCATTCTGTCTGGATTTATTTCGGATAATTTCCGAGCTATTCGGGACGTGACCACTTTTGCTATGTTCCCGATTTGCGGACAGAACTGGAATCATTATCTGCTGGAAAGCTACTGCTATAAGTACAGCAAAAAATACAGCCTTCATGTGATTCATTTTAACGATAAGAACGCTGGAATTATAGCGGAAAAGTATTTCAATAAAAAATATAACGAAATGCTTGCCATTGCCATTGCGAGAACCGATGTGGAGCTGGTACCGGAGGTTATTGGACAGTATCTATTTAATACCGGATATATGGCAAAAAGCAAATATGCCAAGCTGGGAGAAATTGCACAGCGGGCTTCGGAACTACGAAAAGAGAGGTGATAGTATGTATTCCTACACATTTGATTCGAAGACCGGTGGAATTATACTGAATTCCACTCCTACGAATTTTTCTAAGGAGCCTCGCCCAGTTTATGCTGCGGAGATGGATATCATTGGTTTTCATAAACACTGGGATTACGACAAACAGAACGAAGTGCCCTACATGTGGGCAGAATCAAATATCTATTGGTACAGAGGTGTACAAATTGCCAAGACAAAGGGCGGTGATCTTTATACTGCACCGGAGCTGATTATTGTGGATGACGCAAACGAAACAAATCCATATTGGAAACAAGGAACGAAGTTGATTCCTATGGATATAGAAGCAATGTGCGCTCTCAACGAGGATTTATTGACAGTTATAGAGGATTCTACAGTTAAAAAAATTGTCAAGGAATATGAGAAATTTAAAGACAAGCTTGACATTTTCCATGTAGCCTTTTCCGGAGGCAAGGACAGCGCAGTGCTGTTGGATCTTGTGAAAAAGGCACTGCCAAAGGACAGTTTCGTAGTTATTTTCGGAGACACCGGCATGGAGTTTCCAGATACTTATGAAGCCGTGGAAGAGGCTAAAAAGCAGTGTGATAAGGACGGTATTCCCTTTTATATTGCTCGCTCTCACTTTGAACCAAGTGATTCATGGAAGCTGTTCGGCCCGCCAGCAAGAGTGCTTCGATGGTGTTGTAGTGTACATAAGAGTACGCCGCAGACATTGAAAATGAGGGAAATTACCGGCAAAGATGATTATATTGGTATGGATTTCGTTGGTGTACGCGCCCATGAAAGCTTAGCCAGAAGTAAATATGACTACGAGAATTTTGGAAAGAAACAAAGAGGTCAGTACAGCTTTAATCCGATTTTGGAATGGACCTCTGCGGAAATATGGTTGTATATCTTTCTGAATCATCTTAACATTAATGCCACCTATAAAAAGGGAAATTCCCGCGCTGGGTGCTTGTTTTGCCCTATGGGTGGAGGACGTAGCGATTATCTTCAGTATACTTGCTATCCGGAAAAAGTTAGCAACTACATTAATTTGATTAAATTAATGAACGGACGCAATAAAGGTGATGATGCGGCACTGACCTCATATGTAGCAAATGGTGGTTGGAACGCACGAAAAAATGGTCGCGATTTAACTATAGGGGAAGTCCATTACTGGGAAACAATCAAAAATGGCAAAACACAGATAGAGGTTACTCAGCCTAAATCAGATTGGCAAGAATGGATAAAGACGGTAGGTAAACTGCCTTTTCAATATGAAATCAAGGAGAAAGAAAACGGTTATTTGATTTCTTTTGATGCTAGTATTCCGAAAAAATATCCTAAAGAGATAAGGAAGTTTAGACAAGTATTTAAAAAATCGGCATATTGTGTTGGCTGTAGAGTTTGCGAAACAAATTGCCGTAACGGAAGAATAAAGTTTGTCAACGGAAAAGTACAGATTACAGACTGTATTCATTGTGGAATGTGTCACGATATTGATGACGGTTGTCTCGTATATCATTCATTAAGACCATCGACAGGAGAAGGAACTATGGAAAAAGCTAGTTTGAATTCATTTGCAAATCACGCCCCAAAGCCGGAATGGGTACAAGGATTTTTTGACCTTGGCAATGATTATTGGGATAGCGATAAAAACACGCTGAATAAAAAGCTACAAGTCCCCATGTTTAAGAAATTCCTTCGTGGGTGTGGTTTAATAGATGATAAAGGCAATACCACATTGCTCTTTGATATCGTATCATCCTCAAATTACGGATGGCAAAATGGTACTACATGGGGCTTGGCATTGTCGAACTTTGCCTATAATGCCCAGTGCAAATGGTTCATAATGAATATGGATATTGGCATTTATTATAATAGAAGTCATATCAGTGATATGCTGATTGCCGAGGGAGTGAAGAAAGATGACGCAACTTCCATCATCAATGCCTTCAAGCGTTTTTGCAAGTTACCCTTGGGTACAGTGTTAAATTTCGGGTATGTCGAAGAAAAAGGGCGGAAAATCGAATCGCTGTGCAGAACGAAGTGCATTATTGAAGATACTCGCGTTGTACTGTATGCGTTATATAAATTTGCCGAGAAGTGCAACTTGGATAAAGAGTTTCATGTTTCCTATCTCTTCAACGAATCTGTAGAGCGTGATGGAGTTAGCCCGGTGCGTATCTTCGGTCTGTATGATGAGGAAGAGCTTAAATCCATTCTCTTAGGACTTTCCTCTGCGTACCCGGAATTCATCAATGCTACATTTACAAATGATCTGCAAACCATCACTCTGCGGGATAAGACCAGCACCGAGGTGCTTAACCTGTTCAAGGAGGAATTATAAGATGCCAGTACAGAGTTTGAAATACTGCGAATACTTTGATGTTAATGAAAAGTACTTCCCTTGTATTGACGAGTCTGCCATCAATAGCGGTGCTGCATGGGATACTACCTATCCCCATCAGACCTTTGTTGATCTACTCACTCTAACGGAAAAAATGTTGAGTGGCAATACAAATCGTTCTATTTGGATTCACGGTGCTTATGGTACCGGTAAATCTCAGTGTGCTTATACACTCAAAAAGCTACTGGAGGTGCCGGAAAATGAAGTTAGAGCATATTGGGACAAATTTGAGCCGCTGAAAAAGAATCCTGTTCTGCTAGAAAAACTTATCGGTCACAAGGCGCAGGGCATTGTGACCGCATACCGATATGCTTCCGGAAGCATTTCAGTCGGTGCACTTTTAGTTGCGCTCGGAATTCGCATACCGATATGCTTCCGGAAGCATTACTACACCACAACAGCTTTTCTTCGCTGTGCAGGAAAGCATCAAGAAGGCCTTGGATACGAACAAGGTCTTATACAAGGGTGAAAATTCCCTGAAAGAGAGCGTTATTGCTTGGCTGGAAGACCCGATTCATAATAACTTTATGGATCAGCTGCTTCAGAAGCCGAAATGGATGTCAACTTTCTCTCAGTCTTCTGCGGATGAGATTGTCAATACCCTGAAAAAGAGCAGCGATGTATCTTCCCTTATGGACAACATATTCGGTTTGGCCGCAGAGGAAGGCATCACGGCACTTGACCTTTCCGCAGACTCCTTGCGGAATTGGATTGTGGACATCATTGATAAAAACAACATCAAGCTCGTTCTGATATGGGACGAGTTCAGCGACTATTTCCGGCAGAACAGCACCTCCTTGGGCGAATTCCAGAAGATCGTCTCTATCTGTCAGGAAAAGCCGTTCTATTTCGTGATTGTTACGCATCCCTTGTCCTCCCTCGCCAAGGGGTATGACAGCGGTGATAAAAACAACCCATGGTCTGTTGTTCAGCAGCGTTTTGACAAAGTAGAAATCACCCTGCCTGACAATATTGCTTTTGACCTTATTGGTCACGCTTTCAATGTGAAACCTGCTGCCAAAGCGAATTGGGAGCAAATGACAGGTGACCTGAATTCCTCTGTCAACGGTGCCCGTACTGCTGTGAGCAAGGCAGTCAACATAAACAGTGAAAAAGTTATGCGGGATATTCTGCCTATCCACCCGATGGCAGCACTCGTACTCAAAAATATCGCTTCTGCATTCCAGTCCAACCAACGCAGTATGTTTGACTTTATCAAGACACCAAAGGACATGGAAGTTAAGGCGTTTCAGTGGTTTATTCAGAATACCAGCCCGCTTTCCGACAGACCATTCCTCACCGTGGATATGCTGTGGGACTTCTTCTACGAGAAGGGGAAAGATTATCTGTCCTCTGATATCAAACTGATTCTGGATACCTTTCCGCAGCAGACTCAGTTGAACGACAAAGAAAAAACTGTATTGAAGACAGTTCTGATTATGCAGTCCATCGACCAGCGTTTAGGCGGTGCGCTGGCGATTTTGAAGCCGACAGATCAGAATCTCAGCTATGCCTTTGAGGGTGATACCGGAGAACTGGAATCCTCCTGCAAGAGCATTGCAAAAGCTCTTGTAAAGAAAGGCATTCTGATTGAGAATCCGATTGCCGACGGCAAGAAGGCCTATTCTGCCGCTGTTCTCGCAGGTGATAGCGCAAAGATTGAGGCTTTCAAGAAGGACATCAGAGAAAAGCAAGGAACATCCGCAAAACTTGTTTCAGAAGGTCCGGCTGTTGCCACTGCGCTCAGTCTACTTCCGGCTTTGAGACTGCGTTATTGTCCTGTTCCGGATGACGGCAAGTTGCCTGTTGTAACCATGGCTGATTTCAAGAAGGTCATGGATGTCTTGAAGAACAAAGATGCCGACTGGCATTTCTATTCTGTTCTCGCTTTGGCAAAGACTGACGAAGAAGCCCAGAGTTTCCGTACTCTGATAAAGAACACGATTGCCGATTCGGCTTACAAGAATATAGCGGTTATTGATGCATTGTCCACTCCGCTCGGCCTTGAGGCTTTTGAGCAATATGTGGATTATTCTGCTATGTCTATGTATTACAGCGGCAACAACAATCAACAATCCAAGGAAAACGCTAAAAAAGCCAAAGATGTACTGGAGCGTGATTGGAGAGACCGTATTCACGACGGGCAGTTCATCGTCTTTACATATGCAAATCAGGATGGAGAAAAAGCCACCGGAGCAGCTGCTGTACAAACCATTCTACAGACAATCATACTCAATCGGTTCAAGCATGTTCAGGACTTTACCAAGGGTCTGACCGAAACCCAGCTGAAGCTTACTCAACCCAAACCGGTCGCTAAGTATGGAATGGCGCTTACTGACGTGGGTGGTCTGATTAAAGGCTGTGAAAAATCTGTGCTCGGCAAGTTCTGGAACAAGAAGGAATACTGGAAAGATGAGACGCTCGCAGGGGAGCATATTGTCATCATCAAAAAGTCTGTCGATAAGATGATTGCAGATTCTTTCAAGAGCAGCGGTAAGATTTCCATCGGAGAAATCTACGATCATCTGGAAACCGCCTTCGGTTTCTCAGTGTGTAACCTGTCTGCGTTTATTACCGGTTTCCTGTTGAAGGAATATAGTTCAGAACCATACCGCTCTATGGATGCGGAAGGCCATCGGGATTCCATGACGCCTGATAAACTTGCTGAGATGATTGGCAACTATATTGGCAAAAACCCGAAATCCACCTATATCGTAAGCCTGACTGAAGAAGAAAAGGCTTTCTATGAGCTTACGGAAAGCGCATGGAGTATTACTCCAAACACCTGCTCTTCACCTCAGCAGGCAGGCACCCTTGTTCTTTCAAAAATGAGGGATCTATCTTATCCTGTCTGGTGTCTTGAGGACATGGATACCACAGGGGTATTTGACCTTGTTAAGCTTTACATTAAGCTGGTACAGAGCAAGGGCGATGAAGCACACGATGTGGCCAATGAAATCGGTAAAATTGCAATCCAGAGACTGTCTTCTGCGCAAAATTTGAAGTCGCTGCTTACCTTGGATAACTGCAAAAAGGGTATGCGTATTTTCCTTGAGCGTTTCGAGGGCGGTAAACTATTGAACGTTGCCAAGGAAATCGGTGCGGAGGATTCTGTGCTTGCAGACATCAAAAAGTTGTTCAGCGTGCAATATTCTGCTCTTTGGATTGGTTCGACCGGAGAGGACGAAATCAGAAAGCTTATTACGGAGTACGAAGTGGTAAAATCCACCAATGTTCTGTTGAATGTTACGGCTCACTCCAAAGATGCTGCATTCAAGGAGTGGCGTGAGACTCTAAAGTTTATCGGTTTCTCATGCGAATCCGTAAAAGCGAAGAAGCCTGCTCTGGATAAGTTCTTCTACAACTTGCTCCGTATAGCAAATTATGAGGACATGCTTCCGGACAACATGAAGTCTTTCCTCAATGAAATGAACAACCACAATGCAGACATACGAGAGGTGCTTGATAATCCTCTGGCTGTTTTCATGAATGTGTACGCACCTTATCTGGATGGCTTCTCTGATGTGGAATGCGAGGAAATTAAAAACTCTATCAGCTCGGAAATGTTCACCGCTTCTGCAACGGCAAGCAATGCCACGGTAAAGAAAGCGGCAGACGATTACCGAAAAAATCAGGTGAAATCTCAGCTCTATAAGCTGTGGAGCGATAAAACCGGCGGCAGCAAGAGCCCCCGTGCATGGTCGGAAAAACATCGCACACCTATTCTGTGTTGCATAAAGGCTGAACATTATGCCGACGCGAAAAAGGCTTTCAGTACACTCAACAGCAGCACACAGAGTGAGGCTGACATTAAAGATGCCCTGGTTTTCCTGCAAAGGGCTGAATTCTTTGAGGATATTGCTTCTTCAGATTATCGAGACAAGTGGTTTTCAAAGCGTATCATTGGCGATTACGCAAGCCTTCTTCCCGATATTGATTCTGTCAGAGATATTCTGGAAGGTACTGGCCTCAGCGCATACGAGTGGAACGATAATCCCACCATTAGAAGCAAGGTGTCCGAACTGGCAAACGCAGAGTACAACGCAGGCGGCAGTGACAAGGTTGTGGATATTATCGAAAGCATGGACGATGCCGAGCTGAAAAAGTGGCTCACTGATATTGTCAGAAAGGACATGGGTCTTGGCGTAAAGATCATCATTAACAAGGAGGAATAAGCGATGCTTTGCCCAGAAGTGCAAAATTACATATCAGTAGCAAAAGGGCTTCCGTTTTTCTATGTCGTTGGTGATGAGAACTACTGTTCTGTGCTGGATGAACTGAAGCAAGCAGATGTCTCCGTGGTGAGAATGAGCGATTTTTGCTTTAAGGACGACAAGTTTCCGAGCGTTGATGAATTAGTGGATTATTTTCGCACCTCCGATGTGGATTATCGGGATAATAAATTCGTCGTCGTCGGACTTGGCGAATATTTGGCGTTAAGAGGGTCTGTTTTTGCGGATAGAGAGCTCCACCGATTGAAGAATACTACTCTTGGGAACGCAAGAGCCATTCTTCTGTTGAGAGGAGTATCGGCGCAGGCAGCAAAAATCATCCGCGATGATAACAAGATGATGGATCAGCAGCGTGCATACATTTCGGAGGACGCTCTTACAAACATCTCCATTACAAACATGCCTGCTGATGTTGGACTTGTAGCAAAGCCCGGAATTAAAGCTTTGCTACACGCCTTGGAAGATGGTGTCTGCGGAAATGTGGACGCGAGCACTTCTTTGATGCTTGAGCAGTCTTTATTCCCTATGACTACACTCACAGGAGCATTTTCTGTTGTAAAGAGGTTGGTAAATAATACTATCCTAGATACCAGCCTTGGCACTGATGAGCAGTGGCAACAGTTGCTGAAAGAGCTTAATAAAAGCGGCAAAAATATTCAAACGGTGTTTAGCAAAAATGAAATTGATGAAAGAATTCTCGATGACCTATGCCTTGCTGTTTCAGGGCTTGAATATCGCAACTGGCTTGTATTTCTGTACTTTAAGCTGAATATTGAGCAGCTGCAAAATGCTTACTTAAGGTTCGTTGTTGAGGCGACCGAAAGCTTTGAAAACTTCAAAACAAACCTGATGGTAATGATTACCGAGTTTTCTCACAAAGATCGAGACTTTCGACGGTTATATGATGACAGAAAACGACTTCTTAAAGATTTTCCTGAGGAGGATGTTGCTGTCTTTGTGAGAGCTAATGAAGTGGACCCCGACGAGAGCATCTATAGACTGACCGACAATACTCTTCTGGAGAAAAAAACGGCAGTCAAATGGGTTGCACAACACGGCTTATGCGAGGCAATATCTTATGTGTATCCCGCACTTGATGATTATCTGAAAAAGTATATCTTTGATAGTCCGGTTCTCGCAACCGAACTTACCGAATATTTTGATGCTTATAAGCAGCAGAAGGTTTCAAACCGGATCTCAGATGATTTCATTACGCTTGTAGAGAAGTACGCTTCCGGCATCTCTTATGCGAAGCTGCCGACCAGAGATAATGCGATTAAAGCTATTGCAGACAAGGATAATGCTTATCTGTATTGGATTGATGCGCTGGGCGTGGAATACATGTCTTACATCACTGCTCTTGCAAGGAAAAAAGGACTGTCGATTCATACGGACTTTGTCCGCTCGGATTTACCGACCATCACAGCTATCAATAAGCAATTTTATGAACAGTGGCCAAACGATAGAAAGTTTAAAGAGGAAACGCTCGATAACATCAAGCACAAGGAAAAAGGTGGCTACTTCTTCACCAACGATGAAGACCCGATTCATATTCCGGCTGAGCTGGATGTAATTGAGAAAGCTATGAATACAGCCGCGATGGAACTGGGAATGCATCACTATAAGTCTTTTGTTATTGCAAGCGATCATGGCGCGTCCAGATTAGCCGTCATCAGAAAGCAGGAAGTGCCTTATGAAACTGACACCAAGGGCGAGCACTCCGGGCGTTGCTGCAAGTCGTTCGACGATTGCGATGTTCCGTATAAGGTGGAAGAAAACGGTTTTATCGTATTATCAGATTACGGAAGATTTCGTGGAAGCCGTCCTGCCAACGTGGAAGTACATGGCGGAGCCAGTCTTGAAGAAATTGTTGTGCCGGTGATTACGCTGACACTAAAGAAGCAAGCCGGTGTTCAGATTAAGGTTATTCACCCGGATGGTATTACTGCAGATAGACGTGAGGGTGTTACCTTAAACTTGTATATCTCGGATGTTGATTCGCAGGAGAATATATCTCTCGTCGTTGAAGATAAGCAGTACAAAGGCATCTCTGATGATGGCATCCATTATACTTTTGCTTTAAAAGAAATAAAACGTGCAAAGCAGAAGCCATACTCAGCCGATGTTTTTGACGGATCAGATTTAATAGGCAGTATTTCTTTCAAGGTGAAAGGCAAGACTGCAACGGTCAAAGACGACTTTGACTTCGGCGAAGATTTTTAAGGAGGGACACTATGGAGCTTTCTGAAAAGCTAAGAGATAATTTTGACGAGATGGTCGTCTACAAAGATTTGAAGAAAACGAACTTCTTTTCCACCTTGAGTCTCCCTGCTTTCATGCGCGATTGGCTGCTTAAAAAGTTTGAAGACGATGAGGGTGAATTTGACAAGGATGATCTCGCCAGATTTGTGAAAAAGTTCATTCCGCGCAAAGACGACTGGAATGCTATTAAAAACGATATTGTTATTGAAGGTAAGAATGTCAAATTTCTTGCTAAGGTATCTGTCAATATTGATATTAGAACCGGCGAAGTATCCTTTTCCCTCCCGGATTTCGGACTCGGTTTTAAGGAAACGATCATCGAAAGCGATGTTTGGGATTCATGCAAGGAAGATCTTGTGAAGGGAAGAGACATCTGGGGTATGGTAGAGCTTGGATACCGCTCTCCGGATGACTTTGACTTTACTTTTGAGTATGGGAGGAAAACCTCCAAGGCTAAAAACTCGAAGGACGGAAAAATTAAGCTTGTTTCATTCAAAAACTTCTGTCCGTATGATATTGACCTTGAGGACTATAAAGATGCTCGCAATGAGTTTACCACCGATGAATGGATTGATGTGATTCTTGGAGCTGTTGACTATAATGCTGCCGGATATGCTACAGAAGAGGAAAAGCTCACAATGATTACCAGGCTGCTCCCATTCGTGGAAAAACGCCTAAATCTGATAGAGCTTGCGCCAAAGGGAACGGGCAAGTCTTATCTGTTCGGAAATGTCAGCCGCTATGGATGGCTATCCAGCGGAGGAGTTATGAGTCGCGCTAAGATGTTCTATGACCAGACAAAACGCCGGGAGGGCTTAATTGCGGGCAGTGATTTTGTCACTCTGGATGAAGTGCAGACGATTTCGTTCACAGATACAGATGAGATGCGTGCAGCTCTCAAAGGCTACCTTGAACAGGGCAATTTCACGGTTGGCGATTATAAAGGAACAGCAGATGCCGGCATGGTTCTGTGCGGCAACATCCGCAAGGAAATTATGGATGCTGACGGCTATGAGAATATGTTCACAGAGCTTCCGGTAGTGTTTCATGAGTCAGCGCTTATCGAGAGATTCCATGGATTTATCAAGGGTTGGAATATTCCTCGTATGAAAGACGATTTGAAGGTGAACGGCTGGGCATTAAATTCAGAGTACTTCTGCTCTATTATGCATGAGCTTCGCAGCGATATGACATATAGAAGCATTGTGGATGAGTACATCATTGTTCCAGAAGGTGCTGATACACGTGATACCGAAGCTGTAAAACGTATTGCAACGGCTTATCTGAAACTACTGTTCCCGAATGTTCGACATGCAGATGATATTACACCGAGAGAATTCAAGAGATACTGTTTCGACCGCGCCCGCAGAATGAGAGATACGATTAAGTATCAACTTGGTTTGCTGGACGTAGAGTATGCTGGAAAGGATTTACCGCAGTTTAAGATTTACGGTATAGACACTGAATGATATGGAAGCAAAGAAATGTTATGTTTGCGGGAAAACACCGCTTTCTAAGGACGAAGTTGGGCTCACGAAGAAGATTATTGATAAGAAGGCGACTTCCTTTTACTGTTTGCCCTGTTTGGCCGAGTACCTTGAAGTTACTGAGGACGAGCTACTTGCCAAGATTGAGGAATTCAAAAACGAGGGTTGCACTCTGTTCAAGTGAGGTATTTGCTGATGAAGTGTCATATCTATGCCGATAATGCGGCAACAACAAAACTGGATACTGTTGCGTTTGAGGCGATGACTCCCTGGCTTCTTGAGGAATACGGCAACGCTTCACAGCCATACGCCTTCGCGCGAAAGCCCAAGAAAGCCCTTGCAGAGGCAAGAACCACAATTGCAGAATGTATCGGTGCACTGCCGGAGGAGATATATTTCACCTCCGGTGGTACCGAGAGTGACAACTGGGTCATCAAAAGTTCGGCGTTTTTAGATCTGGACAAGCGGGCTATGATTACTTCCGCATTTGAGCATCATGCCATTCTTCACTCCTGCACAGCGATAGAGCGGCTCGGATATCCGGTAGCATATATGTGGCCGACTGCGGATGGCTATATTACGCCGGAGATATTGGAAAAATACATAACCGACAGCACACGGATCGTGTCTGTAATGTTTGCTAATAACGAGATAGGTACTATTCAGCCAATCCGAGAACTTTGCAAGGTCGCACATACGCACGGTGCTCTTTTTCACACGGATGCGGTGCAAGCGGTTGGACATGTAAAAATCGATGTTCACGAGTTGGGCGTGGATTTTCTGTCCGCCTCCGCACATAAATTCAACGGTCCCAAGGGCGTTGGCTTTCTCTATATCCGCAAGGGTGTAGAACTGCCTCCTTATGCAGACGGCGGTGCACAGGAGAACGCTCATCGCGCAGGGACGGAAAATATAGCCTCTATTATTGGAATGGCGGCAGCATTGAAGGCGAATTGCGATGCTCTGGAACAGAACCTGCAATACATTTCAAAGTTGGAGCATTTACTGATTTCTATGCTGGACGAGTCAGAAATTGCTTACCGGCGCAATGGAGGGGAAAACAGGTTGCCCGGTCTGGTTAGTCTTTCCTTTCCCGGCAAAGACGGCGAAACAATCCTTCATCGTATGGATCTTATGGGCATCAGCATTTCAACAGGCTCCGCCTGCGATAGCGTAAATACGGAAATTTCTCATGTTTTGCAGGCTATCATGCTGGATGAGGAACATTCTAAAGGGACAGTACGAATATCGCTGGGAAAAAATAATACCGAAGCTGAGGCAGGAAGAATCGCAGAAGCTTTGATAAGGATAATTGTATGAAGTTGTGATGAGTAGGTAAGTATAGTTAATTTATAGAGCGAATGTACAGAATTTCATGACAAAATCAAATTGTCGTACTCCGACAATGCAGAACTTCGAGAAAAGAGAGATATTCTGTTGAATAAGTTGAAACAGAATATCTCGGACGATGCTGCGTTTTTTACAAGCTTAAATTGCCGTCAGGCATGGGAGACTACGCTATAACTCTGATGATGGATGAGTCCGAAAACTTCCTGAAAATCGACGATGGACTGTCCTTTGACTTTGACAACTATGAGTGCACCCCGGAAGAATTTGCAGAACGATTCAAAGACAATGAATCGGATAATCACGAAATCGGAAATTGCTTTCTAAAAATCGAAAAGAGAATCACGATTATTACCATGTTTGAATTGAACGCCGATTTTTTGAAGCAACATTTGCTCTTGTGCAGATTTGCAGTCCTGTAAATGCTTGTCATCGATACTTTTCCGATATTCGAATTGCAGCAGCATGTGCGATTTATCGTTCCGTGAATCCCCACTCCCGTTGTTCCGATAAAGAGCATTGTACCGATGAGCGGAGCATCATATTGTTCCGATAATTCACGGAATGTTATTCCGATAGCGTTGATATTATTCCGATAATGTGGTAAAATAGATACAGTCAGGAGGGATAAGACCATGTTTATGACTGTAAAGCAAGCCTCGGAAAAGTGGGGCATTTCCGATAGAAGAATCCGAGTACTGTGTTCCGAAGGTAAAATACCGGGAGCATATCAGGAAAGGCGCGGCTGGAAGATTCCGATTGATGCGGAGAAACCGGCAGACGGAAGGTATAAGTCAAAGGAAAGCCTCCTTGCACAGATCGACCGCAAGAAGAAAGAGCTTGACGGCAGAAGACCTTTGACAGAAGGCGAATTGGAACGCCTGAATGAAGAGTTCACCGTTGAATATACCTACAACTCCAATGCTATTGAAGGCAACACGCTGACCTTGCGTGAAACCGACCTTGTTCTTCGGGGCTTGACGATTGACCAAAAGCCGCTCAAGGATCAAATGGAGGCAGTCGGTCATAAGGAAGCCTTTGATTATGTCCGTGAGCTTGTGCGTGACGATGTTCCACTCAGCGAACGGGTAATCAAGCAGATACACTATCTCGTGCTTGTCGACAAAAAGGATGACCGGGGCGTATACCGCCGTGTTCCCGTGCGTATCATGGGAGCGCAACACGAGCCGGTGCAGCCATATCTGATTGAGCCGAAGATGGAGCAGCTTTTGCGTGACTATGCGAAAAGCGATGAACACATCATCACGAAGCTGGCGCGGTTTCATATTGAGTTTGAGGGCATCCACCCATTTATCGACGGCAACGGCAGAACAGGCAGACTTCTTGTGAATCTGGAACTGATGAAAGCCGGATACCCACCGATTGACATTAAGTTTGCAGACAGAATCGCCTACTACAATGCCTTTGACGAATATCATGTCAAACACAGTCTCTCAGCAATGGAAAATCTCTTTGCGGGATATGTCAACGCAAGACTGGACAAATACCTGAAAATCTTGCAGGACAAGAGCTGATAATAACAAAAAAGAGCCTCTGCCGATACCCAAAACGGGCATCGACAGAGGCTCTTCATTCGTTTTCCGGGCATTCAAACAAGTGCCGAAATCGACACTTATTTCTGCGCTAAAGAAGAAACCGCGCAGGGAATACAATCACTTAGGTTGGTCAGTTTGCGCCGCTCTGAGGCTTGCAATCACAGGCTTTTTCGCCCCCTAATTGTCCACTCTGCGCCTCCTTCCGGGAGAAGTGCGGACAGGCGATGAGATCCGCACGGAAGCTCTGCTTGCAGCTATGGACGCAGCGGACGCAGAAGCGGTTATACTTCCGGCGTCCGCTGTCCCCGATGAAGAATGACCACTCCTGCCGCCATTTCTGACTTCTGCTCACAGCTCAATCTCTCCTTTGTGCTTTTGGGGAGGGCAGCATTCCTTCTGCTTTTCAGCCTTTGCGGACTTGAGCCTGTCCATGATGGAGGACTTTTCGACCCTTTCGGGGGCTTTGACCTCTGCGGTCTTGTCCTCCTTCGGACCGTTGTTGATGATTCCGTCAATCATGCCGTAGTCATCCTCCATCGACATCTCCGCTGCCTTGAGGTAGTTTTCCTTCTCAAGAGCCGCCATCCAGCTTTCCTTGCTGATACCGAGCATTC
>OMFR01000654.1_pt1 | contig 17543 bp, 8 predicted proteins | sample 1645691 | NCBI WGS metagenome assembly OMFR01 (sample SAMEA103958132, study PRJEB25191) | human gut metagenome | biome: human-associated habitat [ENVO:00009003]; feature: intestine environment [ENVO:2100002]; material: feces | place: Germany | collected 2013/2015
CCAGCGCCGGGCGCAGCAGCCACCAACAGGGCAGCGCCAGCGTAAGGCAAAGCCCGCCCGCCGCCAGCGCGGCAGACTTTTGGATGTTATAATGGCGGCAAAGGTTCTGGCGGTAGTTTTCGGTATCGCGCCTGCCCCACAAGGCCCGCCGCTGCACCGAGCAGGAAGCTGCCCACGCCCCCATCCAACCGGCCAAAAGCAGCAGGCAGGCGGGCACAGCAGGCGCGGCCCCGGCCAGCGCCAGCAGCACAACAACGGGCAGCAGCATTAGATCCAGCAGCAGGGCATCCGCACGGCGCAGGGCCGCAGCGGCCAGCGCCCCGGTAACGGGCAAGGCGGCCAGCAGCAAAAACAGCCCCAGCTGCGCCGCACTGCCGCCCTGGGCCACCGGCAGCGTGCTGCCAAGGCGGGCGTTCAGGCTTTGGGCAATGTTCCCGGCGCACTGCTGCGCCCCGGCCAAAAAGTTCCGCTGGCAGATGAACAACACCACAAGATACACAATCACCCCCGCCAGCAGCCCCCAGCGGCGCAGGGCTTGCGGCGCACGCAGGAACAGCGCCCACCCGGCGCAGAAAGCGGCTGCCGCGGGCCACACCCACAACGGCACCGCAATGCCGAACCCGGTGGAAAGCACCAGCAGCAAACCAAAGGTGAGCGCCAGCAGCAGCGCGGCATCTGCCGCCAGCCACAACGCGGGGTGCGCTGCGGGGCGCTGGGTGCTCACCAGCACACGGTCCACAAACTTCAGCCCACTGCCGGGGTCGGCAGCGCCGCGCCGGCTCAGGGCAGTACGTTCTTTTTTGCGCTTGGGCGGATTTTTGCGGTGCTTCGCCGCCTGTTGGGGAAAATCCCCCCATTCCTCCGCTCCGTCCAGGTCCCCACCGGGGGTCAGGGCAGCGCGCAGGGCGGTCAGCGGTTCGCGCACCATCAGGCGGTCCAGCTTGGCGCTCAGCTTCCAGTGTACCTGCTTGATGGTATCCCCGTCCCGGTACTCCCGCAGCTCATAGCTGCCGCCCAGGGCGGCGCGGGTGTCGGCTTCGTCGCCGTCCTCATCGGGGGCGGTTTCCGCTTTGGCTTTGCCAGCCGCGGCAGCGGGCAGCACACAGATGCTCTGGCTTTGCACGGCAGCCGGGCACGCCGCGGTGAACACCCCCAGGTGATCCCGCAGGGTGATGCCCCGCACCGCAATGCTCCACACGCCGCTTTTGCCTGCGTTTAGGGTAATGCGCTGTTCGGCGCTCTCTCTGCCGCCCAGCATGGCGGCGCAGCGCAGGGCGATCTGCCCCCCGCCCCATTCATCGGCGGCGTTCAGCAGCACCACAAGCGCAGGGATGGGCAACCGGCTGCGGTTGCGCAGCCGAACCGTCAGGGTAAAATCTTCGCCCTGTATCACGGGTTTGTCCGGCACCAGCAGCTCTGCCGTTACCTGCCTGCGCAGACAGGCGGCGTCCAGCCGCAGCAGCACCAGAAGCACCAGCGCAAACGCTAACAGGAACACCGCCAGCGGTGCCTGGGTGATGAGCGCCGCGGCCAGCAGCACCAAAAGCACCAGCGCCCGGCCCAGCTTACCTGCCATGGCGGTCAGCCTTTTCGGGGCGGGGGCGCGGCACGGTGCGCAGCAGGTCCTGCATTACGCTGTCCACCGTTTCGCCGCCTGCGCGGGCCTGGTCATTCAGCACCAGGCGGTGGCGGGCAACCGCATCAAACACAGCGGTCACATCCTGCGGGGCAACAAAATCCCGCCCCGCCAGGTACGCCGCCGCGCGCGTCATGCTGGTCAGCGCCAGGGTGGCACGGGGGCTTAACCCCACGGCCAGGCGCGGGTCCTTGCGGCTGGCCTGGGCCAGCGCCACAATGTAGCGGTACATCAGCTCATGCACAAATACCGTGCTGACCTCCTGCTGCATGGCAAGCAGATCCGCCTGACCGGCAACGGGGCGCACACGGTCCAGCAGGCGGCCTTTGCTCTGCCCGGCCAAAATTGCCAGCTCCGCTTCCTCATCGGGGTAGCCCATTACGGCGCAGACCATGAAACGGTCCAGCTGAGACTGCGGCAGCATCTGCGTGCCGGCGGCGCCGATGGGGTTCTGGGTTGCAATTACGGTAAAGGGTGCGGGCACCGGGCGGGTAACGCCGTCCACCGTCACCGTGCCTTCTTCCATCACTTCCAACAAAGCCGACTGCGTGCGGGAGGAGGTACGGTTGATCTCATCGCCCAAAAACAGGTTGCACATCACCGCACCGGCGTGGTACACAAACTTGCCGGTCTCTTTCTGGTAAACGGAAAATCCCACCAAATCGGACGGCAGAACATCCGGCGTAAACTGCACGCGGCTTTCTTTCAGGTCCAGCGCGCGGGCAAAGGCCAGCGCCAGCGTGGTTTTGCCCACGCCGGGAATATCCTCAATCAGCACATGGCCGCCCGCCAGCATGGCCATCCAGATGGTGTTTACCGTTTGCTGTTTGCCCTGCACGGCCTTGTTTACTTCGGCCGTAACGGCGGCGGCCTGCTGTGTGTACTGCATGGTTAATCCTCCCGGTGTTTTTTCCATATCACCATAATGCCAACGGCGGCGGCAATAACCACCAGCCCGGCCCACAGTGCGTTGTTTTCCAGCCAGATCATGGTATTGGAGATCGCGCTCCCCTCGGATTCCGCGCTGCCCTCCCCCGGCAATGGGGTCAGGGCCTGGGGGGCCACTTCGGCAATGGAGCTGCCGCCGGCATCCTCCACGGTCACCTGGCGCGGCGTTTCGTCCCAGGTAGCGGCGCTTTCCTGCAAATCCTCCTCTTTGGTGGTGTCCGCAGCGGCGGTGTCGTGCTCCGCAATTACCAGGTAGCGCTGGCTGTTGCGGGTGTAGGGGTGGCAGGTGGAAAGGGTCAGCAGGTCCCGCCCCGGCTGGATCAGCACGGCGTTGATATCGCTGGGGTCAATAATTTTCAGCTCGCTCACGCGGTAAATCAGCGTTTCCCACGGGGTGGTCAGCTGGATCTTGTCCCCCACCTGGATCTGCTGCACGTTGCGCAGCATTTCCGCGCCATAATAGCCGCGGTGGGCGGCAATCACGGTGTTGGTGTTTTCGCCGCCCAGCGGCATCGAGGTCTGGCCCAGCAGCGCCGCGCCTTTGGCCAGGTTTTCGCGGCTGGCGCCCAGGTAAACGGGCAGCTCCAGGTTCAGGCGCGGGATCCACAGCACAGCCAGCACATCATCGTCATAGCCATAGGCAGCAAGGTCCAGCGGGGCTTCCTCGTAGGCGAACGGGTCGGTCAGGCCGCTTTGGCCCCCGGCGTAAATTTCCGCGTTATAATCCTGCATCGCGGCGTACAGTTCAGGGTAGGCGCGTTCCGGCTCCGGGGGTTCGGCTGTGGTTTCCTCCGCCGCGGGGGCGGTGGGCTGGGCTTCGGCGCGGGCCGCAAACTGCGCAGCGGTTTTGGCGTTGCGGGTGCTGGTCCACCACTGGGCAGCGGTGGGCTGTATCAACAGCGCCAGCCCCAGCAAAATGGCCAGCCAGGCCAGAATTTTAGCAATCAGCCGTCCCATTTAGTCATCCTCCTCGCGCTTTTTGCAGCGGTGCAGCAGCAAAAGCAGCAGCAGCGCTTCGCCGCCAATCACAATGCTGCCCGTTACCGCGATCCACGGCCAGGCATCCACCACGCGCTTGACCACCGTTCCGGTGCGCAGCGCCTGATACTGCACGGCCTGCGGGGTGTTGGTTTCTTCCTCTCCATTATAAGGGATGCGGGTGCCGCGCACAAGCATGCGGTGGGTGTTGATGGCATACGGCGTGCAGGTAACAAGGGTGCAGTAATCCTGCCCCGCGGTGATTTCCAGATCCTCGGTGTGCTCCGGTTCCACCACTTTGATTTGATCCACCTGGTACGCCAGCGTTTCATCCAGAATATGCAGGTAGAAACAGTCGCCCTCTTCCAGCTTGTCCAGGTCGGTGAACAGCACGGCTTCGGGCAGGCCGCGGTGGCCGGTCAGCACGCTGTGGGTGCTTTCGCCGCCAAGGGGGTAGCTGGAGCCTTCCAGATGGCCAACGCCCTTTTGCAGCACATCATCGCTGGTGCCTTCGTAAATAGGCAGGTTGACGTCAATTTTCGGGATGGTGATATACCCCAGGCTTTCGCCCACATCCACAAGGTCCACATAGCTGGTGCCGGTATCCTCCGCTTCGCCTGCGGCATCGCGCTCCACGGCGCTGTCCAGCTGCTGGTTATAGCGGCGGGCGGCCTCCTTGGCGGCGTCCAGTTTTTCGGTATCCATGCTTTTTACGGTATCATCGTAATTTTGGATCGCTTCGCTGGCGTGGCGCTGCGCCACCGCGTTGCTGATAACCGGGTACGATGCCACCCCAATGCCGGACAGGATCATCAAGGCCGCAAAGCCGACTTTTAGTTTTGTTGTGGTATCCATAGCGTCACCGCGAACCTTTCCGTGAGAGGGTTGAAGTTGGGAACTGATGCAATTAGAAATTAGAAATTAGGAATTGGAAGTAGGCAAAAGAATAAATAATAAAGAATAATGAATAATTGTGGTGGACCGCGCCGCATTGCGCCGCTCAGGAGATATTGGGTTGGGGGTGGTTTTTAGGGTAGTGAATAACAATAAAATAATCTGTAGGGCCTTACGGCGTTGCACACCACAAAATTGTAATAAACCTCGCCCTGCATGTAGGGGGCGGCGTCCCCGACGCCCCGTTTGACGGGCCTAATAATTGCCGCCCACCCACCCCGCGCCGCAAACATTGCAAATCATTTGTAGGGGCCGATGCTCGCCATCGGCCCGTTGACGGGCCTTGCCCTATTTATTTTTAGGGCAATACCGCATAATTCTAAGTGCCGATACGGCGAGCGAGGTACGGCAGCTGCTAAGCCAAAAGCGCAGATAATACTGGATGCTGCAAAGGTGAGCGCCGCCAGTGGCGGAAACAGCGAACCGAAGCAGGGGCAGCGGTCGCAGAGTGCGAGGGGCTTTTGCCCCCGAAGCACGATGCGGGTACCGCAACCCGACATTATCGAGCATTTTGGCAACGCAGATGCCGTGCCGCAGCCGCCGGAGCGGTGCTTAAGCCGTCAGGCGGGAATTGTGCGGTGTTGCCTTAGGTTCTGCACGGGGAACCACCCCTCAGTCACCTTCGGTGACAGCGCAAACAGCGCCCCGTCCCCTCTGTCGCTTCGCGACATCTCCCCGCCCCGCGGGGAGTCACCCCTCAAGGGGCGCCAATATCTCCACCTTATGTTTGCGGTGGCTCCCCTTAAGGGGAGCTGGACGCGGAGCGGCCTGAGGGGTGGTTCCCCGCCACAAACCTAACCCGTAGGGTGGTTCCCCACGCAGGGCCTAAAAATCAACCGAACAACGGCCATGTACACCCAAAAAAATTTATTCCCCAATAACCCACCATAGGGGGAGGGCCAAATCCGGCCCTCCCCCTGTGTATGATGGATTATCCCTCTATACCCTATTGGTGAATTGTAACATTGTTTTGCCTTGCGGCGGGCGCATCAGGCGCGGTTCTTCTTTTTCAGGCTCAGCAGCACGCCAACACCGGCCACAACCAGCAGCACACCAATGCCGCTGAACAGCAGGGTGCCGAAACCACCGGTGGTGGGCAGGTCGAAGCCCTTGCGGTTGATGATGGTAATTGGTGCATACGTATAATCGTCCTGGCCATTCTTGAAAGTAGTGGTCTTTACGTCACGCTTAATCAATTTGCCATCGCTAGAAAATTTATCGTTAACTGTCCAACTAGTAGCATAATCCACAGTCAAATTGGCATCAACAGGGCCGGAAAGCAAGTTATAGCCCTTATTTGTCATGGTTTCTACCAATTTGTACTCGCCATCGGGCAAACCATTGACAGTTGCGCAACCAGCATTTACACCCTCACCCGCGGTCGTAAGTGTGGTTACCTTAAACCACTTCGGCTCATTCTCAGCTTCTGTTGCATTCAACCCCAGTGCCTTGGCCTCTGTCGCAGTCAGGAACTTGCATTCCTTTATACCAAAGATAACAGTATCGGTCGTACCCTCTTTCAGTTTGTCAGTCTTTGCATCGTACTTCTTATAAAGGTCAAACGTTACACCATTCAGCAGTTTTTCAGTATTTCCATCCTGACCCTTTTTCAGGATACCAGTTTTGAAGGTATAAACAACAGCCTTATCATGGATTTCGTAGGGAGTATCATCCTCGCCATGCTTAATATCCGTCTTACGGGAGTAATCAAGGTGAGCTTCGTTCACATTGCCATCAGTGGTAGTGTCTGCGCCCGGCTGTAAAGTTGCAGTGTAAGTAATCGTGATGGTCTTACCGGCAGCTGCATTCAGGTTATCCTGGCTCGTTCCTGCTTTAAAATCAATCGTAATTTCAGAATTATTGCTATCAGAGGTATCTGTCAACGTGTAATCAGTATTCGCAGCAAAGGTTACATCTTGACCGTCTGCATTTTTACCGCTAATGGTAACACTGTTAATGTTATGCTTAAGCTGATTCTTGTTCATTGTATCAACAACTTTAAAGGTTTTCAGCTTTGCTACATTTTCAGGAACATAGATGGTCAGAGTATATTCAACGGTATCATCAACAGCATAGTCGGTATCGTTGCCTTCGTCAGTGCCTTTGCCATCATTACGCTTAGTTACGTCTTTCTCCAAATCCGGCTTATGGTTATAAACCGTCATGGTATTGTCATTGTTAATTACAAAATCGCTGTTCGGGGTAGCTCCATCCGGCGTTACAAGCTTACCTTGATCATTAATTTCAAACTCATATGCCACATTGTTGTTGATAATATAGCCGCTTTCCTTGTTTTCTGCATAGCCAATTTCCACAAAACGGTATTTACCCTTGAGCAAATTCTGAACGGTGATTTCGCCACTGCCATTTGTTGTAAACTCGCATTTGCCATTTACAGTATAATCATCGTATTTATCCTTGCTCGTTGAATTTTCGTTGTAGCGCTGCAACTTAAAGATAACATTCGGCAAATTTTCGATTTCATTTTCTTTACCGTCTGTCTTACCTTTCTTTACCAGCGTAATGTCACCTTTCGCGGAGCTGTTCTTCGGGTAAACAACAACATCATAGAGCCATTCCTTAAGCTGGTCTCCCGTTGCTTGCTCACCAACCTGAACTCTCGTCATAGGAATAGAAACAAGGAACGGATCCACGGGCTTTACAACGGAATCCGGCGTCGTTGTTTCGATAACCAGGTACATGCCAACGTTCAGGTCTTCAAACTTAACAAAACCATTAGCATCCGTTTTTCTTTCCGTTTTGCCGTCTTTACCTTTAACAGCTTTGTCAGCGATACCTTCTTTCAGATTTGCTGCGGTTTTATCGCCAGGAGTCTTAAAAAAGCTATCCGCTGTAACAGCATTATCATCACTAGCAGCTTCATAATATGCTACCAGCTCATCTGCCGTTTTAACCTGATAAATAGTAAAACCTGCATCTTTAAGCGGCGTAGCCTCATTCGGCACAGCCTGCTGCTCACCAGTTCCAGCTACAGAACCTGTCAATTCTGTGCTATGGAGATACTTATAAATGGTAATAGAGCCTTTTTTTGTTTTATCAATCGTACTTACGCTGGTTTTGATTTCAGGTGTTTGGGCATTGCCTTCGCCCTCGGCTGCCATTGCTGGCATGGCGCACAGACTGAGGGCCAGGGCGGCGCTCAACAGGCCTGTGAGAAAACGTTTTGCTTTTTTCATTTCAGTACCTCTTCTCTTAAAAAAATCATCATCGGATGGGCGGCGGGGCCGCCCGGCTTAAGGGTTCTGCATCAGCACGGCGTGCAGTGCGGGGCGCTGCAGCGGGGAAACGCTGCCGCGCCGCCCGCACTGTGCCGTGAAGAAAAAAGGAGGAAAAACTGGGCCGCTTGCCCACTTGGCTTAAGGTGCATCTGAAACCAAAGGAAATAACGGATATTTCGCAGCCACAAGCAGGATGTAAGGCAAAGAGCCGCCGGAATCCTTTCCGGACCCCAAGGCTTCTTAACACAAAATCCGGCTGCGCTTATAGAAACAGGCGATATTTTCCGCTTTTCAGTTATACACCCCGGCTTATGGCTGCGCCCTGCCGTAAACGGGCGCGCACGGGCGGGCAGGCCCTGTACCCTGGGGGTTGCTGGGTTTCCGGGGGATGGTTAATGTCGCCGGCCCCCTTTCCTGTTGTAGCGGAATGTGAATATCAACAGCCCTGCCACCGCCAGCGGCATGCCGATCAGCAGCCACAGGCTTGGCGCGTCTGCACCCGTGTGGGGCAGCTCAGGCGTTTTACGGTTCAGAACGGTAAGGGTCATGGTGTAGGTGTTGTCGGACTTCGTAAACTTGTCTCCGACCTTAATTACCTGCCCATCAATAGAACACGTGCCGGCTTGGGTAAATTCGATCACAATTGGCTGTGCCAACAGGTTGTACCCCGGATGTGCCTTGGTTTCCGTCAGGCGGTATGTACCGGGTTCCAGATTTGTGAACGGGTTCGGGGTTATTTTGCCGTTGTCGTCCGTTGTACCGGTATAGGTAGTATCTACCTGCGTTTTTCCTTCGGTTGTTTCGACCAGCTTTTCCAGCTTGAACTCAACACCACCCAAGGGCACCTCTTTGTCATTTTCGCCTTTTTCCGCGTCCTTCTTGATGATATCCAGTACAAACTTCGGGTTCTGCAGCTTGTTGGTCAGCACAATCGTGCCGCTGTCGCCGGTGATGGTTCCACCATTGACTGTGGCTGTGGTTTGCTTTGTGCTATCTCCTTCGCTGATTTTTGCTTCCGCTTCAGCCGTTACAACATACGTATTGCCTTTAATCGTAATGGTTTCGTTCGGCTTTACCTCGGCAAAGTTGCCTTCATCGTCCACCGTACCTTCCACAATGCGGTACTCATAATTGGCTTGACTGCCGTCAGCATTGATTTGGTACTGATCCAAACCGCTAAAGGTATACTTCCAGCCATTTTTATCTTTGGGGGTAATGGTAAAATAGTCTTTCGTGCTGTTAGCCGGGTACTTTACCAGTGTCCATTTTTTTTCACCTGCCAGGCGGCGCTGGAGCTGGATGTAGATTTGTCCCGGCTGGTTCGCAGTGCTAAGATCGTCCTTACCATTTGCATCTTTCCAGAGCTTATCGAACTCAATGTTGATCAGTGTGCGCTTGGTGTTGGTAAAGATTGCGGTAAGTTCCGGATTGTTCGGATCTTTGCTCTTCTCAATCACGCCTTCCACCATGGTGTTGTTTTTGATCAGATGGGCGGATCTGCAACTATCCGGAACGGTTACGCTTTGCAGTTTGGCACCATCAACGGTGCTACCATCGGCGCTCTTGACTTCCCCGACTTCCTCGATGGTATAGCGGGTGCCAACGGGGATGCCGGTGATGGTTCCGGTGTGGTCGCCATTTTCGCCCATTTTGATTTCAACATACTTTTCGATGGGCTCTGTTGTTTCCAGACCCTCACCGCCAACATTATTAAAGGTAACTTTGAACTTGTAGGTTCCGGTCAAGTTTTCGCCGTCTGCGGCCCGCTTTTCGATTTTCAGCCCGCCGGTTTTGACGGTGTTGACGTATTTTACCTTTAGCTTTGTCAGCGAGCTTGTATCGTCCGGATTCTTATAGGAGCGGAAGACGATGGTGTTGTCGGGAGTGGGCTTTTTGCTCTCCGTGTAGCCCTTATTATTTACTTTTCCATCATTGACATAAACTTCCGTTCGGCCATCATCGGGGCCTTCTTGGGCGGGGGAGTGCTTGCTATCCAGCTGCCTGTCCTCTCCGAGTATTACGTGTGATGCACTACCCGTACTCGTCGGATTCGTCGAAGTAACCGCCTGCCCGTTCTCGTACACCGTCCATGTGGTGTCGTACAGGCTTTGGTTCAGTTCCTCTTTGAGCGAAATGTAGCTGCCGCGGCGGAACTGGTCGCTGAAGGTAACGGTTTCTCCAGCTTCCAGAACAAAGCGTCCGCCCTCGTCCACCAACTGGGTGTCTGTGTCCATGGTGGAGGTGTACTGTGCGTTTTCGGCGTTTTCCAGCTGACCGGTTGTGGCGGATTTGTAATCCGGGATTTCCTTCTGATCGGTTGTAAAGCCGGACATCGTACTTGGCACCGCTTTGGGAATGAAGGTAAAGTTCCTGAAGTAGATGTTACGGTTATAGTTATCGCCCACGCGGATGGTTTTGACCTTGCCGTTAAAACCGTCCTGCGCTTTCATCTTGTGCAGGTCCAGCTTTACGGTGACCCATTGGTCTGTCGTCACTTCGACCGAGCCATACGTTGCGCCGTTAATGCCTGTTGTGCCAAGGCTGCCTTTTTGGACGTTTTTATCATCCAGCAGTTCCAGATACAGGTTGTTGAGGGAAAGGTCACTACCATCTTTTTGGGAAACGTAAACCTGGAACGTAAGGAAGCGCATGTCTTTGATATCGATGGGGTTATTCAGCGTCAGGATGCCATAACGTTGCTTACGCGCATTACTGACGGGTTCCGTATCCATATAGCGTGCGTACCAGTGAAGGACCTTTTTGGTATCTTGCCCGGGATCTGGATGGGGGTTTGTAGCCAACTCGAAAATGTAGTCGCCTTTGTTTGATTCGGTTTGTTTGGTTGCGGGTTCAAACGTGTTACCACCTTTCTCAGTCAAATCCACCTTTTGGGACTGAGTTCCGCTTTCATCCGGGCCAGCGGCATCTTTTGTTCCATAATGGGTTGCCTGGTTCTTGATGGTGAAGTTGAAGATTTTCTTGTCTGTAAAGCATTTTTGGAACTCCGGATCAACGTTTTTCAGAACGACCTGTTTTTGAACCTGCAGCTCGTTATTATCCGGGAAGTTGAACGCCACCGCCATGTTGGACTCCCACATACCGCGTTCCATATAGTACATGGTAAGGGTGTGGGTGCCGGGCTTCAACGTTGTTGTTTCCTTGCTCTTGTACTTAAAGGTGATTTTGTTACCCAGATACGTTACGGTTTTGTCTTCGACAGAATCATAAACCGTGTTGTTGCTTGCCTTGATGTCGCTGACATACGAGGTGTAGTTGTTTCCGTTCTCGTCCGCGCCAAACTCCAGCAGGCCAGAAGCTTTACCGTGGTCACCGCCAACATCCAGTGCAAGCTTACCGTCAATGTAGACCCAGACGTCATCATCGCCGGAGAAGAAGAACTTGATGGGGATGTTTTTGTTATTATCATCTTTTACTGTACCATCGCTTGTCAGGGTAAACTGGAATTGCAGCTTAGCACCAAAGCCATAGTTATAAGTAGAAGCCTGTTTTTCACTCGCCCCGCTGTTGAAGGGGAAGAAGCCGTAGGTATAAACCGGCTCTCCTTTCTCGTTTTTAACCGTCTCTCCTTTCTCGTTTTTTACCTCTACAGGCGTAGAATCAGACTTCAGGTTTTTGGACTTGGATTCCAGTGCATTTTGCTTCTGTAGGAAGTAACCCCCATTATCTGGATCGTTTTTCAGATACAGTGTCGTTTTGTCACTATCGAAGTACCAGTACTTGACGCCTTTTTCGTTGGCATTGGTAGCGTCCGATTCTTTAAAGACTTCATCTTGTGTAAAGGGGAAAGAAACCTCTTTGTAGACATTGCCAAGTTTTGCCTTTTTGGAGTTTTCTCCTTGCAGGAATTCTTCGTTGAAGAACGGCATAGCAAGATCGGTGGTGCCGTTCATTATAGGCTTGCCGTTTTTTAATTCAGGGCCAGCCAAGCCTTGGAAGGTTTCGTCGTACAGCTTTTCATCATTTTGCCCTAAACCCTTGCCGTTTCTATCGCTTGTCGAGTTGTTGACGGCCATAAACAGGTTTTTATCTGTGTAGCCGTACAAATTCAGCTTATCGGCAATCTCACTAAAGCGAATTCCCCATTCTCTGCCGTCCGCACCCACTGCATCAGGCTGGAACTGGCCTGTGTACATAGGATAAGGAACAGTAGTACCACTGTTGCTGTAGTAATCGCTCAGCGCCTGATCAAATTCACGGAAGGTTACCCAGTTGCGGTGACTAGCTTTATTATCATTATCTATGTAATTATCACGGTTCTTGCCGTTCAGTTCATAATCTGTATAATAGTCATACAGCGTACTGGTAACATACTTTGTGTTTGGATCTTCCGTAAAAGGAGCGGATGCAATATCTACTATTGGAGTTTTTTTCCCCGCTTCGGCATCACGATTCTTCCACTCTTCGGCATCACGCTTGGTACCTTTTGGAGCCCAGTAGCCGCCACGTGGGCCTTTGTGATATACTGCATCGTCATTCGTATCCGCATAGAAGCACGGTTCCGTATAGTTTTCAGGGATGGCTTCCCAATTTGTACTGTCGCCGCAGGTTGCAAGTTTATTATCGTCACTCAACGGATACGAAGAGAATACGATTTCGGTATAGCCATCCGGCACATCTGCTACATAGTAATCTGTGCCCTTAATCCGGCTCATTGTGCCGTTTTTGCCAGTTTCGCCTTGTTTCCTTATGCGGTAGTAAACCGTACTTTGACCGGCTTTGGGGATTGAATAGTCGCCGTCAGTATCATTTCTTCCTGTTGTTGGCAGCTTTGAGAAAGTAGCATCGTAATAGATACGGAAAGAGTTTTCTCTACCCCATCTTACGTTGTCTGCGCCAGTATAGATAAAGCAGTCACTTGTTTCACTGTACATAAAGGATTCTTTATCATCACTAACAGATTCGTTATAGAAGTTATAGAATTTGCTGGATTTTTCTTCACCGTCCTCAACCCATGTAAACCGAACATAAGAGCATTCCACGTCTGGGATGGTAAAAGTAACGAATTCTTCCTTAGCAACAGGTTTAGCTTCTGAGCCATCATTAACCAATGTTAAGGTTTCACTTTTTTCATCAGGGATATAGAAATTTGCCTTTACGCTCGTTAAATCAGCTGTACTGCGGTTTTCGAACTTGATGGGTTTGCCTGCAAAGTGTTTGTAGCCCTCTAAAGTGGATGCGTCTGTCCATGTTCCATCTTTCGCATCATACATTTTGAGGTTGTAGTAACTAATAGCGTTACCAGATGTTGCCACTATCTCAGCTTTCCATCCTCCATTACTATCCAATAGCTGAATCTGAATCGTTGTAAATTTATTGCCCGAAGCATCAGTACAATTCCTCAATGCATAGATTGTGCGGCCATCACTTGTTTTGATGGTTGTTTTTTCCATTGGATGTGTACACCAAGTACTGCTATTATCTATTTGCCCATTGAACCTAATAACATCTGTATCAGCAATTGTGTTATTATTAATTGTGTTACTACTATTTACTGCAAAGTAAACCGTGAATCCATCTGTCGCTTCCTGCTCACTAGCTGCCTGCACGTTATCCACGCTTGTTGCGGCGTACATCTTCTGCGGCTGTTCGGTCGGTTCCGGGGTGGCGGTGGTGGGGGTCACGGTCGGCACAGGGGTGGCCGTTGCGGTGGCCGCCGGTTCCGGGGTCGGGGTGGGTTCTGCCGTGGGCTCCGGCGTTTCGGTCGGGGCGGGCTGCTCCGGCTCGGCGCTTTGTTCCGGTTCCGGGGTGGCGGCATCCGGCACCGGGGTGGCGGCGTTCTGCTCCGGCGGAACGGTATCCTCCCCGGAGGCCGTTCCCTGCTCATCCTCCAGCAGCTCTACTTCGTCAGATGCGTCGGGCAGAAGATCCACCTTGGCGTATACAGGCAGGGCCATTGCCATAACCAGGCAAGCGGTGACAAGCAGCGCTGTCAGCCGGCGCGCCCAACCTGTTGTGTTTTTCCCTGTTCTATTCAATCTGCTCACCCGTCTTTCGCGCTGGCTTGATGGAAGCACATTGTTCCACAGGGGATCCCTGTGAAACAGTAAAAGAAGCCAGCTTCTTTTACTTGCGCAACCGTTGCCATGTTGTTTTCAAAAAAAACCGCATCGAGTCTTCTCATTGCGCATTTACTTTTTATTTTCTTAATATAGCACCTTTACACCAGAAAGACAATACAATCCACGCAAATTCCTGTTTTTCAGCACTTTTACTGATTGCGTTTTTCTCCAATTATACAATGTGTTCAAAGCCTTTGTATAATTTATTGCTGATTTTCTTTTTGGCAGCGGTCCCTTTTATATACTTTGACCGCGCGTTTATGATCCTCTGCACACACAGAGCGCAACTTTGCGGCAAAATTCGCCTTTTTTGTTGCATTTTCCTGTTTTTGCGCAATTATTTGTTTCGCATGCGCCTGTTTGCGGCGGGGCCTGGCGGCTGGGTGGGCGCCTTGTGGGAGGGATGGCAGGTTTGCGGCGCACGGTTCCCGTTTTTTTGCGGCGCGATGGGTACACCGCGCCCCTGCAAACGGTTTGCGGTGTTTGCGGCGGCGGGTGTGTGTTTGGTGGATTGCACGCCCGCCAACGGGACGCCGTTCTCCCTTTACAACGGGGTGCGGGTTTACTGCAGATATGCCATTCGCTTTTTTGTCCCCCCTGCCCCGCCCCTGATTCCCGGTTCCCCCTTGCCGATCTCTATCTGCGCCAGCTCCTGAGGTGCATCTGAGAGCAACGAAAATAGCGGATCTTTCGCAACCACAAAATCCGGCTGCGTTTGCTGAAACAGACGAGCTTTTTGACGTTTCAGACAGATTCCAGCTTTCAATCTATCCTGTGTAAACTGCAACCCCTCACACGCCATTCTGTGCGGCACTTACCTTATAATATAAGGGGTGCTGCCCTGTGTAAATTTGCAACTGATCTATTTGAAGCAGCTGTGAGCTGTTGCAATTTTGCACAGGGTATTGCCCGCATTCTGTGCCGAACATTCCCGAAACGTGTTGGAAAAACGCACAGGATTGCCTTGTTTCCCTATGCCGCTTACCGTTGGAAAAACGCACAGGTTACCCCCGGAACAGTTGCAATTTACACAGGGTATTCCCGCTCCCCTGCCCCGCCGTGACCCGCGTACCTGTTGAAAAACCACACAGGATAGGCCCGTTCCCCGTGTTGCAATTTACACAGGTTTGGCTGTTTTTGGCTTATTTGCAACTTTACGCAGGTTGCTTTCCGCACAGGAAAATGGTGGTGGAATGCACAGGCTGCAGTTGGTTGAACACACAGGTTTGCGTTGTTAAATTACACAGGCTCTACCTATAACTAATATAGAATTAAACAACTAAGCCATAATAACAACCAGAGGTAAGCCGGGAGATGGGGGAGAACGGGAAAAAATTGGTGTTGCCATTTCATCAGGTTACAGAACCCTGAAACAACAGGACAGAAAAGCACAATAAAACCCTGTGTAACCTGCACCCGAGCTGCAGCCCCCACAGGATATATGGCAAACCACAACGCGGGTGTTGCATTTTGCACAGGGTAATGGCGGTGAAACCCTGTGTAAATTTGCAATTCTTGCGCTGGACAACAGGATGTGCTATAATGTTTAGCATGATGTGCGTGACCACCCGGGATACAGCAACCGATATAGGAGGCCCCTGCTTATGGCGGCAAGTAAACAGAAAAAAGATGATCCGTTTGTCGTTACGTTTGAAGAACGCGGGGACCAGACCATCGTTCGCAAATCCAATGACCTTGTACAGATGACGCGCAACAACCTGACGCTGAGCCAGCAGCGCCTGATGCTGCATATTTTTTCGATGATTAAGCCGGAGGATACGGACCTGCCCTCTTATGAGCTGAGCATTTATGATTTTATCAAGATGACCGGCATGGACCCGCATAGCGGGGCGCTGTACAAGCAGGTGCGCAAAAATATTGAGGAGCTGGCCAACGCGCCCATCCAGTGGATCAAGAATAACGGAACTTCCACGGTGGAAACATTCCGCTGGATCGATAAAGTGCGCATTGATGAGGGCCGCGCGCGCATGACCATCACGCTGGATCCGGTGCTGAAACCGCACCTGGTGCAGCTGAAAACCCTGTATACCACCATGGATGTGACCTACACCATGCTGATGCGGTCCACCTATTCCATCCGCATTTACGAGCTGTGCAAGAGCTACCAGAGCCTGTACCTGAAAAAGAAAGCGGCCGGGGAACCGCTGGTATGGAACCTGAGCATGCTGTATGAACAGCTTTCGTATACGGCCAACCGATGGTCGGATTTCCGCCGCCTGGCGCTGGAAAAGGCAAAGGCGGAAATTAACGAAAAGACGGATATTATTTTTAATTACGATGTGTACGAAAAAAAAGGGCAGAAGGTTCTTTCGCTGGTGGTAACGATTGACCCGGTGGATGATGCCGCCGCACAGGCCAACCTGGACAGCATCAACAGCACAGTGCGCAAAAAGAGCAAAAAGAAGGGCCGCCCCACCGTGGCGATTGAGGATTCGCTGCTGGATGACCCCAGCGTGATCACCTTTGATTATGTTTCGGCACCGGAAACAACGATCCCCTATTCCTTTGGACGCCACCGCACCGAGCTGCGGGAGGAAATTGTTGTGAAAGCGCGCATGGATCAGCTGCGCGCGGAGATTACGCCCGAAGAGCTGCACGCGGTGGAAGTGATCATTGATGTGTTGGCAGATGCCTGCTGCACCATCCAGGCAGGCGATGGCGAGCAGGACGGCGGCAACAAAACGGTGTTTGGAAAGATGAATGCCATCATCCTGGATTGCGGCGGGCTGACCAGTTGGCTGGCCGGTGTGGCACCCCGCTATGCACAGGAGATCATTCCCCGGTCGCAGACGATGCGCAGCCCGGCGCGGTACCTGAACAAGGTGCTGCGTGAGGATATGGATAACTACCGCATTTATATTTTCCGCAAGGCAAAGCCGGCAGCAGAACCCAAAGAGGAGCTGTTGGAAGCGGAGTACCATGTGATGGACGAGCCGGTGCAGCAAACGCTGCCGGAGCCTGAGCCGCCCAAGGTAGAGCTGATTCCCGAAACGATTGTAAAACGGCAGGATATGCGAAAAGAGTTTGCAAAGTTTGTGGATGATGGATACCTGGAAAAGACGTTGACAAGCGGCCAGCGCGGCGCTTACCACGAAATTTACCGCCACCTGGCAGCGCGGTGCGTGCCATCGCCTTCCAGCCTGCGCAATGGGCTGAAAGACGAAATGCGGGTGCATTACCTGGCCTGCATGAATGAAGTGATTGAAAAGTATGGCAGCCTGACCCCATTGATGGAAGCTATGGCGCATGAACTGGACTTTGATGTGTTCTGGGCAAAGGCCGCCAAGGACCCCAACGTGAATAACCCGATGGGGCTGTTCTACCACATTATTGAAGAACGCGCGCTGAACCCGATCGGCACCATAATGAACGACCAGGCACAACGGCAGAAGGTTGCCGCCAAGGAAAAAGGTGAAAAAGATAAGTGGCACAACGAAAGCTGGATGGATGCTTTTGAGGAAGATATCCCGGATGACAGCGAAGAGTAATTGAAATGAAGCGGAGCGGAACATCCGGGAGCGCTATTATAATAAGGTAAGCAGCGGCTGGCAGATTGCTGGCCGCTGTTTTTTTGTTGGGGTGCAGCTGAAAAATGGAAATATCCGGCGTTTTTTGATTTCAGATAGACCTTGGGCAACACCGCACAATTCCCGCCTAGCGGCTTAAGCACCGCTCCGGCAGCTGCGG
>OMFR01000663.1_pt1 | contig 17221 bp, 14 predicted proteins | sample 1645691 | NCBI WGS metagenome assembly OMFR01 (sample SAMEA103958132, study PRJEB25191) | human gut metagenome | biome: human-associated habitat [ENVO:00009003]; feature: intestine environment [ENVO:2100002]; material: feces | place: Germany | collected 2013/2015
TTCAATACCGAAACGAGCCATAATCATGTCTACATTGCGTAAGAACCATTGATAATCGAAGCAGTTGTCGATTTCTTCTTTAGTGAGATATTTTGTGATATCTGGGTCTTTTTCTACATTTGTGCGGAAATCTTCGCCTTTGAGCCATCTAGCCATAGCATTTCTTTGAACCCATTTGTAAGCATCTTCACGAAGTACGCCTTTGCTTACAACAGCAAGCATGATGCGTTGGCTAAAGATAAGACCGCCAGTTTTGTTAAGATTTTCCATCATAGCTTCTGGATAAACGAGAAGTTTATCTAAAAGATTTGTTAATTTACGGCAGCAATAATCAACGTTGATAGTGCTGTCTGGTAAAATTACGCGTTCAACGGAAGAATGGGAAATATCGCGTTCATGCCAAAGAGTGATATCTTCCATAGCTGCAATAGCGTTACCACGAACAAGGCGAGCCATACCGGAGATACGTTCACCAGTGATTGGATTACGTTTATGAGGCATAGCAGAAGAACCTTTTTGACCTGGTTGGAAATATTCTTCAACTTCACGGATATCTGTACGTTGAAGGTTACGTAATTCTGTAGCGATTTTTTCAAATGTGCTAGCTACAATAGCAAGAGTAGTCATATATTCTGCATGGCGATCACGCTGAATAACTTGTGTTGCAAGTTTTACAGGTTCAATGCCAAGTTTTTTGCAAGTGATTTCTTCAATACGAGGGTCAATATTGGAATAAGTACCTACAGCACCAGAAAGTTTACCAACAGCAACGATTTTTTTAGCGTGTTCAACACGTTCGATATCACGGCAAACTTCATCATACCATAAAGCAAATTTTAAACCGAGAGTCATTGGTTCTGCATGGATACCATGAGTACGACCAATGCAAACAGTGTGTTTATATTTTTTAGCTTGACGTTTTAAAACATCACGTAAATTTTTGAGGTCTTCTAAAATAAGCTCAGCGGATTTTTTCATCATAATGCCGAGTGCTGTATCTTTTACGTCGCTGGAAGTTAATCCTTTATGGATATATTTAGAATCTTCACCAACGTATTCAGCAACGTTAGTTAAAAATGCGATAATATCATGATTAGTAACTTTTTCAATTTCTTTAACGCGTTCTAAGTTAAACTGTGCTTTTTCACGAATATTTTTAGCAGCTTCTACAGGAATTTGACCAAGTTCTGCCATAGCTTCACAAGCTGTAATTTCAACTTCAAGCATTACTTCAAATTCGTGTTGGAGAGTCCAAATTCTTCCCATTTCAGGATTGGTATAGCGTTCAATCATTTAAAAATTTCCTCCTCATATTTAAAACCAGCATAAATTTTCTACTGATAACAGCAAAAAGAACTCAAATAGACACTATGTCAAGGATTTGAGTTTTATTTGTAAAATCTATATGTAGCTTTTACCTTCATATAATAGCATTTTATGTACTTTAGTGTCAATGAAAATGGGGATTATAAGTTTACGATACATATGTGCATAATAAAAAGCTATATTAATTTTACGATTAATATAGCTTGTTTTATTAAATATTATCTTGAGTACGAAGTAAATCTGCAAATTTTGTAAATTCCTTATGGAAGAATAATTGAACAGTATCAACAGGACCATTACGATGTTTTGCGACAATGACATCAGTTATATTTTTATTTTCTGTTTCAGCATTGTAATAATCTTCACGGTATAAAAACATAACGATATCGGCATCTTGTTCTAGTGAACCAGATTCACGAAGGTCACTGAGCATTGGTTTTTTTATCTGTCTTGATTCTACGCTACGAGAAAGCTGAGAAAGTGCAATTACAGGAACATTGAGTTCACGAGCTAGAGATTTTAAAGAACGAGATATCTCAGAGATTTCTTGTTGTCGATTATCGCCATTTTTATTTGCTCTACCTTGCATTAATTGCAAATAGTCGATTAATACCAAGCTTAAACCTTTTTCTTGTTGAAGTCGGCGAGCTTTGGAGCGAAGTTCCATGATGCTGATACCAGGAGTATCATCAATATAAAGTGGTGCTTTAGAAAATTTATCAGCAGCGGCAATTAATTTTTGCCAATCTTGTTCATCTAAATCACCGACGCGTAATCGTTGAGACTCAACAAGTCCTTCTGCACAGAGCATACGCTGCATTAATTGTTCTTTGGACATTTCAAGAGAGAAAAAGGCTACAGGTTTATTTTCTTTTAAAGCAACATGAGAAGCTATATTTAAAGTGAAGGCTGTTTTCCCCATACTAGGTCTGGCAGCGACTAAGATTAAATCAGAAGGTTGAAGCCCTGCGGTGAGTTTATCTAAGTCTTTAAAGCCAGTGGATAAACCTGTCAGACCACCTTTTGATTCATATAGATTTTCAATTTTGCTAAAAGTATCAATGACAATTTGATTAATAGGTGTGAAATCGCCAGTTTTGCGATTAGAAGCGATTTCTAAAATCATTTTTTCGGCTTTATCCATGATGCTATCAGCATCATCAGCACCTTCATAACCCATAGCAGCAATAGCTGTAGCTGTATTGATGAGATGACGCATGAGAGCCTTTTCTTTGACTATCTTAGCGTAAAAAACTACATTTGCAGCTGTAGGCACAGTATTGGCAAGTGCAGTAACAAAGGCAATACCGCCAACTTTTTCTAATTGATTTGTTTTATTTAATTGTTCAATGACAGTTAAATTATCGACTGCCTGATTGCGATTGGATAAATCAAGCATTGCTTCAAAAACAATGCGATGAGCTTCGCGATAAAAATCCTGTGGATTTAAAATTTGAGCAGATTCAGCAATAGCTTCTTTAGAAATGAGCATAGCACCTAAAACAGCTTGTTCAGCTTCTATATTTTGGGGAGGTACTCTATCTATCAAAAATAATCACCTCTTAAATTTTATCAAAAGCGAATGCTAAAGCTTCTTGTGCTGTTTTAACAGGATGTACTTTTAAGCCATGTAAATCAGGAGGGATATCTTTAGCATTTTCTTCAGGAATAATCAAAGTTTTGATACCAGCTTGGCTAGCACCATAAGCTTTTTCAAAGACACCGCCTACAGGACGAACTAATCCTTGAATAGAGATTTCACCAGTGATGGCGATATCCTGACGAATTGGTTTTTGGGTAATAGCAGAAATCAAAGCTATTAAAATCGCTGTTCCAGCAGATGGCCCATCAATATTACCGCCACCGATTATATTGATGTGAATATCATAATCATGGATATCTTCATTTGTGAGTTTGCGCACAACAGCAGCAGCATTGAAGACAGAGTCTTGAGCCATAGAGCCAGCTGTTTGATTAAAACGCAAGATACCTTTACCTTTTTCATGAGCTTTAAAAGCAATAGCTTCAATTTCGATAACAGAACCAATGAAACCAGCAACGCCTAAGCCAAAAATTTTACCAATCTCACTAGTGTCAGAAGCTTTTTTAGTGATAAATGGTGTTAAGCGACTTACTTGAGCTACAGTATAGATATCTTCTTTAGTGATTAATATATTATCCATATCATTTTCTTGACGAACGAGAGCATTGCTGTAAGCATCAGCTAAGATATTGATAGCTTTACGTCCTTCAATTGTATATTCACTGATAATCTGGGCTACTTCATCATCTAATTTAGCATTTAGTTTATGAGCAGCATTTAAAACTATAGTCTCAATATGTTTTGGAGTCAGTGGTTCAAAATAGATTTCAGCACAACGAGAACGAAGAGCTGGATTTAAATAATAGCTATCGCGAGTGGTAGCTCCAATTAAAACGAAATCAGCAGGCGCACCTTCAGTGAATAATTTTTTGATATATTCTGGTACATTAGGGTCGTTTGGCTCAAAATAAGCAGAGTCAAAATAAGCGCGTTTATCTTCAAGAACTTTTAATAATTCATTTTGTAAAGTATCATCAAGTTCACCGATTTCATCAATGAATAAAATTCCACCGTGAGCATCTGTAACAAGCCCTGGTTTTGGTTCAGGAATACCGCTGTCGGCTAAATCTCTGCGAGCTCCTTGATAAATAGGGTCATGAACAGAACCAAGTAGAGGGTTGGCTATACCTCTAGGGTCATAGCGAAGTGTAGTGCCGTCTGTTTCCACAAAAGGTGCATCAGCATTAAATGGTGTATGTGGCTGAGTACATGCTTCTTGAAGTACAAGCCTTGCAGCAGTTGTTTTCCCTACGCCAGGAGGGCCATAAAGTATTAGATGTTGAGGATAAGGTGAGCTTAATTTTGCTTTTAAAGCTTTAATAGCTCTTTCTTGTCCTATGATTTCAGATAAATTTTCTGGTCGTAACAATTCCATGATGGATTTTGTTAGATAAATTTTATTTTTATCTTCTAGCTGTTTTAGTTTTGCTAATGATTGAGAAGACTCTTTAAGAGAACTTTCTTCTTTAAGGATTTGTTTTTTTATATCGAAAATATAATCTTGATGATTTTCTTCCATCTTCGCAGATATGCGTTTTTCTAATTCATCTTCAAAAGAGCGACGTGCCATGATATTGGCTAAATAATCCATCATTTCTTTTAAAAGTGTAGGAATTTCATCATCTTTAGGCAATTTATCTAAAGTAGGATTTTCATAAACTATTTTTTGCAGACCTAAGATACGTTGATTGCGGTTATTCGAGCGAATTAGTGTTAAAGCTTCTAATTTACTCGCTTTTAATACAAGACGGTCAGCACCTTCGATATCGACTAAGATATCATAAAGAGCATCAATATCATGGTCTATAGGTTCAACTACAATTTCTTCAGGAGAATTTTCAACTTTTGTAGCAGAAATATTAGGCTGCTGTAATTTTACAGCAGCCTTAGTTGTTCGAGATTTTTTTTTAGATTTGAAAAAACGAGAAAATATACTCATAATTGCCTCTTATTTTTCTACAACGTGTACAGTGATTGTACTTGTTATTTCAGGGTGAACTTTGATTGTTGCAGTGTAATCACCGAGACAAGTTATATTTTTTATATCGATTTTGCGTTTATCAATATCAATATTGTGTTTTTCTTTAAGTGTTAAAGCAACGTCTTTACTTGTAACAGAGCCGAATAAACGACTGCCTTCGCCAACGCGAACAGGAATAGTGATTTCTACTTGGGATAATTGGGAAGCCATTAAACGAGCTTCATCACTAGCTTGTTGTTTTTTGCGTTCAGCAGATTTTTTCTGAGCTTGAGCTACATTTATATTTTGTTTAGTTGCTTCTACTGCATATTTTTTAGCGATGAGGAAATTTCTACCATATCCTTCAGCAACTTCTACGATATCGCCTTTTTTACCAACTTTTTTAAGATCTTGCAACATTATTACTTTCATTCTTATCAGCCTCTTTCATATATGACAATGTAGTATTTACTACATCTTGTTTTAATTCTTTTAAAGGTCTATTTTTTACTTGGGAGCCAGCCACATTTTGATGACCGCCACCACCAAATTGTTCCATGATGACTTGGACATTGATTTCACCAGTAGAACGAGCACTTACACCAATGACATTATCTTTTAAGCGGAAAAATACAATACTTACGCGTACATTTTCAATTCCCAATAAATCATCAGCGATTTTTCCTGATATAGCTTGAATACTATTGGCATTATCAGGGCAAACTGCTACAACTAAGCCTTCTGGATAGAAAACAGAATTAGCAATAGCAGTACATTCAGCAAGATTAGTTTCATAATCTGTGCGGAATAAATAATGAACTACTTCAGGGTCAGCACCACAACGACGTAAATGCGATACAGCATCAAATGTACGAACACCAGTATTGACACGGAAGTTTTTCGTATCGACAACTATACCAGAATAAAGAGCAGTAGCTTCTAAACGTGATAACTTGATATTTTCATTGAAATACATCAATAATTCAGTTACCAATTCGCTTGTAGAAGAAGAATATGGCTCAATATAGATTAATAATGCATTTTTGATTACATTTTCAGAACGACGATGATGGTCGATTACAATGACATTATTTATTGATTGCAATAAATCAGGACTAGCCACAAGATGAGGTATATGTGTATCGACTACGAATAATACAGGATTTAAAGCAGTCATTGCTAGCGCTTCTTTTTGCGTGATAAAGAGATTTTCAAAGTCTTTATCAGTTTTGCAAAGACTGATTAATTTATCTACACCTTCATTCATATCACTTAAAATGATATAAACAGGTTTTCCCATTTGACGAGCCATACGCGATACACCTATGGCAGAGCCTAAACTATCAAAATCTTCATTGTGATGTCCCATGACAAACACAACATCAGCAGCTTCCATGCGTTCAAAAACAGCATGAGCGACAACGCGAGCTTTTACACGGGTATGTTTTTCTACAGCTTTGGATTTTCCACCAAAGAATTGAACTTTACCATCTAAGTCAACAGCTACCTGGTCTCCACCTCTACCTAATACTAAGTCAAGGTGAGATTGAGCAAGAGCACCTAATTCTTCCATAGAAGTTTTTGGTCTGCTTTGAATTAAACCGATACTCAAAGTAACAGGGAATTTGTTATCGCCGTGAAGATTGCGAACTTTGTCTAAGATATCGAATTTTTCACTGACAGCTAAATCAAGAGCATGGCGTTCTAAGATGATTACATACATATCATCAGAGATGCGACGAAGTAATCCACCTAGAGAATGAGACCATTTATCTAAAAGACTATTGACTTCAAATAAGATAGATGTACGTTGAGCTTCACTTAACCCTTGCATAACGTCATCATAATTATCTATTTGGATATAGCCAAATACCATAGTACGCATAGCTGTATCTAATTTAAAACGTTCATATTCTGAAATATCATAGATATATAAAGTCATTAAATGGCTATCGTCATCAGTATTTACTGGTCGATAGATTACCATGTAGAATTTATTATCTTGAGAAAAGATATATTGACCATTGCGGTTCCAAATATTATCGATAGGAATATTTGGCCAAATATCAGTTATAAAAGAACCTATTTCAGGTGGTTGCTTGAGCCAGCGTTCTAATTCATGATTATACCATTCTAAACGTAAATCTTTATTGATAACCATGATTACTTGAGGTAATTGTTCCAAAGCATAATTAGATAATTCATTTACATTTTTAATGACATTTTCATAGTAAGCTTTTAGATTTTTGCGTCGTTCAATACTGCGTTCTTTTAGATAAAAGAATAAACATATCCATAAAACAATACCGCCACTAAATATATACCAATTGTATTGAAATAATATGACTAATAATATCAAAGAAACTATTAAAGTAACACATATATCAATCCAAGTGGATAATTTATTAGGCATAAAATTACCTCCTAAACATCATTGCTATTTTTGAATTTCTTTCGATAATCAAAAATCATATCAAAGAAGCCAGCAAGAGCAATGATTTGAGCAATTATCATGTTTAGACATAACATAATGATAATGAAAATCCAAACAGCAGTTGGCCAATTTTTTAATTTATAAAAAAATCTTATGACAGATAAACCTTGTACTAAACCTAAGACATTAGCACATAAATAAGTGTTTAGGGCAATTTGATAAAGTAGCGTAATACTGCGAGTATCGCCCCAATACATGCCGATTAAAGAAAAGGCATATATATATATGAATACTTTAGGGAAACGCCATAATCTAAATGGTGGCAAAGAATTAATATTTGTAGTTCCCAAGCGTTTTAATAAAAAAGAACTAGCAATATAATTAATCACTAATTTTATTACAGCATTTAAAATAAAAATCATAGGTAAGACAAGCGCAAGAGTTTCTATTAAATGCTGAGTTTGTCTTTGTGCATCAATCATAGCTTCTGAAGTTATGCCCATAGAATTAAACATTTCATTTGTATCGAGCATAGCTGTTTTAAAAGCATCTAATTGGTCTACAAATAAATTTATACCTGTCAGATAGAAGGTACATATTAAAAATAGACATACACCAATGATTGAAGCTACAAAAGATGTAGCAAAAATCTTTACAGCAGACCAACAATGATTATAGCCAAAACCTAAAGTTAAAGCTAGAGGCACTGAACCTAGAACAAGTGGTATGGCAGTAACAGGTGTTAAAAATACACATAATAAAATACTAGCAATTAAAGCACTAAATATACCATATTTAAGATTATGTTTGGCTGTAATAATTGTAATAGGTAAAGTCCAAAATAAAATAATAAAAGGTATATAAATTCCTGCCATAGCAATGATTACTGTTATAGCAGTCAATAGGCTACTTTCAGTTAAGGGTCGTAGCTTAGTATTTTTCATAAAAAAATCCTTTCATTAAGAGATAGTTTAATAATTGATAAACCTTAATTCTTAATTATAATATAAAAACTATATTACTGCAAAAACTAAAAACACTTTCTAAATAAAAATTAGAAAGTGTTTTTTATCAATTATTAAGCTTTAAATACACATTTTCCATCGAGCCAAGTTTCTTTGAGTTCATAATCAGGAGTTATGATAAGGAAGTCGGCCTTTTTACCAATAGCAATGCTACCAAGTTCATCATCAACACCAAAGCGTTTTGCTGGATTTAATGATGCCATATTAACAGCATGAATAGGATTTTCATGTAATTCTAAAATGAGGCGACGAACTTCTTTTAAAAGAGTTGTTGTACTGCCAGCGAGATTACCACTATCAATGCGAGCAATTCCATCTTTTACATTAAATGGTAAAGTGCCAAGCATATAGCGACCATCTTTTAAGCCAGTGCCTTGAATTGCATCACTTACGAGTAAAGCTTTATCTTTTGGTTTATTCTGTAAGAGAATTTTCATAGCTGGTAAAGAAACATGAATACCATCAGCAATGAGTTCGGCATATACATCATTGCGAGTCATGATAGCACCTAATAAATTAGGATTGCGATGATGGAGTTGTTCCATAGCACAGTAAGTATGAACACCAGCATCAGCACCCATATCAAAACAAGCACAAGCTTCTTCGTAATTTGCACTGCTATGACCTAAGGAAACTTTGATTTTTAAATCTTGTGTTATCCATTTAGTGAATTTTGGTGCATCTTCTTTTTCAGGTGCAATGATAATGGATTTTACAGTATTATATTCAGCCATTTTTTCGATTTCTTCTTTATTTAATGGGCGAATATGTTCTTCAGGGTGAGCTCCTTTGTGTTTGCTTGTGATATAAGGTCCTTCAATGAACATACCAAGAATACGAGCACTATTTAATGTATCTTTACATTCAGCTACATTGGCAATAGCTTTATAGATATCTTCAAGTGGAGCTGTTACTGTAGTTGGCATCCATGTAGTAGTACCTTGAGTTAAAAGATAATCCCCAATGCTTTTTAAAGCCTCTGGAGTGGAGTCCATAGTGTCATGACCTACAGCACCATGGATATGAGTATCAATAAGACCTGGAATAATGAATGCATCATTATATTCTTTTACAGGAATATTTTCTTTTTCGACGTCTTCTTTAGAAAGAAAACCAGCAAATTTATTATCTTCAACAATTAGATAATTATTGATTTCAATAAAATCTGCAGTAAAAATTTTTTGAGCCTTAATAGCAATTTTAGTCATTAAGAACACTTCCTCGATTTTTTTTATTTTGAGAACGAGATTGGAATACTTGAATTCTGGACTGATGACTATCAACTAAAATTTCAGATAAACTTAAAGCTGTTTGATTAGCTCTGCTAAAGAGTGCTTCTAATAAAACAGGAACATTAGTTCCACTGATAACCTTACTATTTGGTAAATGTGTGATAAAATAACGCTTTGATTAAAAGGTGTACCGCCTGCTATATCTGTGCAGAAAATAATATCAGAACAATTTAAGCGGTCAACAGCTTCTTGTAATTGTTTAGCTAATTCTGTATTTGTAGAACCGATAGGAAAATCAATCGCTTCAAATTTATCTTGTTTGCCAGCAATAACTTCAATAGATGAAGCAAGGCCAGATGCAAAGTTACCATGTCCTGTAACTATAATACCTATCAACAAAAAAACCTCCCTGGAGTGAATATCCTCATATTTTAAATTCTTTGTATATTAATTGTATCATAAAATAAGTATATCTACAGTTTATTTAATGTATTTTTTTAAGCATACAACTAAATGATAATAATTATTAAAAAGTAAAAAAAAGCTATAAAAAATTAATTTTATTTAGTAAAACATAGAATAATGAAGAATATAAAAGAAAATAGGAGAAAAAAGGAGATAATATGGAATTTTTGCCGTTTGATTTATTGCTAGTATAATCATATAATATACACATAAGGAACAAACAATATTGATAAGGAATTAGAAATTATCAATTTATTTAATGTGTATATATCTAAGTATTGGAGGAATTTATAATGAAAAAATGGGTTTGCAGTATTTGTGGTTATGTATATGAAGGTGAAAGCGCACCAGAACAGTGCCCAATTTGTAAAGCACCAGCAGATAAATTTGTAGAACAATCCGGTGAATTAGTATTCGCTGACGAACATCGTGTAGGCGTAGCAAAAGGTGCTGACCCTCGCATTATCGAAGGTTTACAGCAGAATTTCACTGGCGAATGCACAGAAGTTGGTATGTACCTCGCTATGAGCCGTGTTGCTGAACGTGAAGGTTATCCTGAAATCGCTGATGCTTACAAACGTTATGCTTTTGAAGAAGCAGAACATGCTGCAAAATTTGCTGAACTTCTCGGTGAAGTTGTAACTGACAGCACTAAGAAAAATCTTGAACTCCGTGTTGCTGCTGAACATGGTGCATGCGCTGGTAAAAAAGAACTTGCTACTTTAGCTAAAGAACTTGGCTTAGATGCAGTTCATGATACAGTTCATGAAATGGCTAAAGACGAAGCTCGTCATGGTTGTGGCTTCAATGGCCTCTTAAAACGTTACTTCGGTAAATAATTTGATATAGATAGGATTATTAAAAGAGTATGGTGTAAGCCATACTCTTTTTTATTTTTATAAATAGTTATTGAATGTTATAAATTTATATTAGTATAATAAATTTGATAGAATTTTTATTAAATTTTTTGAGGATTGATTTTATGAGTTACACAGGTTCATTATTTAATTTTATTAACAATTCAACATCATCATTTCATACAGTTTTAAATGCACAATCATATTTAATAAAAAATGGCTTTGAAGAGGTCGATTTTAATGAAGATTGGCAGTTAAAAGCAGATAAAAAATATTTTACGAAGATATATGATTCAACATTGATTGCATTTATTCCACATCAAAATTTGCGTGAAGGCATGAAAATTGCTGTCAGTCATACAGATTTTCCTTGTTTAAAGATAAAACCTAGTGCTGATATTATGCAAAATGATTATGGCAAATTAAATGTAGAAGTTTATGGTGGTATGATTTTAAATACATGGTTTGATAGACCATTATCCATAGCGGGAAAAGTCGTTTTGAAAGGTCAAGATTGTTATCAGCCAGATGTGAAATTTGTAGATTTTAAACGATCATTGATGATTATTCCTAATCTTGCTATTCACATGGATAGAAGTATTAATTCAGGTAAAAGTATAAGTAAACAAAAGGAAATGTTGCCTTTAGCTTTTATGCAAACTGAAAATAATAGTGAAGATGAATTAGCAAATGATAATAGTAAATTAATTAAATTGTTAGCTGAAGAATTATCTTGTACTCAAGAGGATATTTTAAGCTATGATTTAACTGTATATCAAGTGGAAACTCCATATTATTTAGGTTTTGCAGGTGAATTAGTAACAGCACCTAGACTAGATAATATAACTTCTGTTAAAGCTTGTATTGAAGGAATTATCGCTGATAAGCGTAAGGTAGGTTTAGATATAGCCGTTTTATTTGATAATGAAGAAGTGGGCAGTAGAACAAAACAGGGCGGAGCTTCTAATGTTTTATCAAATGTAATTGAACGCATTTATATGGCTTTTGGTTATACTAGACAGGCATTTTTAGCGGATTTAGCAAAGAGCTTTATGTTATCTATAGATGTAGCTCATGCTATGCACCCTAATTATGTAGAGAAAAATGATTTGACTAATAAGCCAATATTAAATAAAGGTTTAGCTATAAAAATGGCAGCTAGTCAATCGTATGCAGGAGATGCTGAAGCTATTGCTATCGTAAGAGCTTTATGTGAAAAATATAAAATAAATTATCAGATGTATGTAAATAATTCAGATATTCCAGGTGGGTCGACTATAGGCTCGATGGCTTCCGCTTTATTGACTATGAGAACATTAGATGTAGGTATTCCTATTTTAGCTATGCATTCAGCACGAGAAACTATGGGGAAAGATGACCAAAAATCTTTAGAAAAATTGGTTAGAGTATTTTTTGAAGGTTTTTATTAAAATATAGAGGTGATATAGATGAAAGTTTTAGTAGTGATGCCATTTAAAGATAAGCATAAAGCATTAATGGCTCAAAATTTTCCTCAAGTAGAATTTATTTATGAACGCAATCCAGACAAAGAATTAGTGGAAAATGTGGAAGCAATTATTGGCAATGTTAAGCCGAGTCTATTAAAAGATGCTAAAAATTTAAGATGGTTGCAATTAAATAGCGCAGGTACTGATGGATATTGTGAAAAAGGTATTTTGCCAATGCAAACTATATTGACTAATGCTACAGGGGCATATGGTTTAGCTTTATCTGAATATATGCTTGCTGTATTGATGGCTATGCAAAAAAAATTATATAGTTATCACGATAATCAAAAACAATCTCTATGGAAAGATGAAGGCGAAGTAACTTCTATTTTTGAGTCTACTATCTTAGTTGTGGGTTTAGGTGATATAGGAAGTTGTTTTGCTAAACGAGTAAAAGCCCTAGGTGCAAAAGTAATCGGTATTAAGCGTCGCCTTGGTGAAAAACCAGACTATGTAGATGAATTAGTTAGTCTAGATAAACTAAATGAATATTTACCTAAAGTTGATATAGTGGCTACTGTATTGCCAGGAACGAAAGCGACTTATCAGATTTTTGATAAAGAAAAATTTACTTTGATGAAAAAAGGTGCATTCTTTATTAATGCAGGTCGTGGAAGTGCTGTAGTTGAAGATGATTTAATAGAAGCTTTAAATTCAAATCATTTAGCAGGTGCTGCCATTGATGTAACGCATATAGAGCCATTACCACAAACAAGTGCTTTATGGCAGACAAAAAATCTGCATATTACACCACATACAGCAGGTCAATATCACTTGGCAAAGACCTTAGACAATATAGTGAATATCGCTAAAGATAATTTACAAGCTTTGATAGATGATAAAGAATTAAAGAACATTGTCGATTTTGAAACTGGATATAAAAAATAAAAATAGCCACTCATTATGATGATAAATAATGAGTGGCTTTGTTTTTTATATTAAGCTTTCCAAAGGCTGTGAAGATTGCAATAAGCATAAGCTGTAATTACTTCTTCACCATCTAAAAGAGCAAATTGAGCTGTTGGAGGAGTATTTGGTTGTAGTACCTTACGTTGATTGCCTTTATTTGTTTCAAGTGATATCCATTCAATATAATGTTCAGGAATCATAGGATGTTCAACAGAGCCTACAGAAACAGTAACAATATTTCCTTCTTGAGAAATCACAGGAACGTGTTTTTCTACAGCAGCATCAGTAGTACCAGGAATAATTTCTTTCATTTTTTCACCACAGCAGATAATAGGCACACCTTTATCTTTTACAAAAGCAATGATATTACCGCAGTGTGAACAAATATAAAATTTTTGAGACATAAAAATCCCTCCTCAAATATATAATAACTATATTATAGCATTATATACAGATACAGACCTAGCATTTAATGTATTTTGTTGATAAATTTTAGGTCTATTTTGTGGCTTGATAAATGCTTTATCATCAAATTCTGTATTGATGATTAATTGCCAAGGCGTATCATGTGGAAGTGATGGTAAATTGATGCGATGATTTTCCCAGTGAGCGTTAATAGCGATATAGATAAAATCATCACGACCATCTTCTGTTTTGCCTGTCAACATAATGCAGACAACACGATTGCCATGAGAAGCGTCAAATTGCCATGGATTAATACCATGTAAGCTTACAGCAGGATAATTTTTAGGTGTACCCTCAGAAGCACGGCGGAAAAGAGGGTGTTCTTTTCTAAACGCAATTAGCTGTTTGAAGAATAAGAACATATCATGATTTTCTTGTAATTGGTTCCAATTCAACCATGAAGTTTCATTATCTTGGCAGTAAGCATTATTATTGCCAAATTGAGAATTACAGAATTCATCACCAGCTAAAAGCATAGGAATACCAATACTACAGAATAAGATTGTTGCAGCATTGCGCACCATTTTTCTACGCAAAGTCAAAATTTCAGGGTCTGTTGTTTCGCCTTCAACACCACAGTTCCAACTGATATTATCATTAGCACCATCTGTATTATTCCAACCATTTTCTTCATTGTGTTTTTCATTGTAAGAGAATAAATCCCACAATGTAAAGCCATCATGACAAGTAATGAAGTTGATGGAAGCATAATTACCTCGATTAGAAGGATTGTAAATATCTTCAGAACCAGTGATACGATTTACTATGGCTTGAGCAAAACCTAAATCACCTTTGAGGAAATGGCGAACATCATCACGATAATGACCATTCCATTCAGACCATTTACCATAAGCAGGGAATGTACCTACTTGATATAATCCACCAGCATCCCATGCTTCAGCAATTAAAATAGTATTATTGAGCAATGGGTCGAAGGTCAATAATTCTAAAAGTGGAGGGTTACTCATAGGAGAACCGTCTTGATTGCGTCCTAAGATGGAAGCTAAGTCAAAACGGAAGCCATCAATATGATATTCAGCTGTCCAATGGCGTAGACAGTTTAAAATCATTTGGCGAACAATTGGATTGTTACAATTTAAAGTATTGCCACAACCACTGAAATTATAATATTCACCATTTGGCCCTAGAATATAATAGGCTTTATTATCAATACCCTTAAAAGATATATATGGGCCACGTTCATCGCCTTCTGCTGTATGATTAAAAACAACATCCAAGATAATTTTAATTTGTTTTTCATGCGCTTTTTCTAATAATTCTTCAAAATCTTCCATCGTTCCAAATTCTGGCTGAATTTGATAATAATCTGAAATGTCATAACCATTATCATCATCAGGAGACTTATAAATAGGTGTTAACCATAGTACATCAACTCCTAATTTTTCCAAGTAATCTAAACGAGAAACAATTCCTTGAAGATCACCTATACCATCATTATTACTATCTTGAAAACTTTTTACATAAATTTGATAAACAACACTCTTTTTCCACCATTCCATTTTTTGATCCTCCTCTTTTATATTCTAACTATTCTTAAAATATATTCATTGCTTTTTTAAACAATTAATAGTCAATTATAAACCTTTTCTATAATTTGTAGGTGTTTTTTATATTCATTTTGAAAGACTTTTTCAAAGGATTTCACATTTTTAAATCCATTATTTAAAGCAATATCAATAATTTTCATATCCGTATGCATTAAATCATAATAAGCATGCTTTAATCGAATTTTTTGTAGATATTGATAAAAAGTTGTTCCTGTTTGTTTTTTAAAATAGCGTGTCAATGAATTAGGATGAAAATGAAACTTTTTTGCAAGAAATTCAAGTGAAAGATTTTGTGCTTACTTTTTCTCTATCTCATCTAATATAAAGGAAATATCATTTAATTTTGTTTCTTTTTTTATTTCAATTAAACAGTCCTGAATTATTTTTTGATAAAGTTGATACATTAAAATATGTTTGTCTAAAGAGGCTAGTTCTTGGCAATTTTTCATTTCTAACCAAGGTTTCATCCATTCTACATCTAATGGTGTTCTTAACTTAAATGTATTGTATTTGATATTAAACTCATTAAATACATCTATTGAAAGAAGATAAGTATAAATATGCGTTTCTTCCAAAAATATAAATTGATGAATAACATGACTATTAACGATAAACATTTCTCCTTGATGAAATATTTCATTTTTTCCATCAATATATGCCTCTAATTTTCCTGAGACGATATAAACGACTTCAACATCCTTGTGAAAATGTGATGTTACAGGTCGATTTTGATTAAAAAAATGATTATAAAAAATAATTGGATATTTTATATTAGAATTCACTACTTCTATATGATGATTCATCTTAACACTTCCTTTATTTCTATTATATAAGAAAAAAGCCTACCTCGTAGACTTTTTAATCATATTTATAAAATATTGATGAATAGAATGATTTTCATCAAGTTCAGGATGAAAAGCAAGTGCTAGTTGATTTTTATATTGAACAGCGATAATATGGTCATTTACTTCAGAAAGAATATCAACGCCTTCTTGTACACTTTCAATATAAGGTGCGCGAATAAAAGTCATAGGTACTTTTCCTAATCCTTTCATTTCTTCAATGGTATGAAAACTTCCTAGTTGTCTACCATAAGCATTTCTTTTAACCGTCATAGGTATTGTTGAAAAGTAAGTTTGATCCTGATTGACAATTCTATCAGCTAATAAAATGAGTCCTGCACATGTAGCAAGTGTTGGTAAACCATCTTGAATACGTTTTTGTAAATCATCAAACATCTCTAATTCTTTTAAAAGCTTTCCTTGAACCGTACTTTCGCCTCCAGGTAATACGAGTCCATCAAAATCTTGATCAAGATCACTTTTTTGTCTTAATTCGATACAAGTCGCTCCTAATTGTTCTAACTTTTTTTCATGTTCAATAAAGGCTCCTTGTAAAGCGAGAACCGCAATTTTCATTATTTACCTCTTTCAGCCATTAAGATTTCAATTTCTTGTTCATTAATACCAACCATTGCTTCCCCTAAATCTTCAGATAATTTTGCAATCAATTTAGCATCTGTATAATTTGTAACAGCTTTAACAATCGCAGCAGCACGTTTTTTAGGACTTCCTGATTTAAAGATTCCTGAACCAACAAAGACTCCTTCTGCCCCTAATTGCATCATTAATGCTGCATCTGCAGGTGTAGCGACTCCGCCAGCAGCAAAGTTAACAACTGGTAATTTTTTATGATCGTGAACATATTCTACAAGTTCATATGGTACTTGTAATTGTTTTGCAACTTCGAAAAGTTCATCTTTTCTAAGAGCCGAAATTTGGGCAATTTGTTTATTCATCATTCTCATATGACGAACGGCTTGAACGATATCTCCTGTTCCTGGTTCTCCTTTTGTACGAATCATGCTTG
>OMFR01000703.1_pt1 | contig 16404 bp, 15 predicted proteins | sample 1645691 | NCBI WGS metagenome assembly OMFR01 (sample SAMEA103958132, study PRJEB25191) | human gut metagenome | biome: human-associated habitat [ENVO:00009003]; feature: intestine environment [ENVO:2100002]; material: feces | place: Germany | collected 2013/2015
CGGCATGTTTGTCCGCGAAATTCGGGGCAATTATTTCACGGTTATCGGTATGCCGATTCCCGTACTGTACAAAATGCTTAAAAAAATAGGGATATTACCACACGGTTTTTACGAACGTATCGAATAGAGTAAGTGAGAAAGGTTTCTGCCGTGTGCGGCAACTCGGCGCTGCGGAACACTTTGCTTTGCCGTAAAAAGCCAAAAAAACCGAAAATTTTTGAATCGGAACGGGTTATTCTTTGCAAAAAAGGGAATAATTTCTTATAGGGACAGGGAGTGCAAAGACTGAATGCATTCCCCGTGCCGAGAAGGAATTGTTTCGGAGGTCGTTCAAAGATGTTCAAAACCGTTTTTGCAGCGGATATAGGTTCAAAATGTATTAAATGTGTTGCTCGGGGGCAAGTTGCGGCGGAGGAAACGGCAATCGCTCTTGAAGCGGGAGCAAAACTCACGGTCGCCGCAGCGGGCAATGCCGCACTGCTGCATCGCAGCGGTGTAATTCGGCCTGTTCGCGATGGTGCGGCGGCAAACACGCGTATGCTTGCGCTGCTGCTCGGTCGGCTTGCATGTGAAAAAACCGGCAAGCGTACAACGGCATCGATTGAGCTGCATGCAGCGATACCGCATATGCTGCCCACGGTGAAGCAAAATGCTCTCAAACAGGCGGCACGTCTTGCGGGATTTCGTGCGCTTCAGGTGCATGATCCGCTTTTGATGGGTGCAATAGGGGCTGATGCGGATTTGTTTTCGGATAGGGCACATATGATTGTGAACATCGGAGCGGAAACAATGACTTGCGCTGCATTCGCAAACGGCGGAATGCTTTGGCAGGGGTTTTCGAATGAGGGCAGCGCGGCTGTGGACAGGGCGATTCAAAATTGGTTCCGCGATGAACACAGGCTGCTGATAGGTGAGCGCATGGCGGAAATAATTAAACAGAACCTGAATAAACTGAGCTTTGATATTGAGGGGCGTTCGGCCGACGACGGTTTGCCGCAAACGGTACGCGCAAACGGCGCGGAGCTGCGGGCGGCTGCACAAAGAGGGCAAACGGCGCTCATTCGCTTTGTTAAGGATGCCGTGAAGGCTTTGCAGCCGGAGGCCGCCGCCGACCTTCTTGATACGGGAATAACGTTAATCGGAGGTGGCGCATTGCAATTCGGCCTTGCGGAGTGTTTCAGCCGCGAACTTCCGGAAATACCGATTTTGACCGCAAAAAATGCCGTGACCGCAGTTGCGGACGGGATGAATGCAGTGATTTTTAAAAAAGAAAGCAGGGTTACGGCATTCAAAAAACTGTTTACCGAAATCGGGGCGGCGCGTTCCGCAGCGACTGCTGCCGAAGCCTCGGTGTGATTTGCATATACATAAGCAACTGAAAACATCGGCAGTTCCCTGTCTAAGGGGCTGCCGATATTTGTTTCGCCGTATATAATTTAATGCGTCGAGCGGGGAATCATTCCTTGCCGGTTTGACAGGTTTGCGGAATTGAAAATGCGTCGATTATCCTTTCAGCGGTTTCGTCCGCGCTGAGTTCGGATGTGTCGATTCGAATATAGTTCTCAAACGGGATCTCTCCGGGATTGCTTACCAAGCGGTACTTGCTGTCTTCATGCCGCAGCCTTTCCTCAGAAAAATTCAAATCGCGTTTGGAGGCCTTATGCCGCAAGCGGTTTTCCGTTCGGTTTCGTTCAAGCCTGACGGATTGAGGCGCAACAAGCTCTGCACAATAGATTTCTGCGCCTTGTGAGCGAAAAAGCTCCGCAACGGAACGAATGTAATCGCCGTCCTCAGGGCAATCGAAAGCCCACATATAGGTAAAAATCAACCCTTCCCGTTCGGTTTTCAAAAACTCTTCAAAAATCGTTCTTCGAAGTTTTGCAACAACGGAGTGGTTATACTCGCCGAAAATCTCAATGACGGGTTCAATCATCATATGGTTGTGGAAAAGGCGCAGCGCCGTTTTTCTCATGATTGATTGCCCGACGGTCATCTTTCCGACAGCACCGCTGCCGACAAGAATAAGAAGTTTCATATCAGACCTCTTTGAATCTTTACGAACAATGCACTGCAATCCGCACTATCTGAAAAGTCCCACAACGTCGCTGATTGTAACAACTATCATAAGTGTGAACAGCAGGGCGAGTCCAACACCGTTTACGATTGCTTCGACCTTGCGGTTCAGCGGACGGTGAATAATTGCTTCTATCAAAAGGAACAGCAGCCTTCCGCCGTCGAGTGCGGGGAACGGAATAAGGTTGAACAACCCGAGACTGAGCGAAAGGATCACAGCGATATTGACAAGATTAATCATTGATTCCCGCGCAACATCAACCATGATTCCGACCGTTCCGACAACGCCGGAAAGATCTCCGCTGTGTATGCCGTGTTTGAACATGCCCGCAATGCCCTGGGCTGTTGCTTTCACGATTAGAATGAGGTATTCCCCGGAACTTGCTGCCGCCTGAAGAACGTTCAAATGCCGGTAGTCGTCAACAAGCCCGCTTATCGTTATGCCGATAACGGTTCTGTTTTCAGTTGAGCTGAAGGCGTCGCCGACGGCAAGATCCAGCTGCGCTCCGCTGCGCTCAACAGTCATAACAAAATCATTGCCTGCGGCACCGATAAGTGCGGAAACAGAGGAGTAAATGTCCGTGTCAGCCGTTTCGGTCGGATATTGACCGTTGATTGCAATGATGACGTCACCGTTTTTCAATCCGGCCTTTTCTGCGGGACTGTTTTCTTTAACTGAAGCAACGATCGGAACCTCGTAATGCGTAACAGGGTCAACAGCGTAAACCGGCATCGGTTTGCAGAGATAGAACACGAACGCGACAAGAAAGGCGGTGAGTATATTCATGAACGGACCGGCAAGAATAACAATAAAACGCTTCCAAACGGGCTGAGCGTTGAATCGGCGCGGGTCGTTCTCCAAGGCTTCTTCATCTTCACCGTCAAACTGACACAAACCACCCACGGGAAATGCACGAAGAGAGTATTCGGTTTCGCCCTTTTTGAATTTGAAAAGAGCCGGACCGAATCCGAGCGAAAAGCCGAGTATGCGGAAACCGAGCAGTTTGCCCGCCGTAAAATGACCGAGCTCATGCAGGAAAATCAGCAGCTCAAGAATAAGTATCGCAAGAAGTATGTAAACAATTGTCATAATGTTTCCTTTCCGAAGCATTCACAGGCCAACCTGCGGGCTTCCTTATCAAGATAAAGTATGTCGTCAACGGAGCCGATTTTTTCACGGGGAATTCTTTCCATTGAGTATTCAACACATTTTGCAATGTCGGTAAAACCGATGCAGCCGCGAACGAAAAGCTCAACGGCCGTTTCGTTGGCGGAATTGTAGGCGATGGGCAGACTGCTGCCGTCGCGGAAAGCGTCGTACGCAAGAGAAATTGCGGGGAATCGTGTGCAGTCGGGTTTTTCGAACGTGAGAGAATGCAGCTCTGCAAGGTCAAGGCGCGGAAGCTGAGAAGTGATGCGGTGCGGGTAGGTGAGCGCATACTGAATCGCAAGGCGCATATCGGGAGGGCTCATCTGCGCAAACACTGCACCGTCGCAAAATTCGACCATCGAATGCACAACGGACTGCGGGTGAATAAGGATTTCGATTCGATTCGGTTCAATATCAAACAGCCACCCGGCCTCCATAAGCTCAAGTCCCTTGTTGAACAGCGTGGATGAATCAATCGTGATTTTTCCGCCCATGCTCCACGTGGGGTGACGGAGCGCCATTTGCGGCGTTACACGGGCAAGTTCATCGGCCGAAGCGTTGCGGAACATACCCCCGGATGCTGTCAGAATAAGCGAACGAACATCCTCACTGCGGCCTGCGGCAAGGCATTGAAAAATTGCACTCTGTTCGCTGTCAACCGGAAGTATTTTTCCGCCGAATTCAGCGAGAGTGCGGTCCACAACAACGTGTCCGCAAACAATGCTTTCTTTGTTTGCAAGCGCAACGGTTTTTCCTGCACGGAGTGCGGAAAGCAGCGGGAACAGTCCTGCAAAGCCGCTGACACCGTTCACAACAATGTCAACTTCGGAAAGAGCCGCAAGCGAGTTTACTTCGCCGCCCGAAACAACAGTGATGCCGGGGCAGCGTTCGGAAACTTCGCGTGCGGCGGCTTCGTCATACATGCCGATGAACTTCGGGTGAAACTCATTTGCGCTGCGAACCACCTGCTCTGCGTTTTTGTTTGCAGCTATTGCATAAACTTCGAATTCATCCGGGTGAAAGCCCGCCACGGAGAGAGTTTGTGTTCCGATTGAACCGGTTGAACCGAAAACGGCGATTTTTTTCATTTGTTGATCCTCCGTACAACGAGAATTTTTTCTGCGTAAGCCCAATGGAAAAATCCGTAAACAACAACGGGGCGGACATGCCGCCTTTGCAGCGGGCTGCGGCAATCAGCAGACCGACTGTTCGGCATCCGCTTGATGCATATTAAATGAAAAATGCAAATGCGACCGCAACGATTGGCGCAGCGACCATTGCGCTGTCCAATCTGTCCATCACGCCGCCGTGACCGGGGAAAAGATTGCTGTAATCTTTAACACCTGCCCAGCGTTTGAATGTGGATGCAAGCAGATCTCCGAACTGCCCAACGATGCCCGCGATGAAGCATACTGCAATAAGAGTAACGAGAGAAACGTCAAGTCCCCAGAGTTTTTGAGCAAAATAGACAATAACGCCGCCGAGAGCACCGCCGACAACGCCGCTTACTGCGCCCTCAACAGTTTTATTAGGGCTGATATAGGGACAGAGTTTGTGCTTGCCAAACAGTGAACCGACCATGTATGCGGTGTTGTCAGCCATGCAGGGACCGGCAAAAATGCAAAGGAATGCTGCACGCGAAATATCGTTTCGGCCGAACCCGACAAGTCCGAAGCAGGCAAGCAGAGACACGGGGTAGACAAGCAGCGCAAGCGAAGCGATAAGATCTTCATTTGTGCGCCGCGCGTTAAGGATTCTTTCAACCATGATTGCAACAAATGCGGCAGCCGCCAGCGGAAGAATGAATCTTGCGCCGAATTTATACATTACGGCGAACATTGAGCCGCCGAGCAGAATTTGCGGAAGCACGGCGGGGCGAATTCCTCTTTTGACAAAGATCGTGAACATTTCATAGACAGCTGCAACTGTGAAAAGTCCGAGAACAGCCGCCTGAACCCAGCCCCCGAACCAAACAACGAGGCAGAGCAGACCGATTAACAGAACGGCGATTAAAGTGCGAACAGGCAAATCTTTCATAAAACAAAATCCTTAAATCAAAATTATTCTGCGGCTGCGCTGAAAGGAGCCGCAAAACGGTGCAAACCTGAACAAAACTTCCGCAAAATCAAAGCACACGGCCAAAGCGTCGGGTTCGATTCAAAAACTCGCGCAGGCAACCAAAGTAAACCTCGGGAGTGAAATCGGGCCACAGCGTTTTTGAAAAAACAAACTCGGCATATGCGGCCTGCCAAAGCAAAAAGTTGGACAAACGCTCCTCACCGGCGGTGCGGATGATGAGATCAAGTTCGGGCAGTCCTGACGTATAAAGCCTGTCTGCTATTGTTTGCTCGGTAACGGCATCGGGTGCAATGCCCTCCGCTGCAATGCGGCGGACAGCATGAACGATTTCGTCACGGCTGCCGTAGTTAACGGCGATATTGAAACAGAGGCCGGTGTTATGCTTTGTTCTTTCAACGGCATCCTCCATGAGGGAACGGAGTCCGGGTTTAAATGCCGAAAGTTCGCCGAGGGTGCGTATCCGGACGCCGTTCAGATTCAGCTCATCGATTTCTTTATAAAAATATTCGGAGAGGAGCTTGAACAATGCATCGATTTCGGCTGCGGGGCGAGCCCAGTTTTCGGTTGAAAATGCATAGACCGTGAGAGCCTTGATTCCGAGAGAATGCGTTGTGCGGACGATTTGGTGCAGGGATTCCATTCCCGCACGGTGCCCCGCACTGCGCGGAAGCAGGCGTTTCTTTGCCCAACGGCCGTTGCCGTCCATTATTATGCCGACATGGTGCGGCAGTTCGCCGCCGAGTGAAAGTGCGGCAAGTTCTTCATTTGTGAATTTGGGATAAATCTTCATAAAACATAAAAGAGGCCGGAACGGACATCATACCCGGGCAGCATCAAAAAATACGATAACAAGACTGCTGCAAGCCGAGAACCTGCAGCAGCCGCGTATTCTCAATGGGTTGATTCAGCGTCCGCCGCATCCTCCGCACGGAGGGAATCGACGTTTGTTTTGAATTCACAAAACACAAGCTGAACTGTCGGAATGCTGCGACCGGGCAGGGGAAGGCAGCGCACAACACGTTTGGAGTCGCCTTCAACGCCCTTGCGTGAACGTGCCTCGACCGTTTCAACGCGGTAGCCCGCACGCTCAAGAATTGCAGCGGCCCGATCAAGCGGATAACCGAGTATGTTCATCAAACGGCAAGAAGCTCCTTCTCTTTTTCGCTTGCAATGCGGTCAATTTCTTTAATGGCATTGTCGGTGGCCTTTTGAGCCTTTTCTTCAAGCCTCTTCTGGTCATCCTCGGTGATAGTGCCGTCCTTGCAGTCTTTTTTGATGGTTTCGTTTGCTTCGCGGCGGATTGCACGGATCGCAACTTTGGATTCCTCGGCTTTTTTGCGGACGATTTTAACAAGCTCTTTGCGGCGCTCCTCGGTAAGTTCGGGGAAAACAAGGCGAATGAGCTTGCCGTCGTTCGACGGGTTGATGCCGAGATCGGATTTTTGAATTGCTTTTTCCGCGGCTGAGATCATTGAAGCATCCCACAGCGAGATAACAAGAAGACGCGGTTCGGGTGAGCTGACGGTGCCCATTTGGTTAATGGGAGTGGGCGTGCCGTAATAGTCCACCATGATGCGGTCAAGCAGCTTGGGGTTTGCCCTGCCTGCACGAAGGGAGCCGAGATCCCTGTTGAGCACTGCAATGGTCTTGTTCATTTTATCCTGTGCGGTTTCGATAATATCCATGGTAAATCCTCCTCTTGAAGAATGAATTAACTGTATTATTTTATATTAAGGCCGCGGCGTTGTCAACCGCAGTCGGGGGTGTTTTTTTGTATTTTTGCGGCAAAATTCGCAAATTGACTGCGCAAGGGCAACTCCGATTGATGCTGCTTATGAGTTCGACTGCCCCCGAAGCAGCATTTAATTTAAACAAGTTCGAATCCCGGCTGCGCATCAACTATCGTGCCGGCATTTTCGCCGTTAACGGCGGCAACAAGCGCTTCTGCGGAGTGCATTTTGAAAAGCACCATCGGAATGCTGTATTCGCGGCAAAAACTCATTGCCGTTAAGTCGGTTGCCTTGAGGTTTTTTGTAATGACTTCATCGTAACTGATGCGGGCATACCGCTTTGCATCCGCACAGACATTCGGGTCGGCGGTGTATATTCCGTCAACATTTTTTGCAAGCAGCAGTGCGTCAGCGTGAATCTGAGCAGCGCGGAGTGCCGATGCCGTATCCGTGGAAAAGAAAGGCGCGCCCGAACCGCAGGCAAAGATAACAACCGTGCCGGCGTCAACGGACTTGTTCGCTTCGCGTGCGGAATAACTGTCCATAAACATATCCATTGAAACAGCGGAAAGCACGCGAACGGGAACGTTGAGGTCGATGAGTGCCTGCTCAAGAGCAAGTGCGTTCATGGCGGTTGCAAGCATGCCTATGTTATCGGCGCGGCTTCGGTCCATTGTTCCGCCGGAGCGTCCGCGCCAAATGTTGCCGCCGCCGACAACAACACCGAGCAGACAGCCCGCATCATGAAGCGCTTTAATTTGCAGTGCGGTTTCCGTGGCCTTTTCAAAATCAATGGGCGTTTTGCCCGAAAGTGCTTCGCCGCTGACTTTTAACAGTACTCTTTTATATTTCATTGTGGTTTTACCTCCGATTTTAATTCATGTTGATTTGACCGCCGACCCGTTTTATTTCGTGTCCTTTTCGGGTTGAGCGGGGGTGTGAACAACATTGATTTCATTAACGCGCCTTCCGTCCGCCGCCTTTATCGTGATTTCAAGGCCGTGCGCGCTGAATTTGTCGCCGACATCGGGAATCCTTCCCAGGTGTTCCATAACCCAGCCGTTAAGAGTCGATGAATCGGTTTCATCCGTGATATCAAACATATCGAAAAATTCATCGAGATCCATTGCGCAGTTGATATCATAATTGTTTTCGCCGAGTTTTCGCACGTTTTCAACGATTTCATCGTGTTCGTCCCAAATCTCGCCGACAAGCTCCTCAAGAATATCCTCCATGGTGACGATGCCGAGTGTGCCGCCGTATTCATCCGTAACAACGGCCATATAGGTTTTTTCCTTTTGCAGCAGCTTCAGGAGGTTGCTTATCTTCAGAGTCGGCGGGATGAATATAGGCTTTGTCATGATTTCGCGGACCGAATGCTCCGTAATGCCGCCGTCCGTGTAAAAATCCTTATGATGAATTATGCCGATGATGTCATCTATCGTTTCTTCGTAAACGGGCAGACGCGAATGTCCGGATTCGGTAAAAATCTTTGCAATTTCGTCTTTTGATTCATCAACATCAACCGCTTCGATATCAACGCGATGGGTCAAAATGTCTTCAACCTGCACGTCGTTAAACTCGATTGCGCTGCGGAGCAGGGAGCCCTCGTTCTCGTTGATGCTTCCGCCCTGTTCAACTTCGTCAACAAACATCAGCAGCTCTTCCTGCGTGATCTTTCTGTTGCTGTCGGTTTTGAGCAGTTTTGCAAGCAGCTTTTTAAGGCCGGTGAAAAGCAGAGTGAGCGGGGTAAAAACAATCATCAGAAGGTTGATTAGGGGAGCCGAAAACATGCTGAACTTTTCAGGATTCTCTTTTGCAAGGCTCTTGGGGCTGATTTCGCCGAAAATCAAAACAACGATTGTAACAACAACGGTTGAAATTGTTGCGCCCTTGTTTCCGTACAATTCAACGAAAAGCACAGTGCCGAGTGACGCCACAAGAATGTTAACAATATTGTTTCCGATGAGAATGGTGGACAAGAGCTTGTCATATTTATCGCAAAGATGCAGCGCAAGCGCGGCGCGGCGGTTGCCTTTTTCCGCAATTGTACGCAGCCTTGTGCGGTTAAGAGACGAAAAAGCTGTTTCCGTTGCGGAAAAATATGCGGAAAGAATGATGCATATCATCATGGCAACGATCATTGAAATGTGGTTCATTGGGTCAAAACTGCTCCTTGTTGAATTTGCAGGGATGGGAACGCGGGCAACAAAAAAACGCTCCGAACGCAAAACTTTCGGATACGCATTTGAGCATATGCGGAATATATAACGAAAAAACCGGGCAGAAAATGCCCGCCGGAGCAATGCTCGGCTGAAACGCAGCAGTATGTTACCGCGCCCTGACACTCATGATTACCGTTGTCGTCATCGGTACTCAATGTCCGTCCCTCCGTAAAAATCGATGCTACTATTATAACTTATCCGTGAGCCGCTGTCAATAGCACCGAAGCCCGCTCCTGCATTTTGAACAGGAACGGGCTTCAGGCTTCGCTTTTTGTTCCGCTGCCTACGGTAAAAAGCAGGGGCAGCGGGCAAATTCGGAGGGTTTATCAGTTGCCGGCATACATCTCAATTTCGTAAACATTGAGATGATAGGGATACCCGGTCTGATTCGTTTTGCGCATGTTGATTTTGAACAAACGCCTTGCTTCGGGCATATCAATATGGTCGACAGATATGTCAGCGGTATTGCCGGTTGTGACATGAATCCTCTTCCAGAACCATGCGATTTGGCAGACTCGGTTTTGCGTGGATCTGTCCATATTGAAGTACGCTTCTTCAGTGAGATACCTTTCGTTAAGGATATAAACATCCCATGACGAAGTGTTCAGGTTGGAATCTTCACCTGCGGAACCGGCATGATATATCTTGAGTATCGGATTTGCAACGGGGGTATGAATGTCGAATGCAACCCAACCGTTGATGCCGGAAGCGTGCCACTTGTCGGCTTCGCGATCACTCATCTTTCCGTCGAATGCGTGCTGCGGTCCGTTCTTCGCATAATCCGGATACTTCTTATTGGAATAATAGACGGTGGCGTTAAGCGCAAGGTTGACCGAGGGTTCGGCGACCTTTGTGAACACTGCGGTAACAATAACGTCACGTGCAGGCATCGTGAAGGTGCCGCCGTTGTTCGCCGCACCGTTGACAACGTAATGACTGAGCTCGTACCCTTCATCGGGAACGGCTGTCAGCTCAACTGCTTCCCCGAAAAAGGCGGACAGCTTGGAAGCCGAAACCGTGCCGCCTGTGGGCTGAACAACGGTGATGCTGTACGCATTCGCGGTGAACACGGCGGAAACCTCAACATTCCGTGCGGGCATGATGAAAGTATCTCCGTTAATCCTTGCGCCGTCAAGCGTAAAGTAATCGAGGGTGTAGCCTTCCGCAGGGTTTGCGGTAAGTTTTACGGTCGTACCCGCAGTTGCGGAGGTTGCGGAAGCGGCAACACTGCCGTTTGCGGGCTGAACAACGTTAATGCTGTATTTTACCGCGCCGGGTTCTGCATCAAAGGCGGTGCTGAGCTTGATACTCTCTTCCTGCTTGCCTTCCTGAACCGTGTAGAACACGCGTCCTGCATCGCTGCCGTAATCAAGGCCGGTGAAGCTGACTGTGCTGCTCTGAGCTTCTTTGGAAGCAATCTGCGTGTAGTTCCCGTTTGCGTCACGCAGATAGAGACGAACCGTGCTGCCCGTCGGAGCATGGGTGAGACTGAACGTATCGCTTGCGCCCTTGTTGTTCTTTGCGGAAGCGAACTTCATGAGCACGATGTCCGTGCGGTTGCGTTCGGCCGTTTCAAACATCTGCCATTCGTAAATACGGATAGCGCCCCATGCGGACGAGCCGCTGTTGGAGATATAGAGTCTCCATTCCTGTGCGGTGACGGGTGTGATCAGTTCATCGGTGACAGCCGAACTGTTGTTGTTTGTGCTGTATACCGTTACCCAATTGTTTCCGCTTTTGTACTGAACGGAAAAAGCAATTGTGTTCATGTTCTGAGCCTCGCCGCCGTATTGGGCGTGTTCGATTCGAATTCGTTTGATGGTTCGCGGTTGGTCGAGTTTTATCGTCATCCAGCCGCTCTGCTTATTCGTGGCGCACCATTTGGAACCGTTTTCGCTCGTTCCGTCAATAGCCTTCCATGCGGGTTCGCCGTCATTCTGAGCGGAATAGCCGGTGACTTCGGCCAAGGGGCAGATGTTTACGGGAACGGTAACATCGCTCAGCTTTTCGGTATCGCCGTTTTCATAGGGCCAATCGATTGTAAAGCGGGAGCTTTCGCCGCGAACACCGTTTGCGTTTACGGGAACGACCTCAACGGTAACATCCGCCTGGTCATCGTTGCGGACAAGGTTCGGAATATAATACGCGGTGTTGGGCGTTTCCATTATAAGTGTTCTTATGCCGTCCGCATTGAGCCTGTAAATCTCGTAGGAGGAGGCGTTATTGCCGTTCCACTTGATGCGCGCTTCGGCGGTGTATGCGTCGAGATAAATGATTTCTTCAAGCCTTGCATTGCTTGCGCTTGCAGCCGCCGCTTCGGAATCGGTGACGGCAAGCCTGCCGATGTTGACCTGATAGTCGGAAACATTGCTTGTGCCGCCGATTTCAAAGCCGATCGCATAGAGTTTTTTGCCGCTGAGGGAAGCGAGGGAAACATTGCTTGTTGTCCAGCCGCCGCTGCTTGCGTCAAGGGCAAAAGTTGCTTTTTGGCAATTTGCATAGCTTGAAGTGCTGCTGTCGCCGTAATAGGCAACAAGTTTCATCAGCCCCCTGTCGTTCTTGGCGGTCACGGCAATATTTGTGCTGCCGTTGATGTCAAGATTCGTGCTGTAAAGCATGATATTATTGGGCTTGTTTGCCGTCAGCGAACCGTAGAACTTGATTGAAGAACCGCCGTTGTATGCGTCTTCAAAGTCGTATGCGCCGCTGAGCTTTTGTCCGTTGGAATCGATTATCCATGTCCATGTGGGCATAACATCCTGAACGGACTGATAGCTCCATTCCGCATCGCGGGATTTGACGCCGTCAATATAGAAAGCCTTCCCGTGGCCGGAGTTGAAGTTGGTTACAAACGGCGCAGAAATGATCGTCGTGTGGTCGGCAAAGAACCTTGACATGCCCGCCCAGCCGCTTGAGGAAGTGCTTCTGGGGTCGCCGCCGTTGACATAGAATTGACGTTCAACCTCGTGGAAATCCGCACCGTCACCGGAAAGACCCATTGTGGAGTTCGGGCAGTAAAGAGCAAGAGAGAGCTTCAATTTGTTGTTGTTGAGCAGATAATTTGAGCTGAAATTTGTGTTCATGCAGTTCTGCTGAACATCAAGCCCTGCAAAGGCCTCGTATTGGCTTTTGCCGAGGTTCTGCATGGTGGAAACGGTCGTGTTGACATCTTGAGTCGTCCAATTGTAGTTCATAAAGAACTCGTTAACGCCTGCGGAAACCCAGCCGCTGTTGTAGCCGTTAACGGCGTCCTGATAGCTGAGATTGCCGCTGTCGGTGATTGAATCGTACCAGCCGATAAGCATGTTCGGCTTTTGCTGACGCATATATGCTATCATGCTTCTGAGATTACCGGCGGTTGTGTAGTCGACGGCGGTTTCTTCATTGAAGAAATAACCGTCGAAGCCGTAATATTCCATAACTTCAATCAGCTTGTCCGCAACGCTTCTGTAATTGCGAACAAAGTTCTCCACAACGGAGGAATTGCCGCCCCAGTCGAAGAAAATCGTGCCCATGACGGGAACGCCGTTTGTGTGCGCCGCATCGGTGAATTCACCTGTCGGCACAACGACTTGCCCCCGTTTTGAACCGGACCAGTACACAAAGGAGGTTGCGTACTGCCAGTAGTTAAAGGCATAGCTTGAAAAGCTTTCCTGTCCCTGTGCGTTTGTTGCATCGTGTTTGGAGTTTGCAAGGGAGCAAACCATGAGTTTAGCATCGGGGTTTGCATAGTCGTTGACCGTGAATCCCGTGTATCTGTCTGCAAGGGGAACAACGGATCTTGAGTAGTCGGAATCCGGATCGTTTGTCGGTTCCCAGCTGAGCAGCGTGTCAACCGTGAATGCCGGGCCGATGGGCATCAGCGAAGTGCCGTCCGCATATGCCTCGTTCAGCGAATCCGCGTTCGCAGCCTTAACAACGGCGGAAAGAGTGTTGAAAAAGCTCCGTGACGGCAGAACGCCGAAGCAGAACACTGCGGCGAGAATCGCAGCGATGATTTTTTTTATCGTATTTACCCTCATATTGTTTTCCTTTCAATAATAGACTGATGGATTGCTTAAACAAATTTAAACCGTAATGATGCGGTAAAGCCCGGTTTAAATCATTTAATTATGCCCAGTTTCATGAACTCGGAGATAATTTCGCCCAAATCAGCCGCTGCCTGAGGGATCTCAACATCATATTCATCAAGAATGCGCGAAAGGATCTCATCCTCCGTTTGTCCTTTTTGAATTGACTCATAAACAAACAACGACATTTCATTAAGCAAAATCATTCCCTTTGTTTCCGTGCTGCTTCCCCCAAGCGGCACCAAAAGGTTGTCTCCGGCAATTGTTCTTAAAACGTAATTTTTGCTTATTTGCATAAGCTCCCTCCGTAATTATCTTCTTTTGTGATATTCTGCTGCAAGCCGTGTATATGCGTCCATTTTTTTGCACATAAAGGTCGGTTCTGCATCGAATCGCCCGTTTTCGGCAAAACAAACGGCGGGACAGGCTTCACAGATATTGCGAAAACGGCAAGCGGTGCATTTTGCCGGAACCATGATGTTTTCGCGCATTGCCCGAATGTCGTTCCATGCGGCGGAAAATCCGCGTTCTTTCAGCGAAGCGGACGGTTCGCGCATCATTCCGCAGGGTCGAAGCTGCCCGTTGTATGTGATCCAAAACGCCGCAGCTCCCGCACGGCAGCGTATACGCTCCGTCGGAATATCGCCGCACTCCGTTTCGGCAGGCGGAATATCCGTGTTGAGTGCAACAGCTTCCGCACGTTTTTCAATAATCGCCGGGTCAAGCGTTCGCAGCTCGTGCGCCCACCTTGCGGCAGCGGATTCCTCCGGCGTGAACCTTTCGCAGGTTTCGCATTCGCCGAGTTCTCATCCGCACGGACGGGCGGGAACATATACGTTGCCGCCTGCAGCGGCAGATTATGCTCATTTGCAAAGCGTTCAACAGCGTCAAGATCTCCAATATTGTACGGTGTTACAGAATAGTTTATCTTGACGGGAACACCCGCTTCCGTGAGCATTGCAACCGCACGGTAGGCTCTTTCAAAAGCACTGCCGCTGCGGCAAAGTTTTTCATAGGTTGCTTCGGATGCTCCGTAAAGCGTGATATTCACCCTCTGCGGCGGGAGCTTTCGGAGCAATTCGACCTGTTTTTCGCCGAGCATCGTTCCGTTTGTGTTTATCGAAACGATAATGCCGAGTTCACGGCATCGGCGATAGATTTCTTCAAAATCGGGCCGAATAAAAGGCTCGCCTCCGGTCAGCAGCAAAAACAACATGCCGCATTGCTGCGCTTCCTTTGCAATGTTCAGCCATTCCTCCGAGGAAAATTCGTCCGTTTTGATTTCGCCGTCATTTTCTTCGCGATGTATATAGCACATGCGGCAGCGGAGATTGCAGCGCGCCGTAAGCTCAAACGTTCCGGAAAGCGGAATGCCCCTTTTTGCGCTCTTTGCAAAAAGCCTGTTCACATACTCCGCATATTTCACTTCATTCACCTCCTTCCAGTGTTTCTTTCAGCAACCGAACCGCGCGGGAGTCCGCCGTGCAGTGCAGCTCAAAAACGGGAATGCACTCTGCTGCGCGGAAAAAGAGTTCCGCATGGCTTTCGCGCATCGCTCCGCCGTAAAGCCCGACAGTATTGCTCATCATTGCCCTCAAAGCGCGAACACCCGAAAGGCGGGTGATTCTGTTTTCCGGAGCCTGTCCGAGCGAAATAATTGCGGCAATCGGCAGAGAAAAGTTTAAGCAAATGCCGCTTGTGCCGCAAAACGGCAGTCCGAAAGCATTTGCCGCGCCGTCAACAAAGCCGACAGCGCATCGATCCCCGTTGAGAATCAAAGCGTTTTCATACTCCTTCCAAAGATTCGCCTGCGTGGATTTTCCGATTCCGGAACGCCCGCAAAAAAGTATTGCTCCGAATCGGGTCTGAACCGCTGCGGAATGCAGGGTGAAAATGCCCCTTTGCAGCAGCTGGAAGGGCAGGTTGATGCTCTGCCAAATCTGCTGCATACACTCCTGTTCCGGCGGGAAATCCTGCGGAAGAAAAACTTCGATATTAAGCGCGTTATCAATGTTGAGCGCATTAACATCAAGTGCGCTTTCGCTCAATGCGCCGCCGAAGCGGGAAGCAAGCATTGCGCGCTTTTCCCCGCGCTCAAGCGCGGCTCTGTCAAGCGTTTGCAGCAAAAAGACTTCGCCGCTTTCAAACAGCCTGAAGAATGCGTTTTCATAAACGAGTTTTCCGCAGGCGGCAGGCGGTTCGGCCCGCCGAACCTGAATCGCGCAGTCCGCGGTTTCGGAGCATTCGGAATATTCAGTCTCCCAAAACAACGCACTTCGCGCATCAACATCAAGCTGCGCCTCCGAATGAATCTCGAAAACTTTGCCCGCAAAACGAAAACGAAAGAAAAAATGCTTTTTCATCTCAAAAACTTCGAAACGCGTCGGTGGGTGGTGTCAGGATGCAAATACCATTGTGTCGTTCACTGTAAAGTAGCAGTAGCCTTTAACGGTAACGCTGCATTGATTCTCTCCTTCGCCGAACAAGATTGCATCCTGTCCCGGATACAGAATATCGAACGGCGGGAGCAGCTGACAACTCGTTCGGTCGTGATTGTACGCTTGTGCAACACATTGGGAGGCTGCAATCGCTTCTCCGAGGTCAAACTCAATAACATCGAGTTCGGGCTTTACATAAGTTTTTTTCACGGGTATTCTCCTTATCTGCCGGTGATGGAAGCAATTGCGGGCTCACTCGCAACGCCGTTTGCATCATAGGCAAAGATGTAATATGTATCCGTCATTCCGCGGCGCGGAGCGCGAACGGTGAGGCTGAAGGCGTAGTAATCCATCCAGCCGAAATGGGTGAACAGGCTGTTCATCGGGCGCATGTTCTCGCGTACGGGAACAAGTGAACCGTCGTCCGCAAGCCTGTAAACGCTGACATGGTCAACATCCGTGGATGTTTTAACGCTGATGCTTGTGAACCAACCGGCAAGTGCGCGGCCGCTGTAGCGGAGTTCGAACCTTTCGGGCGTGAACACGGGTTCTTCGACGGGCTGATATGCAAGGGTAACAAGGCTTGCGATATCTGCCGCGATCTGCGTGCTTGTGGCGGGGGCGATGTCTTTTGCAAGC
>OMFR01000711.1_pt1 | contig 16221 bp, 10 predicted proteins | sample 1645691 | NCBI WGS metagenome assembly OMFR01 (sample SAMEA103958132, study PRJEB25191) | human gut metagenome | biome: human-associated habitat [ENVO:00009003]; feature: intestine environment [ENVO:2100002]; material: feces | place: Germany | collected 2013/2015
AAGATACCTACCGCACGCTGACGGCGGTGGACTCCGTAATCATCGTCATCGACGGCGCCAAAGGCGTCGAGTCCCAGACCCGCAAGCTGATGGACGTCTGCCGCATGCGGCAGACCCCGGTGATCGTCTTCGTCAACAAGCTCGACCGCCCCTGCAAGGATCCCTTCGACCTGCTGGACGAAATCGAGAAGGAACTCCGCATCCGGGTACGTCCCCTCTCATTCCCGATTTCGAGCGGCGACACCTTCAAGGGCGTTTACAACATCTACGAGAAGAACCTCACGCTCTTTACGAGCGACGAACGGCAGACGGCCGACGCCTCGACCGTAGAGATCAACGACCTCGCATCGCCTGAACTGGACGAATACATCACCGAACGCTACGCCAACCAACTGCGCGAAGACACCGAACTGGTCGAGGGCGTGTACGACGCTTTCGACCGCGAGGCTTACCTGCGGGCCGAACTGGCCCCGGTCTTCTTCGGTTCGGCGGTCAATAATTTCGGCGTGAAGGAGCTCTTGGAGTGTTTCATCCGCATCGCCCCCTCGCCGCGCCCCGCACCGACCGAAACCCGGATCGTAGAGCCTGCCGAGGCGAAAATGACAGGCTTCGTCTTCAAGATCCACGCCAACATGGACCCGAATCACCGGGACCGCATCGCCTTCCTGAAGATCTGCTCCGGCACGTTCGAACGCAACAAGAACTACCTGCACGTGCGCAGCGGCAAACAGATGAAATTCTCCTCGCCCACAGCTTTCATGGCCGAGAAAAAGTCGATCATCGACTTCGCCTACCCGGGCGACATCGTCGGCCTGCACGACACGGGCAACTTCAAGATCGGCGACACCTTCACCGAAGGCGAAAAGCTCAAATTCACAGGCATTCCCTCCTTCGCACCCGAACAGTTCCGTTATATCGAGAATGCCGATCCGCTGAAATTCAAGCAACTGGCCAAAGGCATCGATCAGCTCATGGACGAAGGCGTGGCGCAGCTCTTCACCTCGTCGCTCAACGGCCGCAAGATCATCGGCACGGTAGGCGCCCTGCAATTCGAAGTGATCGAATACCGCCTGGCGCACGAATACAACGCCGCCTGCCGCTGGGAGCCGATCTCCATCTACAAAGCCTGCTGGATCGAGAGCGACAACGCCGAGCAGCTGGCCGACTTCAAACGGCGCAAACATACGAACATGGCCGTCGACAAGCACGGCCGCGATGTATTTCTGGCCGACACCAGCTATGCCCTGGCCCTGGCACAGGAAAACTTCAAGGACATCAGGTTTTACTTCACCTCGGAGTTCTGATCCCGCCAGCGATCTAAAATATAAACGCCCCGTGCTACCATTGCACGGGTGGTTTTATTCATAAAAAAGCTCTGCCCTGACCGTATCTACGGCATACGGATAATTGAATCCGGATATTCCGATTCGTCGATGGAACCGAAATATCTGCATTTCATGATCAGAACGATACCTCGTAATCGTATTCCTTTCCGGAGAAAACAGATAAAGATTATGAAAAACGTAATTGCTATAATAAAAAACGCTTGGGGTGACAGTCCGCCACCGAAAGTCAAAACCGGCTTTATTCTCAATATCATTGGATTGACAGCTTTTTTATGCTTATCCGGCGCAACAGCCCATGCACAATCGGACAAACAGATTATCAACATGGATAACCCGGACTATCACATCGATGTGGAACGTTTTTGCTCTCCATTTATTGATTTCGATAATCCCGAAGAGTACAATAGCAAAGAAGTAAACTATCGCTATGTGAAATACACACAAAACATGAACGTTTCTTTTTCTGAGAGATATCCGATTTTAATACATTATATAAGTATGGACAGTCTCGTTACCAAGAAAGCAACTTTTTGTGATACCGGCTTCGGGAAACTGAATTTGATAACCAATGCACAAGGCAAATTAATATCGATGAACTGCGAAACGAAGATGGACAAAACAGGCTTCAAGGAACTGGTAAAGGCTGTCAGACAGAAATATGGCAAACCTGCCCTGAAGAAAGCAGAAACAGGTAAAGACGAACTTAAAAAGATTCTGATAAACTCGATGGTATCAAAGGGCAAAAACATACCCGTGTATCTTTGGAAGCAGGATGACGAATATATCGGACTGTTCATGGAAAGCGAGGATGTCGTAAATTTCTTCCGGGCAAAAAAAGAATTTGAAGATTTACTCATCAAAGTAAATGGTCCTTACATTGAGGCAACAATAGAGTTGCAAAAATGGAAGAAGAAAATATTCAAGAGATAAGAAACAGGCTATAATAAGCTACTTTTAAATCACATGAAAATAAAAAAATATTTAACATAAAAATACATGCAACGCTATAAACCGATGACTTTCCTCCCAACACAGGATAAGAAGGGGAGAGGGAAAAAGCCTGTCGCCACTCCGAAAGCGGCCCTCCACTGTTGCTGCACAAGGTCAGAAGGACAGCTGCGGCAAAAGCAGAATCAAACCTCGTAGCCCACACGCCCCCAACTGCATTCGATATTCACAAGGAAAGGGAACCTTTTTTCCCGCAATCTTTTATATCCGGAGTGAAAGATCAGAAACGGATTCCGGCGAAATCCGTCTTTCAACGGATCGTCGATACGGCATCGAACTCTTCGGGAGCGTAAGTCCGCAAGGCGAGTTTTTTAACCCAAACGACGAAGATCCCCGTGAGTACCAAGTTCAGCACGAGGGTCAGCACCGAAATAACCAGTGCCGGACCGCCCAAGCTATATCCCAGCGCAATGAAGATAACGCCCGCCCCTACCTCGCCGCGGGTAAACATACCGATCGAAAGGGCCAGACGTTCGCTCAACTTCCGATCACGATAAAAAAACATCGGGAAAAGTTTGCCCAGGTTGGACAGCAACGAGACGATCACCACATGGAATGCGATCACGCCCCACGACATCATGGGCTGCGAACCGGTCACGGAAGAAGCAGCTTCCCCAGTCGCAGCAGTCATACCGATAAACAACGGCATGCTCAATCCAACCAAAAACATGAACAAGAACGAAATGCCGGAAGCGGCCATCCGCTCCCCGCGAGATTCGACATGCCTGGTTTTCATCACCATACCCAATACGAAAGCGGGAAGCAGCACCTCGATATGAATACTGCCCTCCTCGCCGAAATAATATTTGGAAAGCAGGTAAACCAGTTGGGTAACACCGAAAACCACGACCGAATAGGTCAGAATCGCCCACCAATCCTGCCTCAACTCATACGTACTGAGTTTCTTCCACCCCAGCCACAACAGCAGAAAGACGATCACCACGACGACGAAAAGCTGCCAGCGCAGACCGATCATCAGGATTTGCAGAGGTATCATCAGCAGGATGGTATCCAGATCGTCGAAAATCGCCAGCACCTGAATTTTCCGATACATCCAGCTTCGCTTGAGCCGCAGGGCCGCGAGCATCGTGAACAGGATGCCGGCCGAAGTCGGAGCGGCAAAACGGCTCAACAACAGATTCTCTTTCCAGGCGTCGCCATTGCCCCAAAACTCGGGCGGCAACAACACGAAAACATAGTACAGAGCGATGAGCAGCCAGGGTACGGCTGCCGTAGCCATGGCGATAAAATAGTCCTCGGCATAGGAGCGCCAACGTTTTTTATCGATCTCGAATTCCCGGCCGACATTGATCATGATGAACGACAGACAGACATAGAGAAAGGTCGTCGCCCCGGCCCGGAATGCAGGATAGCCCTCCCCGAGCATCCCCGGAAGAATCTGGGAAGCCACGAGGCCAAGGATGAGAAGCAGGGAAAATGAGAAAATCTTTTTCATCGGCGGTTTTCAATAGGAATGTTCGCGCAGTCGGCACAAGGATTTATGTCGGCTAAATCGCGGGTACCGCCCGGAATTTTGGTACAAAGAAAATCAAAATCCCGGAATTTCCCCGCATCGTCCGCCAAAAAAGCACCGACTGCGCACCTCAACGCCACTTTTTCGTGCGGAAGAACAAATAGGTCACGAATCCGATGACGATCATCACGCCCCAGGCCAGGATATAACCGTGCTCCCACTCCAGTTCGGGCATGTTACGGAAATTCATCCCCCATACTCCGACCAGAAAAGTCAGCGGAATGAAGATGGTCGATACGACAGTCAGCCGTTTCATAATATCGTTCATCCGCAAATCGTTGTTCGAGATATACAAATCCATCAGCGACGAAAGGGTTTCACGGCAGATGTCGATATTTTGCGCCACGTTGAGCAGGTGATCGTTCACATCGTTGAAGAAGGGCCGATTGACCCGGTGCAACAAACTCGAATCGGAACGAAACAGCCGCGAATATTGTTCCTTGAGCGGCAGAACCGTCCGCTTGAGCTGCATGTAATCCCGCCGGAGCTCCTGCATCTGTACTCCGATGTCCCGGTCTCCGGTATCGGCCAGCAATGCAGATTCCAGCTCCTCCAACCCGTCGCTGATCGCCGCTGCAACCGACATATAACCGGTTATCAAGCCATTGAGTAACACCGAAAACAGGTAGTCCGACTGTCGGGTACGGATTTTCAGTACATTACTGCGGATGGCACGCATCACATCGTCGAAAAAATCGTTGTCCCGCTCCTGAAACGTCAGCACGAAATCAGCGCCCTGCACCAGACTGACCTGCATCGCTTCGCCACCCATAATCTGCTTGGCAATAATCACATTGTACTGATCGTGCTCCTCGACCTTGCTGGCATGGTCGGTATTGAGAATGTCCTGCATGACCAGAAAATCGATCCCGAAATGCGTACAAACCGTCTGCACGGCATCCGTATCTTCCAGTCCGTGAATCTGCAGCCAAGTGATGCCATCGGGCTGAAAGCGGGACTTCATCTCCTCGAAATCATCTCCCGAAGCCTCTTCGACCCGATCCACAGTATAGCTGCACAGATGCAGATGAGTCCGTGTTTTCGTATCCCCGTTGTAGGCGAGCTTGTCGCTGAGCAAGTTATTTTTCATGGCTGTACGATTAAAATTCGACCGTGACGCCCAACGTCGGCACCAGCGTACCGCTCGCCTGGCGGATATACTTCATCTTATAACGCTGCTCCGAAGGCGGAGCCGAAGGATTCTCGATCACGCCGGTACTCATCAGCACGTCGGGCTGACGGAGCTTGCTGAAGGTCACGTTCTGCAAATCGACATAGATACCCAGCATGCATTTACGGAAATAAAACACCTTATCGACGCGCACGTCCAACTGGGCGAAGGCATCCAAACGTCCGGTATTGTATTTCGAATAGTCGTAATAAGGACGTCCCGAAGCGTTCCACGCCTCGACGAGCGACGATTTCTCGACGTCGTACGGCGTATAAGGCGTTCCGCCGATAGCGCTCAGCTTCGCACCGACGCTCCACCCGCGAGAGAAATCATACGTACCGCTGATGTTCGCCACGAAACGATTGTCCCAGGCAGAAGGAATATATTTCGCATCGTGCCGGCTGCGGTATTCGCTGCTGAAAACGGTCAGGGCGCCGACCAGATTGAAACGATCGGGAAGCTGCCAACGCACCATCAGCTCCAGACCGTAGGCACGTCCCTGGGCCGAAGAAACGAGCAATTCGTCGCCCGAGGTGCCGTAGTCGTTGCCTTTGCAGGTCAGCGGCACGTCGTCCGCCACCGAAAGCGGGATATCCGTATAATATTTGTAGAAACCTTCGAGCGAAACCACCAACCGGTCACGCAGACGCCAATTGACGCCGACGGCGCTTTGCAGGACCCGCATATACTCCAAGCCCCGATTGACCAACTCGCCCGTATTGTCCTTATAGCCGAGTGCCGTATAGGGCGGCAACTGGTAGAAAAGCCCTGCGCTACCGCTCACCGACCAACTGTCGCTCAAGGCATAGGAAGCCGACACACGGGGCGAAAGCTGCTTCCAGAAACGCTCCATCTCCGTCGAATAGTCGCATCCGTCGGCCCGCACGCCCATCGAAACCGTCAGCCGCTTGTCTGCGGAGGCATAGTCGGCCCCCACGAAAAAGCCCCAGCCGACAATCCCCAAATAAGTGCGATAGTCGAGCAGCTCGGCTTCCTGCTGATAAGTCCGCTGCAAAGTCTTGTTATGATAGGTAGAATAGTTCAATTCAGCACCTTCGCGCAGCGTCCACCGGCCCAGGTAGGAGCGATTTTCGAACCGCAGGGTCGTCTTCTGCTCCACGCCCCGCAAACGCAGGGTCAGATTATCCGGAGTCGATTCGTCGTTGTTGCGGTATTTGGTATTGCGGTTATTCAGGTAGTTGTGACTCAACGCCACCGACTGCACGTGCCGGCCGGCGAAATGGCGGTACACGGCACCCACAGTAAAGGTTTCCTGTTGGATACGAGGCAGGTAACTGAGCAGATATTCGTTCTCCTCGCCCTTCTCGTCGAGATTGAGCTTCATGTTGTCGATGCCCACCAGTCCGAGGAAAGTCAGCTCGTCCCGCTCCGAGAAACGGGTCTTGACCTTCAGTTGCCCGTCGATGTAATTGGGCAGGAAAGGAAGCCCCAGCAATTTGAAGAGGAACTGGAGATAGGATTGCCGCACGGAAAAGAGGTAAGTCGTCTTTTTGCCCACGTGTCCGCTGCCGCTGAGCGACACTTCGGAGGCACCGAGCGTCGCCTTGAAGGTCTGCCGTTCGAGATCGCCGTCCCGCAGCCGGAAATCCAGCACCGAACTGAGCGCCCCGGCACGGTCGGCGGGAAACGAACCCGTATAGAAATTGATCTCGCGCACCAGATCGGAATTCACGATGCTTACGGGACCGCCCGTGGCACCCTGCGTGGCGAAATGGTTGATGTTGGGAATTTCGATCCCGTCCATGAAGAAGCGGTTTTCAGAAGGTCCGCCGCCCCGCACGATCAGGTCGTTGCGATAACCGATGGGCGAAAACGACACGCCTGGATAGGAACGAACGATACGCGACACGTCACGATTGGAGCCGGGACTCTTCTCGATCTCCCGCATCCCGATCACCTGCATACTGACCGGGCTCTCGATCGTACGGCGGAAAGGCGAGGGACGAACGACGACTTCATTCAGATGCTCCGGCTCCTCCTCCATCTCGATTTCGATGAAAGGCGTCCGGGCCGACACCTGGTATTCGGGGGTCACGACCGTTCTGTAACCGATGAACGACGCCGTCAGGCTATAAATGCCGGGCTTCACCTGCAGGATCTCGAAACGTCCGAGCGAATCGGTCATGGCGCCCTTACCGGGCTGGCCGGTGATCGTAACGGCAGCATAGGCGACCGGTTCCCGGGAAAGACGGTCGATAACCCTGCCCCGCACAGGATACCCCGCTGCGGCCCAAACAGAAGGAATGTACAATGCCAGCAAAACGATTGCTGCCAGTAAGTTCTTTCTCATAATTCACAAAATCAACCGTCCGCAAATCTAATAAATTTACCGGCGTTTCGATCTTCCGGCCGTAAAGAATCGACCGAGGCGGACCGATTCGAGGCGAATCGGACGATTTACGGCATCGACACGATACCCCGAATCGCCCGCCGGCATACCGTAATAATCGAAAGAGATGCAAAAATCATGAAATCCGCCCCGGAAGGAATCGAAATTTACACTATTTTTGTTTCCGGTCAATCTCACCTAATAAGTATATGCGCACACTGATCTCGATTCTCTGGATTTCGTTCTTTCCGCTTGCCGCAGCAGCGCAGGGCGACGACCTGTCGTATCGGCTGAAAAAGGTGATAAAGGATAAAAAAGCCGAAATCGGTATTGCGGTCATCCTCGACGCACAAGATACGGTAACGGTCAATAACGACGACCGCTACCCCCTGATGAGCGTATTCAAATTCCACCAGGCCCTCGCCGTCGCAGATTACCTGGACCGAAACGGACTGACGCCCGACACGGAAATATTCATTCCGGAAGAAGAGCTCGTCCCCGACACGTACAGTCCCCTTCGGAAGGAATTTCCCGAAGGCGAAATCTCGCTTTCAGTCAGCCGTCTGTTGGAGTACAGCCTGCAGCTGAGCGACAACAACGCCTGCGACATCCTCTTCGAGCACACGGGCGGTCCGGCAGCGACAGACCGCTACGTCCGGTCGCTTGGACTGTGCAATTTCGCAATCGCAGCAACGGAACAGCAGATGCACGACGATCCGCAAACGTGCTACGAAAACTGGAGTACGCCGCTCGAAGCGGCCGCTCTGCTGGAGCTGCTCGTAACAGAACAGATTCTCACTCCTACTCTGCGGGAAATGATCCGGCAAAACCTGATAAGCTGTAAAACAGGTGCCGACCGTCTTCCGAAACCACTGTCGGGAACCGGCGCCGTCATCGGACACAAAACCGGCACGAGCAACCGCGACGAACGAGGCATCTTCGCCGGGACCAACGACCTGGGATTCGTCATCCTGCCGGACGACACCCGCTATACCATCGCCGTCTTCATCAAAGATTCGGCGGAAAACCCGGAAACAAATGCCCGAATCATAGCGGATATCTCCGAAACCGTTTATCGATACGTTCACGACGAATACCGGGAAAACGACATCCGCCCCGGCAAAAAACACGTCGATAAAGGAGCCGGAATTGGATTCGAATCCGATTATTTTTATTAAATTTGGAAAGAAAACAGCGTAATTTGCACTGTTCTTGCACGGAATCAGAAAAACTTCAATACCCCAAGCATGAAAAAAATAGCGGCCTATCTCATTCCTGTTCTCGCCTGTTTCGCAGTAGGTATCTCGGCAAGTTTTTTCCAGGCTTCGTCCATCGCCGAATGGTATCCGACGCTGACCAAGCCGGCACTCACGCCGCCCAACATCGTATTTCCGATCGCCTGGAGCGTCCTGTACCTTTGCATGGGACTTTCGCTCGGGCGCCTCATCGTGCGTCGGCAGCACAAAGGAATCATCCGTCTGTGGATCTTGCAGCTCATCGCCAACTTCCTGTGGAGTATCCTGTTCTTCACGCTGCGCAATCCGCTGGCCGGATTCATCGACATCGTACTGCTGAATATCCTCGTGGGACTCTACATCTTCGCTGCGAGCCGCAGGGACCGTGCTGCCGCCTGGCTCTTCGTACCTTACCTGCTCTGGACGCTCTTCGCCGCCTACCTCAACGGATATATCCTGCTGCACGGCACCCCGGCGGCGGCTCCGACGACAATTCAAACCGAATCTTTAACAATATCAAAACCTAAAACAGAAAGAATTATGGTTCACAAAATGCCCGAACTTCCGTATTCGACGGAAGCGCTCGCTCCGAAAATGAGCAAAGAAACTTTTGAATACCACTACGGCAAACACCTCCAGACCTACGTGGACAATCTCAACCGCCTGATTCCCGGCACGCCTTACGAGTCGATGTCCCTGCAGGAAATCGTCAAGAAAGCCGACGGTCCGATCTTCAACAATGCGGCCCAGGCCTGGAACCACACGTTCTTCTTCCTGATGCTGACCCCCGATCAGAAGCCGATGCCCCAAAAACTAGCGGATCGCATCGCCCGCGACTTCGGATCGGTCGAAGCCTTCAAGGAAGAGTTCTCCAAAGCCGCTACCAGACTTTTCGGCTCGGGCTGGACGTGGCTCGCAGCCGACAAGGACGGCAAATTGCAGATCATCTCGGAATCCAATGCCGGCAACCCCATGACCAAAGGCCTCAAGCCCGTCATGACGATCGACGTATGGGAACACGCCTACTATATCGACTACCGCAACCGCCGCGCGGATTTCATCAAATCGTACTGGGAGCTGATCGACTGGGACAAGGTGGCCGACCGCATATTCCCCCGCAAATACCACTGCACCGCCTGCGACTACGTATATGATCCGGCCAAGGGCGATCCCGAAAGCGGCATCGCACCCGGCACGGCATTCGAAGACATCCCGGACGACTGGGTATGCCCCGTTTGCGGACTCTACAAGGATTCCTTCAAGATCGTGGAAGAGAAATAGGCGATCAGGAAAATTGAAAAAAGCAGCGCATAAAGCGCTGCTTTTTTGTATCGGGAGAATCCGTCGCAGACACCCGACAGCCGTTTTTCCGCGCCCGAGGGAAGAAGCCGGGCAGCCCATTCCGTCCGACACCAGAAATAAAGAGATCGACCCGGCAACAGATCGACCTCTTTGTTTCAGTCCATACTAATCTCTACTTTATTACGACTGAAACCTTTATCGGCAAGACACTCTTCTTCTGCACAAACTCCGCACTTCGGCGTATGCCGTACAACGGTTTCGAAAAATATTTCATCAGGGAAACAGAGAGCCACCTCGCTTCAGGTTATCAATCCACCGAAAAGATGCCTCGCAGGTCTTTTCCGAAAGCTCCGTTCTCCGCAGACGCATATCATCCGAACTGTCCGTTCATCGGGCAGGCAAAGGCTGGTCTTCTGACTCGTCCCCGCCGCAACGCCTTCCCGACCCCGCAGGACCAGTGGCAAAAGAGTGTCGCGGTAATACACCCGGGCATCCGAAACGCCGCCCGCAAGCGGGCCGATCACCTCGGATCGTCGGGCAGGACTCACAGCAGCGGGAACTGTCGCAGACTTTCACTGCGTTCCCATTTAATCTGACGGGGCGTAACCCCTCGTGAACCGTTGCAGTGCAAATGTAAGAAAATATTTGCTATCTTTGCCCGGTAACCAAAAAATATTTTGACAGAAACTATGAAACACGCATACGTATTTCCGGGTCAGGGCGCTCAAGCCGTCGGCATGGGCAAAGACCTCTACGACAACGTTCCCGAAGCCAAGGCTCTCTTCGAGCAGGCCAACGAAATCCTCGGTTTCCGCATCACCGACATCATGTTCGCCGGTACGGACGAAGAGCTCAAACAGACTAAAGTCACCCAGCCGGCCGTATTCCTCCACTCGGTCATCATGGCCAAGGCGCTGGGCGTGAAGCCCGACGCGGTAGCCGGACACTCGCTCGGCGAATTTTCAGCCCTGGTGGTGGCCGGCGCTCTTTCGTTCGAAGACGGTCTGCGGCTCGTTTCCAAACGTGCGATGGCCATGCAGAAAGCCTGCGAAGCCGTACCCGGTACGATGGCGGCGATCCTGGGACTCGACGACGCCAAAGTGGAGGAAGCCTGCGCCTCGATCGACGGCGTGGTCGTGGCGGCCAACTACAACTGCCCCGGCCAACTGGTCATCTCGGGCAGCGTCGAAGCGGTCGATGCCGCCTGTGCCAAACTCAAGGAAGCGGGCGCCAAACGCGCACTGCGTCTGCCCGTAGGCGGTGCATTCCACTCGCCCCTGATGGAGCCGGCCAAGGTCGAACTCGAAAAAGCGATCAACGAAGCACCCTTCCAGGCTCCCGTCTGCCCCATCTACCAGAACGTCGATGCCAAACCCCAAACCGATCCGGCGACGATCAAGGCCAACCTGATCGCACAGCTCACCGCACCGGTACGCTGGACTTACATCGTCAAGAACATGCTTGCGGACGGCGTGACCGAATTTACGGAACTCGGTCCCGGCAATGTCCTGCAGGGTCTTATCAAAAAAGTAAACCCCGAAGCGGTCGTAGAGTCGAAATCGACATTGTAACCCGCCTCCGAAAACAAAATAGAATCGATTGCCTGTCAATCGATTCTATTTTGTTTATAATTTTTTTCATATCACAAGATCAAATACGCCAAATTCGATTAAATTCTTTCTATATTTGCACAAAAATTACAGAAGACATCAAACGACATCAATAACTATGACATCGTTAACCGAATTTTTCAGCCGACAGGAAGATGACAATCTGAAAGGTATTTCGCACAAGAACAACCTCTTCAAGCGAAATATCATCGCACATATGGCGGTGAACGGGGAGTGTACGCTCTCGGAGCTTACCAAAGAGCTGCACATCAGCATACCGACCATCACCAAGCTCGTTCAGGAACTCGTTCAGGAGAACATCGTCACCGATCTGGGCAAGGTCGAAACTCCGGGCGGACGACGTCCCAACGTCTTCGGACTGGCCAGCTCGGCCATCTATTTCGCAGGCGTCAATATCGGCCGGGACAACATGTCGTTCCTCATCACGGACCTGCACAACAATATCGTCAAAGAGGAACTCCTGACCGACTTCGAACTGCAGGATCGCCCTCAATGCCTCGAAAAAATCTGCTCGAACATCGCACATTTCATCGATACGTGCGGTGTGGAACGCGCGAAAATCCTCGGAGTGGGTGTCAGCGTCAGCGGACGCGTCAATCCCACGACGGGACGCAGTTACCGCTATTTCACTTCGAGCGAACAGTCCCTGCGCGATATGATCGAACAACGCATCGGTATCCGCGTACTGCTCGAAAACGACACCCGGGCCCGATGCTATGCCGAATACACCAACAGCAAATCCAAAGACGAGATGGACGTACTCTACCTCCACCTCGGACGCGGCCTGGCCATCGGTATCGTCATGAACGGCAAACTCTACTACGGCAAGAGCGGCTTTGCCGGAGAGTTCGGGCACATTCCCTTCTTCGACAACGAAATCATCTGCTCCTGCGGTAAGAAAGGTTGCCTCGAAACCGAAGTTTCGGGAATCGCGATCGAACAGAAGTTCGGTCGGCTTATCAGCCAGGGAGTCAATACCATCCTGCGCGAAAAATACAACAAGCACGAAGCCATCCACGTCGATGAGATCATCGACGCAGCCAAGCACGACGACAATCTCTCGATCGAACTGATCGAGGAGGTCGGAGAAAAGGCGGGCAAGGCAGTCGCCTTCCTGATTAACACCTTCAATCCGGAAACGGTCATCGTAGGCGGCGAGCTGGCCGAAGCGGGCGACTACCTGATGCTGCCCCTCAAGTCGGCAACCAACAAATACTCGCTCAATCTGGTCTATAAGGACACCAAATTCCGCCTGTCGAAAATGGGCAAGACAGCCAGTGCCTGGGGTGCTGCCATGTTGATTCGCAATCAGGTGCTCGGACTTTGCTAATGATGCTCCGAGGACATATTTGCAGCCTGCGGGCCGTCGAACCTGAAGATCTCGAACTGCTTTGCCGGTGGGAAAACGACCCTTCGTTGTGGACAGTCAGCGGCACGATCGAACCGTTCTCGCACTATTCGATCGAACAATTCATCCAGGAGCAGCAGGCTGGTATTTACCGATGCGGACAACTGCGGTTGATGATCGACGACACAGCGGGGAAAACGATCGGAGCCATCGACTTGTTCGATTTCGAGCCGCAGCACGAACGGGCAGGCGTCGGCATTCTGGTTTACGATCCGGCACAGCGCGGGAAAGGATACGGGGCAGAGGCATTGGCTTTGCTCGAAGAGTATGCCCGCACGGTACTCCGGCTGCGGCAACTGTGGTGCAACGTACTCGCGGATAACGTCCCCAGTCTGACTCTCTTCGAAAGAGCCGGATTCCGCCGGGTCGGGGTTAAAAAGGAGTGGATCCGCACCCCCGAAGGGTATAAGGACGAAGTATTGCTCCAAAAGCTGCTTTAGACAATTTGAAATACAAATCTGCCGGAATTTTCCTGCCCGATAAGTGATCGGCGACGGAGCATCCCGGTAGATTTTTTTTATCGTATATCGGGAGGAAACTCGCATCTCCTCCTCCCGACATCCGGCTTTTTCAAGCACCCCTCGCACCGGTTACGCACCGCTGTCGTGCCGGGGCAATCCCGCCCCTGCCGAAGCTACTCTTCGTCCGGTAAATCGGCCGCCTGCAAAGTCCGGGCAGACTGTTGTTTCTTGGTCGGAATTCCCAGTTTGCGAAGCCGCTCCCCGCAGCGGACGATGTTGTCGTTACCGGTGCAAAGCCGCTTGTAGGCATCGTTGTACTTGTCCCGGGCGGCGTCGAGCGACTGTCCCACCCCTTCGAGCGAAGCGGTGAAAGCCACCAACTGCTCGTAGAGTTTCGTACCGTAAGTAACGATGTCGGCCGTATTCTTATTCTGTGCGTTCCGCTTCCAAAGATCGTCCACCAACTTCAGTAAAGCGAAAAGATTGGTCGGCGAAGAGATGATGACTTTCTTGTCGTAGGCATCGGCCCAGATGGAGCTGTCGTTTTGCAGCGCCGCCAGAAACGCCGGTTCGTTGGGAATGAACATAATGACGAAATCGGGCGAATCGAGCAATCGCTGGTACTCCTTGCGACCCAGTTCGACGACGTGCTGCCGCACCGACGCGACGTGCGCCGGGTCGCCTCGTCCTCGGCCCCGACGTATCCGACGAATGCCGTGAGCGACACCTTCGAGTCGATGACGATCCGTTTGCCTTCGGGCAGATAAAGCACCACGTCGGGCCGCAGGTTGTTTCCCGCTTCGTCCTTGATATTGAGCTGCGTATCGTAATGTACGCCCCGGATCAGGTTCGAATTGTCGAGGATCGTTTCGAGGATCATCTCGCCCCAGTCGCCCTGCACTTTGGAATTGCCCTTGAGCGCGTTGGTCAGGTTGGTCGTTTCGGTGGTGATGCGGCGATTGAGTTCCATCAGGCGTTCAAGCTCGTTGCGCAACGCCCCCCGCTGTTCGTTCTCGGAGGAGTAGATCTTCTCGACCCGCTCGCGGAACTCCACGATGTTATCCCGGAAAGGTTTCAACAACACGTCGAGCGCTTCGCGGTTGGTCTCCTTGAAAGTGCGCGACTGTTCGCCCAGAATGTCATTGGCGAGGTTCTTGAATTGGGTCCGGAAAGTCTCCTCCATCTTTTCGCGTTCGGCACGTGCCTCGGCCATTCGCTGTTCGGCCGCCTCCAGACGGGCCTGCGCCAGCGTACTCCGCTCGACCAGGGTGCGGATTTCGATTTCGGCGGCAGCGGATTTCTCTTCGGACACCCGGCGCGACTCCTCGGCCAGGCGGCGAGCTTCATCCGCAGCAGCCCGTTCGTCCGACAAACGGGCGTTATCCCGACGCAGGGAGAGCAAAAGCAAGCCCAGCACGACGCAAACGACGCCGAGCGACAATAAAACGACAACGATTCCGGTATTCATGACAGACGGTGAAAAAGAAAAATGAACGAGCTTATACGGATCTGCAAGGAAATACGGCAATACAATCTCCCGACCGCCGAAAGCCGAAACAGGAGTGTCTCCCCCACGACCGCCGAACGTATTCCATCGTGCTACAAAAATAGGAAAATAATCCCTATGAACGGCGTCCGGCGAAATTAAATTTTCAAAAGGAAACTACGACCGGCCAAAAGATACCGCCCGGAATCCGACGCATTCGGTCCCTGTTGAAAATAAAAGCCAAATTATTGCCATTAACTCCCGGATTTCGTACTTTTGATCCACAAAAGTGCGAATCTAGTATATAGATCTGATAATCAGAACTGAATAATATCAAAGGTAATGATTTAGAGACAGAACCTTCTCTGTGCTTACATCGATATTCTCTTATCAAACAATTCTTGTTGCAAAGATAATAATAATCTATAACTAAGGCAAATATACTTTTCTCCGATATTTGTTGTATCGGCATACCCAACGATACTACCGTTCGGAAGTGATCATACCCAGTACATCGTTGGGCAACAAGATTCTATTCAAAAAGTCAGACATCGCGCGTATTCTACAAAACAATTTTACCGGTCCTTGCAAATGATGAATGACCTGCTTTTATGAATCTTTCCGGAATACAATGAGTTCCGGCAGGAAATGTTTCGCGCGATTCACTTGCCGGATACATCGATCGCGGTTCCTTGTCCGGCGATCGTCACAGAAAACATGGTAGTAGCGGTAGCGTGTAGAGCGCACGAGTGATGCGATTTGTCATTTGAAGTCGCTTTTCGTATAGTCGAGTTTCGACAGCGTGTCGTACGTCTGCTTCGCGTCGCCCTCGGCAGCAGGGCGCAGGCCGTAGTGTCGTTCCAGTGCATCGAGGATCTCCCGCGACCGTCGAGCCTCGAAGTCGTGCGCCAGCTTGCGGCCGTCGAGCCCCACGCGCAGCGACACGATATGGATATGCCGGCGTTCGATGTCCTCGTGCAGAAAGACGAAACAGGGCTGTGCGCCGTAACCCATACGCTCCATATACTCGCGTGCGATCTGCCGCAGCTCGTCGTTCGAGAGACGGTCTTCGGGAGCGGGATTCAGGGAGGCGTGAAACACGGGATTCTTCGTGCGGCGGTTGGCTTCGAGGTACGGTTCGAAACAACGCAGCGCCTCGCGGATGTCGAAATATCGCTCGTCCGTGACCTGCATCGGCGTATTGAACGCCACCAGAAAACGGCCCTCGCCCCGGTCGATCTTATCCTTGTTGTAATAAAGAGCTCCCGCCGGTGTAGCCCCGGAGGTTA
>OMFR01000714.1_pt1 | contig 16174 bp, 17 predicted proteins | sample 1645691 | NCBI WGS metagenome assembly OMFR01 (sample SAMEA103958132, study PRJEB25191) | human gut metagenome | biome: human-associated habitat [ENVO:00009003]; feature: intestine environment [ENVO:2100002]; material: feces | place: Germany | collected 2013/2015
TGTTTCTTCGCTTTTTGAGGTTTCTTTTTTGTCTTCACTTTTTGAAGACTGATTACCACATGCTGCCAATGATAAAATCATCCCCACTGCTAACACTGCTGCAAGCATTTTCTTTTTCATTTTTTACCTGATGAATAGAAATGTACTCCCGCTTTTCTTTTTCGCACTGATATACAATTGCTATATCTTCACATTTTTCCATTTCTATTGCATATTTATCTACTTCTGATACTTTATCGTCATCCCTCAGTTCAATTATTTTTTTAATTGCTAAATAAGCTGCTATTCTTCCTTGATATATAAACCCGCTCCATGTTGGAATCGCATCATGTTCAAAAACATTTTCCACAGTTGTACTCCTTTTAATTATATTTAATACTTTTTTCTCACATATATAATACACATAACTTTCAATAAATTGTCATCATTTGTCGATTTTTCAAGTTTTAACATTTCTCCTTTTCACCGCATTAAAGTTTTTCCTCTTAAAAAACTGTCACCAACATAATCTTGTAAAACACTTAATTCTCTTCAGTCGATTCAAAAGTTTCCCATCTATCAGGAAGCCCTTTAAAAATTCACTATGTTCCATTCTCACTGGCTTCTAATATAAAATTCTCAACCAAAAACAGATACTTTTTCGAATATACTGTATCTAGTTTTTTATAATTTCTGTTGATCCATGATATACAATCATACATTACTCCTTTTCTCTCACACATAATTGCTACCAGCCTACCTGTCATATTTATATTTGTTATTAAATTATAACAAGTATTTTATGTTCATACACTATATCTTTAATTATAATCAAAAAGCAGGCAATGAAAAGTCACAAAACCTCTTCATCCGCCCACTTTTTACCTATACTCTCACCACTACCACTTCCACAACATCTGGATGTTCAACCACCGACATACTACAAAATACCACCTGCTTTTCGACCTCCGTCTACTAGGAGACAAAATATTCCACTGCGTTATCGGGGAACATCTCCTTGAACTCTCCGTATAACTGAGCTGCTAACGTCTTATTATGAGCGATGACAAGTGTCGGCTTCTGTAATTGCTGAATCACATTTGCCATCGTAAAAGTCTTTCCAGAACCCGTAACCCCTAGTAAAGTCTGGCATTGATTGCCTTCCTTGAACCCTTTCACAAGCTCTGCAATCGCCTGTGGCTGGTCTCCGGTTGGCTTATATGGGGCTTTTAATTTGAACTCATTCATGGTAAATCCCTCCATTTGTGACTTTTACTATGATCATTATCAGCTAAAAATTCGTATCCAGATTCGTAACGAAAAGCTCATTTTTATAGTGAATAGATGTGTTTCTCACCTCGTTACGAATAAAAGTCACATTACGTAGTATCCCTGTGGGAAAACTAATATTTGCGGATAAAACAGCACTCGGAAATACCTGAAAATACTAACCTCCGGTCCTGTCATATTTTTACTGTTTGTTCTTGTAACAGTCCCTATTATATCAAATAAATTTTTGAAAGTATATAGATTAACGCAAGAAAAAAGTACAAATGTTCGATTCTTATTTGTACTTTTTTCTATCACTACTATTCTATTTTTTATCATGCTGCGTTGAAATATTCCTCCAGGATTAAGTCTATTTCAATCACTTCTGAATAATCATAATACTGATCTTTCCGCTCTTTTGGAATAACTTCTTCAATAAATGGTTCCAATACATCCAGACAGTCTTCTATGATTTCCTGCGTATCTCCATAGACATCTACTGATATGATTTCCTTGGCATGTCCCAATAAATGCGAAACACCTTTTGAATTAAAACTATTCTTCAGCAAAATAGTTGCATAGGTATTTCTCAACTGGTGAAAATGAATATCGGGCAAATCCAAGGATTTCAACAAGTCTTTATAGTATTTCTGATGAAAACCTTTACTCCTTGGATTCCCATATGTAGAACAACAAATATAATTCCAGTCCCGGAACTCTTTTGGTCTGCGTCTGCGGTTCTTCTCATAAGTTTTCCGTTCTTCCAGAATTGCTTCAAATACATAATCCGGTATTGGAAGTTCACGCACACCCGCAGGTGTTTTTGTTTTAATTTCCTGCTTTGTCAGCATCTTAGGTGCACAGTCTTCTGCTTTACTGTTTGGCTTCTTTCCCAACTGACGCTCTACTCTCAACGTCCTGTGAATGTAATCGACATCACTGTATTTCAGACCATTTATTTCACTTCTTCTAAGTCCCATCAATACCGCAAACAGAATTTGCATATGAATCGGTGTCTCCTTGCTTGCCTCAATTAACCGAAGCACCTGCGGAAGTGTCAATGTTTTCTTCTCGTCAATTTTCAGGACACGATACTCTGTCTTTTTTATTTTCTTCGGTAAATTGATCCCCTTCGCTGGATTTGTTGCCAGTACATTTTTGTTAAATGCATACTCCAATGATGTTTTCATGATCGTCCTGACATTTTTCGCAACTGATTCATATTTCTCTGCAACTGCATTATATAATTTTCTGATATACCCCTGATTTATTGTAGACATATACATCTTTCCAATCTGTGGAACAATGTAATTCTTAATGGCACTTTTGTAAGTTGTATAAGTGTCGTCTGTTATTCGGGGACGCATAATATCTTCCAACCAGAAAATCATAAACTCCTCTACCCGGATTTTTCCATACACAATATAGGTTCCGGTATGTAGCTGTCCGATTACTTCATCACGAAATGCATTAGCTTCTCTTTTGGTTGTGAATCCCGCATGTTGCTGTGTCTTTATACTATCGTCTACAAACGTCAGCAACACACGAAATCCATATCCCTTTTTGATTGTTGTCACCGAATAGACCTTATATTCTACATATTTCTTAAAGTCAAAGGTCTTATGCATGGCTATCCCTCCGTTCCAATTCGTTGTGGTACAAATGTATTATTTACAAACGCAATAATCTTATCCTGCTCGTCCATAATCTCACAATAGTATTCATAAGTTGTATGAACGGAACTATGTCCTAACAGACCAGATATTTTAAACAAAGGAACTCCAAGCTCAATTAAAATGGTCGCAAACATATGTCTGAGTCCATGTACGGTGATATTTGCCAATCCATTTCTGTTACAGATTTTCGTAAGTGCCTGATTCATTGCCGTTAATGATCGGGGTTCGCCATTTTCCTGACAACATACATAATCAAAATTCTTGTATTCTATGCCCGGATCAGTTTTTCGCAATTCAATCAACTGCTGTCTGCGTTTTACTTCCTGCATCACCACTTTTGGCACTCTCAATATCCGGTAGCTGTTCTCAGTCTTTGGATTCCTTTCAATAACAGCATATTCCGTAACCGTAAATTCTTTTTCTTTCAGTTTCAGGTTTCCAACAAGCTGTCTGCTAATTCTGACGGTCTGTTTTTCAAAATCAAAATCCTGAAATTTCAATCCAAGAATTTCTCCTTTTCGTAACCCACAAAACAGTCCCAGTAAAATTTCCAGATACCAAGGATTCTTGCTCGCAGCTTCAAGAAAAACTTTCAATTTTTCTTTGCTTAATACCCTTACCTTTGGTTTTGCTCTCGGATATGGCTTTGTCTCAGGCATTGGATTATAGTTTATGAACTTATCTCCTGCTGCATCTTTCATGGCGATGCTCAGAAGCTCCCGCCCTTTATTTCCCGCTGAAGGACAGATTTTCGCGACACGTTCCAGTAGAGCATCTAAATACTCTACTGAAATGTATTTTAATTTGATATCCGCTTCCATACTCGGAAGAATCAGATTATATAAGGTATATGCTCCAACCATTCTTGTGGTTGTCTCAATTCTCGGACTGAAAATATTTTCAAACCAGTATTCCAGATAATCCCCAAGCATCACATCTGTCTTTTGCATTTTTGCAATCTGGAGATTTCTCTGCTTCTTCTGGTATCTCTTTTCATATTCCCAGTAACTTTTCTCTGCTTCTTCCGGCGTTTCAAATCCACCTTTTTTCCCATATTTTGTCGTCAGATCGTCCTGCAGCTCTTTGGTTCTGTGATACCATGATTTTCCTTCAAAAAAGACAACTCTCTTTTCCTTTGACATTGTCTCCTGCTGCGTTTCTTTCTGTTTCATTCGGCTCTCACTCTTTCTCTCTCCTCGTCTCCATTCAGCCACCTATCAAAAGAATTGCATGGGATACGATAAGATCTGCCAATCTTCAACACCCGGAATGGTTTTCTATCATAATAAACATTTTCTATAAATTCATACGCCTTGGAGCGTCCCAGCCCAAGCAAATTCTGAACATCTTCTACTTTATATACTTTCTTTTCCATTTCATTCTCTATCATTGCCATGACGTTATCCTCCTCGTCCTAATCTTTGCGCTTCACTACCGGTAGTTTTTAGCTGTGTAACATCTAAAAACGTTACACCACTAAGATATCCATTTTCGTCTGCATCGTCCAATGTGCGAATTTTCAAATCGCACACTTGACTTTTACGTGCTACTTGTTCTTTCTTCCTATATAATAGTCGTACCCATTCCGGACATTACAGAACATACAAGTATCCTTATATCGCTGTTCTGGATTCACTCGCCGGATATAATGTCCCGGCACATCATAAAAATTGCCTGCACATACTCTGCACAGGCTCACGACTAACGGTTTTTCAATTATCTTCGGTATCCCGGTACTTCTCCTGATTGCTTTATTGATTTTCTCCATTTCAGTGCGGTCTAAGGTACACACATAATTTTCCAACCGTCTTTTATCCAAAGTTCTAAGCTGCTCCAACAGCACTTCAGAATCTTTTTCTAACCCTTCCATTTCCGGGACTGCAATGTGTGTTGGCAGTTTCATTTTTTCTTTACTAGTAATTGCTGCCACAATCACTGTCGGACTGTATTTATTTCCTATATTGTTCTGAATCACCAGCACCGGACGATAACCGCCCTGTTCACTTCCAAATACAGGATCAAGGTCGGCGTGATAAATATCCCCACGCTTGACGTTCCTATCTTCCATCTTTGCTATATCTCCTCTCGTCTTTCTAACTGTTGTTATCCCTAAATATGTAAAATACAAGCCTATTTGTCCCCGACGCCCCGACTTGTAATTGGGAAATCATCAGACGGCTGACTGCTAATCAGCTCCACAGGATTTTATCTAAAATAAATATATGGGATTGGGAGTTTTCCTCTCCAGGGATCTCCTGAAGCTGCCCTCACTTGTTGCGGCATCAAAGAAATATTTTGTATACACGACTTTATGACCGGACAGGAGTATCATTATGCCTGTTGTCTGTCATCGCCCTGCCAGAAGCAATCTGACAGTTATAACCAGATATTTTTCGCTCAACAGTCCGGGTAATACAAACTGAAACCAAAAGGAAGTATACGGGTGGGATTTCGCTGTCTTTACCCAGCCTGTGTTATGGCGTATTTGTTAATGTGGCTTACGCTCATCACGATAACAACAGGAATGTGCCTGATGAATGTATATGAATTTGTCAAGGTTCTTCCCGCTCCCCAGTCTTTTCGTGACAAAAGAAGAAACAGGTGGATCAAAATATTTCTCTTTCCACCTGTTTCCTCACTTAAACGCTATTTTTCAACCCACTATCTCAAAATCTTTTTCAAATTTCTGATTGCTGCTTTTACAGACTTTGCTACCATCTGAAAAGAGCATCCTTCTTCCTGTGCAATCTGCTCATATTTCTTATCTTCAAAATAATACTTCATCAATCGTCTTCTCTGAATTTCCGACAACTGCTGAATTGCACTATGTAAACGTTCCGCTTCCAGTTTATTCAGAACAGTATCCTCTACACCTTCCTCTTTCTGAAATACCCGTTCATATAAACTGGAATCCCAGATTTCTGACTGTTCCAGATGCCTGTCCACAACATTCATATGCGACACATCCTGCAATTCAAACGTATTAAAAGCTTCATATACATTCTTTCCTATTTCCAAATCCTTGTACTCTTTTTCACCATTACGAAATGAAACATAATATTTTCCGTCCTTCTCATAGATTTCATATGGGTTATATTTATCTTTTCTTCTTTTAGGCTGTCTGCCTTCCATGACCTTTCCTCCAATCTGAATTTTTTTGAATTCAGATCAGTAGGCGGGGCACGAATACGAACAATCGCCCTTATTTTGAATTGTTCATTCCCAATATTTAGGTAACAAAAAACGCCCTGACAGATTTCACTCCTATGGACGCATTTAATTCGATATTTTATTACCCTGGATTCATTATTGGCTCTTACCCTAGTTTCAATTCCAACATTTACTAATGAAATCGTTGAGATTTTTTTAATTGAATACCTTCTGTTGAACAGAATTTTTTAGCTGAACTCTTGCTAAGAACCATATTTTCTCCGGTTAGATTCCGGAAAAGAAATAAGCATACAAATACTGCTCTTTCGGAATCTGTTTTTTTTAACCGAAAGAGATTTGTATGCTTTCTCATTCATTGGGTAATACCCTGTGTTTTTTCTAATGTTACACCCTTTTCACTTTTCAAATTTTGGGTAATACACTAAGTTTATGGAGGTATACAAACATGGATATTCCAAAAACATTATTTGCCACTTTAGTAAAACAAGGGCGTATGGAAATGCATTTAACACAAGAAGCTCTTGCTGAAAAACTCGGAATATCGGCGGCTTATCTTGGAGACCTCGAACGCCATAAAGGCGGTCCCAGTCTGGAATTATTTTGTAAAACCATGCAGACTTTAAATATTTCTGCTGATGACTACGTTTATCCAAATCAAAATAAAAATAATTCTACATATGATCAGATTCTTCGGCTCTTAAATCAGTGCAATGATTATCAGTTACAGGTAATTCTTGCAACTACGACAGCTCTGCTAGATTCTAATCCTTTTATTTCTAACGTAGACACTACTAATGATACAAAATAAAACTTGTAAAATACCGATAAATAGCTGATAATTACCGATATTTAAAATTAGTGGAATAAATACTATTACCATATGTTAAAAACAGTTATGCTATATCATTACAACTTGATATAACATAACTGTTTCTTCTTTACGAACATCCTATTATCTATCAAATACTACATTTTCCTCCACGACACACTTAATTGCTTTTCATCTCGCTAATTATTTTTTCCATATCCGTCGATTTTTTCAAGAGTCCTAAACCAGCCAATAACTGAATACAATCTACATATCCTTGACAATATGCCCTTTGTTCTGACACAAACGCTTCTTCTTCCAAAATTTCTCCATATTGCTTCAACTTCTCCCTGTCCTCATAACTTATATGATCGAGAAGTTTATTCACCTTTTCTTTTTCCATTTTCTTCTTCAACTGAATATTTGCAAGTTCTTGGAAATAGATATAACTTTCTCTGTTTATATTCTCACAACGCAACTGGTTCAAAAAAGAGGATATTTCATTCCAAATATCATTTTCCATAAAAATTTCTCCTGCTTTTTTTGGTATCTTTACTTATTATGCCCAATTTTATATTCCATCATTTCATCAATTCACCATTAAATTTATATCCCATACCCCATACATTTAAAATGTATCTTGGTTTTGCAGAATCTGGCTCAATCTTTTTTCTGATTCTCCGAATTATGCCCATAACATTATCTTCTGCCCCATAATATGGTTCTTTCCACACCTGTGTATATATTTGTTCCTTTGAAAATATCCGTCCTGGATTTTTTGCCAGCAAATATAATATTTCAAATTCATAATTCGTCAATTGAACCAGCTCACCATTACTTTCTACAGAACGATATTCCGCATTTATTTTTAATGCTCCATAATCAAGTACCCTATTTTGTTTACCAGGCATCTCAGAGTATTTTTTAGCAGACAGAAAATGTAATAATTCATTTAATTTTTCTTCCTCATTTTCATCAAATGTTACAACAACTACCCTTCCCATTTTTATAAAAACCTTTCATATTCCAAATCTTACAAGTGTAATTTTTATATATTATTACATCTGTAAGATTTAAAGTCAAGTTTTTATTTCGTTGACAGAATAACCTTTTAAGATATATAATATTTTTATTACATTTGTAAGATTTGGAGGAATATCACATGAGCAATCTGCCTCAAATTTCAGAAGCTGAATTTGAAGTTATGAAAATCGTTTGGAAATACGCACCAATCAGCACCAATGAAATTACTGAAAAATTAACACAAATTTCCCGTTGGAGTCCTAAAACAATTCAGACATTGATTAAACGTCTCGTTTCTAAAAAAGCACTAACCTATGAAAAACAAAGCCGGGTTTTTGTCTATACTCCATTGGTCAAGGAAGACGAATATATTCGGCAGGAAAGTAATTCTTTTTTAAAACGATATTATAATGGTAATATCACTTCTATGCTTGCCTCTTACATTGAGGATGATAAATTGTCTGAAGAAGACATTGCCAGCTTACGGAATCTTCTTTCCAATCATTAACCATGGGAGGAGCATATTTTGATATATTTTAGTTTTCGATTTTTACTCTGTAATGCCATCATTTGTATTTTTTTAGGTAGTTTACTGGGATTAAAAAATTTATTGCAAAGGCAATTATCCGCATGTATGCAATATAATCTTTCGATTATATTTCTTGCCGTTCTAATTGTTCCCTTTTTACCGATAAACTCTGCCCCATCTTCTATATCGTGGAGACATTTGCTGACAGCCAGTTCAAGTACCAATGGTGACATTCAAACCACTTTTCTTTCTGGTAATGGTTATAATTTGGATAAAATAAATGATTTTGCTGTCTCTGTCAGCACCCAAATACCAACTTTTATTCACACATTACTTGTATTTTTCTGGAGTATCGGTATATTCATAATGTTTTTTCTTCTCTACCGCTCAGTAAAACAAATAAAAGCCTTACATAGTTCTGCTTTACCTCTTCAAAATGAAGAACTAAACGCTCTTTATATAGAATGTTTAAACGAAGTGAACAGCAAGCATACCATTCCGATTTATAGTACAGCATTTTTGAAATCTCCTGTTTTGGCTGGTTTCCTGCATCCTCGCATTTATCTTCCAATTCACTTGATTTCAGATTTTAACGCTGGAACTATAAGCGCAACTGATATTCGCTATATGCTTCTTCATGAACTGCAGCACTACAAGCATAAAGATATTCTAATTGGATATTTGATAAATACAGTAAATGTTTTCTACTGGTTCAATCCCCTAATCTGGTATTTTCTAAAAAGAATACGACAGGAACGGGAACTTGCCTGCGACAGTGCTGTATTACAATTATTGAAAGAAACAGAATACAAGTCATATGGAAATACACTGATTAACTTTGCCGAAACAATAGCTCTGTCTCCATTCCCTCTTACTATGGGAATCAGTGGAAATATAAAACAGTTGAAAGGACGCATTTTAAATATTGCATCATTCCACCAACCTACTTTTAAACAAAAAATTCGTGGATATCTTATATGCATATTCGTCTCTACTATCATCATTGGATGCATTCCCATACTTTCTGTTTATGCTTCTGATCAGACTGGTTATCATTTTGACACAACCGAAAAGAATATTACTCAGCTAAATCTTTCTTCCAATTTTGGGGACTACACCGGAAGTTTTGTTTTATATAATCAGTCTGCTGATAAATGGAATATTTATAATATGGATCATGCTTCCACACGTGTATCACCGAATTCGACTTATAAAATATATGATGCATTACTTGGCTTGGAATCTGGAATTATTACACCAGAACATTCCACTTTCACATGGAATGGAGAACCATATCCTTTTAATTCATGGGAAGCCGATCAAGATTTAACCTCGGCTATGCATAATTCCGTAAACTGGTATTTTCAGGCAATTGATTCACAGGCAGGTTTTGAAGCTGTAAGAACATTTTTACAGACAATAAACTATGGGAATCAGAATACTGGAACAAATCTAAATCTCTATTGGACAGATTTCTCTCTGAAGATATCACCCATAGAACAGGTGGAATTGTTACAGGATTTCTATCAAAATAATTTTCATTTTAACAGTAAAAATATCCAGGCAGTAAAAAAAGCCCTGCTGCTTTCCACTACTTCTTCCGGTTCTCTTTACGGGAAAACAGGAACTGGGCGTGTCAATGGTAAAGATGTCAATGGCTGGTTTATCGGATACATTGAAACAGCGAATAATACTTACTACTTCGCAACAAATATTCAATCCTCTTCTGGTGCAACTGGAAGTCAGGCTACCGAAATAACAGAATCTGTACTTTCTAATCTTGGTATTTGGAAATAAATAAAGAGAACTGATAGCATAATTTCCTGTTATCAGTTCTCTTTATTTCATTCTTCTCTACTGATCAATTCTGCAAATTACCTAACCGGTACTGATACCTCGGTATATTATCAATACCATTATCTAAAATCCTGTTTCCAACATACTGAATCGTTCCATCATCCTGAATTTTCATCGTAAGTTCGTGTGTAATAACAACATCATTACATACAACAGAATCACATACTGCATGAATTGTCAAAACAATGGTTCCATCTTCATTGTTCCTGACTTCTGTTACTTCCGGTAAAGACAAGCCAAAATGTGTTGGTGAATAATTACCATATCCCAATCGTTCCCAGATAAACATATTACTTTGTTCATCGTAGACCGCCCATTCTTTCAATTCTTCTTTTGTAACAGGAAGATATGTCATAATTACATTTTCGAACTCTTCTGCTGGAATTCCCACAACCTCTTTTTCTGCAGTAAATTTTTCTCCATATTTCATTTGATAAAAATATTCATAAAGTCCATTATAATCCAACCCCTGCATATCCTCCGCATTCCAGTTTGAACATAACAGATTGTTTCCCTGATAGCCGAACGTACTCACATATTTTTTTAAATATTCCCGACACTCCTCACTCAAAGGCTTTACCCGGATAATACAACTTCCATCTACAATCTCTGTCACTTCCGGTGGTTCAGGTACGCATAATTCATAACAGAAATTCCCATTTTCAGTATATGCCCATTCTTTTATTTTTGATAGCGATATGTATGTAAGTACAGGCTCTGTATCCTCACTCCAGATCATTTTTGCGGACATCACACTCATTTCTTTTCCATCATAACTATATTCTTTTCTGGTAATTCCACCATCTGTATCTGCTTCATATAAAATTACACTTCCTTTTTCTTCTTGTTCTGCAGATTTTAAAAATTGTTCCATCTTCTGATAATTATCCATAACAGAATAATGATCGGAACCAATGACCGGATTCCCATTTTGTTTGATAATTTCTTTCATCCGATTCATCATTTGCTCAGCAGTGTTCTGATCTGCTTCTTGTATTCCATTATATTCAGAATAAATGTCTCGGACAATGCCCATAATTTCTTCACAATCGTTCACAACTTCCTTTTTCTTGTCTTCATCGATTGGTAGATTATATCCCTTATCCGGATTTTCCATGGTAGTGTTTTTCTGATTCTTCTCATTTTTTACATCTGTGCTGTTTAACGATATCTTACTTTCACAGGAAGTCAGAATCATTCCTATACAAAGTACTAACAAAATACTTTTTCTTTTCATATTGCCCCCTAATTATTACTGTAATTCTCTTCCCACTCTTCTTCTGTTAACCTTGGCATATACCACCCTGCATTTGCATTTTGATCTGAACTGATTACCTTATTTGATAAATACTGGAAACTTCCGTCTTCCATAGGTTTTATCATCAATTCACTGGTGATTGCCTGATCTAACATTCTGATTTCCCATACTGCTTCTATCGTAAGTTTTAATGTTCCATCTTGTAATTTTTCATATGAGATAACTTCCGGATATGGCTCATATGGGAATTCACAATCATATAACCCTCGCGGTCTGTATCTAAAAGTTCTATTTTCAGAGTTATAAAAAGTTCCTTTTTCAATCTCGCTATTACTAAATGGTAAATAGGTCTTTATAACCTCTTCAAACTCATCTTTTGGAACTTCATATTCTGCTCCACCATAATTTGCTTCATATGGAACTTGCTTTCCATATTTCATATAATACATTTTTTCATAAAGATCATAAAAATCAAGTTCCGTATAATTCTGGTTATCCCAATTTGTAATCAACAGATTATTAAGTGCATACCCCAACGGCATAACATATTTTCGATTCAATTCCCGGCATGTTTTATCTAATGGCTGCACTCTGAATCCAGTTTCACCCGGTGCTCCATCAAATCCCGGTGGGTGATATTCCTCCAGAAACAAGTATCCTTTTTCTGTATATTTCCACTCATATGCTTCATATTCATCATAATAATTAGCCTGTGGGCTATTATCCTTCCATTTAACCTGACATAATCGAACATTTATCTTTCCATTCATTGACTCTAAATGATATTGTATAATTTCCCCTTCATCAAATACAACAACAATATCAACTGCTGCCTGTTCTTCTTTCTCCGCTGCTTTGCAAAATTCTTCTACTTTTTCACGATTGACCATATCAATCTGATTATCACAATCTACTGCCGCATATCCTTTTTCTTCCAGACAATTGATAATTTTTCTTTTCACCTTTAATGTATTTAACTCCGACTTCTCCTTCATATAAACAGACCGAAAAGTTTGCGCTGTTTTTTTTACTTCTGCATTCATTTCAGATTCTACGGTTTCTTTCTTTTCTTCTTTTTCCGTAATTCGATTTTGTCCGCACCCTGTAAAAACAATAAGAACTATCAATATCATCGCAAATATCTTACATATGTAATAATTCCCCGTAAAAATTTTTTTATTTTTCAAAATATTCCTCCAATACGGTTGCATCCTTTTTAACAACATAACCACTTCCACCGATTCCTTTCACATTCTCAACCATACTGATAAGAAGAATTGGTTTGTCCACGCTTTTATCTGCCGTAAACACCGAAAACCACCCGATTTCTTTGCCAGAAGTATCTTCTTTCGTTGCCTTCAACTCGGCTGTCCCTGTTTTTCCAGCCAGCAAAATATCGTCACGATGTGCAGCATATCCGGTTCCTTCCGGATCATTTACAACACCTTCCACCCCTTGCATAATTTCTTCTACATTTTCTTTGCTAAACGCATTTTCTATCCATGTTTCACCAGATGCTTCTTCTTTGTATTTCAAATACGGTTTTATCATATTCCCTTCATTTAAAAATGAAGTATAAATACTTGCCAGATGTAATGGATTTACAAGAATCTGCCCTTGCCCATAACCACTATCTGCCAATTGTATTTCTGTTTCTATTTTATCTGTATTGGAATATGTTGATTCCTGCATCGCAATCTCAAACGGCATATTCTGATTAAATCCTATTTCATTTAAAGTATTCATAAAATTCTCACTACCAATTTTAAGAGCTGCCTTTGCAAAATAAATATTATCAGAATAGATAATTGCATTTTTCATAATAACCGGTTCATATTCATGAAGTGTTGTCACTTGATAAGATCCCCAAGACGAATCTTTCTGCCATGCCAAACCTTCATTTCCAAAATCTTCTTTTGGATCTATGCTTCCCGTTTTCAACCCAATTCCTGCCACAACTGGTTTAAATGTTGAGCCAGGACACCATACTTGACGGAAACGATTATATAATGGTTTCTTTTCATCTTCGTTTAATGATGTCCATTTCTCTGATGATATGCCCCGTATAAATTCATTATTATCATAAGATGGGGTACTTACCAAAGCCAATACTTCTCCCGTATAAGGATTCATTGCGACAGAACACCCCGGATCTTCTTTAAACTGCTCGTATAATGATTTTTGCAAATCGGAATCTATCGTTAATCTTATATCCATACCATCTTCTTTAAAAATACTTGCAAGAACCTCTTTTACTTCCCCATCACTATCCAAAATCTTTATATCACAACCATCTTTTCCTTTTAATTGCTTTTCGTATAACTTTTCCAACCCAGATCTTCCGATTACACTTTCAGCTGAATATCCTTCCCCTGGATGATTTTCCAAATCTTCTGCTGTTACAGACTGTACATAACCAATTAAATGAGCTGCTGCTTCCCCTAACTCATAGGTTCTAACTTCCACATCTGATAGCATAACCCCTGGAATTTCCAAAAGTTTATTCTGACAATCCTGCTCCTCAAGTGTCTTTTCTTCTGGCTGTATTTTCATTAAATCTATTTCTTCTACTTTCGGAATAGTTTCAATTGGTACAAAAGAATCTTCTTTTACCCACTTTGCTGTGAGTTTGTTATTTATTGTTTCTACATCTATCTCTAATAACTCCGCTATTTTTTCAATAGATACATTCCTGTCTTCCAGCTTTCCCGGTATAATGCCAACTGATGTTGCTACTCCTTTTCCTGCAAGCATTTTACCATCTCGGTCTAATATTTCTCCTCTCTCCGCTTTTGATGTAGTAACACTTATTTTATCATCACTCTCTAAATCTGGAAAAATCAAACTATCCTGCCATACTAATTTATATCCCTGTTTCGTCTTCTTCAGTTCCGCCATATTGTCAAATTGTATTGTTCCGGCAATTGTATTACATGATGTTTCATACGAAAGCGTAACTGTATCTGCTTTTTTCTCTTTCACAGCTATATGACTGATTTTAATGTCACTGACCTCTATTCCTTCGTATATCTTAGAATTTCGTTGTATGTATTCTTCTTTTGTCAGATAAACTTTTTCATCTGAATCTATCATAGTATACATTACTTCATATTCCTTTTTTTCAATATGGTTCATATATTCCACAAGTGTGTCTTCTGGTGATTCCGTTATCGTCCTTTTTAATAAAACACCTCCTGAAACAGCAATTACTGTTATAGCTACTATCAGCCCAAAAATCTTACAAGCGTAAGATTTTTGGATATTTTGCTTTTTTCGTCTATTTTTCATAGATATTCCTTTCTTCTAATTTTTTTGTTTCTTAAATCTTACGCTTGTAATATTTAAAAGTCAAGTCTATTTTCAGGAATTGTATACTCCAGATTCACCATTAGACTATCACACTTTTTCTCCTGCCTTTTAATATGCCGGGACACCGTATCCATAGATATTACTGCTTCCGATACGGTAACTCCGTCTTGCCACTTTATCCCCACTGTTGCCTTCTATGGTATTGACGGTTCCACCGCTGACACTCTCTACAATTCCAACGTGGTCAATCGTCCCATTATTTCCCCAGTCAAAGAAAATAATATCTCCTGCCACCGGGGTATAACTTCCGTCACGGAACCTACCTTTGCTTTCAAACCACTTCACACCGTCCGAACAAAGAGAAAATTTCGGAATGACTCCACTCTGAATATAACCGCTCTGGTCTGCACACCAGGACACAAAGCAGGCACACCACTCTACCCTGCCTCCAAATCCATACCATCTCCAATAAGTCGTTCCGCCTTTTCCTTCCTGCGATGCTGCCACCTGAACGATTGCCTGATTGCCGATACCTGTCGGGATTCTTCCAAATGCATAATACTGAAGCACATGTGGTACATACTGCTTGTCCCCATAACTGCTCCACCCCATTCTCTGTGCCATCATATCAGAAAATTCTGCTGCATTGGCAAGGGTATATCCACCTCTAGCTTTCGCCCATTCCAGATATCCATTTCCATAATTGTAGCTTTGCAATGCCAGTTTAATATTTTCCATATCCAGAGGATTTTTTACTCCTGCACGTTCCAGACAGCTTTTTATTTCCTGCACTCCGCAAGAAATCGAATACTCCGGATCTGTGATTCCATTCGGCTGTTTGGGATATTTTGTATTAAAACTGCCCTCTGAACACTGCATCGGGTCAAGTCCTCTCCCACCGGATTCCTGCATCATAATCGCTTTAATCAATTCCACATATTCACCAATTCCATATTGGTTTGCATACTGCCGAATTAGTGGCTCATATGCTTCTACTTCTGCACTGACAGAAGAAACCGTACTGGAATTATCCCCGCCTGTCATGCAAAGAAATCCACCAAATAAAATGACAATCATCAATATCACCACTGCAATCCAACCGCCTGCGGTCAATCCACTTAACAATGCTTTTGTAGCTTCCATCAACGCTTTTATTGCATGTGTCACTGCCTTTGCTGTCGTTTTCACTGCAATCTTTGTATTCTGTGCTGTCTCTCTTGCTGCCTGCACTGCTTTTTCTGCTTTTTTCATGGAATAATGCATTGCCCGGACAGAAGTATTTGCTGTCTGCTCCG
>OMFR01000726.1_pt1 | contig 16080 bp, 14 predicted proteins | sample 1645691 | NCBI WGS metagenome assembly OMFR01 (sample SAMEA103958132, study PRJEB25191) | human gut metagenome | biome: human-associated habitat [ENVO:00009003]; feature: intestine environment [ENVO:2100002]; material: feces | place: Germany | collected 2013/2015
AATGGGCGTTAAAATGGAAAATGTTGGTGATAGTATTATTGTTTATGGTGATAACAAAAACTTTAATGCGGTAGATGTAAGAACACAAGTATATCCTGGTTTTGCGACAGATTTACAACAGCCATTAACGGCGCTTCTTACACAGGCAAACGGACAATCACAAGTAATAGAAACAATTTATCCAGAGAGATTTAGACATTGTGAACAACTTAATAAAATGGGCGCAAATATTGAATTAGATGAATCAATGTGTTTTATTAATGGAAAAACACCATTAAAAGGGGCAAAAGTAGAAGCTACAGATTTAAGATGTGGAGCTGCTTTATTAATTGCCGGATTAATTGCGGATGGTATTACTGAAATCAGTAATGTTTATCATATTGATCGTGGTTATGCAAATATTGATCAAAAATTAAGTACTTTAGGTGCGGTTATTAGACGAATTAAAGTTGATGATTAAAATTATAAAAAGGGCTTGAAAACGACATAATTTAATGTTAATATATCATAGCAACTTACTTTGTAGTGAGAAATCTACAAGGCGGAAGGAGAAATAACAATGAAAAAAGGAATTCATCCAAATTACAAAAAAGTAAAAGTAGTTTGTACATCATGTGGAGCAGAATTTGAAAGTGGTTCAGTATTAGATGAAGTACGTGTTGATACTTGTTCTAACTGTCATCCATTCTATACTGGAAAACAAAGATTTGCTAGTGCTGATGGACGTGTTGAAAAATTCAATAAAAAATACGGACTTAAATAAGAAAATGAGTACTTGGTACTCATTTTTGTTTTGGAGGGAAAATGGAATATCATATCTTAGCAAGTGGTTCTAAGGGGAATAGTATCTTTATTTATGATCAAGGTAATGGACTTTTAATTGATTGTGGAATCAGTAAAAGACAGCTTTACACAAAACTTAATCAACTAGGATTTCATGAAAATGATATCCATTATGTTTTATTAACGCATGATCATGTCGACCATAATAAAAATATCGGTATCTTTGATAAAAGTATTGTCTATTGTGGAAAAGGATGTATCCCAGGCATAGATGAAAGCCACGAAATAGAAAATTATCAAGACATACAATTAGATCATTATATTATTACTCCTTTACCTTTATCGCATGATGCAACTTCACCACTAGGTTTTGTGATTAAAGGAAAACATGAAACAATTCTTTATATGACAGATACAGGTTATGTTTCTCAAAAGAATATGGGGTATATGAAAAATTTAGATTATTATATTTTCGAAAGCAATCATGATATTGAATGAGTACAAGAAGACCTTTATTCTTAAAAAATCGTATTTTAGGAGATAAAGGCCATCTTAATAATGAATATAGTGCTCATATTATGGCGCAAGTTATTGGAGAAAGAACAAAAGAAATTTGTTTGGCTCACTTATCTGAAGAAGCAAATACAAAAGAAACAGCATTAAATACATATCAAAGAGTTTTTGATGAAGAACATATTTATTTTGATGAAATCAAAGTAGCAGATCAAAAAGAGATTGTTTCTGGAGGACATTATGAAAATTAGAATCTTAACAATTGGTAAGCTCAAAGAAAAATATCTTGTTAATGGAATTAATGAATATGTCAAAAGATTAAATGCTTACTGTAAAGTGGAAATGGTAGAAGTTGGTGATGAACCAATTCCTGATAATGCAAGTGAAAATGTTGAAAATATCATCAAAGATAAAGAAGCAGATAAAATTATCGCTAAAATCAAAGATGATGAATATGTGATTGTTTTAGATTTACATGGAAAAGAAATAGATAGTGTAGCTTTTTCTAAACATATTGAAGAATGTATGATTAGAGGAAAGAGTACGATTACTTTTGTTATTGGTGGTTCTTTAGGCTTAGGAAAGTCATTATTACAAAGAGCAAATTATCGTTTGTGCTTCTCTAAAATGACTTTTCCGCATCAATTAATGAAACTTATCTTAGTTGAACAAGTCTATCGTGCATTCAAAATTATGAACAATCAAACGTACCATAAGTAGTCTAGGTTTTTTTACAAATACTTATTGAAGATAAGAATATAATGAATAAAGCTCAGTGGATTCATAGTGAATTAGATAGGCTTTTATGGTTGGAAAATAGTTTATGTTGTAGGTATAATCTTTATAGAATTGAAAAGGGATGAGGTTAAAAATGTTAATAAGTGATAAGTTAAAGTCTTTTGATTTTACGTATGCAGAAAAAGAAATAGTAAAGTATTTTTTGAATCAAAAGGAAGAAATTGCAAGACAATCAACACGTGAAATATCAAAGAGATTGTATTGTTCACCATCATCAATAATACGACTTTGTCAAAAATTAGGATTTACTGGATTTGAAGAATTTAAAGAAATGTATGTCGAAGAACTTCACTATTTAAATTCGAATTTTTCAGATATAAATCCCAGTATACCTTTTATGACAGAAGATAACATACAAACAATATCAAATAAAATGTGTTCATTGTACCATGAAATAATTGATGATACACATTCACTATTGGATCACGATATGTTAAGAAAAGCATTGAATTTATTAAAAAACAATAAAAATATTTATATTATTTCTTCTGGATCGCAAAATGATCTTGCTTTAACTTTTAGAGATAAAATGGCTAGAATAGGAAAACATGTAAATGTATATCAAAGTATTGATGAACCATATTATGAGGCTTGTTATTTAAATAAAGGAGATGCCTGTTTTATTTTAATTAGCTATACAGGCGAAACACAAAATTGTATAAGAATGGCAAATAAATTAAATGAAAGAAATATCGATTTTATTACTATTACATCATTTGGAACGAATACTTTATCTTCTTTATCACGTTGTGTTCTACATGTTTCTACAAGAGAAAAAATTAGAAACAATTTGGGAACTTTTTCTATGAATTTATCAACACTTTATTTATTGGATTTATTTTATAGTATGTATTTTAGCTTAAATTATAAAGAAAATAAAAAGAAAAAAATTAAGATTGCTGATGAATATGAAAATTTTACATCATCACTTATAAGAGATACAAACAATGATTTAATCAAATAGGGAACAGTGTTCTCTATTTTTGTTTGAATTATGTTTGTTTTGTTGGAACAGTGTAACTATAAAATTCCTCTTTATTGATTTAAGAAAAGTATAAAACTAGAATAGTTTTGTAAAAATAAGGAGGATATAAAAATGAGTAAAAAACCTGTAAAAATTGTAACAATTGGTGGAGGAAGTAGTTATACACCAGAATTAATGGAAGGATTTATTAAAAGATATGATGAACTTCCAATCAAAGAAATTTGGCTTGTCGATATTGAAGATGGGAAAGAAAAATTAGAAATCGTTGGTAAAATGGCACAACGTATGTGGGATGCTTCTCCTTATGATGTTAAAGTTCATTTAACATTAGATCGTAGAGAAGCATTAAAGGATGCTGATTTCGTTACAACTCAATTTAGAGTTGGTTTATTAAATGCTCGTATTAAAGACGAAAGAATTCCATTTAGCTATGGTATGTTAGGTCAAGAAACAAATGGTGCTGGAGGTATGTTTAAAGCTTTAAGAACGATTCCAGTTATTTTATCAATCGTTGAAGATATGAAAGAATTATGCCCAGATGCTTGGCTTGTTAACTTTACAAATCCATCAGGAATGGTAACTGAAGCGGTAATGAGATTTGGTAAATGGGATAAAGTCATTGGTTTATGTAATGTTCCTGTTGGAGCAATGCTAGATGAACCAAAAACAATTGGTAAAACTTTAGATCAATTAACTTATAAATTTGCTGGATTAAATCATTTCCATTGGCATAAAGTATATGATGAAAATGGTAAAGAAGTGACTAAAGATATCATTGAAGCAATGTATGAAGGAAAAGATATGGGAATTCCTGCAAACATTCATGATATTCCATTCTTTAAAGAACAATTACTTCAAATGAATATGATTCCATGTGGATATCATAGATATTATTATCGTGAAGAAGAAATGTTGGCTCATGGTTTAGAAGAATATAATGATCCTAAGGTAGGAACTCGTGGACAACAAGTACAACAAACAGAACATGAATTATTTGAATTATATAAAAATCCAGATTTAGATCATAAACCAGAACAATTAGCAAAACGTGGAGGAGCACATTATTCAGATGCGGCTTGTGAAACAATTGCTTCTATTTATGGAAATAAATTATCACATATCGTAGTAACAACTAAAAATAATGGATCTGTACCAGATTTACCAGCTGACTGTGCGGTAGAAGTTTCATCTTATATTGGTTCAACAGGAGCAAGAGCAATTGCTTTTGGCTCATTACAACCAGCTCAAAGAGGATGGTTACAATGCATGAAAAACATGGAGTTATGTGTTGAAGAAGCAGCTGTAACTGGTGATTATGGGTTATTAATGCAAGCATTCATTTTAAATCCACAAACAGTATCAGGACAAAAAATGGTGAATGTTTTAAATGAATTATTGATTGCTCATGAAAAATACTTACCACAATTTGCAGATAAGATTGCCGAGTTAAAAGCAGCAGGTGTTACAATCAAAGATGATGTGGCACGTGAATTAACTGAAAAAGGTTTATAAAAAAGGCTACCGCCTTTTTTATTTTATGGTATGATGTTACAGGTGATTATAATGGAAGAATTTTCAAGAACTGAATTATTAATAAAAAAAGAAGGAATAGAAACTTTGCAAAGCAGTACGGTTGCTGTTTTTGGTGTTGGTGGTGTTGGTGGTTTTGTTGTTGAAGCACTCGCACGTGCTGGTATAGGTACGATTCATATTATTGACCACGATATTGTTTCTATTTCAAATCTTAATCGACAAATTATTGCAACGCATCAAACAATTGATCGAAAAAAAGTTGAAGTCATGAAGGAACGCATTTTATCAATCAATCCTCGTTGCAATGTTCAAACATATGATGATTTCTTTTTGCCTGAAACAGTGAATCGTTTTCCTTTTGATGAATTTGATTACATTGTAGATGCTGTTGATACCGTAACTGCTAAAATTAGACTCGTTGAAATTGCTCAAGAAAAAAAGATTAAAATTATTTCTTCAATGGGAACAGGAAATAAATTAGATCCCACAAAGTTAGAAGTAACAGATATTTATAAAACCTCTATATGTCCTTTAGCACGTGTGATGCGTAGAGAACTTAAAAAAAGGAAAATTCCAGCATTAAAGGTTGTTTATTCAACTGAAAAGCCGATTGAAACAAATGCGCCTGTTGATCCAGAGACGCATAAAAAAACGCCAGGAAGTATTTCTTTTGTACCAAGTTGTGCAGGACTCATTATTGCAAGTGTCGTTGTTAGAGATTTATTAAAGATTATTTATTAAGAAAGAAGGTGATTCTCATGAAAAAAGTAACTTTTGCGATTTTAGCTCATGTTGATGCAGGAAAAACAACTTTATCTGAAACAATGTTATATCATGCTGGGGTTATCAAAAAAATAGGACGTGTGGATAAAGCTGATTCTTTTTTAGACTATGATCAACAAGAAAGAAAAAGAGGAATTACTATTTTTTCTAAAGAAATTTCATTTTCTTATCAAAATAGTCAAATGACTTTTCTTGATACACCAGGACATAATGATTTTAGTTGTGAAATGGAAAGAACTTTGCAGGTGTTAGATTATGCAGTTTTAGTGATATCTGCTAAAGATGGTATTCAAGGACATACGAAAACCATTTGGAAGTTACTCCAAACATATCAAATTCCAACTTTTATTTTTGTTAATAAGATGGATTGTACTTATTCAACTAAAGAACAATTAATCCAAGACATTCAAAACGAATTAAATGAAAATTGTTTTTTGTTAGATGATCATTTTTTAGAAAACGTTTCTTTAGTAAATGATGAACTTTTAGAAAAATATATTAATGAAGAACCTTTTACAAAAGAAGAAATTTCTTGGGCTTTAAGACAAGGTGTTATGAATCAAACTTTAATTCCAGTTTTATGTGGAACAAGTCAAATAGGTATTCAAATCTTACTTAATTCTATGGTTGCATTTTTCCCTGCTGCTGGTGATACATGTAATTCTATTATTGTTGAAAATATTGATACCCATGAAGAAGATATTATTGGTTTTAATGAAAGTCTCCCACCTTCACTTTTTATCTTTAAAACAATTGTTGATCCTTTTGTCGGAAGAGAATCTTTATTTAAAGTGTGTACAGGTCATATTCAAATAGGTATGTCATTATTAAACGTTGATAAAAATGAAGTAGAAAAAGTAAACAAACTTTACATAAAACGTGGTAAAGAACTTATTGAAGTTGATGAACTTTGTGCCGGAGATATTGGATGCATGACAAAGCTTTCTCATTCACTTACGAATGATACATTATGTACTCTCGATTACCGTATGAAATATCAACCAATTCATTTTTCAAAACCTTATTATGGTAAAGCTGTAAAACCTATCGGTAAAGCGAATGAAGAAAAGATTGCGAGTGGAATTGCCCGTTTACTTGAAGAAGATCCTACTTTAAAATTTGAAAGCAATCATGAAACAAAACAACAATGTCTCTATGGTATTGGAGATATCCATTTAGAAAGTATTGTTTCTAAATTAAAATCTAAATTCAAAATTGATGTAAAACTTGAAGATATGAAAGTTTCTTATCGTGAAAGTATTCGTAAAAGTTATACACAACGTACAAAATTCAAAAAACAATCTGGTGGGCATGGTCAATACGGTGAAGTAGAAATCCTTTTTGAACCAACAAAAGATTATAATCAATCTTATGTCTTTAAAGAAAAAGTCTTTGGTGGTGCTGTTCCTAAAGCTTACTTTCCTGCTGTAGAAAAAGGTTTGATTGAAAGTGTTAAAGAAGGCGTTATTGGACACTATCCTGTTTTAGGTATTCAAGCAACTCTTCTTGATGGTTCTTATCATAGTGTTGATTCAAGCGAACAGGCTTTTAAAACAGCAACAATGATGTGTTTTAAAGATGCCATGAAACATCTTGAACCATGTTTATTAGAACCTTATGTTATTTTAAATATTTATATTGATGAAGAGTATTTAGGTGACCTCATGTCTTATGTTAATAAAAAACGTGGTAAAGTTCTAGAAACAGATAGTTTAGATGACGGACTTATGAAACTTGTTTGTCGTATTCCACAAGTTGAAATTCTTGAATTTGCGATTGATTTACGTTCAATGACACAAGGTCAAGGCATTTATAATTATCATTTTGATGGTTATGAAATCGTTAATGATGATTTAGTAGAAAGATTATTGAAAAAATAAAATAAAAGACATCAATTCTATTTTATTAAAAATAGAGTTGGTGTTTTTATTTACAAAAATAGTGTTTGGACTAAACGTCCATTGAAGAAGAAAAAGAGGAAAGCTAAAATAATGATAGATAAAAGTTAAGTCGCCATGGTTAGAAAACGCACAAATTGTCTTTGATAACATGGTACAATAACATCAGAAAAACTCCTTATAAATATGATAAACAATATAAACAAAAAGCGATGTATGAAACCTTAATATAAAAAATTTATATAAGGAGGAAAGATGATGTGCATTAAAGAAAGAAATGCTAGTGACAGTACTTGTAAAAAACTACTCAGAGATAAAGGATGCTTTGCGGATCTTTGTAATTATGCTTTTTTTCAAGGAAGACAGGTCATTCAACCTGAAGAACTTGTTTCAAGAGAAAATGATCTGTCGACCTTGATAGGAAAGGTCGACAAGCCAACAGAGATCAAAAGATATCGAGATGTGGTAAGAAAGGCAAGTATTCATGGAGATTATGTGATTATTGGAGTTGAACATCAAAGTACTTTTGATGAAAAAATGATCTTTCGCATACTCAACTATGATGCAACGATTTATATCAATCAGGTTGAAAGTAAACAAGAAATCTATCCAGTAGGAAGCTTTGTGTTCTATACGGGAGATAAAGAATGGAAATCACCAGAAACATTGAAAGAAACATTGAAAAATATTCCACCAGAGATGGAACCTTATATCAATGATTGGAGATTACCTGTTGTCGAACTTAAAACAATGGATGCAAGAAAGCTTACCAATCAGCGATTAAAAGAAGTTGTAGAAATCAGTCAAAGCATGTTTGCAGGAAATTATGATGATTTAAGAAACAATCGTAAAATCGAAATAGAAAACTTCATGATGGCGGCAACATTTACACGTACGAAAATTAAAAGAGAAGACTTACCAGAAGGAGATGAAATCAATATGTGCGAAGCAATGGACAGATTATTTCAAAGATTTGAAAATCAAGGAATTGAAAAAGGAAAACGAGAAGAAAAACAAAATACTTTAAAAGAACAACTTAAAGTAAAACTAGGGACCTTATCAAGACCTTTAGAAAAACAACTTACAAATACATCGCTAGAAAAACTAAATGAACTTACATTAAATATATTTAATGTAACAAATGAGGACGATGTTTTAAGAATTATTAATTAAAAAAGAAACAGTTTGAAATAGATACTTATCTCAAACTGTTTTTTAATATAAATTATTCAATTAAAAGAAAGTTTCAATGGTTTAGTTGGTTCTTTGGTACCATGGGGAATTCTCTTTTTAAAAGGAATGACCTTAAAACCAGGACAAAGATACATAAAAGGGGAATAACGTAATTCATGGCTAAGTATGGAAATAACCGTTTTTTGGTCTAGAGATGTATAAACATCAAAAACAAGATCAAAATCTAAAGGATGAATATTTTTTAATTGAATACGAGAATCTTTATGATTTTTAATCATTAATTTAAAAATATGATAATTACCTGCGGTAATACATAATTTCATGAAAACACCTCCTTTTATAGTTTGAACAAAACGAAGAATAATATGATTAGAAATAGACAATTTTTAAAATAAAAATTATAATAGAAGAAACGGGGAGCTTTTGCTGAGAGTAAGGATAGACTTAGACCCATAACCTGATTTGGATAATGCCAACGTAGGAAAATAAACGTTAACAGAGTTCATCAGGACTCTCTTTTTATTTCCTTGGAAATAAAAGAGGAATACAAAGAAAGAAGGATGAATAATGAAGTTAGATAAAAAAGATTTATTGTTATATGGTGTAACTGATTCACATTATTTAAATGGAAGAAAACTTTGTGAATTAGTAGAAGAAGCGATTCTTGGTGGTGTGACGATGATACAAATAAGAGAAAAAGAAATGTCACATGAAGAATTTAAGCAAGAAGCTTTAGAAGTACAAGAAGTATGTCAAAAATATCATGTACCTTTATTAATTAATGATGATGTAAAGTTATGTAAAGAAATTGATGCAGATGGTGTTCATATTGGACAAGATGATTTAGATTTAAAAGAAACAAGAAAACTTTTAGGTGAAGATAAAATCATTGGTGTTTCTGCCCATAATATGAAAGAATCAAAGAAAGCTTATGAAGATGGTGCAGATTATTTAGGTGTAGGTGCTATTTTTTCAACACAAACAAAAAATGATGCACAAGATGTTTCGATGAAAACATTAAATGAAATTTGTCAAAAAGTTGATATTCCTGTAGTTGCCATAGGTGGAATCAATCAAGTTAATGTTTTAGAATTTATGGGAATTGATCTTGATGGTGTAGCGATTGTTTCAAGTATCTTTGGAAGTGAAGACATTCAAAAAGCAAGCAGCCTATTAAAAGATAAAATTCAAAGAATTGTTTCTAATAAAATGCCAACATGTCTTACTATTGCTGGAAGTGATAGTAGTGGTGGCGCAGGAATTCAAGCAGATTTAAAAACAATGCTTGCAAATCGTGTTTATGCTATGTCTGTTATTGCTGCATTAACGGCTCAAAATACAACAGGAGTCGATGCGATTTATGATGTGGATGCTTCTTTTGTCGCAAGTCAAATGGATAGTGTATTTACAGATATTTATCCGATGGCCGTTAAAATTGGTATGGTTTCACAAAAAGAGGTTATCTTAGCGATTAGTGAAAAATTAAAACAATATCATGCACGAAACATTGTTGTTGATCCTGTGATGGTGGCAACAAGTGGTGCCAAACTTATTAGTGATGAAGCTATTGATACTTTAAAAGAAAATCTTTTCCCACTAGCAACCGTCTTAACACCAAATATTCCAGAAGCAGAAGTATTATCAGGTTTAAAAATCAATAACGAAAAAGAAATGTTAGAAGCAGCTAAATATATTGGAGATCATTATCATTGTGCTGTATTGCTTAAAGGTGGGCATCAAATCAATGATGCCAATGATTTACTTTATAAAGAAGAAAAATATCAATGGTTTAAAGGAAAACGCATTAATAACAATAATACCCATGGAACAGGATGTACTTTATCAAGTGCGATTGCCTCTTATCTAGCAAGAGGTGAAAACCTTGAAAATGCAGTTAAAAAAGCTAAAGATTATATTTCAGGAGCACTTGCAGCAATGCTTGATTTAGGACAAGGTCAAGGTCCAATGGATCATGGCTATGTTTTAGATAAAAAAGATTAGACGAATTAGTTATTTTATAGGTATAATAGTGACGGGTGATGAAAATGAATTATTATGAAGAAGCCTTGAAATTACATGAAAAACATCAAGGAAAAATACATACGGAATTAAATTGTGAAATTAATACAATGGATGATATGTCTGTTGTTTATACGCCAGGGGTAGCAGAACCTTGTCGTAAGATTGCTGAAAACGAAGAAGATGTTTATCGTTATACAACAAAATCAAATACCATTGCTGTTGTTTCTAATGGAACAGCTGTTTTAGGTCTTGGTAATATTGGAGCAAAAGCTTCTATTCCAGTTATGGAAGGAAAAGCAGCATTATTTAAAAAATTCGGTAATGTTAATGCGGTACCTATTTGTCTAGATACACAAGATAAAGAAGAATTGATTCAAACAGTAAAAAATATTGCACCATGTTTTGGGGGAATCAACTTAGAAGATATTGCTTCTCCAGATTGCTTTGAAATCGAAGAAAGATTGGATCAAATGTTAGATATTCCAGTTTTTCATGATGATCAACATGGAACAGCAGTCGTTGTCTTAGCGGCTCTTTATAACGCTTTAAGAGTGACAAAAAAAGATATCAAAGATATTACAGTTGTTTTAAATGGACCAGGTGCTGCAGGAACGGCCATTATTAAAATGATGTATACGGCAGGTGTTGGCAAAATTATTGCAGTTGATGAATTTGGTATTTTATATAAAGAAAGAAAAGAAGGACTTATTCCTCATAAACGTGCTTTATGTGATATTACAAATCCTAATAATATGCAAGGAACACTTGCTGATGCTTTAAAAGGAGCAGATGTTTTTGTGGGTGTTTCTAAACCAAATCTTGTTACAGATGAAATGGTTCATTCTATGAATGAAGATCCAATTATCTTTGCGATGGCTAACCCTGAACCAGAAATTACTTATCAAAAAGCAAAAGCTGCAGGGGCAAGAGTGGTAGGAACAGGGCGTTCAGATTATCCAAACCAAATCAATAACGTACTTGCTTTCCCTGGTATTTTCAAAGGAGCGTTAGAAGCAAGAGTTCCTTCAATTACACCAGAAATGAAAGTCGCTGTTGCTAAAGCAATTGCTGATACAATTAGTGATGAAGATTTAAATGAAGAAAATATCATGCCTAAAATCTTCAATAAAGATGTCACAATTGCAGTCGCAAATGCAATCAAACAATTTACAAAATAGAGTTCATAATGTACTCTATTTAGACTGTTGACAAATAAAATGTTAGCAGTCTTTTCTTTTCATTTTGAAGATTATGTGATAATATAATTATTGTCGTAAGTATCCACGTTCCAATTAAGCAAAATTTGTGGCCTTACGATTTTTTATTTTCTGACAATTATCACCTAAAAATGATATAATTAAGGAGCTTAATTGGAGGAATAAATAGGGCAATGGCTAATCGCGCAAATATATAATGTGATGGAATTATTATGAGTACTTTAGATGACTTAGTACTACAAGATCATTTGGTTAGAACACTGGAAGCTACGATAGACTGGAAATTCATCTATCCGTTAGTAAAATCACTTTATAGTGATTTTGGCAGACGTTCTATTGATCCTGTGGTACTTTTTAAAATGATTCTTATTGGTATCAATTCTATGAGAAAGACCTGAGAAGAAATCAAGGTCAATATGGCTTATAGATGGACTAAGCCAAAAGAAGAATGGATAAAGGATATAAATCCTATCATCGTTGATAAGACCAACTATTATTTGAATGTCTTCAAGGCTCTCAAAGTATTCGAAGGTCACATGCAAGCACACTGTTTAATTCCCTCAAAATGGTGGTTCTACTACAAAATGTGGGGAACCTATACTATTGAGAAGTATGTAGAATACCACATGCATAGAAATAAGGTTGATATGGGAAAATGCATTCAAAAATTTAAAGAACTAGGTATAGCATTCTACACAAAAAAGAGATTAAAGAAAATGGACGATTCTTTATCAAGATAGTCCATACATAAATTAAATAAGTAGAAAATTGGTAAGCCGTATGCATTAATAGTGCACGTACGGTTTGATAAGTGGCTAGCCTAGTGATAGGTTAGCCTACTTTCTTAAGCATCTTACGTTTAGTAGAAGAAGGAATATTCAATTGTTGTCTATACTTGACAATAACACGACGTGAACAATGTAATTCTAATTCCTCTAGTTTTTTGAGAATCTGATTATCTGAAAGTGGGTGTTCTTTATCTTCATTATCTACTAACTCAACAATAGCCTTTTTAATAGAATCACTGCTATCTCCTGAAGCAGTTTGAGAAACAAGAAGTTTTTTAAGAGGATAAACCTCACCATTAAAGCTATAGTACTTATTATTTAAAGTACGTGAAATAGTAGATTCATGGAATCCTGTCTCACTTGCAAGCTGTGATAAAGTACATGGATATAATTCATCATCATATAAGAAATATCCACTTTGTATATTTACTAACGCATTTGCGACAATAAGAACAGTTTGATTTCTCTTTGTCATATTCTCCATTAAGAAATGTGCCTCATTAAAATAAGCTTTCATATTCTCATCATTCTTTACTTTCTCATATAGAATGTCATTCACCATGAGAGCAGGCTGATTAATAGGTGTAATAGTAATATCTGAATTCTCTACTTCAATGAGTATATCAGGAGATACATAGTCATCATGAGATGTATTATACATATTACAAGGGAATGGATTACAAGAACGTATTTCATAGAATAAATGATCTATTTCTTTTTTATTTAATCCTGTTGTTTGTTTAATAAGTGAATAATTCTGAGTTAAGATGACATCTTGATAATCTCTAAATAGTGTATAGGTTTTAGTTTTATTATTATTTTTTAACTGAATAAGAATAGAATCAATTGCATCAGAGGCACCCACACCATTAGGCTCAAATGAACGTAATATAAGGATGTGTATAGGCATATAACTGATAATAGAGATCATCTTTTAAAGAACGTTTATTAGAAATACTTTCAATAAACTGCTGATTATCATAATTCTTTGATGATTTTAATTCTAAAAAAGGATTCGTTTCTAGTATATCCTGTATTACTTTGTTGATATCATCAATGTTGTCAGTTAAGAAATCTAAGGATTTTAATAGTTTTTGATTCAATTTTAAAGTTTGTTTCAATGTTTGAATATATTGCATTTTCTGTTTCATGTTCATCACCTCTCATCAATATATAGCAAAATTCGTGCCAATTAATGTTTAGGTATTTACTTGAATAGTATACCGAATAACTATTGTTGCGTACAAGTTTTATTTGTTTTATGATGAATAATGAGGTGATTTCATTGGAAGAAAAAATAATGTTGTTGATTAATGGAAAAATGGATCAAAATTCATATGATGAATGTCAATCCACCCAATTATCAAAAGAATTAAAACTAAGTAGAAATCAAGTGATAAGATTATTAAATGAACTTTTTAATGAGAAAAAACTTATTAAAATTAAAGCAAGTCCTATCTTATATCTTTCAAGAGCTTCTCTTGAAAGTAAATATAAGAAGAAACTTTCGTCAGATGAATACAAATCATTGGATGAATTGGAAGCTGAATTAAACAATCAGACAGAGTTACAGAACTTTGAAAAGCTTATTGGGTCTAATGAAAGTATGTATCAGATTGTTGAGAAGATTAAGGCAACAGTAGCATATCCACCAGTTGGATTACCAATGTTGTTTTATGGACCAACTGGTACGGGTAAATCATTTATGGCTAAACTTACGTATGAATATTGTGTAGATACGGGCTTAATTGATGCGTCTAAGAATTTTGTACAGGTGAACTGTTCAGAGTATGCTAATAACCCAGAACTACTCACAGCAAACCTATTTGGCTATAAGAAGGGTGCATTTACTGGTGCAGATAGCGATAACTTAGGTTTATTACATTTTGCGGATGGTGGTGTATTATTCCTAGATGAAGTGCATTGTTTAAATGCGGAATGCCAAGAAAAACTATTCCTTTATATGGACCAGGGAATCTATCACTTAGTAGGTGATAATAATAAGTGGTATAAATCAAAATGTAGAATTATATTTGCAACAACAGAAGTACCACAAAAAGCATTATTAAAAACATTCCTTAGACGTATTCCTGTTATTCTTACAATTCCATCTCTTGCCCAAAGAGGAGAAAATGAAAAGCTGGAACTCATGTATAACTTCTTAAAGAATGAAGAGAAGCGTATCAACAAAACAATTCTTATTTCATCTAATGTCTATGAGTTGTTACTGAATCATACATTTGTAGGTAATATTGGTGAACTGACTAATACGATTCAGGCAAGCTGTGTGAGTGCATTATATAAAAGTAATTCAGATACGTTAGAAATTCATGCTTATGATTTACCTGACAGTATTAGAAATAGTATAGATGTCTCTTCTATGATTATGAAGAAACATAAGCTTGTGTCTCTTAATACACTTCTTCCTGTATCAGATCAGGGTATCATTAAAAATTTTTATCAATCATTAATATAAAGAGAGATACTTCATTTGCGATAAATGCACAGAATACTGTAGATAGATATTTTGAAAAATTAATCTTTAATGATAATCGTGCAGGGTCAATTGATTATCTTACTAACTATCTAGAAAAGATATTTAATAATATCACTGAACATTATGGCTTTAGGACTTCACATAATGAGTTGATAGCACTCGCTACATATATCTCAGAATTCTCTAAGAATACATATTTGACTAATAACTGGATCAATGAGAATTATGATGAAGTGAAGAACTTAAAGAAATATCTTAAACTTGAATTTCATCGTGAATATGAAATAGGACAGGATGTTTCTCATTACTTAAAGAATAATATGAATCAGGATATTGATGACTTTGTAGAGTGTATTATCTGTATTTGTATGATTAAGTACTTTGTACATTCTGGTGAAGATCTCACAATTGCGATTATTATTGCGCATGGTTATTCAACTGCAAGTTCTATTGCGGAAGCAGCCAATAGAATGTTGAATAGTTATATATTTGATGCAATAGATATGCCATTAGATGTGGATGTACAAGCTATTACAAGAAAGATTAATGATTATATTGCATATGTTGGTAATATTTCAAAGCTTTATTTATTAGTTGATATGGGTTCTCTTGAAGAAATATATCAAGGATTAGATACAAGTAATGCGGATATTGCCTTAGTAAACAATATTAATACTAAATGTGCGTTAGAAATAGGACAGGGAATTAAACTTAATAAAACAGTGACTGAAGTCATTGATTCTATTCTTAAGGAAAACATCTATAAAACACATGTAGAACTTAAGAAAAAGAAAGAACCTATTGAAATCTGTTCTTGTGCATCAGGATTAGGTGCAGCGCATAAGATCAAAGAAATTTTATTCAATTCTTTACCTGAAGATACTAATCTAAAGATTATTACTTATGATTATCCTGCTTTAATACGTAAACAGGTTTATGACCAGTTAATGAATGATTATGAGGTTGTATGTGTTATTGGAACACTTGATCCTAACATTGAATCTATGAAGTATATTGGTATACAGGAATTGATCATTAATGAAGGTCAAAATGCGATAGAGATATACTT
>OMFR01000732.1_pt1 | contig 15997 bp, 16 predicted proteins | sample 1645691 | NCBI WGS metagenome assembly OMFR01 (sample SAMEA103958132, study PRJEB25191) | human gut metagenome | biome: human-associated habitat [ENVO:00009003]; feature: intestine environment [ENVO:2100002]; material: feces | place: Germany | collected 2013/2015
CCGAGGGTTTGGGACACTTCCCAACAAGCAATTTTCAACCGACGCGCCGCAGCGCGGGAGGGGAAAATACGGAAGTGGGTACCCGCTTCCTATGCTTGCTACGAATGTTTTTATCCCTTATGCCTTACTACGGAGCTATGCCCGGTTTTGCCAAACTTCCGCAAAAGAAAAACGCTGCAATCCTCAAAAAAAGATTACAACGCTCTCTAAACCTTATTCAATTCTGACGGACACTTCTTATCTGCCCTCTGTTTCGACTTCCGCTATCTCCTTTGCCGTTGCGCTCACAATCCGTATGCCTGTATCGCTCATACCGTCAAGAAGCGCGTCAAGCTGCCGCCGCTGCGTGTTCTTCTCTGGCGGCGTTTCCAAAAGAAACTGGTCTACGGATATATTGTAGCGGAGCATAAGCTCAAAGAAAATCTGTAAACTTGGGTGCTGCCCCTTGTTCTCAATGTTCGCAAGGTAGCGCGGCGAGATAAACATTTCGTCGCTCACTTTCTTGCGGCTCTCCTTGCGCCCTGTCCGCGCCGCCTTTATCGCTGCCCCAAAAGCCTTGAAATCGTATTTCGGTACTGGTCTTTTTGCCATAGTTATTCACCCTGTTACATTTTACTGTTCCCCTTTCTTCTTGGATATGTCTACACAATTCAATCAGTTAGCCAAAATAATTCATATGTATATGTTGACAATTAGCCGCTTTTTTTGTATAGTATTATTAAAAGGGGGAAATGTTTATGTTACATAGCATGCGTATTCGATAAGCATTGAAATCAAAAAAGATTTTTCCCATTTTCAATATGGGCTTTTTTGTCATGCTTATTTTGCGTATGCTATACAACAAAACTAACGATGTATAGACATAGTATAAAAACTATGCCTTAATTTTGTTGTAGTGTTATATGTATAAATGCAGGTCAATGCTCATGTTGAGAATTGACCTGTATTTTTTTGCACAAAAGGAGAAATATTATGCTTGAAAAATATTGGATAAAATGTCCAATTTGTAACGGAAAGACGAGGGTTCAAGTATTTTATAATACGGTATTAAGAAATTTTCCTCTTTTCTGCCCTAAATGTAAATTAACACATATCATTGATGTTGAAAAATTAGAAATCATAATCAAAAACTCTGAAAAACAAAAGGAAGGATATTAAATGAAACACTTACCTAAAAGTACACTTACGGAAATATTGAATGACCCATACGGATTTACTTACAAAGAAATGTCGGAAGTAATTGGAGAGGATAAAGCAAGAGCCTTATATGCGGAATTGTATAAACAGCCATTTCACAAAAAAAATCTATCAATATCAACAAAAAAAGTCTATAAAAGTAGCGATACTGAAAAGTATGTTTATGAATTGAAAGACAACAGGTATATCGAAACGGTTTTTATTAAACGGCGAGATGGTGGGACTGTTTGCGTAAGTACGCAAGTTGGTTGTTCTGTTGGCTGTATTTTTTGTGAGTCCGGACGCAATGGTTTCGTTCGTAATCTAACACCATCTGAAATTGTGCAACAGGTCATATTGATACGTCAAAAAGTAAATCGTATCGTTTTTATGGGAATGGGAGAACCTTTATTCAATTACGACAACTTGATTGCAGCAATCCATATTCTTCGAGATAGAAATGGACTTAACTTTCCAACCGACGGCATTACCGTATCAACAGTTGGTCCAGTTAATCAATTAAAAAAATTGCGCGAAGAACATCTAAAAATTCAGTTGACAATATCTTTACATGCAGCAACACAGGCTGCGAGAAACTGCATCATTCCTCATATGCACATGTACGCTATTGAAGATGTTGTTAAGCAAGCATTGTCCTATTCACAAAGGCATAATCGAAAAGTGGTATTTGCGTATTTGCTTTTACCAGGTATAAATGACCGTTCCTCAGATATAAGGCAACTTGCAAAATGGTTTAAGGGCAAAAATGTTATGATTAACGTGCTGCAATACAACCCGACGAGTAATTCAAAAATTAGAGCACCACAAAAACAAGAAATGGTTGCGTTCAAACATCAATTAGAGCAAACAGGACTTGAAGTTACCATGAGAGTTTCTCATGGTAGAGAGATTAAAGCAGCTTGTGGACAGTTAGCTAATACATATAATAAAGCCAAAAAACAACAAAAATAATTTAATTAAAAGAGCCAGACGCACAGACGCAGAGCCGATAATATGCAGTTTGAAATACTGCTGTTATCGGCTCTTTTTTGATTTAATTTGTGCCCCCAATAACCATATTGGAGCAAAATCAGAACTGTTGCTTGTCGTTCTTTGATTTCCGCAGCAGCTTTGAAAAACCAAAGCCGCCGTTTCTTTTTATCTTCTAATGAAATGACGCGGTATCACTGTTAAAAGCGGCGGCTAAAAGGAGGTAGCCGCCATGAAGCACATACCATATCGACAAAATCCGACGGTCATTGACACATCAAAAAAAGCCCGACCACCGCCGGGGAAAACTACGTCTATCAATATGAACTGTCTAATCATCTGAATACCGCTTACAATACCTATACGTCTGTCCGGGCTTTTCGGACAGGCGTATTTTGCTGCTCAAAAAATTTTTTGAAAAAAATCCGAAAATCTTCGGCGTTTTTTTCAAAAGGCAGTATTGCCCCGCGAAAAGGGGGAAGCACCACCAACTTTCCAACGAGAAAGGGGGTGAGAATGTGGAACCTAATCGCAGGGAGTTTATAAAACAGTGCGCTTTCCAGAAGTTTTGTAATACGGTACTGCACAATGAAGCGTGTGACGCTCACAAAGAGCTGCACAGGCATAAGGCAAGGGAGATTACCTTTTCCGACTTGACCTTAGAAGAAGCGCGGCAGCTTCATACCTTTGATGAATATTTCAAATGGGAAATCGCCTTTGAAAGAGCCGGGAAGAAAATCACGCCGAAGCTGCTTCTTGAAGCAATCCGTACTTTGCCGGAAGAAAAGCGCAAAGCCGTACTCCTGTACTATTTCGAGGGAATGAACGACACCGAGATTGCGGAGCTGTTCGATACGTCGAGAAGCACGATACAGTACAGGCGGACAAGCTCTTTTGAGCTGCTAAAAAAATATCTGGAGGAAAATGCTGATGAATGGGACGAATGGTAACGAACCCGGCTACCCGGAAAAAGCCCTTGTTCCCTATCCTGTCATTTTGGCAGCGACAAAGGGCGACCCGGACGCTATGAAGATTGTCTTGCAGCATTTCAGCGGCTACATAGCCCGCCTCTCCATGCGGAAGCTGTACGACGAGCGCGGGAACGTCTATTTTGGCGTAGACCACGACATTCGGGAACGGCTGCAAGCAAAACTGATGATGGCTGTCCTCACCTTTAAGGCAGAGGAATAAACCGCAGCGGCGGGACGCTTTCTCTCTCCCCCTTTTCCGTTCCGCTGCTGACGCGGCAGCAAAGCCATTCTGAACCTTGACAAAGAAAGCGGCGCAAGATAACGGCGGCGCAGCATAGGGCAAATCGGATACGTTCCTTTTGCGCCGAGCCATACGGTGGGTGCGCCATGACTTCCCCCCATCGGTGAACGAGCGACGAACACCGACGCCGCAAAGCGAGCTGGCAGCTTGTGGGCAACGACGCGCAGAATACATAATGATACTCCCTTACAGCCACAGTCCGAGCGTTCAAAGCGTCGCAGGCAATGGGTAGGGCTGCATGAGAACCATGCAGGGGTGAAACTCCCGTGAGGTTGTGCTAACAACCGTCCGATTAAAGCCCCATTTATAAATCAAGACCTTTTAGCCATTACCACGAAAGGGGGTTATCTCATTGGCAAAAAAGGAAACATCAAATCCCACTGTGCCTGTGCTTCCCATGCTCAAAACGGTTGAGCAGATGAGCCGGATCAGCGGCATAGGGGAAAACAAGCTGCGCGAGCTGATGGACAGCGGCGAGCTTGAATATATACAAAACGGAAACCGCCGTTTGCTTGCCGACGTTGCTATTTGGGACTGGTACGAGAGGGCAAAGCGAAAGGTAGCTCCCCAAAACCAGGAGGGAGGTAAGTAGCTATGGCGGTATCATCAAGAAAGGTTCAGAATAAGCGCGACAGCAACGGTGTTTTGACTGGAAAGGCAGGTACCGTCTATGACGTAAACATTAAATACACCGGGCAGGACGGGAAAAAGAAATCCTACGCAAAAAAAGGCTTTGCAACCAAAAAAGAAGCGACACAGCATGAAGCTGAAATGAAAGCAAAGCTCGCCAATCCCATTTACAGCCCGGTCGTTGCTTCACAAGGCAAGCAGACCGTCAAAGAGTATTTGGAGGAATGGGTAGAAAACCACGGCAAGGCTAACTTGCGTCCAAGCACCTTTGCGGGCTATAAGAGCCATATTCGCAATCATATTGTGCCATATATCGGTCATGTGCAGCTTAACCAACTGACCCCGGCGATGCTTGATAATATGTTTCAGCAGCTATTTGACAAGGGCTTATCCAATAGCACCGTTCGATACGCGCAGCGCATATTGAGCGTATCAATGGAACACGCCCGGAAGTACCGATACATTGAACATAACCCCGCCCGCGACATTATAACAAAGTTCGGCAAGCAAGCGAAAACGCCTGATCCGTACACCATTGAGCAAATGCAGACCTTTATGAGCAATGTGATAGGTACGGAATGGGAAATGCCTGTTGTGCTTGCCGGAATGTATGGGCTTCGTATGAGTAAGATTATCGGATTGCGGACAACAAACATCGACCTTGAAAAAATGCAGTTCGGCGTTGTAGAGCAAATGCCCTTCAAGGTGCCGCCGGGAACAAAGACCATTACGGAAATGGCACCGACAAAATCCAATGATCGTATTTTACCGATTACCGAAGAAGCATTGCCGTACTTCCTGCGGCAATTTGATTTGATTGCGCGGCAAAAGGCTTTGACCGAGGCGGGCGGTGGGGTGTACTATGATAATAAACTATTTATTGCAAAGCCTGACGGTTCGCCGCAGCGCAGAGATAGAATGTCGGCAAACTTCGGACAGCTTATCCGACACCTTGAAATGCCGCATATCCGCTTTCACGATTTACGCCATACGGCAGCTACCAATATGCACCAACTGACAGGCGACTTCTACACAGTTGGCGAGATTTTGGGGCATACATTAAAGGGCATTGGAATATCCCTTGGTATTTCCACAAACCTTGAAGCGGTAACGGCACAGTATGTTGATGTGCGGCTTGAAAGAAAACAAAGCGTACTGCAAACCTATCATAAAGCACTGCAACCGAAAACAACCGTTACAGGAAAAGAAGCAGGGCAAGAAACATCGAAGAAAGCGAAAAAGAAAAGCAGCGAAATGGAGCTATAACGGCAATATCTTTTTATAGCTCCGCGCTGCTTTTCATAGCTTTTTAGCAGTTCCGGGCACCATTGGGGCACCACAGTATACATCTTTCTTGTATAGTGTGTATGATATGGAATGAGCCGGGCACCACAAAGCGGGGCACCAAGGGCACCATTTGAATTATTTCCCCCAAAATAGATGCTGCCCGAACAAAAGAAAAAGCCTCGAAAACATAGAGTTTTCAAGGCTTCGATGGCGGAAGCGGTGGGATTCGAACCCACGTGCCCTTGCGGACAACTGCATTTCGAGTGCAGCTCGTTACAACCACTTCGATACGCTTCCATGTATAAATATTCACTTTTGGGGACTAATCACATGATTTCGAGTGTCGCACCTTCGACCTCTCGGACAACTCTCCGTATATCTCAAGTGTAATCCTTGCTCCGGAAGAATGCAAGAAAAACACGCAAGAACGATATGAAATTGTGAAATCCGAACCCGCGCAAAGCCCTGTGCGGCGGACCTCTTCAGCGGACAAAACGGCCGGAGCTTCCAAAAATTTCGAGTCAGCCCCGTTATGACCACTTCGATACCGCTGCATATCAACCATATTACTATACCATACATTTTTCCGTCGCGCAATGCATATTTTCGCGATGGAGGGATTTTTTATGGTGATGATCTATGGACAGGGAACATTTGACAACTATCGCGCGGCGCTGGCGGCGGTGGGACTGGAGACGGAAGTCTCTACGGACACGGCGGTGGCCCGACGGTGCGAAGGATTGCTACTGCCGGGCGGCGGGGATATCTTCGGCGGGCTGGATCGCCGGGAAACGGCGGTCATCAACGCCTTTGTGGCCCGGCGCAGGCCCGTTCTGGGTATCTGCCGGGGTATGCAGGCGCTGAACGTCTATTTCGGCGGCACGCTCCATGACCAGATCGCAGGCCACCAGCTGGCGGCGGGGGACATGGTGCACCCTACCCGTGCGGAGGGACTGCCGGCGGAGCTGCTGGGCGATGCGCCCTATGTCACCAGCAACCACCACCAGGCGGTAAATGCGCTGGGGCGGGGACTGTCGGATTGTCAGTGGGGGACGGACGGCGTGATAGAGGCGGTGATCCATACGTCGCTGCCGGTGCTGGGGGTACAGTATCACCCGGAGCGGCAAAGCTTTTCCCACCGCCGGGAGGACGCTGTGGATGCCGCGCCGCTCTTTTGTTGGTGGGCGGCGCAGATAAAATAGGGATTATTTTGAATTTTATCTTGACATAATGGGTATTCATGTGCTAATATAACAAAGCTGACGATTTCTGCGGAGGGCCCATGCGGGTGTAGCACAATGGCCAGGGCACCAGCCTTCCAAGCTGGGGATGCGGGTTCGATTCCCGTCACCCGCTCCAACTTGTCACTATGCGCCAGTAGCTCAGTTGGATAGAGCAACTGCCTTCTAAGCAGTAGGCCAGGGGTTCGAGTCCCTTCTGGCGTGCCATTTTTTCTCTGTCGTCGGTTGATCCCATGTGGATGTCCATGTGGTGGGTGTAGCTCAGTTGGTTAGAGCACCGGATTGTGGTTCCGGGTGTCGAGGGTTCGAGTCCCTTTACCCACCCCACAGAAGATCAGGGATCAGGAAATGTCCTGATCCCTGATTTCTTTTTTCCGCACAGGGGTGTCGCCAAGTGGTAAGGCAAGGGACTTTGACTCCCTCATCCGCTGGTTCGAGTCCAGCCATCCCTGCCAGATATAGACCGGGCCGCAGGGCCTGTTTTTATAGCAAACGCTCCGTTAGCTCAGTCGGTAGAGCACCTGCCTTTTAAGCAGGGTGTCCGGGGTTCGAATCCCCGACGGGGCACCAAAAAATAAAGAGCGCCACCCCAAAGGGGATGGCGCTCTTTATTTTTTGGTGCAATGAAGGTGATTCGAAACGAGCTCCGGCTTCACACGCCCGCAAGGCGTTGAAGCCGGGAGCAACAGTCCGGTGGATTGTTGCGTCAGCGAGAGTCGAATCCCTTCCAATGGTCAGCCCCTCGATGGGGTGACCATTGGACTTTTTGCATGCGGTAGGGAGGAGAAACGGCCCTCGTCGTGTCATCTGACTGACCGTCACATTCGTGCCTGTCAGTCAGGACACTTCCTTAAAACCGCCTCGCTTCATCCGCCGCAGGCGGCGCTTCAGCGGTTTTCCCAATGGCGGCAGAACCAACTTTTTGCCCTCGTTGCGCCAGCCGTCCGGCGGACACATTCGTATCCGCCAAACGGGGTGCTGCCTTGAAAGCGGCTTGCTGTATCCGCCACTGGCAGCGCTTCGCCGCTTTCCCCGTCGTGTCAGCCGATGCCCGCCCTGTTTGGGGCCGACCATTGATACTTACTTGAGGACTTTTGCCGCATCTGCCGCAGTCCCCACAAAATACACCTTGACAGACAAACTGCATTACTGATATAATACAGTAAAGACGAGCATAAAAAATGGTGACGGGAGGGCTGCAGGATGAAGAAGAGCACAAAACGCGAAAGGCTGGTGTGGCTGGGCTGGCTGCTGGTGGGGATCGGCGCGGCGGCGCTGGTAGGGCTGCTTTGCATGCCGTGGCCCATGGCGAAAGCGGCGGGACTTCCGGACGGCGCGGCGGTCAAAGGCGTGACGGTGGTGAGCGCCATGGTGTCCGACGATCCGGTGATGGCCACGGCGCTGGACAGCGAGAGCTGTCAGAAGCTTGCCGATTGCCTGCGGGGGATTCGCGGCCGGTGGAGCGGCTTTACGGGAAAGACTTTTATACAGTATCACGGGGTATCGTATGAGATCTACGTCCGTTACGCCGAGGATGGGCAGCTGATGCATTGCAGGCTGTTTGACGGGAAGCTCTACTGCGAGAGCTTCCGCTTCACCCTGACGGACAGCGACGCGGCAAGGCTGACCCAGTGCATTACCGAGCTGATGGCAAGCCACGCGGAATAATGAAACAATAAAAAACGCCTTGGGCTGCGGCCCAAGGCGTTTTTTGTCTCTTACATAAAGCCCGTCAGATCGGTGAAATCCTCCACCGGGGCGAAGGGCGTCGGCTCGCTGCGGTCAGGGAGCAGGTCAGCCAGATCGTCCTCTTCCTCCGCGGGAACGTAGTCCACGAACTGGTAGCGGAGGCCGTTTTCCTCAAAAATTTCGCTTTCATATTCCACCTGCCAGCGGGGATCGGCGTCCAGATTGGGGAAGAAGGCGTCGGCGTCGGCGTTGGCAAAGACCTTGGTGATGTACACCCGCTCACACAGGGGGAGGAACAGGCGGTACACGCTCTCGCCGCCGATGACGGCGGCTTCCTCTCCGGCGGTGAACACCGCCTGCACGGGAGTGTGGGTGATCTCGGCGTCCGGGGCGGTGAAGCCGTGGTTCGCGGTCAGCACGATGTTGCGGCGGCGGGGCAGGCCCTTGCCGCCGGGCAGGCTTTGCAGGGTCTTGCGGCCCATCAGCACGGTTTTGCCCTCCGTCAATTCGCGGAAGCGCTTCATGTCGGCGGAGATGTGGAACAGCAAGTGGTTATCCTTGCCGATGCCCCAATTCTGGGATACGGCGGCGATGGCGAACATAGGCGTTTCTCCTTTACAGGTCAGATGGCGACAGGGATCTCGTCGTCAAAGGGCAGGGGATGATAGCCCTCCAGCGAGAAGCTGTCACGGGTAAACCGGTAGAAATCAGTGACGGCTTCGTCCATATGGAAGGTGGGAGCCGCCTGCGGCTCCTGCGCCAGCAGCTTCTCCACAGCGGGCACATGGCGGTCATAGATGTGGGCATCGGCAATGACGTGCACCAGCTCACCGGCCTTCAGACCGGACACCTGCGCCATCATGTGGACAAGGACGCTGTACTGCACCACGTTCCAGTTGTTGGCGGTCAGCATGTCCTGACTGCGCTGGTTGAGGATGGCGTTCAGCGTGTCGCCGGACACGTTGAACGTCATGGAATAGGCGCAGGGGTACAGGGCCATCTCGTGGAGATCCTGGAAGTTGTAGAGATTGGTGAGAATACGGCGGCTGGCGGGGTTGTGCTTCAGGTCGTACAGCACCCGATCCACCTGATCCATCTCACCCTCCGGGTACTGGTGCTTCACCCCCAGCTGATAGCCGTAGGCCTTGCCGATGGAGCCGCTTTCGTCGGCCCAGCTGTCCCAGATATTGCCCCGCAGGTCGTGGATATTGTTGGATTTCTTCTGCCAGATCCACAGCAGCTCGTCGATGCAGGTCTTGAAGTATGTCCGCCGCAGGGTCAGGATGGGAAATTCCTTGCTGAGATCGTAGCGGTTAATGATGCCGAATTTTTTCACCGTGTGGGCGGGCGTGCCGTCGGCCCAGTGTGGGCGGACGTTCTGGTCGGTGTCCCACACACCGTGAGCCAGAATATCACGGCAGTTCTGTTTGAATACCTCGTCAGCGTAGCTCATGGGGGTGCTCCTCCTGTGGTGAGATTTGTATCATTGTAGCAAAAACAGAAGGCCATAGCAAGTCTTCTGTAGAAATACGCTTATTTGAAATTATGGGGGCGGACAGAGTCGTCCGCCCCTACAAAACGGTAAGAAGTACTGCAATTTCATTCATCCAGATCGACAGTGATATTATCCGTGCCGTGCTCCTCAAATTCTCCTAAGTACACCTCCATGCGGGCCATGATCTCGTCGTAATTCTCCGGCGTGATGGGGGGATCGTCCATGTCCCGCAATGCCAGCTCCTGAGCCAGAATCTCAAAGAAGGTGGTGTCCTCATAGGCCATGATGGCCTCGTGGATGCCGCCCTCGGCAAAGGCGCGGCTGGGGATCAGCTCGCCGTGATACAGCTCCGTCAGCGAGGCCATGCCCTGTCCCAGACAGTGGGAGAACACCAGACTTTCCACCTGATCGTATTCCCGGATGCGATCCTCACCCCGTGTGGAGTTCAGCACCCAGTTGCCGATGTATACCAGATCCAGCAAGCGCCGGAATTGCTTCTGCGTCAGCTTCAGTTCCATAAAAGCCACCTCCTGTGGGGCAATGATTCGATACCAATAATTATAGCACGCCTGTCAATGGGATGGTACAGAGAAAGCGGAGAAAAAAGAAACGTAATTTCCGGCAGAATTGGGAAAAACTATGCGCCGCCGCTATACAAGACCGGCGGGGTATGGTATATTGGAAGCAGAGATCATGATAGAGAGGAGCGCATTGCCATGAAGAAAGGACTCGCATTGCTGCTGGCGCTGGTGCTGGCGGCCGGCCTGCCGGGCTGCGGAAGCGCCGCCGGGGAGGACAGCCGGCTGACACTGGCCCGGAAGGCGCTGCCGGACGAGCCGGAGCTGACGCTGGCCGGTATCGCCAATCTGGGCGACGTGTGCCTGATCTGGGTGTCGGCCGGCGGCGGAGAGGAGCCGCTGCGGTGCTATCCGCTGGAGCTTCAGGTGACGGGAGAGAACCGCTACGCCTTCACGGCGGTGCTGGAGGCGGAAATGCCTCTACAGGATATCTACGTGTGCCACCGGGAGGGGCTGGGCGATTTTGTGCTGGTGAACAACCCGGATTTTGCCGAGGTGGTGGTCACCACGGAGGACGGCGAGGAAACCTCGGAGCAGGCGCCCCACGGACTGCCCGCGGCGTTTATGCTGCTGGACGGGTATTATGACTACCGGTTTGTGGACAAAAATGGAAACGACATGGCCGGATAGGTGAAAAAAGAGGGCGGCCCGGCGATTTTTTGCTTGTGAATGGCGGCGGAGCATAGTATAATATTATGCCAGTTAATTTTGCAAGCAAGGAGTGGGTGTATGGACGAACGGCCCATCGGAGTATTTGACTCCGGTCTTGGCGGGCTGACTGCCGTGCGGGAGATCCGCAGCATATTGCCCTTCGAGAACATTATATACTTCGGAGACACGTCCCGTGTCCCTTATGGCGGAAGATCCCGCGAAATTCTCCTGAAATACGCCCGGCAGGATGTGCACTTCCTGCGGAGCTTTGACATCAAGGCGCTGCTGGTGGCCTGCGGCACCGTGTCCAGCAATGTACTGCCGGACTTGCAGCGTGAGAGCGACCTGCCCATTCTGGGCGTGGTGGAGCCTGTCTGCCGCAAGGCGTTGGCCGTTACCCGCAATAAGCGGGTGGGCTTGATCGCCACCGCCGCGTCGGTGCGCTCCGGCGCGTATGAGCGCACCATCGCCGCCATGGACGGCGGCGTGACCGTCATTGCCAGAGCCTGCCCGCTGTTCGTGCCGCTGGTGGAGAACAGCCGCTACCGGGTGGGGGACTGCGTTATTGAGACAGTGGCACGGGAGTATCTGGAGCCGCTGAAGGCCGAGGGCATCGATACCCTGATCCTGGGCTGCACCCACTATCCTCTGCTGGAAGAGGTGGTGGCCAAGATCATGGGCCCCGATGTGACGCTGGTGGACTCCGGCGCGCAGGCTGCCCGGCAGCTGCGGGACTCGCTGGCCCGGCACGACTCCCTGTGCGGAGAGCGGCAGGGCGGCATCACCCTGTATGCCAGCGATATCACCGGCGATTTCGGCGCGCTGGCCCCTCAGTTTTTACGTGAACCGGTGCCGCAGGTGCTGGAAGTGGATATTGACAAATACTAAGGAGAGAGAAACGCTATGAATATGATCCAAAAGGCCAAGGAACAGGTACAGCAGCTGACAAAGCAGGCTTACGCCGCCGCTGTAAAGGAAAACCTCCTGCCGGAGGGCGTGACCGTCGAGCCGTCGGTGGAGATCCCCAAGGACGTGTCCAACGGCGACTATACCACCACGTTCTGTCTGGCGGCGGCCAAGGCCATGAAGATGAACCCCCGTCAGGTGGCGACGGTTTTGACGGAGCATATGGCGCTGGAGGGCAGCTACTTCACCTCCGTGGAGATCGCAGGCCCCGGCTTTATGAACTTCCGTCTGGGCGATAAGTGGTTCGGCGATACCGTTACCGCCATTGAGACGGCGGGCGAGGACTACGGATGCAGCGACATGCTGAAGGGCCGCAAGATCATGGTGGAGTTCGTCTCCGCCAACCCCACCGGCCCCATGCACATGGGCAACGCCCGGGGCGGCGTGCTGGGCGATACGCTGGCCAGCGTGCTTCAGAAGTCCGGCGCGGACGTGTGGCGCGAGTTCTACGTCAACGACGCCGGCAACCAGATCGAGAAGTTTGCCAAGAGTCTGGAGGCCCGCTACTTCCAGATCATCAAGGGCGAGGACGCGGTGGAATTCCCCGAGGACGGCTACCACGGCGACGATATCCGGGAGCTGGCCCAGCTGTTCTACAACAAAGAGGGCGACAAGTATCTGGACTGCGACGAAAAGACCCGCCATGACGCACTGGCTCAGTTCGGTCTGAGCCACAACATCCCCAAGATGAAGGCGGATCTGGAGCGCTACGGCATTCATTACGACGAGTGGTTCTTCGAGTCCTCCCTTCACGAAAGCGGCTACGTGGCCGACACCGTGGCGGCGCTGACGGCGCAGGGCTACACCTACGAAAAGGACGGTGCGCTGTGGCTCAAGACCGCGGAGATTCTGGCAAAGAATCTCCGGGCCGCCGGGAAGTCTGATGCGGACATCGAGAAGCTGGCGCTGAAGGACGACGTGCTGCGCCGCGCCAACGGCTTCTACACCTACTTCGCCGCCGATATTGCCTATCACCGCAACAAATTCGCCGTTCGCGGCTTCGATAAGGTCATCAACATCTGGGGCGCTGACCACCACGGCCATGTGGCCCGCCTGAAGGGCGCCATGGACGCGCTGGGGCTGGACGGCGAACACCGGCTGGACATCGTGCTGATGCAGCTGGTGAAGCTGGTGCGTGACGGCGAGGTGGTGCGTATGTCCAAGCGTACCGGCAAGGCCATCAGCCTGACCGACCTGCTGGATGAAATTCCCGTGGACGCCTGCCGCTACTTCTTCAACGCCAAGCCGGAGACGCAGATGGAGTTTGATCTGGGTCTGGCCGTCCGGGAGGACAGCGAGAATCCGGTGTACTACGTCCAGTACGCCCACGCTCGCATCTGCACGCTGCTGAAAGCGCTGGCGGCAGAGGGCTATCAGGTGAAGAACGCCGCCGACGTGGACTTCACGGTGCTGTCCGCGCCGGAGGAGAAGGCTTTGATCAAGCAGCTGGCCCAGTATCCGGTGGTGGTACAGCTGGCGGCACGGGACTACGACCCCAGCTTTATCAACCGCTATCTCACCGAGCTGGCGGCGGCCTTCCACAAGTTCTACAATGCTTGCCGCATCAAGGGCGAGGCGGAGAACGTGCTGCTGGCGAGATTGAAGCTGGCGGATACCGCCCGCGCCGTGCTGAAAAACGGCATGACGCTGATCGGCTGCTCCGCACCGGAGAAGATGTAAAAATAGCTGGCGCAAATCTTCGATTTTGCTGCCAAAGGGCGTGCGGCATCCGCACCGCGAACTCTGCGAGGCATCCCGTACTGTCAATGGTTGACGGGGTGTATAGGGCGGCTATATCATAGTGCGTAGGGGAGGGGCTCTGCCCCTCCCGCTTATCCCAACAGCAACAGCGGATACTACATGTATCAGGAACTGGACAGGAATTGGGAGCTGACCACCACATACACATCAGAGATCATCCTCGATATCGGTTCGCTGCAAGATGTGTTTGCTCCGCCTGCTTTGAACGACGAAGCTTGAACGGCGCTCGCGGGAAGGACAGAAAACATAAAATATTTCACGATAAACGTTAAAAAGCCCTTGACAGCGCCATCTGGTTCTCCACGCTGGCGGCCATCTGCGAGGTGCTGCACTGTCAGCCCGGCGACATTCTGGAATACGACCCGGAGCCGGCGGAAGAAAAATGATAACAAAAAGCATGGCGACAGCCATGCTTTTTTGTTTACTCTACCGTTGGTCGTGAAGTGGTTTTTCGCGGGAAATTTGCTTGACAAAAGGGAACGCTCTGGTATAATAAGTGTACCAATTGTCTTAGTACAGTTAAAAAGAAAAAATGTAAAAAAGAGGGAACATTTTCCGGCGCGGAAACGTCTATACATATATGGATAAAAAGCGCTTACTGGAAAAATAATTGCAAGGAGAAACGGAATGAAAAAATTTGCTGTTATTGCGCTGGCCGCCGTGATGCTGCTGTCCACGCTGGCGGGCTGCGGCGCCAATGCGGAGGGCGAGGCCTCGGTACAGTCTGTGTCCATGATCTGCGGGCTGAGTTCCACCGGTCTGGTGGATCGCTTTGCCGGCATGGTCACGTCTCAAAATGAGACGCAGGTGAAAAAGGACGATAATGCCACGGTGGACACCATTCTGGTGAAGGTGGATCAGGAGGTCAAGGAGGGCGACGCCCTGTTTACCTATGACATGAGTCAGGCCCAGCTGGATCTGGAAAAAGCCCAGCTGGAGCTGGACAACCTGAAAAACGAGCTGGAAAGCAAGAAGCAGGAGAAGGAGCAGCTGGAAAAGGACAAGAACGCCGCCAGCAGCGACGACCAGATGCAGTACACGCTGGAGATCCGCCAAGTGAACACCGACATCCTGCAGAAGGAGTACGATATCTCCGTCAAGGCCAAGGATATTGAAAAGCTCCAGAACACGGTGAAGAACGTGACGGTCACTTCACCGGTGACGGGCCGCGTCAAGTCCATCAATGAAAAAGGCGGCACCGACCAGACGGGCAATCCGCTGCCCTTCATGACCATCGTGGAGACCAGCGGCTTCCGGGTCAAGGGCTATGTCAACGAGAATAACGCCGGTACGCTGACGGAGGGCACCGCCGTGGTGATCCGTTCCCGCGTCAGCGACCAGACGTGGAAGGGCACCATCTCCATGATCGACTGGGCCAACGCCCAGCAGAGCAATCAGAACAGCTATTATGACGGCGGCAGCGACGATACCTCCAGCTCCAGCAAGTACCCCTTCTATGTGGAGCTGGAGAGCAGCGACGGTCTGCTGCTGGGTCAGCATGTGTACATCGAGCCGGACTACGGTCAGGACGCGGAGCAGGATGCCAACACTCTGAAGCTGCCCTCCTACTACATCAACGACGCGGATTCCTCGCCTTGGGTATGGGCCCAGAACAGCAAGGGCAAGCTGGAAAAACGCAGCCTGACGCTGGGCGACTATGACGCGGAGATGGACGCTTACGTGGTCACCGACGGCCTGACGGCCGACGACTATATCGCCTTCCCTGACGAGAGCCTGAAGGCCGGTATGACCTGCGTCACCTATGACGAGAGCACCTTCGATCCCAGCGCGGGTGGCGGCGACATGGGTGATATGGGCGATACAGGCGACATGGGCGACATGAGCGGCGTGGACGACGGTATGGACGTACTGCCTGAGGGCGGCACGGACGGCGCGGTTGACGTGATGCCGGAGGACGGCGGCGCCGCGGCGCTGCCCGCCGTGGATGACGGCGCAGTTGCGGAGGGTTGAGCATGATCTTACAGATGCGCGATATTTGCAAGGACTATCCCATGGGCAAAACTGTGACCCGCGTATTGAAAAACGTGAATCTGGACGTGTCCGAGGGGGATTATCTGGCCATTATGGGGCCTTCCGGCAGCGGAAAGACCACGCTGATGAACCTGATCGGCTGTCTTGACGTGCCTACCAGCGGCAGCTATCTGCTGGGCGACCGGGAGATCACCAAGTGCTCCGGCAAGGAGCTGGCGGACGTGCGGAACAAGGAGATCGGCTTCGTGTTCCAGTCTTTCCACCTGCTG
>OMFR01000734.1_pt1 | contig 15992 bp, 10 predicted proteins | sample 1645691 | NCBI WGS metagenome assembly OMFR01 (sample SAMEA103958132, study PRJEB25191) | human gut metagenome | biome: human-associated habitat [ENVO:00009003]; feature: intestine environment [ENVO:2100002]; material: feces | place: Germany | collected 2013/2015
AGGGGTGGACCGATGCCACGACCGGGCGTTTCGATTTGCCGTGGACTACTGTTGTCGGCTATAATCCAGACGGCTGGCAAGCTGCTGCACTGCAATGGTACAGGCCGTTTACATTTACATGTGAGTGGGGAAATAAATCATTGCAGTCTCGCAATATACCGCAGTGGTTGTTGGATAAAGATTTGTGGATACGTTCGAAAGGTGTTACCGATACCGTTATGGCGGCTATCAATAAGACGATCGACTTTTTCGGTGAAGGTATCGGTGTACATACTTACTATTGGCATAACTATCCTTATGATACACATTATCCCGATTATTTCCCGGCTAAACCGGAGTTTGAAGGAATGATTTCTACCATTCAAAAGCGGAAATGTCATGCCGTCCCTTATATAAATGGTCGATTGTGGGATCCCGCAGCCGATAGTTATACCGCTTTGAATGGAGCTTCTGCATCGTGCCGTAAGGCCGACGGTACGCTTTATACCGAAATTTATCCTACGTCGAAAGTTTTGAATACGGTCACTTGTCCGGCTTCAAGTCTGTGGCACGAGATTATTATCGGGTTGGCCGATAAAATTCAAAACGAATTGCATACGAACGGGGTGTATATCGATCAGATTGCGGCTGCGGCTCCTCAGCCTTGTTTTGCGAAGAATCACGGACATGCCGCAGGAGGCGGAGATTTTTGGTATAAATCGTATAAAGCTTTAATCGATTCGATTCGGGGCAATCATTTGAGAAAGGATAATATTGTGTTCTCCGAAGAAAATTCGGAATGCTATATTCCTTTGTTCGATATGTTGTTGACAGTGAATACTCCCCATGCCAATTGTCGTATCGTGCCGTTGTTTCCTACGGTCTATTCCGATCGGGTGATAACTTGCGCCTACACTTATACTCCTACTGCCGACGTGACAAAAGGCGAGTTCCGTTATCAGAACATGCAATGTTTTCTGTACGGTTCTCAACTCGGTTGGGTAGACCCGACTCTATTGATGCGTGACGAGGCGAAGACAGAGGCTACCTTCCTGCGCACTTTGATGGAATTACGAAAGAAACAGCACGATATCTTTATCGAGGGACGATATATCAGAGAGTTTGTTCCCGGTGGTGACAATCCGCAGATCGATGTTCCCACTTTCGGAAAGAACCATGTAGTGATGGGTTCTGAGTGGCAGTCGAAGGGCGGGCAACATGTCTGGTATGTCGTAAATATGGATACACAGGTTCATGAAGTTATTTTACCATCTGGAAAATCCTTGAAAATGAAACCTTTATCGGGGAAAAGGATAAATCTCTGATAAAAAATACTATATAACCAAATTTTTTACACAAAAAATTTGGTTATATAAATATTAGTCTATATATTTGAACTGTTAATAAATTTATTTATTAAATAAGTGATATATATCAAATAAATTAAATAAGTGAAAAACATATTATTAACTTAAATTGATCTAGAAATGAAGAAACAATTACTTTTAAGTGCAGTTGCATTATTTTCTGTTGTGGGAGTCTCTGCACAGTTAGCAACAATTACACAAGAATGGAAAACGCCAGTGGGTGATGCTACAAACATGCGTCAAGGAACGTATGCGAACGGTAAGTTTTATATTCAGAATAAAAATGATGGTACTGTCGATGTATGGACTAAAGACGGAAAAGAATCTACATTGACTTCCACGCAAGGTAGTATGGGTATTTGTGTCGATGATGCCGGTAATATCATCGTGCAGAATGAGAGTGGAACTTTCGGGACTCAGACGGGAGATTCTCGTCCTATCCGTATTTATCCTGCGGCAGGAGGAGAGGCTGTCGATATAACCTTGATATTGCCTTCTATGGGTGTAACCTGCGGACGTAGCGATTTTTTCGGAAAAGCTTCGGGTAACGTATTGAGCGAAGAAGGAGGTACATTCTATCTGTTGTGTGCGAATAGTCCGTATGTTTATATTCTGCCGATCAAGAACGGTGCACAAGATGTGGACAATATGAATGCAGTCGATGTGTCGGTCGCTTTTGAGAATAGCAATGACGGAACGTTAAAGGGTACAGCCTCTACTCAGACGATTGCTTATGAATATGATGGTGATATCATTATTCATGAACGTAAGTGTGGTGTGAAAAGAATGCATATCGGAGAAGACGGAAATGCTACCAAAGTGAAAGATTATACGATTGTTCCTTTGAAAGAAGAAACGGAAAGTATGACATGTTTTCCTACCGATATGGTTGGAAGCTGTTTCTTTACGATAGGAGATGAAGATTATCTGGTATATAGTCAGCGTTATTATTCGACAGAGGTTGCTTATGAGTCGGGCTTTGCTGTTTTACGTTTGAGCGACGAAGAGAAAGTGGCCGAAATGAAAAGTCAAGGAACGAATATTTTGGCCAATCCAGCGTTCGGACAGTGGTTTGCCGCAGTACCTGTTTCCGATACACAAGCCGAGATTTATCATTATTTCCCGGCAGCAGGAGCCAATAATGCGTTTATTTCGAAATATATATTCGATTTAGCTTCTTCGTCAGTAGAAGGTGTAGAGACTACCACGGCTAAGGTCGTTGCCAACCACGGAGAGATCAATGTAATCGGTAATGCCAATAGCGTGGAAGTTTACAACGTGGGTGGTATATTGATTAGCAAAGATGAAATGAATGTCAAATGTAATGCGGGTATCTATCTTGTAAAGGTAGATGGAAAAGTCTCCAAAGTGATTGTTCGTTAATTTAACAATCGATAAGTCAAAAAGGAGACACTTCATGAAGCGTCTCCTTTTTAATTCCGTTTCATAAACCAATAAATAAAAAACGATGAAAAGGCTGATTTCCTGTGTCCTTGCACTATTATATGTCATGGCTGGTTTTGCATCCGGCACGTGGATATTACATGGAAAAGAGTATCGAGTAGATACATTGTATCATGCCTATATCGGTCCGGGTACGACTCAGACTTCTATAAAATTGGCTGGTCCTGTCAATCTGCGTGTATTTTATACAACGACCGATTTGAAAAATGAAAATGTCGATGTGCGGGCTATCAAACATAAGGACACGCTCACGGGGCTTGGTACGGTATCGAATGCAGCGGAATCGCACAGTACGAGCAACCGTTCTTATTTTGCCGGTATCAACGCCGACTTTTTTTCGAGTTCTATGCCGTGCGGAATCACCGTAGTCGACGGTGAAGTGTATTGTAGTGACCAAGCCAGTGGTTGGTCTTTGTTCGGGATAGATGCCAACAAAATTCCTTACTCGGGAGGAGGCGATTTTTATGTAAAACTTACAGCTCCCGATTATAGTACGGCGGAGCTTAGTGCTATGAATTTGGAACGAGAGACGAATGGTTTGGTTTTGTATTCTTCGAGAAAAGGAGCGAATACAGGAACCGATGGTAATGGTTCGGAGGTCGTTTTGATTCCCGATGGTGAAGGAAATTTTTTGACACCGGGTGCAACTGTGAGAATGAGAGTTCAGGGGAACCCGAACCATGCGGGTTCTATGCCTATTCCCGATAATGGTTATATTCTTTCGGGTAGTGGTACGAAAGAATCTTTTGTAAGTAATTTAAGTGAGGGCGATGAGGTCGAAGTTCGTTGTGCGATTCGTTTTAATGGATTTACCGGAGGTAAAATACAACAGGCATTAGGTGGTTGCCCTATGCTTGTTTCGGGAGGTAAGGTTCTCGATACGGAAAATGCACTCGATCATTTGACTTCGGCTCAACCTCGTACTGCCGTAGGGTATAATACTGAAAAGAATAAGCTGGTGATGCTCGTAGCCGATGGCCGAAGCTCTATATCGGTGGGACCTATTTCAAAAGTTTTGGCCGATATTATGATTTATGCGGGCTGTTCCGAGGCTATGAATTTCGATGGGGGTGGTTCGTCGACATTCTATGTAAAAGGCGAGGGAGTCATTAACCAACCTAGTGACGGTTCGGAACGTTCGGTGACCGATGGATTATATTTGTCTACCGATGCTCCTCAGAATGATGTGACGATAACGACTATCCGCTTTATGGATTACGCCAAGACTTTGAATCAGGGAGATGCATATACTCCGGTTATTTATGGTTATAATCAGTATGGAGTATTGGTCGATAGAAATGTAGAGGGTGTTACTTTGTCGTGTGGTTCGAGTTTGGGTACAATAACGAATGATGGAACGACATTGAATGCTTCGGGTAGCGGTACTCACATGTTGACTGCTGGTTATGGAAATTTAACTACCACATTGTCTGTGACGGTGATTGGGGAAAGTGGAATTTCTTCGGTCGATAACTCGCAAGTATTGATGATTTATCCCAATCCGGTAGAGCAGGGTACGGCGGTTTCGGTAGATTTGCAGGAGGTTTCCGACGCTTTGTTGTCTGTGTGTCGGAGTGACGGCGTATTGGTAAGTCGTATTGCGGTAAATGCAGGAGAAAAAAGTGTGAGCTTTGATACTTCCAAATGGGATAGAGGTATGTATATCTTGAATATTGTCCAAAATAAAAATGTGAAGTCTCTGAAATTGATAGTAAAATAACGAATAGTTTTTGTGTATGAAGTGTGTAGATAGAGTTTGGATTGTTTTAGGCTTTTTGTTTTGCTCCTTAGGAAGTGCGGGAGGAAGTTTGCGTTTGGCAGAGGATAATATAGATGAGATTGTCAGACAAATGTCGCCTCGTGAAAAAGCAATGTTATTGGTCGGATGCGAGTCGTTGGTTTCAAAAGATTCATTAACAGTTTATGTGCCGGGTGCGGCTGGGTATACAAAGGCCTTTCCGCAATACGGCATACCTTCGACTGTCATGGCCGACGGTCCGGTGGGAGTACGTATTTTTCCTATTAAGGTCGATGGAAAACGTCATTATTGTACTTGTTTCCCGTCTTCGACTTTGCTGGCTTCTACATGGGATACTCAGCTTGTGGAGACACAAGCCGGAGCAATGGGCGAAGAGGCTGCTGTTTATGATGTCGATGTCATATTGACACCCGGAATCAATATTATGAGAAATCCGTTGTGTGGGCGTAATTTCGAGTATTTTTCAGAAGATCCCGTTTTATCGGGGCTAATGGGAGCCGCTATGGTGAATGGAGTACAGAGCCGGGGTATCGGTACAAGTTTAAAGCATTTTGTCGCCAACAATCAACAGGTGAATAAACTGAATAACGATTCTCGTATCCCAGTTAAGGCTTTGCGTGAAATTTACCTGAAAGGGTTTGAAATCTGTTTGCAGCACTCGAACCCGTGGACGGTGATGTCGTCCTATAATAAGATCGGTGGAATATTGACTCAATCGAATGCCGAATTATTACGAACTGTTCTTCGGGAAGAGTGGGGGTATGACGGTTTGGTCGTATCGGATTGGTACGGGAAAAGGAATAGTCCAGAGCAATTAGAGGGTGGTACTAATTTGTTGATGCCCGGAGAAAAAGCTCAACTTGAAGAAATAGAGGCCGGAATAAAGAGCGGAGCTCTTTCGATGGAGGTTATCGATGATGCCGTGAAGCATGTCCTCGACTATGTGGTAAAGACCAATGCTTTTCGAAAGGACATTCATGCCGCATTGCCTGATTTGGAACAGCATGCTACATTATCCCGTTCGGTTGCCGGACAGGGTATGGTACTTTTGAAAAACGACAGTTGCGTATTGCCGTTGAAAGGGATAAAAAATATTTCTCTTTTTGGTGCAACCGCTTATCACTCGATTGCCGGTGGAGGGGGCTCTTCTAATGTAAATAAATCTCATATTGTCGATATTTCGACAGGCCTCGAACAGGTAGGTTTTGTCTTGGATCGTTCTTTGAAAGATCTTTATACCAAGTATAATGCTTACCAAGAAGCGTTGTTGGTCGACCCGAAGGCAACCGATTGGGAACGTCTTTCGTATCGTCGGTATGTTTATCCAGAAATGGATTTGATGCCCAATAAGACACTGGTTGGGGAGCAAGCTAAATCGAATGATATGGCTGTTGTCGTGATAGGAAGAGGTTCGACCGAGGAGTCGGATAGAAAAGTGCATGATGATTTTAATCTTTCCGATTCGGAAATTTATATGATCGACAAGGTCTGCGAGGAGTTTCATGCTCGAAATAAAAAGGTCGTTGTATTACTTAATATCGGAGGTGTGGTGGAAACAGCTTCGTGGAAGAATAAACCCGACGCGATTCTTTCTGTTTGGTTTCCGGGACAGGAGTGTGGGCATGCTGTGGCAGATGTATTGACAGGAACTGTGAATCCGTCGGGGAAACTTCCGATGACATTCCCTGTAAGATATTCGGATATTCCTTCTTCTAAAAACTATCCGACTGTGGGAGAAACTCTAAGCGGGGAAAATTTTGATTATACCTCTTACGAAGAGGGGGTATGGGTAGGCTACCGATATTTTACAACTGCGGATAAAGCGGTTTCTTATCCTTTCGGGTATGGTTTATCTTATACCGAATTTTTGTATAGCGAACCCTCTGTAAAAAAAGAGAAGGGCAGGTGGGTGGCTAAAATAAAGGTTACGAATGTAGGAGCGGCAGAAGGTCATGAGTCTGTTCAGGTTTATGTGGGGGCAGAAAATAGAGCTTCGGAAAATCCTCTTCGTGAGTTGAAAGCTTTCGGGAAAACAAAATTGCTGAAACCGGGAGAAAGTGAGATACTTACAATGAATTTTACAGATTATGATTTGGCTCATTTCGATGAACCCTCTTCGTCGTGGGTATTGGAGAAGGGTCTGTACAAAGTAAGTTTCGGGGCTTCATGTGAAGATATAAGGTCGGTTCGGGATATAAAAGTGAAAAAACAACAAAGATGGGGTGTTAATCGTGTACTTAATCCTGTTGTCCCTGTCCAGACGATGACGATAGATTAGATAATTAATAATGGGAGATGAAGATAAAGTCTTTTTTGTGGATATTGTTGTTCGGGGTATTTTGCTCGAACAGTATGGCCGAGCTTCCTAAGGTGATAGCCCATCAGGGATATTGGAAGACACCTTCTTCGGCTCAAAATTCTTTACGGGCACTTGAACTGGCCGATTCGATAGGTGTGTACGGATCGGAATTCGATGTTTGGCTGACGAAAGATGACGTATTGATTGTAAATCATGATGCTGTTATAAACGGTATGGATATAGAGTCGTCTTCGTCGAAAATGTTGTTGAAGCAAAAATTGAAGAATGGAGAGACTGTTCCTACGCTTGATGCGTTTTTGAATAGGGCTAAAAAGTTGAGTGTGCGTTTGATTTGTGAATTGAAGCCTCATAAAGATAAACAGAGAGAGGCCGAAGCCGTGAAACGAATTGTAGAGATGGTCAGAAAAAAAGGTCTCGAAAAACGGGTAGAATATATTACGTTTTCGGCCGAGGGTTTGTTGGAACTTATTGAGCAAGCCCCCAAAGGTACACCGGTGTATTATTTGAACGGTTCTCGGCTACCGAAAGATTTAAAGTCTATCGATGCGGCGGGACAGGACTATCATATCAATGTGTTTAGAAAGCACATCGGGTGGATAAGGGAATGTCATGATTTAGGATTGAAGGTAAATGTATGGACGGTCAATTCTTTGGAAGATATGCAGTGGTGTATCGATAGGGATGTCGATTATATTACGACTGACGAGCCTGAACGGTTGCAAGAATTGCTCCGTTCACAGCGGTCGTTTCATGATGTAGCAGGCTTTCTTCCTGTATATGGAAAAATAAGAGATTGTAAGAATCCATTGTACTCTCGGCTTTCTTCCGATATGCAGCCGGCAGTGCGTAAAGCTTTGTGGAATTTGAGCCAGAATACGGCCGGATTGTATGTTCGTTTTAGAACTAATTCTACGAGTGTGGGAGCTAGATGGACAGTTAAATATAATAATCAGTTCAATCACATTACAGCGACGGCGGTCAAAGGGTTGGACTTGTATTGTCTGCAAGACGGAAAGTGGCAGTTTGTGAATAGTGCTATTCCTACCGGGAAAGAAAACCATGCGACGATCGTTGAGAACATGTTACCCCAAGAAAGAGAATTTATGCTCTATTTGCCGCTTTATGACGGTGTCGATAAGCTCGAAATAGGTATCGACCCGGGGGCGGAGATTGTTGCGTCGGAGTTGAACAGTCCCAATCGAGAGAATCCCATTGTGATGTATGGGACGAGCATTCTTCAAGGAGCCAGTGCATCACGTCCGGGAATGGCAGCTACTAATATTATCGGTCGCCGTTTTGACAGAGAAGTCGTAAATTTAGGGTTTAGTGCAAATGCTTTTTTAGATAAGGAGATCGCCGAATTGATGAGCGAGGTGGAGGCTTCGGCATACGTATTGGATTTTGTGCCGAATGCGTCGGTCTCTCAAATAAAAGAGCTGACAATTCCCTTTTATCGTATTTTGAGAAAAAAACATCGGACAACGCCTATCATATTCGTGGAAGACCCTCAGTTTCCGAGTGCTGTTTATAATCGGGTGTTGGCCGATGAGATACGTGAAAAGAATGAAGCTTTGCAATTGGTCTACAAGGAGCTGCAAAAAGAAAAGGAGAAAAATATATATTACGTCCCGTCTCAGGCTTTGATAGGTGATGATTATGAGGCGACGGTCGATGGAATCCATTTTACCGATTTGGGACAATTTCGTTATGCCGAGTGTATAGGCGATTGTCTGGAACGAGCATTTAGAAAAAATACCATAAAAGATTTGGCGTTGATTTATCAGGGCGGAATAAATCGAATGGACTGGACGGAGGAGCAGTTTCGTCCGTATGTAATGCATCAATTTCAAGATGGCCGAAAAGAATGGCTTTTTGACGGATTTCTCTTTTTGGAGTTTAGCGATGGGAAAGGCCGGCGTTATGCGCAAGGTTACGGTAAGGATGCAAGGAAGCAAGAATGGGAGTGGTTGTTACAAAGATTATTCGAGGAGGGAAAATCGTTATCTGCTCTCGATGCTTGTATTGAGACTGTGAAAAAAGAGATAGGCGAGCCCGAATTTCGTCATCGGGTTGTTATCGGGTTACCAGCTGCCATGTTTAGACAGAGAGATTGGGGTGAACTGAATGGTAAAACATTGTGCTTTTTGTATCGGGAAGACCAAGTAGCCGCCACACGGTGGTACGTCGATAGGGTTTTGGAGTCTTTCCGTAATGCCAATTATAAGAATTTGGATCTTGCCGGTTTCTATTGGGTGGACGAGGATATTGCTTATAACGGTGATTTATCCTTGTCGGTGAGCGAATATATACATTCGAAGAATCTATTGTTTTATTGGATTCCTTATTGGAAAGCAGTGGGTTATGATAAATGGAGAGAGCTTGGTTTCGATATGGCCTATCTTCAACCCAACCATTTTTTTGAAGAAAATATTCCAGATTCGAGATTGGAAGAGGCTTGTAAAGAAAGTGAAAAGAACGGAATGGCTATCGAGATGGAGTTCGATTCTCGTGCGTTATCTGATTATGAGCCGGTTTCTTTTCGTTCTCGAATGAAATCGTATATCGATGTTTTCAAGGACAATGGAGTCTTTTTTGATCTTCCGATTGCATATTATAGTGGAAGTAGAGCCATTTATGAAATGTATAAATCCGAAGATGAAAGAGATAAGGAAATCATGGACGAGTTGTGTGAATTGATTGTAGAACGACATAAAAAGTAAAATTATGAATAAGTTGATGAAAAGTTTATGTGGAACATTATGGATTGCTTTAATGTGTCCAAGTTGTGATTCGGCCGAGAGTTATGATCCGCCTATCGATTTGCAAAAGAGCTGTGTGGTGGAACGGATTGGAGATGCTCTTTATGTATCGTCGAAACTTGATGAAAGTAACGATATCGTATATGTATTTGAGAAATGTATGTTCAATAAGTTGTACACTTTTTCGAAGGTGGGAGTTGTTGCGAATAGTTCGAGTAAGCCAGTCGCTCACTCTCAAGATGTTGCAAGTATGACCTTATTGAATGAGGCAACTAGTGATAACATTGGTCCGTTTGAATTGATGGCTGGTGGTTGGTGTGGGGGTAATCATTCTTATGCAGATGATAATACGACCCGAACGGCTTTTACAGATAAAGTCATTATTAAATGTAACGATAAAGAGTTGACCGGAGATGCTGTGTTGAATGCTACCGATGTGAGAGTGTATGTGTGGAGTTATATTTACAATCCGGCTAGCGCCTATCAAGAAGATGGGAAATATCTTTTTTCCGATACCTTGTGTAAGGAGTTTAGCAGTTATAATATCTGCCGAAATACTATAAATGTAGAGGTGACTCATACCTATATGAATAAAAGTAGTGTTACTGTAAATCGTTATTATGGCATGCAATCGATGTTTAAAGACGAAGAATGTACTTTTACGCCGGAAGGTGAATATATAGGTTGGATTCCACAGGCACAGGTCGATAGGTTTACAAAGACCAATTATCCTAATTTTCACCGATTTATAGAGAAAAGTTCGACCGCTTATCAGTCGGCACACATGTTTAATGAAGGTTTGGGAACAAGAGGGGAGGTTGATGCTTCGGACGTAGTATTTATCGGTAATTCTTATGGAAAGAGTTATCATAAAGTCATAGGCAGCAAATCGCGTTCGAAGGGTGATACGGACTATTGGAAAGGGGCTTATACGTGGTTTGTCTCTCCTGTGGCAGATGATGAAGATTTGCTTTGTTATTGCGGATATATCAGAGACAAAGAGGCTGTTTACATAGATTTTAAAAAAGCGGCTAATAGACAGATTGCTTTGCCGGAACGTTTTGTTGGTAAAGACTTTGCAATTTATGAAAGTAGTGAAGGTGTTTCCTGTAAGTGGAGTGAAACACAAGGAACTATAAGTGTCGTAGCGAATGAGGCAGGTAGCTGTGTAATCGTGTTTTGAAATGGTACAGTAGATGTAGTAGGGGCTGAACTTATTGAAGTTCAGCTTTTTTTATTAAATTGTTATTGGTATTTGATTTTTAAATGTAATTCATTCCTTTTTAAAGTAATTGGGGTGGATTGTTATAGATGTATAAGCAGGGATAAATTTTATGTAAGGTATCGGAGTTTCATTAAAATTTAGCATCTTTGCATGAGATGTGAAAATGGGATGCGGTTTGGCATGATTAATAAAAGACAGATGAACGTAAATAGTCCTTGTCCGGGGTATTTTTCGGGAAGGAAATTTATAATTTTGTAAGAAAGAGAGATAATATAGAAATCGATGAATAGGATTGTAGCGAAAGAATATTTTTCGGAAAAAGTTGTAAAGTTTGTCGTAGAAGCCCCTCTGATTGCGAAGGCTCGTAAAGCAGGTCATTTTGTTATCGTGAGAGTCGGCGAGAAGGGCGAGCGTATTCCGCTTACGATTGCTGCTGCCGATGTCAAGGCCGGGACAATCACTTTGGTCGTACAGGCGGTAGGAAAGTCTTCTTCGAAATTGTGTGCTCTTAATCCCGGGGATTATATTACAGATGTAGTAGGTCCGTTGGGCAGGGCGACTCATATCGAAAAATTCGGTACGGTAGTTTGTTGTGGCGGTGGTGTCGGTTGTGCTCCCTTATTGCCGATTGTTGCGGCGATGAAGGAAGCCGGTAATCGGGTGATTACGGTGTTGGCCGCTCGAACGAAAGAGCTGATTATTCTTGAAAAACAAATGCGGGAATATTCAGATGAAGTAATAATTATGACCGATGATGGTTCGTATGGTAATAAGGGTCTTGTGACACAAGGTGTAGAGGCTGTCATCAATCGGGAGAAGGTAGACCTGTGTGTGACCATAGGGCCGGCGGTGATGATGAAGTTTGTTTCTCTATTGACTCGAAAGTACGATATACCCACGGTTGCATCTCTGAATACGATTATGGTAGATGGAACCGGCATGTGTGGAGCATGTCGGATTACGGTGGACGGAAAAACTCGTTTCGTATGTATAGACGGGCCGGAGTTTGATGCCCATCAAGTGGATTTTGACGAAATGCTTATGCGATTGTCTTCCTATAAAGATTTGGAATCGAAGTAACAAGTTTTGTTATATTTATGAATAAAGAAGAATTATCGGCGCAACGTGCCGAAAAATGGAGAGAAGAGCTGCGTAAAAGTAGAAAGGCTAAGGAGCGTACCGATATAAGCCGTTTTGGAGGCTACTCGTTGCCTCGATTGCGTAGAGCCTCTTTGTATGACTGGTTGTCCGGTTGGGATCAATATACCAAAATTTATTAAAAATATAGAACGGGGTGATTTTTTGTCGGCGGCTCGTACGTTGAAAGAAACGAGTGCTTTGCCTGCGGTGTGTGGGCGAGTATGTCCACAGGAACGTCAATGTGAATCGAAATGCTTTTATACTCAAAAATTGAAAAAAGAACCGATCGCTATCGGTTATTTGGAGCGTTTTGCTGCCGATTATGAACACGCTTCGGGAGAGGTCGCTCTCCCTGCCATGAAGCCATGTAACGGAGTGAAAATAGCCGTAGTCGGTTCGGGCCCTTGTGGACTTTCTTTTGCGGGAGATATGGCTAAATGGGGATATAGAGTCACTGTGTTCGAGGCTTTGCATGAGATAGGAGGTGTTCTAAAATACGGTATACCCGAGTTCAGATTGCCCAACGAGGTTGTCGACGTTGAAATAGAGAACCTTCGTCGTATGGGAGTCGAGTTTATGACCGATTGTATTGTCGGGAAGACTCTCTCGTATGACGACCTTCATGAGATGGGATTTAAGGGTATCATGGTCGCCAGCGGAGCTGGCTTGCCGAGATTCATGAATATTCCGGGCGAGAATTTGAATGGGGTGATGTCGAGCAATGAATATCTGACACGAGTGAATTTGATGGATGCCGCTAATCCCGATTCCGATACTCCGGTGTGGAGAGGCCGTAGAGTGGCGGTTATCGGAGGAGGTAATACGGCGATGGATTCAGTCCGGACGGCTCGTCGGCTGGGAGCGGAGAAAGTTATGATAATCTATCGTCGCTCAGAGGACGAGATGCCGGCTCGTAAAGAAGAAATACATCATGCTAAGCAGGAGGGTGTGGAATTTTTGACATTGCATAATCCTGTCGAGTACATAGGGGACGAACGGGGTAGGGTTTGTCAAATGCGACTTCAAAAAATGGAGTTGGGAGAGCCGGATGCTTCTGGTCGGCGTTCTCCTGTCCCTGTTCCGGGAGCTATCGAGACCATCGATATCGACGAGGTGATTGTCAGTGTGGGAGTTTCTCCTAATCCGTTGGTCCCTAATTCCATAGAGGGCCTTGAAGTAACTCCGAAAGGGACGATTGTCGTCAATGCCGACACATTGCAGTCTTCAATACCTGATATTTATGCAGGAGGAGATATTGTGAGAGGTGGTGCTACGGTTATTCTTGCTATGGGAGACGGTCGGCGTGCTGCGGCTGCTATGCACAAGGCTTTGCAGGAGAAATAAATAAGTTTGTATTAAAAGAAAAGGGCTGCATTGCAGCCCTTTTCTTTTAATATATCTAATGCCGATCAGCTGGCTTCCCAGCCCAGAGCACTGGCTCCCAATACGGCGGCATCGCTCTCTTTCAATTCCGAAAGTACCAGTTTTACTTTTCCTTTGTAAATAGCAAGCAGATTTTTTTCCATAGCTTCGCGGATAGGACGCATGATCAGTTCGCCCGACTTTGCTAATCCTCCGAACAGGACAATCATCTTGGGGCTTGAAAATGCAATGAAATCGGCGAATGCTTCTCCTAAGATTGTACCGGTATACTCGAAAATCTCCTGAGATAGTTTGTCGCCTGACACGGCCGCATCGTAAACATCTTTCGAAGTGATCTCTTGAATGGGAAGCTGCCGTAAAGTGGATTCGTCGTTGCGAAGTTCGAGGAATTCCCGAGCCGTACGCGCAACACCTGTGGCGGAGGTATAGGCTTCGAGACAACCCGTTCTGCCGCAACCGCAGAGGCGGCCATTTCCACGGCGTACGATTACGTGCCCGAGTTCTCCGGCGAACCCATCGTGTCCATAGACCATTTGTCCGTTAATGACGATACCGCTACCTACACCCGTACCGAGGGTAATCATGATGAAATCTTTTACACCGCGGGCAGCTCCATAGGTCATTTCACCGATGGCGGCGGCATTGGCGTCGTTGGTGATAGTTACCGGGATATTGAATTTTTCCCGTACCATTTGGGCTAAGGGGATTACGCCTTTCCACGGGAGGTTGGGAGCAAATTCGATTGTTCCGTTAAAATAGTTCCCGTTAGGAGCACCTATACCTATACCGGCAATTTGATCGGTTACGTTCTCTTGTGCCAAAAGACGGGATAGTTCTTCGTGCAGTGCATTTACGTAATCTGTTATTTCGGTATATTTCTGAGTCTTGATAGAACCTGTGGCTAAGATAGAACCGCGGGCATCAACAATTCCGAATACTGTATTGGTACCACCTATATCAATACCTACAACATATGGCTTACTCATGGTTTTGTGTGTATAAAATTATTATTTTAGTTAATTTCACGATACAAATATAGCGAAAGATGATCGGTGGGACAAAATGAACAACAAGTTTTTTTATTTTGCCTTGTCCAAATCGAGACCTATATTTTGATAGAGTCAAATATACGGATAAATTTTCGATGGGAGCTGCTTTTTTTATTCTAAAAGTATTTAATAAATGAAATATCCTTTTTGATGGTCGATGTCGTTTGAGCGAGTCATTGGTCGTTTGGTTTTGTCAATTTGTAAGTTGGAGATTATAAAGTGCTGAATTGTAATGTCGAGATAACAAAATCGAACTTTTTGTTTTGCGGTTAAAAAAAAGTGTCTATATTTGCAGCCGCAAAACGGCACAATATTGCACAAACTGTGCAATATTGTGCTTAAAAGTATAAATTATGAGTTATAACTTATTAAAGGGAAAAAGAGGTATTATTTTCGGAGCCCTTAATGAAATGTCCATTGCATGGAAAGTAGCTGAAAAAGCTGTGGAGGAAGGTGCAACGATCACTCTTTCCAATACGCCTATGGCAGTGCGTATGGGGGAGGTGAATACATTAGGTGAAAAATTAAATGCTGAGATTATTCCGGCAGATGCAACCAATGTGGAGGATCTTGAAAATGTTTTCAAGCGCTCTATGGAGGTCTTGGGGGGTAAGATAGATTTTGTGTTGCATTCTATCGGAATGTCTCCGAATGTAAGGAAAAAGCGTCCTTATGATGATTTGGACTACGATATGTTATCCAAGACATTGGATATTTCGGCTGTTTCGTTTCATAAAATGATACAGGTGGCTAAAAAGATGGATGCCATTAACGAGTACGGCTCTATTTTGGCTTTGTCTTATGTCGCGGCTCAGCGAACCTTATTCGGCTATAACGACATGGCGGATGCGAAGGCTTTGTTAGAGTCTATCGCCCGTAGTTTTGGATATATTTATGGTAGGGAGAAAAATGTTCGAATCAATACTATATCTCAGTCTCCTACCATGACGACTGCCGGTAGCGGGGTGAAAGGAATGGAATCGTTGATGGATTTTGCGAACCGTATGTCTCCTCTCGGTAATGCCAATGCCGACGAGTGTGCCGATTATTGTATCGTAATGTTTTCCGATTTAACTCGTAAAGTGACTATGCAAAACTTGTATCACGACGGAGGATTTTCGAGTATGGGTATGAGTTTGCGGGCGATGACTCAGTATAATAAGAGTTTCGATGAATATCGAAATGAGAATGGTGAGATTTGTTATGGATAAGTTTGGTAATTTGATTTAGATAGAACTGCCCCCGACTGTTGATCGACCGAAACAGCCGGGGGCGATTTTTAATAGTCTATGTCGGTACTTTCTCCATATACGTGGTCATAGAATTTTTTGTAGTTTTTCCATTCAGGGTCGTTTTCCCACAAGAAACGGTATGTTTCCGGGTCGGATTCGGTTAGTGGTGTCCCTAAGTCGTCCGATTCGTTTAAATGCCGTTGTCGGATTTTTTTGTTCATCTCGGAAATTGAATCGTCCTTTTTTAATGCATTTTTGGAACGTATGAGAATGTTACGTATTTCTCTTTCCGAGAAGTTTAGTCCCGGAATGAAT
>OMFR01000737.1_pt1 | contig 15955 bp, 16 predicted proteins | sample 1645691 | NCBI WGS metagenome assembly OMFR01 (sample SAMEA103958132, study PRJEB25191) | human gut metagenome | biome: human-associated habitat [ENVO:00009003]; feature: intestine environment [ENVO:2100002]; material: feces | place: Germany | collected 2013/2015
TGTCGATGCCGACGCCGCCGCGGATGATGAGCTTCAGGCGGGAGCCCTTCGCAGCATCGATGTGATTGGCGCGCACCTTGGTGGCAGAGCGGACGACCACGACGTCAAAGTCGCGGATGGCCTCGCCCAGCTCCTCGGGCGCGTAGAACTGTTCGACCACTTCGTGGCCCTTCGCGCGCAGGGTCTCCAGCGCGGTCTTATCCATTCCATCAGTAACGAGAATACGCATGGCAGGTTCTCCTTTCAAAGCGGCCGATCAGTGCTCGGCTTCAAATTTCTTCAGGCATTCCACGAGGGCCTCCACGCCTTCCTTCGGCATGGCGTTGTAGGTTGAGGCACGCAGGCCGCCGACGGACTTATGGCCCTTGAGGTTCTCAAATCCGGCTGCCTTGGTGTAGGCAACGACCTCAGCATCGAGGTCCTTATCGCCGGTGACGAACGGGATGTTCATCAGGCTGCGGAACTCAGGATCGACAGCGCCGCGGAACATCTTGGAGGAATCGAGGAAGTCATACATGACCTTCGCCTTCTCCTCATTGATGCGCTGCATGGCAGTCAGCCCGCCGAGGCTCTTGAGGTACTTGAAGACCTTGCCGCAGACATAGATGGCCCAGCAGTTCGGCGTGTTATACATGGAGCCCGCGTCCGCATGGGTCTTGTACATCATGTAGATCGGCGTCTTGGGATCGAGGTCCTCGCGGATCAGATCCTCGCGGATGATGGCGATGACCATACCGGCGGGACCGACGTTCTTCTGGACACCGGCATAGATCATGCCGTAGTCCGAAACATTGCACGGCTTGGACAGGAACATAGAGGACTGGTCAGAGACCAGGGGCTTGCCCTTCGTGTCCGGCAGCTTCTGCCACGTCGTGCCGTGGATAGTCTCGTTCTCGCAGATATAGACATAATCCGTATCCTCTTCGACCGGCAGATCGGAGCAGTCGGGAATGTAAGCATAGTTGCGGTCCTTGGAGGAAGCGGCGACATTGACCTCGCCGTATTTCTTCGCCTCGGCAATGGCCTTCTTGGACCATGCGCCGGTCTCCACGTAGCAGGCCTTGCCGTTCTTCATCAGGTTCATGGCCACCATGGCGAACTGCAGCGTACCGCCGCCCTGGATGAACAGCACCTTGTAGTTGTCGGGAATGTTCATCAGCTTGCGCAGGTCGGCCTCGGCCTCGTCGGCGATCTGCTGGAACACCTTGGAGCGGTGGCTCATTTCCATGACGCACATGCCGCTGCCGCGGTAGTTCATCATCTCGTCGCGGATCTCCTCCAGCACGCTCTCCGGCATCATGGCGGGGCCGGCGGAGAAGTTAAAAGTACGACCGTATTTCATTTCGTTTTCCTCCTCAATTTCAATAAGTAGGGCTTACAAATTTTGCTCGTACTCATAGTATACGGCATATTTCCGCAAGAATCAACCGTGAAAATAAAAAAATCCAAAATTTGTATGGCTTGCTGACAAAATGTCAGTTTTCTCGTGCAAACCGCCTACCGGCGGCGGTTGACAAGGGGGTCAAGAGGGTGTTAAAATGGCGGAAGCCGACAAAAACGCCGCCCGGAACGGGCGGCGAGGAATCACATGGCTTTCTTCAATTTCTGGATATCGTCGTTCATCTGACGGACAACGGATTTGAGGAATTTGACCTCATCCTCCAGATCGTCCACGCGGGAACGAGGGGCGAGCTGTTCCATCATGATCTGCTGGTTTTCGTACAGCAGGTTGAACTTGGGATCGAAATAGGATTCCATCATGACCTTCATGCGGTTTTCGGATTCTTCAATCTTTCCGGTCATCCGCTGCTCGGATTCTTCGATCTTCCCAAACAACCTCTGTTCGGATGCCAGCATCATTTCCTGAATCATCTGCAAATCGTTTTTATCCAGCATAAGAACGCTCTCCTTTTTTATTCCTTTCCCTATTATACTCGACCGTCTGTCTTCCGTCAACAGCAAATTGCCATTGCGGCGGGGAGCTGAATCAAAGGCTCCCATTGTTGCAAGGGGAGCTGTCACCGAAGGTGACTGAGGGGATAAACCGTATTCTGGACAATCCCTCCGGCAACGCGCTTCGCGTTGCCACCTCCCTTTACACAAGGGAGGCCTATTACCCCACAAAGGAGCACACCATGGAACGCGTCAAAGGTTTCTTTCAACATATCTCCCTGTATATCATCGCGCTGGCCAAATGGCTGTGCATCGGCGGCGGCGTGGGCCTGATCGGCGGCGTGGTAGGCGCGGCCTTCCACATCGGCGTGGAAAAGGCCACGGAGCTGCGCCTTGCCCAGCCGTGGATCATCTGGCTGCTGCCGGTGGGCGGTGTGGTGATCGTGGGGCTGTACCGTCTGGCCCACATGGAGGGCCGGGGCACCAACAACATCATCGAATCCGTCCACTTCGGCAAGGACGTACCTATTTTATTAGTACCCCTCATATTCATCTCCACCTGCATCACCCATCTGCTGGGCGGCTCGGCGGGACGTGAGGGCGCGGCGCTGCAGATCGGCGGCGGCATCGGCTACCGTACCGGCCGGGCGCTGCATCTGGGCGAAAAAGACCTGCCGCTGGCCACGTTGTGCGGCATGAGCGCCGTGTTCGCCGCCCTGTTCGGCACACCGCTGACGGCCACCGTGTTCGCGCTGGAGGTCATTAGCGTGGGCGTCCTCTACTACGCGGGACTGATCCCCTGTCTGATGGCCGCGTCGGTGGCGTATCTCATCGCGTCCCTTTTCGGCGTGTCGCCCACCCGCTTCGCCGTGACGCTGCCCGCTCTGGACGTGTGGACGGTGTTTCTGGTGGTGCTGCTGGCCATCGGCTGTGCGCTGGTGTCCATCCTGTTCGTGCGGGGCATGCACTGGGTGGAGCACATGGCAGTGCGCTTTTTGAAGAATTCCTATCTCCGTGCGGCGGCAGGCGGCTTTGCCATCATCGGCCTGACGCTGCTGCTGGGCCGGGACTACAACGGCGCGGGCATGGACGTGATCGCCCGGGCGGTGGAGCAAGGGGAAGCCGCGCCCTGGGCGTGGTTCCTGAAGATCCTGTTCACGGCGCTGACCATCGGCTGCGGCTTCAAGGGCGGCGAGGTGGTGCCCTCCTTCTTCGTGGGAGCCACCTTCGGCTGCGTGGCGGGACAGGCGCTGGGTCTGCCCGGTGGCTTCGGCGCAGCCATCGGTCTGGTGGCGGTGTTCTGCGGCGCGGTGAACTGCCCCATCGCCTCGGTGCTGCTGAGTCTGGAGCTGTTCGGCGGCACGGACGGCGTGCTGTATTTCGCTTTCGCCTGTGCGATCAGCTATCTGCTGTCCGGCTACTGCGGCCTGTACAGCAGCCAGACCATTCTCTATTCCAAGCTCCGGGCCGAGTTCATCAACGTCCACGCGAAGGAGTAAAAAAGAAAGGCCGTCCCATCGGGACGGCCTTTTTGAGTGAAAAGAGAAGCGTGAAGAGTGAAAAGTTAAGGTATGCCGCCGTTGGCGGCATGATTTTAATAGTGCCGTGCAGCGGCACACCGCAATTCTTCACTCTTCACTTTTCGTTTTTCTCTTATCCAAAGTACTTCTCCCGGAAGGGCACCCGCTCCACCTGAAACGTCCGGCTGCGGAGGTAGTTCAAGATCCCTGCGTCGGTGGGGAAGTCAAACGTCAGTTTGTAGGAGTACAGCGCCTGCCGGGTCTCGCCGTAGCGGCGGTTCACGTCGCCCCGGCCATACTTGCCGTCCCCCAGCAGGGGACAGCCCATGTGGGCGAAGGTAGCGCGGATCTGGTGGGTGCGGCCGGTCTCCAGCCCTACCTCCACCAGCGCCAGCTCGCCACGGCGCTCCAGCGTCTCGTAGGTGGTGACGGCGGTCTTGCCGCCGGGGACAGGCCTGGTGTGGACGGATACCTCTTTCTTCTTCTCGTCCTTCACCAGAAAGACCTCCACCTGCCCTTTCGGCGGCTGCGGCGCACCCACCGTGACGCAGAGATACCGCTTGTCCATCTCCCGGTCGCGGATCTTCTCGTTGATGATCCGCAGCGTCTCGGCGTTCTTGGCGGCGATGACGATGCCGCCGGTGTTGCGGTCGATGCGGTTGCACAGGGCGGGGGTAAAGGCGTTCTCCCACTTGGGGTTCCACTCCCGCTTCTGGTAGAGGTACGCCTGAATGTGGTTGATGAGAGTGTTGACCTTCTCCGTCTCGTCGGCGTGTACCACCAGCCCCGGCCGCTTGTCCAGCAGCATCAGGTTCTCGTCCTCGTACACGATGGTGAGACTGGGCTTGAAAAGCGTCAGGAACAGATTGTCCTCACGGGGTTTGTCGAAGAACTCGTCGTTGATGTATAATTGCAGCACGTCCCCCTCCTGGAGCCGCTGGTCACGCTGGGCCCGTGCGCCGTTGCACTTGATGCGCTTCAGGCGGATGTATTTCTGCAGCAGTGCCGGCGGCAGCAGCGGCAGAGATTTGGACACAAAGCGGTCAAGCCGCTGTCCCGCGTCGTTTTTTCCGATGGTCAGCTCCCGCATGGGCGCACCTCCCACAATAAAATCATCGCTCCCATTGTACCCAACAGCGGAACAAATGTCAAAGGGAATTCCGCGCTGGAAAAAACCGCGAAAAATATGGTGAAAAATTGCAAAAAAGGTTTGACAACCCTTGTTTTTCACGTTATAATACTATCCGTGTCATTGCGAGGTGTACTATGCTTTTGAATGTGAACAAGCTGCTGCATACGCCGGACGCCGCTCAGGATGTCCAGTTTACCATGGATCTGAGCGACATGGAGTTCGGCGGCGGCTACCCCGTGTCCCAGCCCGTCACTGTGGAAGGCAGGCTTCGGAACAAGGCTGGCGTCCTGCTGTGTACGCTGGAGGCAAGTACGACGCTTCACTGCGTCTGCGACCGCTGCGCAAAACCCTTCACCAAGGACAAGACCGTCACCTACCAGTGCGTGCTGGCAGAGGAACGGCAGTCCGATGATGATGAGGATATCGTGCTGCTGGAGCATGACGAGGTGGACTTGGGCGAAGTGGCTCGCACTGCGTTTATCCTTGAGATGGACACGAAAAACCTCTGCTCACCGGACTGCAAGGGCTTATGTCCCGGCTGCGGCGCGGATCTGAATGTGGAACCGTGCCGGTGTAAGAAGGCGGTTGATCCGCGTCTTGCCAAGCTGGCCCAGCTGTTGGAGAATCGGTAAGCGGAAGCTGAACTATTATACTACTGCTCACGGCAGTTAAAAGACCAAGGAGGTGTCAACATGGCAGTCCCTAAGGGAAAAGTATCGAAGCAAAGACGCAATAAGAGACGCAGCTCCGTTTGGAAGCTGGCGACTCCCGGTCTGGTGGCATGCCCCAAGTGTGGTGCGCTGCATCTGCCTCACAGAATGTGCCCGGAATGCGGTACCTACAATGGCCGTCAGGTCAAGGAGATCAAGTCCGTGGCCGCTGGCAAGTAAGTCATCGACGTGTGTCCTTGTTAGGAGGGAAGAGGTTTTCTTCCCTCCTTACTTTTTGCCCGTTTTTCGGTCTGGTCGTCTGCCGTGCGGGGCGATGCCCACACCGGCCCGTGTATGCGTATAGTGTTCGTTAGAATGTTGTAGGGGCGGACGACTCTGTCTGCCCTGTCGGAATGGTATAGTCATCGTTAGGGCGGGTACCCCAAGGGCACTTGTTCCGTTTCACTTCACAGCGCTCGTCGCCCGCCCCTACAGAGTTCTATTGATGGTCATTCCGTAGGGCGGGCCCCGTGTGGCCCGCCGCTGGGCGCTTGATAACAGAAAACACCCCATAAGGGGTGTTTTTTGTTCATAAGGGGTGTTTTCTGTTATCAAATTTTTTAGAATTCCGTCTTCTTGCGGATCACCACGGCGGAGCCGATCATGGACAGGATGCCCAGGCCGGCGTACAGGGCAACACCGGCGTCAAAGGTGGTGGCGGACTTGACGGTGGTGGTCTCCGTCTTCTTGGTGGAGGATCCGCCGCCAGTGCCGCCGGTGGTCGTGGTGGTACAGGTGGCGTTAACGGTGAGGGTGTCCTTGCTGCCCCTGACCAGCTTCCACCTGTGGTCGGGATTGTCGGGATCGACCTCAGGAGGATCGGTGGCCGGATCAGAGTAGACGGCGATCGCTGCGGAATCCCTATTGTCCGGATCGATGGAATAGTTGGAGGCACCTCCGTTGTCGTTGCTGCCCCAGTACATCGTTACGGAGTCCTTGTTTTTATCCCACGTATGGGTCTTGCCCACGGAGGTGCCGTAATTGGCCGCATAGCCGTTGGCCGCGGCGTCGGTCAGGGAGACCTGATAGCGATATTCCACATAGGGGGAGCCGGGGTAAAGGTGGTGGATGGGGGGCGTCGGCGTGAAGCTCAGACTGGTGTCGGCCAGCAGATTAGCGGTGCCATATGTTTTATCCGTGTGCTTGCCGTCCTTGCACTGGACGTTGACCTTCAGCCCCAGCTCAGCGGCAGTGGGGAGGTCGCACAGAAAGATGTAGGCGGAGTCGGGATCTCTGTTGTCTTCCGTCCAGATGGCCCATTCTCCTTGGTTGCTATCGTAGACGTACCAAATCACACCGCTGACGTAGTTCACCAGGTGTTTGCCGTTTGCCTGGTTGAAGGGATTTGTGTAGCGGCTGATGCTGTCATTGTCATAGCGCAGGTACACGTTGCAGAACCATGCGCCGGTATTGTTGTAATCGTCATTCCAGAACACGCTGGTTTCATCTGTGTAATAGGTGCCCGGGGCCAGATTGAACTCCCGCATGTTGTGCTGCTGCTGATGATGATTACTCTCGCAGATTATGGTGACCTTGCCGGTTTCGATCACCGCCGGGGAGGGGGGGGTGTCGGGCATAGCAACGGTGCTGCAGGAACGCACCTTGATCTCGATTATGCCATTGTTTTCCAGCTGCCATTTCCCACTATGGCTGTCGTATTCCAGCGTGATAGTGGTGAAGAAGGAAGCATTCATATGCGCATACCCCGTATCCTGCTGGAACCGGTCAATGTAAGGGTCTGCATCCGTAAACTGGAAGGTGTAGGTATACTTACCGTCGATGTCAGCAGGGGCTTCTACCGTGGAGCCCTCTGTGGAGAAGGTGCCTGCGGCCAGGTCGTAGGTTTGGCTGCCGTGGCGGGTGCCCTGTGTGTAATCGCCAGAAACCTTCAGCTCTTCGCAGCTGACCTGTACCTTCCCCTTTGCCAGTGCTATGATATCATCCTCAGTGGGTGCTGGCGGTGCGCCTGTCGCCCATGCCACAACCGTCAGGCACAGGACCATGACCAGACACAGCAGGGCGGTGATCGTTTTCTTCATGTTGGAACCTCTCTTTCCTCGTTGTGTTTCCTGTCTCTGCGACGCGCCGCCGCTTGTCCCAGTGCCGGTAGGGAAAGTGGTATGGCTTTTTACGTCCCTGTAAAAAGCCGGAACCCCATGGGGTTCCGCGGGCGGTGCGCCGTATACATATTCAGTATACCAGCTATGGCCGCCGCTTTCAAGCAAAGCTTCGTCACAGATACGTACAAATATCCGCCCCGATTTTGGGCAAATTGCTGGTATATTTGCCAATCCCGCCGGCAGGGCAGGGGAGCGCAGCCCCATCTTGACAGCCGTGATATAATAAAAATGATTGAAATTTTTGAGAAAAAAGAGGAAAACGCTATGGAAATCACCCAGGGGGTGGATTTTGAGAGCTTCGGCCTGTCCGAAGCCACGCTGCGGGCTATCCGCAACAAGGGATATACCGTATCCACGCCGGTACAGGCCGGCTGCATTCCGCCCATGATGGCGGGCAGGGACGTGATCGCCAAGGCCCCTACCGGCACCGGAAAGACCATGGCCTTCGGCATTCCCATCATTGAAAAGATCGATCCGGACAGCGAGGAGGTACAGGCTGTCATCATGGCGCCCACCCGCGAGCTGGCCATGCAGATCACCGACGAAATGCGGGATATCGCCGTGTATCACGAGGGCGTGCGGCTGGTGTGCCTGTATGGCGGCCAGCCCATCGGCAAGCAGATCAACGCCCTGAAGCGCAAGCCCCAGATCGTGGTGGCCACGCCGGGCCGTCTCAGCGACCATATGAAGCGCCGCACCGTGGTGCTGAAGGCCGTCAAGACCGTGGTGCTGGACGAGGCCGACCGCATGCTGGACATGGGCTTCATCCACGACGTGACGCGGATCCTGGACAAGATCCCGAACCGCAAGAATCTGGGCATGTTCTCCGCCACCATCTCCCGTGAGGTGATGGATATTTCCTGGGTCTATCAGCGTGACCCCGAGGAGATCACCGTCCAGGCCACCAGGGAGAACAAGCCCGATATCCTACAATACCGTATCGAGGTGCCCTCCGACGGCAAGGTGGACGCCATCGCCAAAATCCTGGAGCACGAGGGCTATGACCGGGTGATCTGCTTCTGCAACACCAAGGGCAATACCGAGCGGCTCACCAAGTTTCTGCAGATGCGGGGCGTGGACGCCAAGTGCATCCACGGCGACATTCCCCAGAGCAAGCGTGAGGCCGTCATGCAGCAGTTCCGGGACGGCAAGCTCCGGGTGTTCGTGGCCACCGACGTAGCCAGCCGGGGCATCGACGTGGACGACGTGGACGCCGTGTTCAACTACGATGTGCCGGAGGAGAACGAGTACTACATCCACCGCATCGGCCGCACAGGCCGGGCTAAGCGCCACGGCGTGGCCTATACCCTGCTTTCGGATTTCCCAAGCCGTATGCGGCTGGACGATATCAAGCGCAACACCCGCAGCCCCATCGTCTCCGCCAAGCTGACGGAGAACGGCGAAGTGGTAGCGGAGTGAGATATAAAGCCGCCATGTATCGGCCCTACGATCGGTAAAAAGAACCCCCTTGCCCCCTTGAAATGTCATTCCGAGCCAGTCAGCAGACTGGCGTGGGAATCCGTATCCTTACCTGACGGGAAAGAAACGGATTGCCGCGTCGCTTCGCTCCTCGCAATGACATAGCCCCAACAAAGAGGAGAAAACCCATGAAACCTACCAAACGACTACTCGCCTTGCTTCTGGCGCTGTGCATGGCGCTGACGCTTGCCGCCTGCGGCGAAGCGGAGCCGGAGCATATGACCGTCCGCGCCGCATTGGTGGACGCGCCCCACACGCTGGATCCGGCGCTGGCCGTCACCGAAACGGAAAAGACCGTGGACGCCCAGCTGTTTGAAAATCTGATGAAGATCAACACCGCCGGTGCCCTTACCCCCGCGCAGGCCGCCAGCTATACCTATACCGACAACATGGACGGCACCGAGACGTATACCTTCACCCTCCGCAATGATATCTACTGGTCGGACGGCCAGAAGGTCACGGCGGGCGACCAACTCCCCCCACGCTTCCATCCTGAACATGGTGGCGGGCTATGCCGACGCGGTGTCCGGCGATCCGGCGGCTCTGCAGGTCTGGGCCAGCGACGACCGCACCCTTGTGGTGGTCATCGAGGGTCACTGCTCCTACTTCCTGCAGGTGGTGTGCACGGCGGTGTCCACCATGCCGGTACGCGCCAGCGTCACCCAAACGCAGGAAGGGGAGGACGCCGCTGATACCGCTGCCGACGCCGAGCCGGTGCAGCGGCCCGACTGGTCGCTGTCCTCCGCCACGCTGCTGACCAACGGCCCCTACGCCGTCTCGTCCATGACGGCGGACGGCCTGAACGCCAGCGCCGCCAAGAAGTACTATGACGCTCGCCGCCTTGGCCCCGATCAGCTGGAGTTCGTCTATGCCGCCAATTCCGCCGACGCCATGGCGCTGTATGACAGCGGCGACGTGGACTTCGTGCTGGACGCCGGAGAGACGGAGGGCGCGGTGGAGGCTTCCTCCGCCGTGGTCAAGACCGTGCTGGTGAACCAGATGGCCACCAGCTTGAGCGAGAGCGTCCGTCAGGCCATGTCCATGGTGATCGACCGCAACGCACTGGCGGAGCTGGCCGGCGGGGAGGACGAGGTGTTCCGCGCCGCCGACGGCCTGATCCCCGACGGTATCACCACCTCTCAGGGCGAGTCCTTCCGTCAGGCCAACGGCCCGGCCATCGACAACGATCCGGAGAAATACGACCAGCGGTGCCAGCAGGCGACGGAGCTGCTGCGCAGCGCCGGTTATACCCCCACCACGCTGGAGCATATGAACACGGTGACGCTGCTGTACGAAAATACCGCCGAAAACGCCAAGGTGGCGCAGGCGCTGCAAACCGTCTGGCGGGAAAAGCTGGGCGTCCGCATTACCGTCCGTTCCGTGGCGCCGGAGGATATGATGACCACCCTGAAAAGCGGCGAGTTCTCGCTGGCGCTGACCAGCGTCAACGGCGACCGCAACACGGCGCTGAGCTACCTGAACCGCTTCAGCAGCGGCCAGCTGGAGAATTACGGCCAGTATTACTCCAACGCCTACGATATGCTGATCCGCACCGCCGCCAACTCCAGCAGCGACGAGGCGCGGGACGCCTATCTGGCGGACGCGGAGACCATGCTGCTGGACAGCGGCTATGTGATGCCCCTGTATAATGAGACGTATACGTGGCTGCTGCGGGACACCTTCACCGGCCTGCACACCGACGGCATGGGGGTCTATTACTTCCAGAATGTGGTAAAAACCAGCTCGTAACCGAGAAAGGACGGCCGCAAGGTCGTCCTTTCTTTGACAAAAAATTTATTCACAGGAAAATTTGCCTTTTCCCTTGACAACCGCCGCAAGGTATTGTATAATGTCCCTCGGACGTTACACCTCAGTGGTGCTGCCGATCAAAATGGTGACATAGCCAAGTGGTAAGGCAAGGGTCTGCAAAACCCTCATTCCCCGGTTCAAATCCGGGTGTCACCTCCAACCAAAAACCTCGTAACCATGCCGGTTACGAGGTTTTTCTTATGCTTAAAATTTCAGTTTTCCCTTATTTTTTCCCTTTAGCGGTAAAAAATGCCTCTGATGCACCGACATCAGAGGCCTTTTTTATGCGTCGATCACGTGACCTACGCGATAACATTCCGCGATGTAGTCACGGGACTGATAGTAGAGCGAAGAGTTATAATCGCAGAGCTTTTCGTCGATCCACGAGGTATATACGGCCACCAGTGTTTCCGCCACGTCATCCTGTCCGGACACGTCCTCGATCAAGCGGGCGTATACCTTGCCGATCGTCCATACATCCGGCACGGCGTATCTGGCCGCCGCCACGTTATCGAACTGGCCGCGGGGTAAGTCGAAGTGCTGCTGCATATCATCGGACACCTTTTCAATGGGCTCACAGTGGAACACATCGGCATGGCCCAGGATCATCTGCACGCCATTCAGTCCCAGCGCCTTCACCACGTCACAGCGCTTCATTTTCAGGTCGCGGCCCAACTGCTCCACCAAAGCGCAGGTGAAGAACAGTCCGCTGTGATTTCGTTCACACATGTACCTCGTAACTCCTCTCGAAGGTCAGCGTCGCCAGCGCTCTGGCGGTGTGGAAGCTGATCTGATGGGTGGGATGCTTGAACCGTGCCAGCTCCCAGAAGGCGGCGCGGCTGATCTCGCCATCTGTATAGCTCTGTACGTAGTTGAAGATGGTGTCATCGGCCATCGGCCCCTCTACGATGTCATAGTCATGGGGGATGCCGCTGCGGCAGGCCACGATGAAGTCCAGCCACTCATCGCTCATCTCCGGAAAACGCTTGACCGACAGCCCCGGCTGCTCTTCAAACCGATAGACATTCACGATACCGCTGCCGAACCGTGTAGCCCAGCGGGTGGCCTGCGTCTCATATTCCGTGCAGTAGAAGCCCCAATAGAAGTCCTTATGGAACTTCTGAATGCGTATTTCCGGCTGTTCTACCGTTACCCGGCTGCCGTGATACAGTGTCCGCATGGCCTGCCTCCTTCCGCAGTTTTTTCTATTATACCCGATTCCACCCCTCTGCGCAACAGGGAAGTTGCGGTGATCGTTAATCCCCCGAAACACGGCGAATGAAATCCTCCATCTTGTCGGCGCCTTCACGCTTCATGCGGTCGGTCACATGACCATAGACATCCAGCGTGAAGGCGGCGGTGGCATGCCCGAGGTTGTCCTGTACCGTTTTGATATCGATGCCGGAACTGATCGCGGCTACGGCATAGCTGTGCCGCAGATCATGGTAACGGGCATCAGGGCGACCGATGGCGGCCACCGCTTTCTTATACCAGTGGAACCGCTATGACATTGAGACGAAGGACGGCCAGCAGGTGGGCAATGTGAACTGGACCACAGCCGGTACGGCGCCTGCCACCGAGCCGGAGATCAAGGCGCTCCAGCAATTCCTATACGAGCACGAGATCGACGCCCTTGTCTCGCTGCACACCGGCATTCAGTCCGTGCTTTACCCATGGTGCTACCGCGCCTATGACGCCAACGATCCCGACGATGCCGAGATCCCCTTCATGAAGGAGACCGCCGCCAAGATGGCACAGGTTTTCCAGGATTACACCGGCCGGGGCTTCTACAGCATGAGCTCCAACGAGGATTACCCCACCGCCGCGGAGCTGATCGACTACGCCTATGGCCGCTACAATATCCACGCCTATACCATTGAGGTGTACAGCCCCGGTAAGTCCGAGGACGGCGATATCAGCGCCTGCAAGTGGGAAAACACCATGCCGGAGGCCAAGTGGGTGTTCTACTCCCGCGATGAGATTCGGGACGTGCTGGGTCTGGACCCTGACGCCATTACCGACAGCGAGGGCGTAGGCCTTGCCGCTGACGAGGGTCTGTGGTTCTATACCAGCCCCACCAACCAGATGGTCAACCGTGCGCCTGAGGAGCAGGACGTGATGGTGCGGGGCTGCCGCGACGCCATCCTGACCATGATCGAGAGCGAGCCCAGCGGAAGCGGCTATCAGAACCCCGGATACTACAAATAATTTCCGCGTTTTACTCCCCCTCGTGACCGCAAGGTCACGAGGGGGTTCTTGCGTTCGCCGGTATTGACAAACGCCGTGCCTTGAAGTATAATCTGTGATGCACATTGAATGATATATATTATAAAATCTACTTTTACACAAAATGAGACGCGGCGCATGCCACAAAACCGGCCCGTGCCGCGTTTCTATTTCAGAAAGACTGCGAAAGGGAATCAAGGAGGTAGCCAACATGAAAAACAGCGCGCTGGTGGTGATCGACCTGCAAAACGATATCACGAAGCACTACCGGGAGATCATCGAAAACGTCAACGCCGCCATCGACTGGGCCGTCGAAAAGGAGTTGTGGGTCATTTATATCCAGCACAACAACCTGTCTGCGGGGACGAGGACATTCAAGCCCGGCACACGGGGCGCGGAGCTGGTGCCGGAGCTGAAGGTGGTATCCGACCACATGTTTACAAAGGCAAAGAGCAGCGCCCTGACCAACGAGTCCTTCGCCGCCTTTCTTCAGGAGCACGGCATTACCCATTGTTACCTTGCCGGTGCCGACGCCGCGGCCTGCATCAAATCCACCTGCTTCAATATGCGAAAGAGCGGCTATGCCGTCCATGTGCTGTCGGACTGCATCACCAGCTACGACAAAAAGAAGCTGCCGGAGCTGCTGGCCTATTATGAGAGCAAGGGCTGCGCCGTCATGACGCTTCGGGAGGTCATGCAGCAAACAGAGCAACATAAAAAACAAGGAGGAAACCCCATGAATCAACTGATCGGCTGCTGCGGACTGGACTGCGAAGCGTGCGACGCCCGGATCGCCACCGTCACGAACGACAGCGCCCTGCGGGAGAAAACCGCCGCCCTGTGGACGGAACTCAACGGCGTGCCCATCACGCCGGAGATGATACACTGCACCGGCTGCCGCGTGGAGGGCCCGAAAACGCCCTTCTGCGACAAGCTCTGCCCGGTACACAACTGCGTCCGGGAGAAGAAGCTGGACACCTGCGCCGACTGTGCGCAGCGGGAGGGCTGCCCCACGCTGGGCCGCATCGCCGCTAATACGCCGTCGGTGCTGGACAGCCTGAAGCGGCTCCGCCGGGAAAAATAAACCGAAAACAACGAAAAGGAGACATCATGAAACCGATGAAAAGAACTTTGCCACTGCTGACCGCCATATTGCTGGCGGCCGCCCTGATGACGGGCTGCACCAAACTGACCGAGGCCAAGGACAACACCCCCTCCGCCACAGACGCTCCGGCGGAGACCGGGGACGGCGTGTATGTGAAACTGGAGCGGGACGACGTGGCTTCCCTTTACATTCATGGCGGCAGCTTTTCCAAGGTGTGCGAAAACGCCGACGGCTCGCCCCTGAAGGCCGGGGAGTGGATCTACACCGGCGAGGATATCGTAGAGATCTCCAAGAAGGACAACTGCTCCGTCGTCTTTACCGTAGGCGCGACGGCGGCGGACGATACGCTGCTGGCCGAGGGCACGTTCCTCTATGATGCGGTGCAGGAGAAGCTGTATGTCACCATCAGCGCCGACGGCGTGACCTGCTCCACCTCCAACGCAGCCGACGCTCCGGCGGATGTGCCGCCTGTCCTGACGCTGCCCGTTCTGGACGAGATCGACACAAGCGTGATGGTGGGCGTCTCCGGCTCCTCTCTGTCGGCGGTGCAGGCGGCGGTCAGCCTGCTGAACTGGGGCACGGACACCGGCCTTGGCGCGGACGAGATCGGCGACGCCACGTCCACGTGGCTGGCCTCTAAAAACGACGGCCTGACGGAGTTCCTACAAAAGCTGGAGCTGGTGGACGACGCCTATCAGAAGCTGCTGACGGATCAGGCCCGCGACCTGCTGGACAGCGCCGGATGCGAGACCACCGAGATCACATGGGGCAGCGAGCCTGTGGCGGCGGTAGAAGCCGTCATGCAGGCGGCCGGCCTGCGGTAAACGGAAACCGCCGAATATCGCGTTCTATAAAAGCGGAGGTGCGCTGCACCTCCGCTTTTTTGCCAGTCTATAGAGCGCTGTTCTGCGAATTGACATTTTCGCCGTTCTCTGTTATACTGCGGTTAGAATATGCTAACTGTAACCGCAAACATTTTTCGACGTCCCAGAAAGGGGAGGAAGAATCAACATGATCGGAAAAGTGATAGTAGAGGGTCTCGGCCTTGGCCTGCTGCTGGTGCTGGTCTGCGCCGTGGGCATCAGCCGGGGCGCGGTGACGCTGGTGCACCTCTATAACCCGGAGGTGCAGGAGCGCTGCGTGGCGCTGGGACTGACCACCCCGGAGAGGATCAGGCGCAGCAGCATCCTGTTTAAGCTGGTGTGCGTCCCCGGCTATATGGCCTATGTGCTGGTGTGCGTCTACGCCGTCAACGGCGCGCGGGGCTTCCTGACGCCCTTCTGGCAGCTGCTGGTGATCCTGTCCGTCATGAACCTGATCGACCGCTTTCTGGTGGACGACCTCTGGGTGGGACACACCAACGCGTGGACGATCCCCGGCACGGAGGATCTGAAGCCCTACATCACGGCGCAGAACAGGAAGGTCAAGTGGCTGTTCGGCACCGCGGGCATGGCGGTCATGGCGGCGGTGCTGTCCGGCATCATGCTGCTGTTCGTCCCCTGACAGGAGGGCGCGTATGTTCTGGGACAAGGTAGCCTGCGTGTACGACGTTTTCGCCAACGTCATCAACCGGAAGGCCAACCGCGCGCTGTGCGAAACGGTGGCGGCGCTGATCCGGCCCGCCGACACGGTGCTGGAGTGCGCCTGCGGCACGGGACTGCTGACCGGGGTGATAGCGCCCCGGTGCCAAAGCCTGACGGCGACGGATTTCTCCGCCAACATGCTGAAGCGGGCGGAGAAAAAGCTGAAAAAATACGGCAATGTGCGGTTCGCACAGGCGGATATCACGAAGCTGGACTATCCGGACGGCAGCTTCGACGCGGTGGTGGCCGCCAACGTCATCCACCTGCTGGATGAGCCGTACCGGGCGCTGGCGGAGCTTGACCGGGTCTGCAAGCCGGGCGGCAGGCTCATCATCCCCACCTATATGAACCGGACGGACAGGGGAACCACCAACAGCG
>OMFR01000778.1_pt1 | contig 15211 bp, 9 predicted proteins | sample 1645691 | NCBI WGS metagenome assembly OMFR01 (sample SAMEA103958132, study PRJEB25191) | human gut metagenome | biome: human-associated habitat [ENVO:00009003]; feature: intestine environment [ENVO:2100002]; material: feces | place: Germany | collected 2013/2015
ATTTAAACAAATTATTAATCAGAATTCTGTTGCATTTGCAAGTTGAATTCAGCTAGCAAAAATGCACACATTCGGGTAATTTAAACTACCTTTGCGGCAGATAAGAAGATAAAGGGAACAATATGGCACATCCCAAAGTCGAAAAGACGAATGCCGCGCGGCTGCTCGACCGCGCGAAGATCGCATACGAACTGGTTCCGTACCGGGTGGACGAAGAGCACCTCGCCGCGACGCACGTCGCCGAACAGCTGGGCGAGGATATAGCGACCGTTTTCAAGACCCTCGTTCTGAAGGGCGACCGCACGGGCTATTTCGTCTGCGTCGTGCCCGGCGACCACGAAGTGGACCTGAAAGCCGCGGCGATGATCTCCGCCAACAAGAAGGCCGATCTGATTCCGATGAAGGAGCTGCTGCCCGTGACGGGCTACATCCGCGGGGGCTGTTCGCCGATCGGCATGAAAAAGGCCTTTCCGACCTACATCCACGCCACGGCTGCCGGCCTGCCTTTCATCTATGTCAGTGCGGGGGTGCGGGGTCTGCAACTCAAGGTCGCCCCTTCGGACCTGGCGGCCTGCGTCCGGGCGACGTTCGCCGAGATCAGCCGCAAAGGGTAGGTTTGATAAATACGGAGTTTTTCGTAGTTTTTTCTGAACGGAGTTATCGCATCTGCTTCCCGCCGCCACAAGCGGAGACTGATCCCGACTCGATGCCGCAGCCGTGAAACGCAGGGCGGCCTAAAAGCGCGAGCGGAGGGGACGGTTTGTTTACAAACCCGCGAATAGTCGCCCGGAGCCAGCGTTAGGCCGCGTCTTTTAGCCTTTTTTGTCGGCGGGTCGGTTTTTGCGCCGCTTTTTGCCGACCAAAAAGCGGCAAAGAACAACAGCCGAAGACTGTGTTTGCTACCTTTTGCCATCAAAAGGTCTACACCCCGCGGGCGAAGACCGCGGTTAACCGCCGACCGAAAAGCGGCAATAATCCCGGATCGCCGGGATGGGACCGGGCGAACGAAACCGCACGTCAGAGGCCGCGAAAAAAGGCGGCTCCCGAAGAAGCCGCCCGAAAATACTCAATACTATTTAATATACGGTGTCGTCAGAAACTGTATTGCAGCATCACGTTCACGCGGTTGGCGTGTCCCTTGTCGTTCGACATGTCCTTGCGCGAACCGTAGAGGTACTCGCCGGCCACCTTGCAGCGCGGGGTGATCGAATAGAAAATGTTGCCGAAGATATACTGGCCCTGCTTGTACTGGTCGTCGGAGTAGAAACCGTGGCTGCGCTGCACGCGGACGGTCGAATAGCCTCCCGAGATGAACAGACGCGGGGTCAGGTTGATCTGGGCCGCGGCCTGCCATCCCCACATGGGCATGGTCTGAATCTGGTCGGCGTTCTCCGGATTGGGCGTGAAGTCGAGCCCCGAGCCGGTCAGGTCCTGGATATACGGGGTGACGCCCTTGCCGTAGACGCCGTTCATAAAGAGCCGCAGGGGCTGCGCCACCTTGATCGTGCCGCTGAACTGCACGCCCCATCCCAGCAGCGAGGTGTTGTTGCCCGTGCGGAGGTTGTGGAGGTACATGTTGCGCACGACGCCCGAAGCCCGGATGTGACTGTCGCGGTTGGCGCCCCAGGCATACTGGAAGTAGGCCGGGAAATCGGGAACGCGCTGTTTCAGCGTCGCGAAATTGTCGTTGTAGGTGCCGCTGACCGAGGGCATCTCGGCCGCAACGCCGAACTTGAGGTGGTTGTCGGCGAAGGCGTATTCGTAGCGGATCATCGTGGCGAAGTTGAAGTTATAGGCGTTGGGACCCTGGAAGTCGATGGTCGTCGGGGCTGCCGAAAGGTCGCAGAAGGTCGTCACGTCGCGACCCAGCGTAAAGCCCAGGAACGACACGTAGGCCGAACGCAGGCGGGGCGTGTAGCTGCCCTCGGCGCCTCCGCGGAAGTCGGCGTCCATGAACACGACCACGCGGCCCAGCGCACGGGTGTTGGTGATGGCCTTCATAAACAGACGCGAGGTCGAAGCGTCCATCATCAGCTTCTGCCTGGTATCGTAATTGCCGTGAACGGGAATGTCGTAGGTCACGAAGTCGATGTTGTCGACGATGCCGTCGAAGTCATACCCGGCGCGGAGGCTGACGAAACCGCCCAGCGAGAAGGAGAAACGGTTGTTCTTCGTGGCGAAGACGAACTGCGGTTTCTCGACCTGCTGGAAGCCCGGACGGTGGGTCTCGATGTAGTCCTGCGTGGCGTTGTCCATGGCCATGCGGTTGAGCACCGCCGCCTGCTGCATCGCATAAGGCCCGTAGTTGTAGATGGTGTCCACCTCCTGCACCGAGATCAGGTAGACCGTAGGCGAATATTCGCCGCGCATGGCCTTGCGTTCGTAACGTTGCGCCGACGCGGAACCTGCAAGCAGCAGAGCCACGATTAAAAGTCGAAATGTTTTCATAAGCCGAATGAATTTGGTTTTATTAATGTTCTTGCTCGTTCTCAAAGAGTTGTAACTCATCGGACAAATCAGCAAGTTGTATGCCAAAGAAAACCGCGGGAAAAGCAATTTTTCGTATCTTTGCCGAATATAAATAAAAGGTATATGCTCTTTTTTCTGACGTCGATACTCTCCCTGACGGCCATCGCCGCCGATTTCATCCATTTCCGCCGTCGCCGCCGCCGGAAGCAGCCCGTGCGCCGCGCACTCGTGGCGTGGGTCGCCGCGACCGACGCCCTGCCGATTCTCTCGTCGCTCATAGGCGCCTTGAGCCGCGACAACGGTCCGGAGCTGATGTACCTCTATATGTGGCTGTTCTGGGCGTGGATCGTCACCGTTCCGCCGCGTCTGGCGTTCTATGCGTTCAACTTCGTGAACCTGCGCCGCACGGGCTACGTCGCGGCCTGCGCGTTCGTGCTGTTCGCCCTCTGGGGCACGACCCGGGGACGCACCTCCATCCGCGTCAACCGGGTGGAGATCTGCTCCGACCGCATTCCCGAGGCCTTCGACGGCTTCCGGTTCGTGCAGATCACCGACATGCACGTCGGGACCCTCGTCCGTCCCGAACGCGAACTGACGCGACTGGCCGACAGCGTGAACGCGCAGCGCCCCGAGGCGGTGTTCTTCACGGGCGATCTGGTGAACATCCGCGCCGGAGAGCTGGACGAACGCACCACGGCGCTCCTGCGGCGGATCGCAGGCCCGGTCTGGTCGGTCACGGGCAACCACGACGTGGGAACCTACATCAAGGATTCGCTGCGTTTCCCGGCGGCCGGGGAGGCCCGCGAAGTGGTCGCGCGCCAGCGGGCGATGGGGTGGACCGTCCTGGAGGACACGACCGTCTACCTGCGGCGCGGCGCGGACAGCATCTCGCTCACGGGGTTGTCGTTCGACCCCGCGCTGCGCGAACGCCGCCACGACCGCGACCTGCCGGGAACGGCCATTCCCAAGGCTTACGCCGGAGTTCCGGATTCGCTCTACAACATCGCCCTCGTACATATCCCGCAGCTCTGGGAACAGATCGTCGAGGCCGGCTACGGCGATCTGACGCTCTCGGGGCACGTGCATTCGATGCAGCTGAAAATCAGGCCCTGGGGTCGCGGATGGTCGCCCGCGAAATGGATCTACAAACACTGGAGCGGACGCTACGACACGGGCCGCCACACACTTTATGTCAACGACGGCACGGGATATGTTGCATATCCCATGCGGCTGGGCGCATGGCCCGAAGTCACCCTGTTTACCTTGAAACGATGCAGATAACACTATCTTTCGCCACGACGGCCGACGGCTACCTGGACGACAACAGCCCCCGGCGGCTGATGATCTCGACGCCCGAAGACTGGGAGGCGGTCCTGCGCCTTCGGGCCTCGCACGACGCGATCCTCGCGGGAGCCGAAACGCTGCGGCGCGACGATCCCGCCCTGCTCCTGCGCGATGCCGCGGCGCGGGAACTGCGCCGTGCCCGGGGCATGCGGCCCGACCTGACGAAAGTCACCCTCACACACTCGGGACGGCTCTCGCCGTCGATGCGCTTCTTCACGGAGGGCGACGCAGACCGCTACGTGTTTTCAGAAAAGGAACTTCCGGAATTGAAAGGCGTTGCAGAGGTTATTTCAAGCGACAGTTCAATTACGGCTTCAGCGATCGTCACCGAACTCGAAAAGCGCGGCGTGGAGCGTCTGCTGGTCGAGGGGGGAGCCTCCGTCCTGCGCATGTTCCTCGCCGAAGGGATGGCCGACACGGTGCGCCGGGCGGTCAATCCGCAGCTGACGCTGGGACCGGAGCGGGGCGGCGCGCAGTTCCGGTTCGAGGTCCCGGAGGGGGCCGTATGCCGGCGGGAGAATCTGGGCGGCATGGAGGTTGCGACCTGCACGCTTCGTCCCGACACCCGGGACGAAGACCTCCGCTACCTGACGCAGGCCGTGGCCGAAGGACTGCGGTGCGTGCCCAGCCGGACCTCCTATTGCGTCGGGGCCGTGGTGGCGCTTCCCGACGGGAGGAGCTTCACGGGCTACACCCACGAGACTTCGCCCACGCACCATGCCGAGCAGGAGGCGATCCGCAAGGCGCTCGACGCGGGCGCCGAATTGCGCGGGGCGGCGATCTACTCCTCGATGGAGCCGTGCTCGCAGCGGAAGAGCGAGCCGGAGAGCTGCACGCAACTGATCCTGCGCCACGGATTCGCGCGCGTGGTCTTTGCGCTGTACGAACCCGACCGGTTCGTCTGCTGCCGCGGGGCGCAGACGCTGCGCGAAGCGGGTGTCGACGTGCGGGTTTATCCCGAACTGGCCGAAGGCGTGCGCCGGGCCAACGCCCACCTCGGGAGGTGAAACGGGCGTGATTTGTGTCCATAAGGGCCTAAAAATGGCCTAAACGCCCTCCGGGCTGAAGAAGATATTGCAAGAAAATCTATCTTTGTCGAATAAACGCATGAATACTATGAAAATAGCTGTCAAGATCGCCTTCATGGCGGCGGCGACGATCCCGGCGGCGGCGTCCGCGCAGGAGGCCGGGCGGATGCTCTCGCTCGACGAGGCGGTCGCCGTCACCCTCACGGAGAACCCTGCGCTGAAAGCCGCGGCCTACGAGGAGCGCGCCGCACAGCAGCAGCGCCGCGCGGCCATCGGTCTCCGCATGCCCCAGATCAACGTCACGGGCGCATACGCCTACATGGCCAAGGACATCGGATTCGACTTCAACGACCTGAAAGGCCCGGTCAAAGAGGGCGTGGCGGGCGGACTGACGGCGCTCGTGCAGAACGGGCTGATCCCCGCCGACAAGATTCCGACGCTCCAGGGGCTTCTGAACCCGATGATGGATGCCGACTGGTTCCTCAAGGTGCAGGATCAGAGCCTCGGATTCGTGGGAGGCGAGGTGACCGTCCCGATCTGGATGGGCGGCAAGATCAACGCCGCGAACCGCGCCGCGCGGATCAACGAGAAGACGGCCGTCGCGCAGGGCAACCAGACCCGCAACGCGCTGATCTCGGAACTCGTGGAGCGTTATTTCGGACTGGCCCTCGCCACGCAGGTCGTCGCCGTGCGTCAGCAGGTGGTGGACGGCGTGCGCAGGCATCTCGAAGACGCCCGGGCGCTCGAACGCAACGGCATGATCGCCCAGACCGAACGCCTCTACGTGGAGTTCAAGATGGCCGAGGCCGAACGGGAGCTGGCAAACGCCAAATTGCAGGCCGAGACCATCGCCAGCGCGCTGTCGAACACCCTGGGACGCGAGAGCGACTGGCGTCCGGTGACGGCGATGTTCCTGCTCGCGAAGGTCGAGGATCTGGCCTATTATCAGGACCTCGCGCAGGCGCGCAACCCGCTGCTCAGCCAGGTGTCGCTCAAGCGCGAATTGGCCCAGGAGGGCGTGCGCGCCCAGCGTGCCGATTTCCTGCCGCAGGTGGCGGCCATCGGCGGCGGTTCGTTCTACAACTACCAGGTGGCGGGACTCGTGCCGCGCTGGGCCGTGGGCGTGGGGGTCAACATCAAGATTTTCGACGGTCTCAACCGCGAATACAAGTACTCGGCCGCCAAGCAGACCGTGCGCCGCGTGGGCGAGTTGCAGAACAAGGCCGGGAAGGACATCGCGGTGCTGGTGGAGAAACTCTACAACCAGATGATGAACTACCACAACCAGATGACCTCGATCGACGCGTCGCTGAAATTCGCCGAGGAGTATCTCCGGATGAAGAACGCCGCGTTCCTCGAAGGGATGAGTTCCTCGTCGGACCTGATCGACGCCGAGCTGAACCTCGCGGGAGTGCGCACCGAGCGGCTGCAAGCGGCCTACAACTACGACCTGCTGCTGGCCCGGCTGCTCGAGGCCGCGGGCATCAGCGACGAATATCCGTCCTACGCGCGCCGCAACGACGCGCAGGCGGTTCTCTTCGACGGCTCAAGAAGCGGAAATTAGATCGGGAAAGGGCGGGCTTCACGTTACGGCCCGTCGCCGGCCCCCGCAAACAATACGAAATAGATAACAAGCAAACGATATGAAACGAAGCAACGTAATCGGAATTCTGGCGGCCGCAGCGGTCATCGTCCTCTCGGTCGTACTGATCAGCTGGTACCTCACCAAACGGACCCCGACGCTGATTCAGGGCACGGTGGAGTGCACCACCTACAAAGCCTCGTCGAAGGTTCCGGGCCGCATCGACGACATGAAAGTGGCCCAGGGCGACCGCGTGGAGAAGGGACAGCTCCTCTACACGCTCTCGACGCCCGAACTGGAGGCCAAGCTCCGGCAGGCCGAGGCCGTGAAGAGCGCCGCCGCCGCGCTGGACGCCATGGCGCTGGCCGGCGCCCGCGTGCAGCAGATCGAGGCCGCGATGAACATGTGGCAGAAGGCGCAGGCCGGGCTGGAACTGGCCCGCAAGACCTACGAGCGCGTGCAGAACCTCTACAACGACGGAGTGGTTCCGGCACAGAAGCTCGACGAGGCCACGGCCAACTACAAGGCCATGGAGGCCACGGCGCTGGCCGCCAAGGCGCAGTACGACATGGCGACGGACGGCGCCCGCAAGGAGGACAAGGAGGCCGCCGCGGCCCGCGTCCGCCAGGCCGAAGGGGCTGTCAGCGAGGTGGAGTCGTACATCAGCGACGCGATGGTCTATTCGCCCGTCACGGGCGAGATCTCGACGATCATCGCCGAGGAGGGCGAACTGGTCGGCAGCGGCTATCCGGTGGTGGCCATCCTCGACATGAGCGACCTGTGGGTGACCTTCAACGTGAAGGAGACGCTGCTTCCGGGCCTTCGGATCGGGACCCGCATGAACGGCTATGTCCCGGCGCTGGACAGCGACGTGGAGTTCGAGGTGACCTACATCTCCCCGCAGGCCGATTTCGCAACGTGGTCGGCGACCCGCACGCAGGGCGGGTTCGACATCCGCACCTTCGCCATCAAGGCCAAGGCCGTCACCGAGGCCGCGAACATGCGCCCGGGCATGAGCGTGCTCGTCGACTGGGACCAAATCGGAAAGTAAGCGATGCCCGGATTCCTGCACAACACCTGCGCCGTGATGCGCCGCGAGACGGGCCGGATAACCCGTCAGCCGATGTATTTCGTGCTGATGATCGTCCTGCCCGTGGTGTCGTTCGCGTTTTTCGCCCTGCTGTTCAACCAGGGTGCAATCCGCAACATCCCGATCGCCGTCCTGGACCAGGACAACACGACGCTTTCGCGCAAGGCCGTGCAGATGATCGACGACACTCCGACGGCGATGGTGGCCTACGGCATTCAGGGCATGGACGAGGGCGAGCGGCTGATGCGCGAAGGGCGGATCATGGCCATCGTGCAGATTCCGGCCTTCTTCGAGAAGAACATTTTGAGCAACAGCCAGACCCTCCTCGAAAACTACGTCTCGGGAACGAACATCACGGTCAACGGACTGCTGTCGAAGGACATCCAGACCGCCGTGACGACCTTCACAGCCGGCATTCAGCTCCAGGTGCTTATGAAGCAGGGGCTTACGCAGCGACAGGCCATGGCGCAGCTGATGCCCGTGCGTTTCGACAAGCACGTGCTCTTCAATCCGCACATCAATTACGGATACTACCTCTCGCCGAGTTTCATGCCCATGATGCTGATGATCTTCGTGGTGATGGTGACCGTTTTCGCCATCGGCACCGAACTCAAGCACGCCACGGCCCGCGAATGGCTCGGCACGGGAAACGGTTCGGTCGCGGCGGCGCTCGCGGGCAAGGTGCTGCCCATCACGGCGGTGATGTTCCTGATCTCGCTGGTGATGCTGGTGATCAACTTCAAAATCGTGGGAACGCCGCTGAACGGCAGTCTTGCGGTGATTCTCGCCGGCACGCTGCTCTTCATTTTGAGCTACCAGTCGATCTCGGTGCTGATCGTCTCGCTGCTGGCCAACCTGCGCCTGTCGCTCTCGATCGGCGGCGGATATTCGGTGCTGGCCTTCACCTTCTCGGGACTGACGTTCCCGATCATGGCCATGTGGGAGCCGATGCAGTGGGTGAGCAAGATCTTCCCGTTCACCTTCTACACCGATATTTTCGTCGACCAGATGCTCCGCGGCACGCCGTGGGTCTACTCGCTGCCCGACCTCTGCTACATGTCGCTGTTCATCGTTTTACCGCTCCTGTGCCTGCCGCGCCTGAAAAGGGTCTGCACGGAGGAAAAATTCTGGGGGAGATTGTGATATGAGCCGATTTACGAAACAAACAGCCTCTTACTGGAAACAGCTCGGATCGGTCGTCCGCAACGAGTTCCGGACGATCTTCAAGGACGGTGGCGTGATGCTGATTCTGATTTTCGCCCTGATCATCTACGCCACGGCCTACTCGCTGGCCTACGGATCGCAGGTGCTCCGCAACGTGCCGATCGGCGTGGTGGACGAATGCCGCACGCCGACCAGCCGCAGTCTGATCGACACCTTCAACGCCGGGCCGAACACCTATGTGGCCTACAATCCGACCTCGATGGAAGAGGCCAAAGAGCTGTTCTACGGCCGCAAAATCTACGGCGTGGTCTACATTCCGTCGGACTACGAGGAGAAACTCTACGGCGGCGAGCAGGCCAACGTGGCGATCTACGCCGACGCCAGCTACTTCCTGATGTACCGCCAGGTTTTCCAGGAGGTCGTGACCTCGATCGGCAAGACGGGGGCGATGGTCGAATTCCAGCGCCTGATCGCCAAGGGGGCCAACATCCCGCAGGCGCAGGCCACCACCCAGCCCGTGATCTACCAGTCGCACAACCTGTTCAACCCCTATCTGGGCTACGGCACGTTCGTCATGCCGGCGATCATCATGGTCATCATCCAGCAGACGATGCTGATCGGCATCGGCATGATCGGCGGCACGTGGCGCGAATTCGGACTTTACCGCAAACTCTGCCCCGCAGGGCGGCGGCGGATGTCGACGCTGCCCATCGTCCTGGGACGCGGACTGGTCTACGCGCTGATCTACGCCGTGACCTGCACCTATATCCTCGGCCTGCACTACCGGCTGTTCCACTTCCCGATGAACGGCGCGACGGGAGCCGTCATGCTCTTCATGGCGGCATATCTGGCGGCCTGCATCGCCATGGGCATCGCCGTTTCGACGCTGTTCCGCTACCGCGAAAACTCGCTGCTGCTGTTGCTGTGGACCTCGATCCCGGTGCTGATGCTCAGCGGCGTGTCGTACCCGCGCCAGGGCATTCCCGACTGGCTGTTCAACCTCGGACAGCTGTTCCCGAGCAGCCACGGCGTCAACGGCTTCATCCGTATCCAGACCATGGGGGCCTCGATCCCCGAGGTTTTCGCCGAAATCAAGTGGCTCATCATCCTCACGGTCGTTTACGGCGGACTGGCCTGCATCGGCATTCACCAGGTGATCGGCCGCGAACAACGGGAACATCCCGCCCGGAAGGAAAACGGGGACGAAGGGCGCTAACGGCTCCGTACACACGCAAAAAGAGACGCCGGATTTTGGTCCGGCGTCTCTTTTGTGAGTAAACGGCAGTCTAAAATTTATCGGGATTTTCCTCCTTATACTGCTTGTAGGAGATATACGACAGGTATCTATCCACCGTCGCCTTGTCGGTGGCGATATGCCCGACAACCCGGCAGTAATCCTCGTAAACGCCCTTCGAAGTCTGTCCACCCATGTATGCAAAGGGTTGCCGGCCTTTCATCACGAATACGCCGTCCTTATAATAGAGCAGTTCGAGCGTCGTCCGGGCGGCATACTGATCATAGTTGGCGGTCTTCGCACTCTCTTCGATCCCGGGATTATAAAGGGCCAATGTATTCTTCATTTCACCGCTGACACTCCATTGATTGCCTTCCGAATATACCGTCGGGCCGGGAATATGCATAAGCGTAAAGAATGTACGGCATATACCAGTGGGAAGAAGCATCATGCTATTCATGAGAGCCGCTCCGTCCATAACGCCACTCTCGGTTTTTCCATTCGTATAGGTTATATCGATGTCGTCAATCAGCCAGACACCCCGCTGTGCGTCCGCTATGAATACGGTCATATCGATTTTTCCATCGTAACCGATCATCAGTTCGTGGATTTTCGCCTCCACCGAAGTTTTAGGAACAAACTCGGGATCACCTTCGCATGCCGACAGCATCGCCGACGACAGGACTAAAATTGTTATCAACTTTTTCATAAGAAATCATGATTTAAATTACTATCAATACGGGGTAAACGGATCGATGTTATCATCTGCAATCCATCGAAGATATATCCATTGCCAGAAGCGACTCCATTTCCAGGAGCAAAATAGCCATCACAACTGCCATCCCAGCCCCAATTATAATGGACCAGATTGGTTGTCTGAACGGTAGAATTTGTCAGCACATATTCATAGTGAGGAATCAGACCGGGTTCATCGTTATCTACCAGCCTCTCTTCGTAATATTCCGTACCGATACGCGAATAGATATATCCATCGGCAATCCAAGCGTGGCCTCCTTCTGAAATATCATTCGCCCTTACATAAACGGGGTGTGTTTCGTCCAAATTGGTTCTAATTGAAGCTATCTCATAGCTTGCAAGGCCCGAAGCGCAACTATAGCCAAAAGAGATCATACAACTGGGCACATTAGATGAAGCAGCACCACTTCCTGTCCTTTTATCATTCTCATATTCTGGATAATATCTCATCCCGACCCGTTGTCCGATTTCCCGCATCAGTGCGGGCACTTGGTATACGTATGGATAACTTATCATCGAAGTCCAGTTCAAAGCGATCGTTTCTCCCGCATGCGGAGCATCGGTGTAGGTCGTCGTGATCGAAGCCGGGAAACGGTAATAGGCCATAATCTGTGCAATGGCTGTCGCCACGCAGCCGGAATACCCATTGCTGCAATAGTCTCCGTAGGGAGATTCCTGCCCCCATCTGACCGGAATAAGCGGGTCGCAGGAGCGGGATTCATTGACCTCCACCGTCTTGAATTTAGGCGTAGTGCGTATCGTGTCGAACTTCGGCGGCTTTATCACGGCCAGACTTTGCGCCATGGCGTCCATATAGAAATCGAAATTCTCCACGCCGGTCGGTTCGCCGTAGGTGTAGTTTCCCTTTTCGGCGACAGCCAGCACAGGATCGACGGCGCGGTTGGCGGCAATGACCGAAAATCCGTCGTTGTTCTCAAAATTGAAAACATACATCAAAGTGTCGCTCCCGGCGCCGCTGCGCGTGGACGGGGTAGTGACGCATTGGCCGCGTTCGCTGCGGATCGAACGGGCTGTGGCCGAGCGGGTCTGGCCCCGGTCGACAAGGGCGATGCTCTTCCGGGCAAGGGAAAGGGCCTCTTCATAACTGCGCGTCGGCAAGAGCACAGTAGGCCGAGCGGGCTGTTCCGGTGCGACGGCGGACGATTCGTCGTCGATTTTCGCACACGAAACGACACAAATCAAAGCAAGGGCAACCAATACGGAGGTCCCCGCCTGTTTCATTGTACTTGTTTTCTCCATGGCATCATCATTTAATCTGTTAGCACATATGTTGTTCGCCCAGAGCGATTTGGCGGAAAACAACCGCGAAAGGCCATCATGCGGAGATACAGTCACATACAAATATCGATAAAATTTTTAGTATATACAAGCATTTTACCGAAAATTTAAAAAAAAATCTGCAATTTATAAAGATTCCATTTCCGCTGCCGGAGACCTGAAAAAAAGCAGGTTGACGGAGATCGCTCTCGTCAACCTGCTCAATCCGGCCCGGGACCGGTTTACCGCGGTCCGTGGAACATCCCCGGAGGAGGTCCGCCCGGCCCGCCGGGTCCCATGCGGCGGGAACCGGAGGAGGACTCGACACCGTCGTAATCCTTTATATTGCGCGAACCCTTCTTGCCGAAACGGCGCAGGTTGTAGTTGAACTGCACCATATAGTAGCGGCCGATGACGCTGTTGGTCGAGTTCTGCGTGTAGCCCGAACCCGTCGAGCGCGAGAAGGCCTGGTTCTGGTTGAAGAGGTCGTTGACGCCGACCATCACTTCGCCGCGCTTGTTCCTGAAGACCTTCTTGCCCAGCCAGACGTTGCACAGGAGGTAATCCTCCGAGTAATCGTTCGTGAAGCCGATATACTGCGAGTAGGCCGCGCTCGCCGTGAAGGTGAAGCCCAGCGGGAAGACCACCTTCAGGTTGCCCTGCGCCGTGTGGTTGAAATAGCGGTTCTTCGACTTGTCCGCGTTCAGCGAGTTGGTGGCCTCGTTGTAGGTGCCGTTCCACGAGAGGGTGAAGTCGACGTTCTCCGAAATGTTGCTGCCCAGCACGGCCCGGAAGTCGTATCCCATATTCTTGGTGTCGTTGCGCTCGCCGCCCGAAATCATACCCGTCGCCGCGTCCACCGTGCCGCCCAGCATGCTGGGGGTCTTGGTGTAGATGACGCCCGCCATGACGTTGAAATTCGATTTGAGGAACCCGATCGGCAGGCCGTAGCTCAAGTGCGTCCGCAACTGCCAGTAACCGTCGAGATTCTCGGTCGTCGAGTAGAAATTGGGCGAATAGGCCTGTCCGTCGATGGTGATGTCACCGGGTCTTTGCACCAGATGCTGGGCCGTGTAATCCAGCGTCGTGTTCATCGAGAACATCCACATGAAGGTCCGGCCCTTTTCGACGTTGGAGTTGGTGTAGTGGAAATTCACCCGGTGCGAGTAGGTCGGCTTCAGGTTCGGATTACCGTGGCTGATGTTTTGGGCGTCCGATACGTCGTAAACGCTTTGCAGGTCGGTGATCGACGGGCTGTCGGTGTAGGACGAGACGAAGAGCCGCAGCGAGTTCTCGCGGTTGATGTTCAGCTGGCCCATCATAAAATAGGTCACGTTGTTGTAGGCGTGCTTGATCTTCTCGGCATCGTCGCGCACGATCTGTCCGTCGAGGGCCGAACGCTGGTAGTAGACGTTGGCGATGAAGGTGTTGCGCTCTTTCGAAAAACGGAATCCGGGCCCCACGCTCTGCGTCAGGTAGCCGCTCTCGTAGGAGTTCGACAGCAGGGGATTAAGCACGCCGCCCGTGAAGGTGTCGTCGTCGGTAACGAACGATCGCTTGTCGCGCTCCTGCGAATTGTAGGAAATCCGGTACTGGAGGCTCACCTGCGCGTATTTGGCCACCGGCTCGGTGTAGGTGAAACTGCCGCGCAGGCTGTACGACGACGAGGGGGCCTCGGAGCGCAGGTAGCGCAGGTCGGTGTAGTCAGCGGGATCCCATGCGAGGGGATCGTCGCCTGCGCCGGGACGAACGTCCGAAATGGGCTTGACGTTCGACCACGAATTCGAATTGTTCGTGTTGTCCGAGTAGCTGAACGACCCGTCGAGGGTGATCGTACGGCCATCCTTGCCCAGTTTGGTGCGGTAGACGGCGCTTGTACCTACGTTGTAGCCGTGGCGCAGGGCGTCGCTGAAATTGTCCGTGCGGCTGTAACCGCTCTCTCCGTATTGCCAGCCCAGCGTCTCGCTCCACGGGTCGTTGGACTGGTAGCTGAAACGCGGACGGATCATCAGGTTCTGATTCTCCGAAATCTTCCACTCCAGACGGGCGTTGAACCGGTGGTTGTAGCCCTTCGTGTCGGAATAGCCGTTGGTCGACAGCGTATCGGGGATCATCGGGGCCTCGTACCATTTCTCCACCGTCGAACGGTTCTCGGTATTGGTGTTGTTGAAGAAATAGCTGCCCTGGAACGTCACCTGATTGCGCTTGCCCCACGTATCGGAGTAGTTGACGCCGATGGCGTTGACCGACGCCACGCCGCTCTGCGGGCGCACCATGTAATTGCCCATGCCGCCGCGACGTCCGCCACCGCCGCCCGAGACACCCAGAATGTCCTCGAACGAGAAATTCTGCTGGTTGACGTTGTTGAACAGGCCGATGAATGAAATACGGCTGTCGCCGCTGAACACGTTGGCATTGCCGCCGGCGATGTATTTGAACTTGTCTTCGGTCTCGGTGTCGGCGTCGTAGCCGAATCCGGCGTAGAGCTTGCCGAACTGGCCCTGCCGCATGCCCGGACGGGTGACGATATTGAGCGCCTTGTAGCCCTCGCCGTCGTCCATGCCCGAAAATTCGGCCGCGTCGGAGAGTTTGTTGTAGACCTCCACGCGGTCGACGGCCTCGGCCGGAAGCGACTTGATGGCCGTGGTGACATCCTCGCCGAAGAACTCCTTGCCGTCGACGAAGACCTTCTTGACCGTCTCGCCCTGCGCCTCGACCGTGCCGTCGGTGACGGTGATGCCGGGCATCTTCTTCAGCAGCCCTTCGACATCGGCGTCGGCCACGACCTTGAACGCTCCGGCATTGTAGCTCACCGTGTCGCCCTTCTGCGAGGTGCGCAGCGCCTTGGCCTCCTTGACGACCGTTTCGATCTGCACGCCCGGCTTGAGTTTCAGCAGTCCGAGGCTGACCTTCGAAGCCGAGACCCGGAAGGTCGTGTCGAGGTTGTTATAGCCCAGGAAAGCCACCGAAAGCGAATATTCGCCGTAGGCGAGCGACGGAATAGACACCGCGCCCTTGAAGGCCGAGGTGAAATACTGTTTCTTCTCCGGGGTTTTCACAGGCGTGAGCGTCAGCACCGCTCCGACGACGCTCTCCCCGGTGTCGGCGTCGACGACCGTGGCTGTGACGCCGCCCCTCTGGGCGAATGCCGCGGCGGCGAAAAGCGTCAGCAGGGTAGTCAGTAGTGTTCGTTTCATATCTTCTGTTTGTGTGTATCTCTTTTTCGGCGGCGAACCGGCTGAAAACGCGCGTCCGCTCCGCCCGCC
>OMFR01000790.1_pt1 | contig 15043 bp, 9 predicted proteins | sample 1645691 | NCBI WGS metagenome assembly OMFR01 (sample SAMEA103958132, study PRJEB25191) | human gut metagenome | biome: human-associated habitat [ENVO:00009003]; feature: intestine environment [ENVO:2100002]; material: feces | place: Germany | collected 2013/2015
CCCGCTTCTGCGATATAGACGAAATTGAAAATCATTCCCATTCTATCGGCTCACCGCTCCAGCGATCCCAATCTTTCCACCGCTCGGTGGTCGCACGGACGGCTTCTTCATAGTCCTCATTGGTGATATGAATCGTCCATCGCACGGCACGGGGGCGGTCCGGGAACTCTTCATACTCCCAACGGGCCGGGTCGCGTAGCGTTCCGACCATCTCTTCCGTCATAGGCTTTATAAAATTATAACGCATTGCGGTGTCTTTCTCCGGGGCCAAAGTCCCGGCCTTATCGTCTCGATAGTAAATTTCAACAGCAGTCAGTCCCTTGTTCAAGTCTTTGATTAATACTTGGTCCATATCGAAATTCAAACCCGCGCTATTTTCCGTACAACTCCAATGCGTAGCTTGTTCCTTCGGCTTGAGGTAGTAGAAGAATCCGTATGGATTCATCCGTACTCTTACTGCAATGTACAGCGGCTGGTCGCTGTCATTTCGCATACGGAAGTACGTGTAATAGAGACTGGGTTCTTCGTCCTTTATGTTATCCTCCATCGAATGATACATCTCCTTATACTCCTCTGAAGGCTGTACCGGCTGTTCTTCCGGCGGGGTTTCCGGTGCCGGACTTTCCGCTTTGTCGGAACAGCCCAGCGGGGCCAAGAACAGGAGCAAGGCTCCTAACGATAAATAGACACGTGCTTTCATAATTAGGTAGGTTTTAGGTTGAACGATCGTCGCCTGCAACGGTATGCCTTCGATCTTTTTCCACGCGCCTCTTCCGGAATGCTTGCGGCCATTGTACCGCGAGCTTCCCCTTTCACGGGCTGAAACAGGCATTAGACATTGCAGGCTACGCTTCTCCCGCGATGTTTCTGTGCTCTAAATTAAGTATAATAGATAGATTCTGCAAACGGAAAGGTTCGTTTGCGGCAAAATCCCTGTACACGTGTCTTTCGATGTCCTGTGATGCACGGTCCCGCCGCTATCGTCCGATGTATTTCGACCTTTCCGCGAAATTCCTTTCGAGGGAGCTTCGGGACGTATTGTATAACGGTCGGCGGAATCGTGATCTGCCGTTGAAATCGGCTGGAAAACGGTTGTGAATCCGTTGTGGCGACAGGCCGTATGGGTGGATCGGCCCCGGGTTTCGGGCGTGTCGGCAGATCCACTTGGGAATAGACAATAAAAAAGCTCTTCCTTTCGAGGGAAGAGCTTTTTTATGCCTTCTTGTAAAATTATTCGGGCTTGATCGCTTCGCTCGGGCAAACGCCTGCGCAGGTGCCGCAGTCGATGCACTTGTCAGGATCGATTACATAAACATCACCGGCCGAGATTGCCTCTACCGGACATTCGTCGATACATGTGCCGCAAGCTACGCACAAATCGGGACTAATTTTGTAAGCCATTTTTTTGTATTGTTTAAGTTGTGTGTTGACGGTGCAAATATAAAAATTTATTTAATCATATCAAAGCCCGTATAAGGAATTAACGCTTCGGGAATCCGGATGCCGTCGGGCGTCTGGTTGTTCTCCAGCAGGGCCGCCACGATGCGGGGCAGGGCCAGCGAGGAGCCGTTGAGCGTGTGTGCCAGCCGCGTCTTTTTGTCGGCATCCTTGTAGCGGAGTTTCAGGCGGTTGGCCTGGAACGACTCGAAATTCGACACGGACGACACTTCGAGCCAGCGTTTCTGGGCCTCGGAGTAGACTTCGAAATCGTAGGTCAGCGCCGAGGTGAACGACATGTCGCCGCCGCACAGGCGCAGGATGCGGTAGGGCAGGCCCAGGGCCTTGACGATGCTCTCCACGTGGGCCACCATGCCGTCCAATGCTTCGTAGCTCTTTTCGGGCAGCGAGAGCTGCACGATCTCCACCTTGTCGAACTGGTGCAGGCGGTTGAGTCCGCGCACGTCCTTGCCGTACGACCCGGCCTCGCGGCGGAAGCACGGGGTGTAGGCGGTCATCTTCACCGGGAAATCCTCCTTTTCGAGGATCACGTCGCGGTAGATGTTCGTCACGGGAACCTCGGCCGTGGGCACCAGGTAGAAGTTGTCCGCCGTGGCGTGGTACATCTGTCCCTCCTTGTCGGGCAGTTGGCCCGTGCCGAAGCCCGAGGCTTCGTTCACCATGATCGGCGGCTCGACCTCGAGATACCCCGCCCGCGTGTTGCAGTCGAGGAAGTAGTTTATCAGCGCGCGCTGCAACCGTGCGCCCTTGCCCTTGTAGACGGGGAATCCCGCGCCGGTGAGCTTCACGCCCAGGTCGAAGTCGATGATGTCGTACTTGCGGGCCAGCTCCCAGTGGGGCAGCGGGTTTTCCGGAAGCGCGGTGTAGCTTTCCACGAGCTTGACGACGAGGTTGTCCTCGGCCGTCTTGCCTTCGGGGACGATCTCGGCGGGGAAGTTCGGCAGCGAGACGATGGCCGACTGCAACTCCTGCCGGGCGTCGGTCAGCTCGGCTTCGAGGCGCGAGGACTTCTCCTTGAGGTCCGCCACGAAGCGTTTGCGCTCCTCGGCCTCCTCGCGGCGGCCCTGGCCCATCAGTGCGCCGATCTCCTTGGCGGCCTTGTTCTGGGCGGCCAGCGTGTTGTCGAGTTCCAGCTGGAGGGCTTTGCGCCGGTCGTCGAAGCTGATGATCTTTTCGATGACAGGCGCGGCGTCCACGCCCTTCTTGGCCAGCTTGCGTGCGGCGGCCTCTTTGTCATCGCGGATTTGCTTTATCGTAAGCATAATATCGTGAGTTTTTTTGTGTTTTCGCCTTACAACCTGCAAAATTAGTAAATTCGCGTCAAACTGTCACGCCGAGACGCCGTTTTTTGCGATTTTATGAAAAAACCGGACTTCCGCCCAAAGCGGAAATCCGGTTTTCGGTTGTGCGGGCTGCGGATCAGCGGGTGTGGAGCACGAGGTCCGTGCGCAGACGCTTGCCTTCGGCCGGGACTTTCGCTGCCGTGTTTCCGGAGGCTTTCGCCGGAACGGCGACGCGTTCGCCCGTCAGGTAGGTCGTGAAGCGCTGTCCGCCGGTCTCGATGCTTCCGGTCCGCGATTCCGCGGCGCGGGCCGCGGTCTGTGCGGACGCCTGCTGGAGGGGCTTCATCTTGAGGGACGAGTAGGTTTTCGAACCGGCGTACTGGCGCAGGTAGCTCGAACTCGACGCCTGCGGCGTGCTGAAGAGCAGGAACATGTAGCTGTTGACCTCTTCGGGTGAGTAGGGGCTTGAAGCCCAGTAGAGCGTGTCGCCGATGTAGCCGACGGCCATTCCGGCGTCGCCCCAGAAGATCGACAGTCCGTTCGAGAAGCCGAGCGTCGCATAGGCGCCGTTGTACATCCCCGCGTACTGGGGTTCGACGATCAGCATGTGCAGCTCCTTGTCGTAGTAGCCTTTCAGCTGGGGTGCGAAGTCGCGCATGTCGGTCATGCCGCTGATGAGCACGTCGCGGTCGTTGATGCGCGCGATGTCCATGCGGAAGGTCTTTTCGGACGACTGCGAATCGACGTCGACGGTCGCCGTGACGCCGAATGCGCCGATGAAGTCCTCCAGGGTCTTCGTCCGGTCGAAATCCTTGGCGAAGTAACCGAACGTCGACGCGCTCTTCGAAACGAAAGCCGTGTCGCCGAACGAGTTGTACATCAGCAGGGCGAGTGTGTACGTGCTGCCTTCGTCGAGCGGGCTGAACGACGTGCCGCGGCCTTCGGGGGAGTTGAGCTGCGCGATCATCTCCTCGGGAACGTCGTAGCCCCGGGATGCGGTCACCTCCTCCAGTGTCATGCCGAGCGCTTCGCACAGGTAGTCGGCGACGGCGGTTTTGACGCAGAGATATTTCATCGCCGCCACATTCGCGGTCTGCATCTGCCAGATGAGCGTGTTGTAGGGCGAGTAGTTGAGGTTGTTCTCCGGAGCGTAGAACTCGAATTCGAGCGATCGGGGAGCATATTCGTCGTTCGGGTCGTTCGTGAACCGCTGCGTGTAGAGCTTGCAGGGGTTCTCGATCGAGTCGTAGGCCAGCGCCACGGCGGTGTAGTTGCCCGAGGGAACGTTCCAGACCGAGGCGTCGTCCGCGAGGAGCGTCACCACGGGGGTCACGGCCTCCAGTTTGTCGTCGATCAGCTGCCGGCGCACCTCCTGCTGCCGTTCGGCGTCGGCGGTGATGTCTCCGGCGACGACCGCGGCCTTGTAGTACTTCGTGTATTCGTTGGGCGAGAAGTGGAGTTTCGGAGCCTTGAATCCGGTGCTCGTGGTCTCGATGCCCTCGAAAGCGATCTCCACGACGGGCGTGGTGTCGATGTCGGTGTCGAAGATCAGTTTCTCGGTCCCCTGGGCGAAATAGCCCGACGACACGTAGTAGATCAGGTAGAACGAGAAGGTGCTCTCGCCGTCGAACGTGCAGGGATAGCTGGCGTACGCCGAGTCGTTGCCGGTGTAAACGGCCATGTCGGCGACGTAGACGTACTCGTTGTAGTTCGAGTTGTAGTAGCCGATCGACTGCGCCGGCACGGTGCAGGTGTTGTCGTCGTGGAGGACGAACTTGAACGTCACGCCGCTGGCCCAGTCCTTCAGCCGGAAGATATTGGCTCCCACGGCTTTCTCGACCTCCAGGCCCGAATCGCGGCCCGAATAGTACCCGTTGTAGTGGTAGGTTGCCAGCTGGGGGATCTCTTCGCCCTCTCCGGTGGTGCGGTAGAGCGTCTCCCACTCCAGTTCGTAGGTGGCCGAAAGGGTCACCTTGTCGGAGTACTGCGCCACCTGCGCGGCGTTGTCGCCCGGACGCGCCTCCCGGCTGCTGATGTAGAGCGTGGTCTTGTAGTTCGAACCCATGACGAAGTTCGAAAGGTCGACCTCGACGGGAACCGTCACGGAGTGGCTGCCGTCGGGAATGGTCGCCTCGGCCGGAACCGAGAACAGCTCGTAGTCGTCGTCCTTGGTCGCCAGATAGACCTTGTAGGCGCCTTTGTTGCCCGGACGCGCGATTTCGACGTTGATCACGCCCTGCACGGCGTCCTGCGGAAACTCCTTCTGGATGGACGACTGGATGAAGTGGATGGCCTTCGCATCGTCCTTGTTGGGGGTGTATTGGTCGCCCTCCTGCGTCTGGCTGCAGGCCGCGGTGAAGAGCAGCAGTCCCGCACCCAGATATTTCGATATGTTTTTCATAGTGTACTTGATTTTCAACGGTTCAAAGGCTCGTTAGGGATTCTGGTCCTCCTCGTTGATGTTCGGATTGGCATCCAGTTCGGCTTTGGGAATGGTCAGCACCCAGTCGTAAGTGTCGGCTTTGGTGATGTTGACGTTCCGGCGGTTCATCATCGAAATGCACTCCTCGGAGAAGCCGTCGTCGGTCCGGCGGTCGATGCCCTGGCCCAGGCGGCGGACGTCGAACAGCCGGCCGTACTCACCCCACAGTTCGATGCGGCGGTGGGTGAGGATGTTTTCGAGGAACGATCCGGTCCAGGTCGTGGTCGTCGCGCCGAGCAGCGTGCCGCTGCGGTTGTTGGCGCTGTAACCCGGGTCGCGTTCGGCCATGACGGTGTTCATCAGTTCGCGTGCGCTCTTGAGGTCGTCCAGCCGCAGGGCCGCTTCGGCGGCCGTGAAGTACATCTCCTCGACGCGCATGTAGATGTAGTCGCCCAGGAAGGAGGCCACGTTGGCGAACGAGAATTTTTTGCTGACGTAGGGCGACTCCATGTCCGAGGGGTCCCACCAGTCGCGGCGGATGTCTGTCGCGCTGATGCGGTTGTAGAGCTGTTTGCTGATCAGCTTCGGCGCCGATTTGGCATAGGCGCCCTCCTTGTTGTCCATGTGGGTGAAGAACCCGGCGTAGCCGCCCGCCTGGTCGGCCACCTGAATGCCTGCGCCCCACATGACGTTCTGCTTGTCGAGCGAGTTCATGCCGCCCGTCAGGTCGCTCTTCGTGCCGACGGCGTAGCCGCCTTCGTCGATCACGCGCTTGGCCGCCTTGAATGCCCCGTCCCAGTCGCCTTCCGCCAGACAGGCGCGCGACTTGATGCCCAGGGCCACGTAGAGGTTGATGTGCGATTTGTTATTCTCGGCCAGCGTGGTTTCCCTGGCCTTTTCGAGCAGTTCGATGGCACGGTCGATGTCCTGGTCGATACGGCCGTAGACCGTGCGCAGCGATTCGCGGGGCTGTCCGCCCGTGTCGATCGACGTGCCGGTGGTGTAAACCGGTACGCAGGGCTCGTTCCAGCGCGAAGCGCCCGTCAGGGAGTTGTAGGGGGCGCGGGAGAACCACGTCGCCAGGTTCAGGTAGCAGAGCGCCCGGATGGCGTAGGCCTGTCCTGCGACGTAGGCCACGTCGGCCTCCGTTCCGGCCATTTCCGGCTCGGCGTCGATGATGTAGTTTACATTGGCGATCCATTTGTAGTTGGCGTACCAGACGTCGTACGACCGGAAGGCCGACGAAGTGTAGTTGCTCTTGACGTTGTAGCAGTGGTCGCCCCAGAACCAGCCGTTGCCCTGCGACTGCATGATCAGGTCGTCGGCCATGCAGTCGAGCGCCAGGTTGTAGGCCGCGATGCCGAAGCACTGGTGGGTGTTTGCGGTCGTGGACCATCCGGCCGTCCACATCGAGCGGTAGACGCCGTTGACCGAAGTGATGGCCGTGGATGCCGATTTGAGCAGTTCCTTGCCCGAACCCGAGTCGGTCGGGGAGAAATCGAGCATCGAGTCGCTGCACGAGGGGGCTGATAAGCCGATCAGTGCGATGATAAGATATATTGCTTTTTTCATAGTTGTTTTCTCCCGTGGTTAAAAGTTCAGGTCGATACCGAATGCGATCACGCGCGACGGGGTGTAGCTGTAAGCCACCGATCCCGTGAAGTTATACTGCGGGTCCATGCCGTCCATGTGGTTGAACATGGCGATGTTGTCCAGCGTGGCGTAGATGCGCAGCGACTCGATGTCGATCTTCTTGAGCCAGCGCTTGGGAAGCGTGTAGCCGACGGTGATGTTCTTGATGGCGAAGTACGAGGCGTCGATCAGCGAGTTGCTGGTCGTGGCGTACGAGCCGCCCACTTCGAGCATCGGCACGTCGGTCTTGTCGCCCGGCTTCTGCCAGCGGCGTTTGGCGTTTTTGTGCCAGTTGTTGCCGGCGTACTGCACGTACATCGAGCCGTTGTAGAGTCCGTCGTAAACCCATCCGCCGATCGAATAGGTCGTCAGGAACGAGACGTCGATGTTCTTCAGGATCGTGAACGTCGAACCGATGCTGCCGAAGAGTTTCGGCTCGCGGCTTTCGTGGTAGTATTTGCTCAAGGTGGCCATCGCCACGTTGTCGGTGATGTACTCGTCGCAGTGCGTGTTCACCAGCGCCCCCTCGTCGTTGACCGTCTGGGTCCAGTAGGCGTAGTAGAGCTGCTTGCCCGTGGCGGGGTCCACGCCGGCCGTTTTCGGCAGGTAGAAGGTGTAGATCGGCCGCCCCACCTCGATGACGCGGATGCCCGACGTGATGACATCCTGGCCGCCCGTGAGCGAGAGCACCTTGTTGCGGTTGAACGAACCCATCAGCGTCGCGTCCCAGCGGAAGTCGCGCTTGTCGAGGATCGTTCCGCGCAGCGAGACCTCGAGCCCCTGGTTGCGCAGCGAGCCGACGTTGTCGTTGAAGCCCGTGAATCCGGTCGAGATCGGCAGCGGACTGTTGAGCAGCATGTCGCGCGTTTTGCGGTTGTAGTACTCGACCGAAACGCCCAGTCGGCCGCCGAACATCGTGGCTTCGATGCCGGCGTTGAGGTTGCCGTTCTTCTCCCAGGTCACCTTCCTGTTTTCGAGCTTGTCGACGAAGGCGCCCGCATCGGTGGCGTTGGGCCACGTGTAGTCGTAGAGACCCTGCCATGCGTAATAGGTTCCCAGGTTGTCGTTGCCCTGTACGCCGTATGAAACCTTCAGCGTGAGGTTGTCGAGCCACTGGCGGGTGTTCTCCATGAACTGCTCTTCGGAGATGCGCCACGAGGCGCCCACCGACCAGAAATGGCCCCAGCGGTCGCTGGGATGGAAGCGCGACGAACCGTCCGTTCGCCAGCTGGCGTCGATGTAGTAACGGCTCTTGAAGCCGTAGTTGATGCGCGCGAGGTAGGACTCCACGCCGTAGTTGTGCGAATAGCTGTTGTTGTCGGTGGTCGTCACGGCGGGTCCCAACTCGTCGATCCCGCCGACGATGCCGGTTTTTTCGCCGAGGGCGTAGTTGTACTTGTAGCGGTAGTACTCATGGCCGGCCAGCAGGTTGAGGGAGTGGTCGCCGAACGTGCGGTCGTAGGTCAGCAGCTGGTTGAACGTGTAGCTCAGCGTGCGGGTGTTGGTCTTGCTGAGGCGTCCGCCCTGCTGGGCCGCGTTGCCGTGCTCCTTGTCGTAGACCAGCGTGCGCTGGTAGTCGGTGTAGTCCGTACCGAAGTTCATCGTGAGTTTCAGTCCGTAGAGCCGGGCCTCCTCCCTGACCGTCCCGAAGGTGATGTAGCTGCGCGCCGAAAGCGAGTTGCGGGTGTAGTAGGCCTTGTTGTTGTAAAGTTCGGCCTTCGAGTTGAAGCCCTGGGCCGAGGGGCGGTTGGCGTAGCCGTTGTCATCCTCCGATCCGTATTCGTATTGCAGCCGCCCGTCGGCGTCGCGCACGTTGTTGCCGGCCATGTCCTTCAGGTAGACGGGATAGACCGGGGCCATGAACTGCGCCGTGTACCAGACGTTCGCCGTGCTTGCGTCCTCGAAACTCTGGTAGCTCGATTCGCTGTGGGCGAAGTTGGCGTTCATGCCGATCTTGAGCCAGCTCTTGGCCTGCGAATCGGCGCCCACGCGGCCCGTGTAGCGGGAGAAGTCGGTGTTCTGGAGAATGCCGTCTTCCATGTAGTATCCCAGCGATGCGACGTAGTTGGCGCGTTCCGAACCGCCGTTCACCGAGACGATGTGTTCGGTGCGTATGGCCGAATTGTCGCTGATTTCGTCCAGCCAGTTCTCGTTCCATGCAGCTTTGGCATCCGAACGGATCTTGCCCGTCGACTGGTCGATCAGCGTCTCCCACGTGTAGTTCTTGTACGGGTTGTAGTATTCGGGATTCTTCAGTCCGCCGATCTGCTGGCCGAGGTTGGCGGCGGCGTAGCGGCTCGCGCCCTCGAAATCCATGCCCGTGCCGTATTGGGCGCTGTTGCGCAGCGCTTCGTAGCTCATCTCGACGTAATCTTTCATGTCGACCAGGTCGTAGCGGGGGATGGCGCGCGAGGCGATTCCGACGTTGCCCTTGTACGAAATGCGGATTTTGTCCTTCTTGCCCTTCTTGGTCGTGATGACGATGACGCCGTTGGCTCCGCGGGCGCCGTAGAGCGCACCTGCCGATGCGTCCTTGAGCACGGTCATCGTCTCGATGTCCGCGGGGTTGATCGCGCTGAGCGACCCGTCGAAGGGGATGCCGTCGACCACGTATAGCGGTGTCGCCGAGGCGTTCACCGACCCGATGCCGCGGATGATGACCGATGCCGCTTCGCCCGGCTGGCCGCCGCCGGAGGCGACCTGCACGCCGGCTACGGTTCCTTCGAACGATTTGGTGACGTTGCCCACGACGCGCTTCTGGAGTTCGCCGCCCTTGACGACGGCGGCCGAACCGGTGAACGACTCCTTCTTGGCCGTACCGTAGGCCACGACCATCACGCCTTCGATCTCGGCGGTGTCCTCCCGGAGCGTGACGTCGATGCGGGTCTTGTTGCCGACAGGGATTTTCTCGGTCTTGTAGCCCAGGTAGGAGACGACGAGCGTGGCGTTGGCCGGGACGTTCGTCAGGGTGTAGTCTCCGTCGACGTTCGTCGTGATGCCCTGCGTAGTGCCCTCCACGAGAACGTTCGCGCCGATGATGGCTTCGCCGTTGGCTCCGGTGACTTTGCCGCTGACGGCGACGTTCTGCGCCCAGGAGGCCGTCGTCCATGCCAGCGACAGGATGCACCAGAGAATTGCTGCTATCTTGTTCATAGATGTACTCTTATTTGATGTTGTGCGTGTTGTGAATGATGGTCCAGAGGTCGCCTTCGGGTTTCGCTCCGGCGGGCAGCTGGACGCTCTCCATCGGGTAGATGAACTTCTCGGGGTTGGCGATGGGTTTCCCGGCGGGCGACCGGAGCGGTTCGTCCGTTCGGGTTGCGGCCTGCGCCTTCGCCCGGGCGGCGTCCGGAGCCGCGCTGGTGGTCGCCGAACCCCATTTGGTGACTTTGTCGCCGACCGTGTTGGTCGCCGTCGCCATGAAGACGTACGTGGTTTCGGGCGTTACGCCGCTCTCCCCGGTGAAGAGGATGGCAAAGCCGTTTCCGTTGATGTAGGGGAGGTACTCCTCCTTGAGGTCGTGTCCGAACTCTTCGATCACGGCCGGATAGTTGTCCGTGCTGACGTTCGCCAGGGCGCTCTGTTTGAAAATCGCGTAACGCACCGTTGCGATGTCGATGCCCTTCATGACGCCGGCCACGGTGTTGTGCGTCGGGCCGTAGTTGGCGTTGGTCGAGGCTGCGGCTGCGAACCACGCGGCTGCGGCCGTGCTGGTCTTCGTGGTGACGGAGTTGACGCAGACCGTTTCGGCGCCGCTCGACGAGGTGGCCAGCGTGAGCAGCGTGTAGGACGTGCCGGCGCTGACTCCTTCCGTAAGTCCGTTGTAACCGTCGGCGCTGTTTACCGTCGCCGAGAGCAGCTCGGGGTTGAACTGGACTCCGTAATTGGGGTCTTTCAGGAATGCGGCGATGGCCTGTCGGTCGTAGGGATCGGAGAAGACCTGATTGAAGAGCTTGGTCGTCAGCGTACGGTAACGGACGTCCGTCACGTCGTCTCCCTTCCAGTGGGTCCACACGGAGTTGGTCCAGCCGTAACCCGTCAGGGCGAGGTAGGCGTTGGTGATGTAGAACCGCTGCGTGAACCAGTCGCTGCCGCCGTAGTTCGGACCGGCGGAGTAGCCGTCGGCCGTGGTCTTGAACTGCGTGGAGGAGAGGTTCGAGGTGATGTTGCCCCGCAGGTCCATGCCGAAGGCGAAGATCACGTAGCTCAACTCGGGGGTGAGTCCCGTCATCTGGAGGCTCTGGGTTCCCGACTTGAGCATCGAGGCCATGGCCAGCTGGAGGCTGATGCCCTGCTTTTTGGCGTATTCGACGATATAGGTCTGGAAGGCGGTCATCAGCTCTTCGGGCGAATACTTGGCGAAGGTCGTGGCCGGGAGAATCTCATAATAGTAGGTTTCGTCGCTGGAGGCGTAGATGTCGAACGCCACGGCGTCGGAGATGATCGTCGTCGGGGCGATGACCAGCGGCGGAACGTCGGCGTCCGAGGTGACGAACGAGAGCTGTGCGGCTTCCGAGTTGGTGAAGCACGTGGCGTCGGACGTCATGGCGCGCACCGAGAAGGAGTAGGTGCGGCCCTTGTCGAGTTTCGACAGGATGACCGTACGGTTTCGGGTGGTCGACACCTCCCCGCCGTCGACCGAGAACTCGTAGAGTTCCGCTTCGGGCACTTCGGTCCAGGAGATGACGGTTTTCGACGCATAGGCGCTGCCGAGCGTGATCTTCGGCTGGGGAAGCTGCTCCAGATCGTCGGTCAGCACGTGGATGTAGGTGAAGGGGGATTCGGTGTATTCGGCCGGGTCCCGGGGGCAGGCCTTGACCGCCACGACATACTCTTTCTGCCGTTCCAGACTGTTGAATTCCAGCCGGCAGCCGGTCGTCGAGGTCTCGCTCCCGCCGTCGAACGTGTAGACGTAGGACCCTGCGTCGTCGACGGCTTCCCAGCGGAGGGTGAATCCGGTGGTCGTCAGGTCGCTGACGATGATCTGCGGCTGTGCGACGGGTTGCAGGCCGGAGCCGGTCTCCGCCGCGTCGTCGTCCGACGAGCAGGCGCACAGTCCCGCGAGGGCCGCCGCCGCGAATGCCGCGTATTTATAAAAGGTTTTCATAGGTTTGATTCTCTTTTGCGTTAGTGAATGTGTCATTCGACGGTTACCTCGATCGGTTTGCGAATGGCCGCGCCGTCCGAGACGATGATCGTCGTCCGGCCTTTCTTGAGGCCGGTGAGCTTCATCACTCCGCCCCGAAGTTCGATCTTCACGAGGTCGGGAACGGAAACGGTGTACCCCAGGACATTGGTGGCGGTGAAGTGGTTGCTCAGGTCGATGCTGACGGTGTCGCCCACGCCGACCCGCTGCGCCGGGATGCCGTCGATCTTGGCGATGTTCCGCAGCAGCTTGTAGGTGTCGAGGCTGCCGATGCCCATGTTGCCCAGATACTGCTGGTATTTGCCGGTGCAGTAGCGGTCGACGGACTGGGTGCTGCTCAACAGCGCCTGCCGGAGCATTTCGCCCGTAAGGCCCTTGCGTTTTTCAGCGCCGTAGTAATAGCTGACGGCCAGCGCGCAGGCTCCCGACACGTGGGGGCAGGCCATCGAGGTCCCCTGCATGTAGCCATACCCGAGAGTCTCCGAGACGTAGTCGATCGTGTGGGTCTCCACCTCTCCTCTGAAATTTGTATAGACGAAAGTCATCCCGTTTTGCAGGTCGGTCGGAAGCGTGCTCAGGTTATAACCTTCGTTATAATGGATAGGCCTGGAAAAATCGGCTGCGTCTCCTCCGCCCGGCGCACATATATCGACGGTCGGACCATAGTTGGTGTACCAAGCGGCTTCATAAGTGCAGGAGACGGCGGCCACACTGATGCAAGGCTCGTAAGCGGCCGGATATCCGGGCTGTCCGCTGTTTTCATTACCTGCCGCGAATATCACGACGCCACCCGCCATAGGGCCGGTCTGCGTCTGTCCGTCGGGCGACATGCCCGCATATTGAATAAAGTAGTCGATCGCCTCCTTGACCGCCCGATCCTGGTTGATCCACTGGTCCAGAGACATGGAGCCGGCCGCGTATCCCCAACTGTTCTGACAAATTACAGCGCCGTTGTCTGCCGCATATTTGATGGCGTCGGCCGTCGCGTTCGAGCTGGCATCGTAACGTCCGTCCGTCGGGTGGAAGATCTGGCAGGTCATGATCTTCACGCCGTCGCCGCTTCCGGTTCCGCCTGCCATGCCGGAGATTCCGACATCGTTGTTGTTCACCGCAGCAATCGTACCGGCTACGTGCGTTCCGTGTCCTTGGCCCCAGGTGATGTCTTCATTGTATCCGCTGCAAAAATTCTTACCGATCCCGCTCCACATATTGGCTGCCAGGTCGGGGTGGGTGTATTCCACGCCCTCATCCAATACGGCGACGATTACATCGCTGCGACCCGCCGTCTTCTTCCATGCAGGAATCACGTTGATGTCTGCACCGGCGACGGCTTCCTCAGAAACCGATCCGTCGTTGTAAAGCGGCCATTGCTCTGCGAAGAGCGGATCGTTGAAAGGGTAGTTCGCCGGAACGGCCTTCGGCAGGGCCATCAGTTTTCGCCATGGAGTCCCGCTTTTCCGGCTCATTCCGCCGACTTTGGTAATCCTGCGCGGAATTTCGACATGATTCACGCCGGCTATCTCCCCGAAGTCTTCGGCGACCTGCTCGGCGGAACCTTCGAAGCGAATGATATACCACAGATCGAGCCCTGCCTTGCGTGTTCGCTCGGCGCAGCCGTTGTCGGCGAACAACCGCTCCATTCCGGTCACGTTGTACCGTTCGCACAGTTCATCGAAAGAGATGTTGCCCGTCAGGACCCTGCCGCTGCGGGTGCGGATTACGTTCAGCGCTTCGGCCGTTTCCCGGTCGAGCTTCATGCGGATCACTCCTTCGACCTTATCGGTATCCCGTACCGGAGTACTTTCTGTGTCGGGATCTTTCTGACAACCGGCGAGCAGTGCCAGACAAAAAACGAAAAGTAGATTTTTCAGCTTCATAAGTGTATGTTTTTTTAGAAAAAAGGAGGGAAGCCGACTCTCGTCAACCTCCCTTTCTTGTATGAAATCGCAGAGAGATTAACAGTTCATCGCTCCGCAGCAATGAATTACCTGTCCGCTCACGTAAGAGGAGAGGTCGGAGGCAAGGAACAGAGCCACCTTCGCCACATCCTCGGGTGTACCGCCGCGACGCAGCGGAATTTGCTGGTACCAGCCCTGTTTTACCTCTTCGGGCAGGGCGTTGGTCATTTCGGTAATGATGAAGCCGGGAGCAATGGCGTTGGCACGGATGCCGCGCGGTCCCATCTCTTTAGCGATGGACTTCGCAAGTCCGATCATACCGGCTTTCGAAGCCGAATAGTTGCACTGTCCGGCATTGCCGCTGACACCCACCACGGACGACATATTGATAATCGAACCGCTGCGCTGGCGCGCCATGATCGGCGTAACGGCGTGAATGAAGTTGAAAGCCGATTTCAGATTGACGTTCAGCACGGCGTCCCACTGCGCTTCGCTCATGCGCATCATCAGGCCGTCTTTGGTGATGCCTGCATTATTGACCAGAATGTCGATGCGGCCGAAATCCTGCATGATCTGATCGATCACTTTGTGCGTATCTTCAAAGTTGGCGGCGTTCGAGGCGTATCCTTTGGCTTTTACGCCCAGGGCGTTCAGCTCCTCCTCCGTCTTCTTGCCGTTTTCGTCGATCGCCAGATCGGTGAACGCGACGTTGGCTCCCTCTTTTGCAAACTGAATGGCGATCGCTTTGCCGATGCCCCTGGCTGCGCCGGTTACGACGGCCACTTTTCCTTCGAGTAATTTCATCTTGCTGAAATGTTTTTTGATGGTTAAATTTTTCGTTTTATCCGTAATATTCGATCTTTCTGTCGGAAATCCGGCCCGCGTCGGCTGCCCGTATCGCAGAGGTGCCCGTTCCGATGAAAAATGTTCCGTTTGTCGGATGCGTTGTATTTTTCTGTCGCCAAATATAGCAAAAATATTTAGAAATATTTAGTTTTTGTAGTTTCGTAAAATGTTACTACCTTTGGAATCCGAAAAAAACTCTTAATAAACCATATATCGATCATGAAGAGAGATTCTCAAGTATTCGACCTCATTTCTGAGGAACGGAACCGTCAGATGCACGGCATCGAGTTGATCGCGTCTGAAAATTTTGTCAGCGACGAGGTGATGGAGGCCATGGGCTCCGTACTGACCAACAAGT
>OMFR01000801.1_pt1 | contig 14794 bp, 10 predicted proteins | sample 1645691 | NCBI WGS metagenome assembly OMFR01 (sample SAMEA103958132, study PRJEB25191) | human gut metagenome | biome: human-associated habitat [ENVO:00009003]; feature: intestine environment [ENVO:2100002]; material: feces | place: Germany | collected 2013/2015
AGGATAGATCTTGTTCCCGTTCTCGTTCCCGCTTCGGCAATATTGCCGAGAACAAGCATATACTTCGCGCCGTACCGACGTACGCAAGCCGTAACATCATAGTACATTTCGGTCATCTTCATCATGCCGGAGGGGATTTCCGCACCTTCGGCATTTGTATCGAGATAACCGAGCACGGGTTCACCGGCAACGGCCTTTGCGCTGATCATAACGGTTTCGTTTCCGGTGTAATTCTCAAGAACGAATCCGATATAGTTGCCGTTGGTGAGATAGACCTCGTTCTGCGGGCCGCGATCCTGATATTGCGCGATGTTTGCAATGCCGGTGTCTCCGTCATATTCAACATAGACCATGGAGTTGGGAAGAATTTCAGATCCGATCGAGTTCACGCTGTTCTTAACATAGTCATAAACGGGAGCGTACTTAAGATCCTTTTCGTTACCGGCATAATTTGCTTCACTCTCAAGGGGCTGATAAACGCGGAACGCATCGAGATAAACATTTGCTGTCTGCGCAGCTGCATCACGCTTGCCGAAAGTCCTGCTCTGACCGTTCTTTGCCGCAATGCCCGTGCCGCCGTTAAGAACGCTGTTTTCGTCCATGAAGGAGGTTTCGACTTCGCAGCCGATGAATTCCTTCAGTCCCGCTTCGCGCAGGATTCGGTTCGTATCAATGCCGTTTGCTCCGCGCGTACTGCCTTCCGCACCGGTTTCGCCGCCGTCCCAAGGTGTCGGGTTTGCAGGGCCGACGATCGCACCGGCGGTATTGGTGAGGTAGCCGAGGATTCGAACGCTGTAATCTGCGCGTACAAGATTCATTGCGCGAACAACGGGAACCTGATAATCAAGGATGCCGGGGCCCGTGATAATGGGATTGCCGCCAATACTGTTATCGCCGCAGAAATAGGTGTCAACGATATAAACCTTGAACGGCTCGCCTCCCTTGGACAGTGCAACGAGAAGAAGTCCCGTATTTGTGCCGCATTCGGAAATAATGTCAAAACCCGTTCCGCTGAAACTGAATTCAACGGCATCGGTTGTGTAGGCGCGTTTGCCGCCTTGCAAATCGAGCGTTGCTTTCAGTGCGCCGCCGTTGCTGTAGGTGGCAAAGCCTTTGTATGCATCGGCATAGCCGTAAACGCTGTTTTCGTTGTCATTAACAACGGTCGCGGTGTTGTTTGTGCCTTCGGCTTTCCATTCGCCGGTCGTCCCGCCGCGGTTGGTCATAAAGTTCTCTTCGTAAAGAACATTTGTGGCGGGAAGGAAGGTGATGGATTTTTTGACCTGATAGCCGCCTGCGAAGACAAGCGCAAGGTCAATGGTTTCACCGCTGTTCACGCTCTGCGGAGTGTAAAGCAGGGCGTTTGTGGATTTATCATAGGAAACATAGGTCTTTGAAGAGTCAAGAACCTTAATTTCCGCTGCGCTCTTTTCAACATCGTTCAAAAGTCCGGAGTAGCTGTTTTGAACACCAAAGTCATAGGTAAATACCTTTGCCGAGGGGGCATAGGTAATGGTCAGCGAACCGGGATGATAAAGGATTGTGTAATTTTCTAAGACAGTGCCCCGCCAATTGACGACCTGAGAGTTCCCCACGAAAGACACGGTGTATTTGCCGGGAAGAGTCTCCTTCTTTACGGCAGTGATATTTTTGATAGTGTTTCCATCTTTAAGCCGTGTTTGTGTCGTTTTTTCGGAATTCGAGACGGATATATCGGCGTATCCGCTCTGAGTGATTTTGACGTCATGAACAACGTGCTCGGTGCCGTCGTAGAGGACGGTAAGCTCACCTGCCCAAAGTTCGACGATCTTTTGACCGGAAGGAATGTAAACAACGTTGATAATATTGTTTTCAGAAATCTCGGTCACAGTGAACGGCTTCTCGATTTGAACGCCTGTGTTAACATCCTTATTTTTATTCGCTGTGATTGCGGCTGCGCGCAGATAATCCAGCTGGTTAACATCCGTACCGTTAACAAGGGTAATTTGGGAGCCGATGGTCTGGCCGGTCATAGTGGTTTCGCCGAGGTAATTGGTGTTGCCGGTGATTTCTCCGACTTCATTCAGCCAATAGCGAACCTTAACGGTGGAGGTGGTGGGCTTTTGCCTTGTGAGGCGGATTTCAAGCTCGTCCATACCGCCGGCCTTGTCCATATCGATGCAGTAAATGTCGATATGAACGGTGTCGCCCGCATGGATGCCGGTTTCGCCGTATTTGTTGTTCAGAACGGTGGAAATTGCGTTGCCGTCCATGAAGGAATACCAGTAATCGGAAAGCGCCATCATACCGGCGGTTGCTTCCGTTGAGTCGGTTTTATCCGTGCCGGACAGGAATGCGGAAAGCCTTGAGTTGCTTCTGTCGGCGCCCGCGGTATCAAGGTTCGGCAGAATCCTGTTGAATGCCTTTGCCGCGTATTTATCGCCGTAGGTTGCAGGTTCGGTAACGTTCCATTCATCGCCCCAGTTGTAATTCTGAGGTTGGCTATTGATCCAGGACCAAACGCCTTTGCCCGCCGTTCCCGCAAAGAACGCAAGGTAATCGGAGTAATTAGTGGCGGTCAGTTCCGTGCCGTCCTTATAAACAAAAACGAACATGTCGTCGTTGATTGCAACGACCCTTTTGCCGCCGAAAGCCGCTTTAAGACTTTCGTTGGCGTTGATTGCGTTATAAATCTCCTGATAATAGGAGTCGTTTTTGGAGACGAGTTCGATGGAGTCGGAAAGGGTGTAGCCCTTCGGCCATACGAAAGAACCGGAGAAACGGCGTGCCGTATAGGACTTTCCGGAGAATTCGTCGTCGGTGGGACTTTGTTTTTCGTAGCCGATATCCATTGCGCCCTGCGCTACCGAAATATAGTTACTCGATGGGGTAATGTTAATTCCGTCAAGTTTGGAAGCGGTAAAAGCCTCGGCAACCCTGTTGTTCCAGGTTGCAGCAAAAATCTGCTGCTGCTCCGCGCTCGGGGCATAGGGGATGATGCCGATGCTGCCGATTGTTTTGTCTTTGTCGATGGGGTTTTCGATGGAATCCGTTATGGGATCGGCGTACTGAACGTCGGTATAGCCGTAGTCCCAAACTTTGTGATTGGAATTGTCAACCTCCGCCCGTCCGTTGAAATGTTCGGAAAGAGCTGCCCAATCCCAAGTAACCGTGCTTTTGTATGTGGGTGTGTTGTTTGAGGTTGATGACGTAGTGGAAAAGTAATCCTTCTTGTCCCCGGCGTAAAGGCCGCCGAGGTCGGTGTGCTGATGCTCCGTGTTATTGTCACCGTGCCGGTGCTCGTATTCGAACGTTCTCTTCCATGTGATTTCGGGAACGACCGTTTCGGATATGGTTCCGGAACCGTCGCCCGTGTCTCCGTCCGCTGCAAAGAGGGATGCGGGGAACATGCCGAAAAGCATGATTCCGCAAAGCAGCAGAGAGAGCAGCTTTTTGATGTTCTTCATTGAAAAACCTCCTGAATATTTTAAAAATAAAAAACAAACTTTATATGAACCGCAGCAGCCCGAAGGCATTGCCGCAGCACTGCGGAAAACGGCGGCACCGGAAAGGGGCAAAACTAACACTGAATTGAGAGAATTTGGGGTGTGAATATAGTCCGTAGATTCAGGTTATTCAGCGCGTTGCTGACCGAGCCGAAACGCACAACCGAGTGAATGGGAGACGGGAAAACGCACAGAGCCAAGTATTATCCCGCTCGCTCGCATACATTATACCGCAAGACCATACGAATTTCAACATTTTTTTGAGTATAAAATGAATATATATAATCTGTTCAGAGAAAATACTTACAACTGTGACAAAAGAATTTAAAATCACAAAAGCTCTTATATAATTGAAATGAAATATTAATAATTCAATACGTTCCGCATCTGACGGTTTCGGGTGATGCGGAACGCTGTCCGCTGCATTTATTCATTGCAAAAGAGTGCAAGCCTGTCGGCATGGGTTTTTTGCAGTTTTGAAATATATGTTTCAATATCCTTTGGGTTCGGGACGCGTTCGATCCTTCCGCCGCTCGGGAAAACGCGTTTGTTCATTGCGCCCGCACCGTGAGCAATGATACTCAGCGAATCCTCCATCATATCGATGTTGTAGATGCAGATGCTGCCGGGTTTTGCATAGCCGACGTTTTCCATGTTGCCCGCCATGTATTTTTGACGGTACATATAATAAGGAAGCATACCCGTTTCTTCGGCACCGAGCGCACCGATTTCGGTCATTTTTTCAACTTCCGAAACATCGGGAAGAGCGTATTCGGAAAGATTTTCACGCAGACGGGAAGAACGCTTTATTGCAAGCGTGTGAACTGTCAGACACTCCGGAGAAAGCTCAACGAGTGCATTTACGGAATGCTGCATGTCAGCTGCCGTTTCGCCCGGCAAACCGGCGATAAGATCCATGTTGATTGAATCAAAACCGATATCCCGCGCAAGGTTGAAACACGCCTTGATATCCTCGGATGTGTGATCGCGGCCGACAAGCTGCAATGTTTTATCACACATCGTTTGCGGATTTACGGATATGCGCGTTGCGCCGCGCTGCTTGATGATGCGAAGCTTTTCAGCTGTTATCGTATCCGGCCGTCCGGCTTCAACCGTGAACTCCGTGCCGGGTGCAATATTATAGGCCTCCTCTGCAAAATCCAAAAGATCGCGCAGCTTGTCCGCGGTCAGCACGGTGGGCGTTCCGCCGCCGAGATACAGCGCACGAATATTCAGCCCGAGTTCGCGAACCATTTGCGCACCGTTTGCAATATCCGTCTTCAGTGCAGCAAGATAGGGCTGCATGTCCGTCTTTGCCGTGCGGAGCCGTGAAGCAAAAGAGCAGTACAGGCAGCGTGTGCGGCAGAACGGAATGCCGATATAAACATCAACATCGTTTTTCCGCACGGAAGCAAAAATCGGTTCCTGAACGGAAACTATCCGCTCCGCAAGTGCAAATTTCTGCGGCGTGACGTCAAAATCGTTCAACATCATGCTTTTGGCTTCGGCAGGACCGCAGCTGTGCTGAAGCTCGCGCAGCAGGCGCGTCGGGCGTATACCTGTCAGAGATCCCCACGGGAGGTGCGCATCGGGATATGCCTTTCGCATTGCGCGGAAGACAGCGATTTTAATGCAGCGTTTTGCGAAACGCTTTTCAATAATTGAATCATCATTGCGAAAGGGCGTTCGGCATGAGTATGAATGCTCCCGACCGTTCGAAACAAGGGCGGCTTCGGCAATAAAATCCGTTCCGTCGTTTGAAAGCACAACACTCAGCGTCTTTTCGCCCGCATCCGCTGTGTGAATTTCAGCGGGGGACAAAACGGGAGCTATCTCCTCACCGGGCAGAAAAAGCCGTATTTCTTCGCATATATCGTTAAAAAAATCCTGCCTGTTTGTGAATAAAAGCATATTGTTTACCTCTTTAATGCAGCTGCGGCGTTTTCTGTATTTTGCGTCAATAGTCTTGGTTTCCGCCGCCGCGCAGATACGGATTGTGTTTCCGTTCGAAATCCAAGGTTGTTTCACCCATGTGGCCGGGGAATACGCGGTAATCGCCTTTCAGCCTGCCTGTCAGCAGGAGCAGGGAGTTGTAAAGTGCATCATTGTCACCGCCGTCAAGATCGGTTCTTCCCACGCTGAGACGGAAAAGCGTGTCGCCGGAAAAAATCACACGTTCTTTTTCGATAACATAGCATACGCCGCCCTTGGTATGCCCCGGGGTGTGCAGAACGCTGAATTCAATGCCGGCAGCGGTGAAGCATTCGCCGCCGTGGAGGATGATGTCCACTTTGCAGGGCTTCACAAGCGCACCGCCGAGGTAGGCAAGGCTTGCTTTTCCGCCTGCAAGTGCGCCCGCATCCGCTTCGTGAATTGCAACAAGTGCGTTTTCATGCGATTTCAATTCCGCAACGCCCATCGTGTGATCAAAATGACCGTGCGTCAGCAGAATATGGGTGCAGTGCAGGTTGTTTTGATTTAGAACTTCAACCACCTTGTGCGAATTCGCCGGATCGATAACAACACAGGGAATCCTTTCGGAATTTGAAGGCGTTTCGGCGGATTCGTTAAAAACGATATAGGTATTTACGGAAAGCGGACCGGTTGGGACACAAAGAATTTTCATGCGGCTTTTCTCCTTTTTAAACATAGACTGAATATAGCGAAATTAAAACGTTTTTTTGCTGTCCAGCAGGATCGTGACCGGACCGTCGTTGACAAGCTCAACCTGCATATCCGCGCCGAAAATACCCGTTTCGGTGTGCAGCTGAGTGCGAAAAGCATCGATGAGCTTTTCGTAGACGGGGATCGCCGTTTCGGGACGAGCGGCAGCAATAAAACTCGGGCGGTTGCCTTTACGGGCATCGCCGAAAAGCGTGAACTGTGAGATCAGCAGAATTTCATACCCGAGTTCAACGGCGGAAAGGTTCATCTTGCCGTCTGCATCTTCAAAAATGCGGAGTTGAGTGCATTTTTTAACGATATAGTCAATGTCGCTCTGCGCATCGGAAGGTTCTATGCCGATAAGCAAAAGCAGCCCTCTTTCGATTTTGCCGACACATTCGCCGGCGACGGAAACGCTTGCGCGGCGGACTCTTTGAACAACAGCTCTCATACGGATCTCACCCTTGAAACGGATTTTACACCGTTAATTTTCATAAGATTTTTTATAATGCTGTCGAGATGCTCGGCGTTTTGGACCTGAAACCCCATTGTGGCTTCGATCATTGTGCCGTCCTCAACAGGCTTTGCGTTGACAAGATTGATGTTGATTTTCATGTTCATCAGCATCTGTGAAATATCCATCAGCAGCCCGACGCGTTCCGAAGCGGTGATATGAATCGTTACGGGGAATTTTGCACTTTCGCCGTCCGCCCATGAAACATCGATTATCCTGTCCGCATCGGCAAGCAGTGCTGCGGCATTCGGGCAGCTTCTGCTGTGAATCGAAACACCTCTGCCGCGCGTGATATATCCGAAAATTTCATCGCCGGGCAGGGGAGAACAGCATTGCGCAAAGCGAACAACCATGTTGGCCTCGCCTTTGACAATGACGGCTCTTCCGTTTGCGTCAAAACTTTTTGCGGGAGCGTGTTCCTGCTCTTCAAGCTTGCGTGCAAGCTCCTCCTCACGCTGAACTTTTCGCCGGGCTTCCATCAGTTTATGCAATGCCTGCCCGGTTGTGATTCCGCCGTAGCCTATGGCTGCATAAATATCATCCATTTCGTTCATGGAGAAGCGTTTCAACAGAGGTTTGCACAATTCGGCCTTTGTAAGGTCGGCAAGCTTCTGCCCCTGTCGTCTTGCGGCATCGGCAAGCATTTCTTTGCCGCGGACAATATTTTCTTCACGATTCGCCTTTTTGAACCATTGTTTGATTTTTGCTTTGGCTTGGGATGTTTTTACAAAGTTAAGCCAGTCGCGGCTCGGCGTTGCCTGCGGGTTCGTAATGATTTCAACAACATCGTGGGTTTTAAGCTTGCAGTCAAGCTTCACAAGCGCACCGTTGACTTTTGCGTGCTGTGTGTGGTTGCCGACGTTCGAATGAATACGGTAAGCAAAATCAACGGGCGTTGAGCCCAGTGGCAGGTCGATGATCTCGCCGTTCGGAGTCAGAACAAAAACATAGTCGGAGAAAAAATCGTGTCGAACGTTGTCAACGTATTCCTTTGTTGAGTTTGCATCGGAATCATAGTCAACAAGTTGACGCAGCCACGCAAGCTTTGTGTCCAGCTCATCCTGCCGTGTTCTGCCCTCTTTATACATCCAGTGTGCGGCAATACCGTATTCTGCGGTGCGGTGCATTTCCCAAGTGCGAATCTGCACCTCAAACGGCATTCCGAGATCACTGAAAAGCGTCGTGTGCAAAGAACGGTACATGTTGGTTTTCGGCATTGAAATGTAATCTTTGAACCTGCCGGGGAAGGGACGCCAAAGCGAGTGAACAATGCCGAGCGCACCGTAACAGTCCTGCACGGTATCAACAATTATGCGAAGTGCAACAAGATCATAAATCTCGTTCAGTCCGACTTTTTTTATGTTCAGCTTGCGATAGATGCTGTAAATATGCTTTCTGCGTCCGCTGACTTCCGCTTTGATTCCGGCATCCTTAAGTGCAATTTCAAGCTTGTGCATGGCTTTTTTGAGCAGTCCCATGCGTTCTTCCTGCTTCGGTTCGATAAGGGACTGAAGGCGGCGGCATTCTTCGGGCATCAGATAGCTGAACGATAAATCCTCAAGTTCGACTTTTATGGCACCCATTCCGAACCTGTCCGCAAGGGGGGCGTAAACATCCATGGTTTCCCGTGCTTTGCGAACACGCTTTTCCTTTGAACAATAACCGAGTGTGCGCATGTTATGCAGTCTGTCCGCAAGCTTGATAACAACAACGCGAACATCGTTTGCAATTGCAAGGAACATTTTGCGCAGATTTTCGGCCTGTCTGTCTTCTTTTGACAGCATGTGGGAAAGGTTGCTGTTGGTCAGCTTGGTAACGCCGTCCACCATTCGGGCAATGTCCTTGCCGAACATCTGTGCAATTTTTTCAACGGTGATATCGTGCCCATCCTCAACCGTGTCATGAAGCAGACCCGCAATGACCGTGTCTGCATCCATGTCCATATCGAGCAGAATGAGCGCAACGGCTTCGGGATGAATATAATAAGGTTCCTGCGATTCGCGTTTTTGGTCAGCATGAACCGATTTTGCAAAATTAATTGCCTTTACTAATAATTCGGTTTTTTCCTTCGGAAACTTTTTTTCGAAGGCAGCGGTCAATCTGTCCATAGCACACCCACCTTTGGCTAAATTTTACCTTTGATAAATTTTGCAGGAATGAACGTTCGGTATCGTTCAAAAAGCAAAAAATGCATTCGGCGCAGGCACGCGGCCCGCGCCGAACGGTTGGCTCTGTCAAATCGGCAAAGTGCCGAGTCGGAGTTCTCGGAAGAAGGTTCGCAAAAGGTTCCGAAACGGGCATTGCCGGGAACATTCATTCGCGAGAGTTATCTTTGATATCAGTATTTGATAACTGAGTAAACATTATAATCACGGAGCAGGTCGGCACCGCCGAGATCGGTAAGTTCGATTGCAAAATCAGCAGCAACAACTTTTGCCCCCATTTTTTCCACAAGGTCGATAACAGCTTTTGCTGTTCCGCCGGTTGCAAGCAGGTCGTCAACGATTGCAACGCGCTGCCCCGGAAGAATTGCGTCTTTGTGAATTTCGAGGCGGTCGGAGCCGTATTCAAGTCCGTATGACACGGAGTTTACTTCGCAGGGGAGCTTTCCAGGTTTCCGGGCAAGAACAAAACCTGCATGAACTGCATACGCAACGGCGGATCCGATAACAAAACCGCGTGCTTCCGGACCGATAACGATGTCAACATCAAGCGGGCGAAGATTCTCGGCAATGGATTCAACAAGCGTTTCGTATGCATCGGCATTCTTAAGCAGTGTGGTGATATCGCGGAAGAGTATGCCCTCTTTCGGAAAATCGGGAATACTGCGAATCGTTGCAATCAGTTCGGTTTCGTTGATAATCATGTTTAAATCTGTTCCTTTCGTTTCATCCCCGCACGGCTTATACAGCGGGAATGTTTGTTTGCTGTTATTGAAAAATACTGAAATTTTTGCCGAATAAACCGAGTCAGCCTATATCGGCATAAAACTGAAAACTTATTCATCGGAATCATCCTGCTCCGAGTCCGGGAAATTGCGCGTGCGCAAACGTTCGACAGCGGAATATAAAGTGCTGGCGCACAGCGGCGCAGGCCGAATTTCGCTGCTGTTCCGCAGTGCACCGCCCGGAGTGAATTCGATAAAGCCAAGCTCGATAAATACCCGAACGGCGAACAGCGCACAGTAAACAGGAACGTTCAGCTTGTTGGACATCTTGCCGCAAAGCTCCCCCTGAGAACAGGGTGAAGCAGCAAGAATTGACTGCACAAGCTTGTAGCTGCAAACCATGAAATCGCGATCGCAGGCAAAATGCAGTGCGACCCTGCCGAAGTCGCTGTTCGTGCACGGCATCCGAAGCATTGAAGCGGAACTCATTCGGCGTGAAACCGCCGTGTAAACACCGCTGCAAGGGGGATTGTCGTAGAAAACGACCTTGCTGAACCCGAATGCAGGCAGATTTGCAAGCTGCGGTGCAAGCAAAACGGTGTTGCAGCAAACGGGTGAATCCGCAACGCAAGAGTAACAAATGTCAACATTGCCGATTTGACTGCTGCGAATTTCGTCAAGAATCTTTTTGGCGGATTCAACAGAAAAAACAAGCACAAGCAAACCGGATATAGAGCGGGAACAAAGCTCGGCGAGGGTTGTTTCGCATATTTCCGGGAGCTGCTCCGGTTCGGACAGCCGATAAGACAGGTTTTCAAGCAAGCCGTTGCAGAAATAGCGCATACCTTTTTCAATATAGGCATCGATGTCACGCGGCTGCTCCGCTTTTGCGGAAACAACGCGAAGCTGAATGCTGTCAAAACCGTTCCAATTATTGATGCCGGGCGTATAAAGTATATCAACCGTGTCGGCATTCAGCAGCCGATAATAACTTGCGGCCGAGGCAAACCAAACTGCATCCAACGGAGCCGCAGAGCTCGAAATGCTCGGGCTTACGTCCATTTTTGTGTGTTGAGCATCGCTGCCGAAGCGGCGCAGCCTGCTCACGGCCACATGACGGGAGCGGAAGACGGGGGAAGGGTTGCTCTCTCCGAACGGGGCGAGGCGGGTCAGTTCGGCAATCAATTCTCGGGTGACCTGCTCAAGCGGAATATCGAATTCGTATCGTTTGCACGGGATGAACACGGAGTCATCATAGCCTGCTTTAAGGCAAGCGTTGAGTTTTAAACGAAAATCCTCAAAAAATGCGGATTCCATTGTTATTCCGGCCGCTTTTGCATGGCCGCCGAAACGAACGAAAAATTCACGGCAGCAACAAAGCACCTCATGAATATTTACTCCGTCTATTGATCGCGCAGAGCCCTTGAGTATTCCGTCGGATTCCGAAAACAGTATCGTCGGGCGGTGATACATTTCTGCAATGCGTGAAGCGGCAATGCCGATAACACCGGCATTCCATGTTTCGGAACGGAGGACGATTGCTCTTGTGTCCGAAAGGTCGCAGGGTTCAAGACGGCGAATTGCATCGTTAAGAATGTTTGCTTCGTCCTGCTGACGCAGCTCGTTGAGCTTGTTAAGGCGGGCGATTATCTCGTCGGCACGATTGGGGTCGCGGCAAAGAAAAAGCTCAACTCCGAGTGAAGCATCGCTCATTCGCCCGGAGGCGTTAAGCCGCGGGGCAACAGCAAAGCCGAGAGTGCATGCATTATACGGCCGACGTGCAGTGGGAACACCGTTCAAAAGACGGTAAAGCCCGTTGCAGCAATTGCCGCTGTTTATCGCATCAAGCCCCAACTTAACAAAAACACGGTTTTCGTCAAGCAACGGAACAACGTCCGCAACCGAGGCAAGCCCCGCAAGGGAAACATATTGCATTGCAGCTTCAAGTCCGGCGAGTGCGTGGAGCAATTTAAAGGCAATGCCCGCACCGCAGAGGATTGAATTCGGATACTGTGAATTGCTGACCGTGTGGCAGACAACGGCGGTGCATTTCGGAACGGTTTCGGGCGGAATGTGATGATCCGTCACAATGACATCAATGCCGAGTTCGCTGCAATAGCTGATTTCATCGGCGGCGGAAATACCGTTGTCAACAGTGATTATGAGGTTCACCCCGCACGAATGCAGCTTGTCGATTGCACCGCGGCTCATGCCATAGCCTTCTTCCCGACGCGACGGAATATGATAGCCTACATCTGCACCGACTGAATGAAAATAATCAACGAGCATGGCGGTTGAACAAATACCGTCAACATCGTAATCTCCGAAAATGCAGATCCTTTCGCCGTTCTCAAGTGCAGCATGTATCCTTTGAACGGCCTTGTCCATATCGGGAAGAAGAAACGGATCATGAAAATCTTCAGCGGAAGGGTGAAGAAATCTTTCAATTTGTTCCGGAGTGACGGCACCTCTTGCACGGAGCGCACGAACAAGCAGGGGAGAAAGCCCTGTAAGATTATCCTGTGCCTGTTCGGCAGAAAAATATTTCGATTTTTGATAAATAATCAAATCGAACCTCCGGCTGAATCGCTCAATGCCTTGCAGCAAAGTGCAAAGCGGCAATAAATCGCGGCAAAGCCATTAAATAAACAAGGTTTTGCAGTTAAAATAAACAGAAAAGGAAGCTTTGCATCGAGGCTGAGGCAAAACAAACCCTTGCAATGTTCAAATTTGGATTAATTATACCGCATTAGTACCAAAATTTCAATAGCCGAAAGAGAATGAAATGCTGATTTCAAAAAAACATGATTAATAAGAATAATATTAGAATAACAATGAATCATTAATAAATGAGCCGGCAATTGAAAATTAAAGCTTCGGAACCGCTGCGTGTAAATGGTTTTTGACTGAGATTCCGAAGCTTTGTACGTTTGGGGCGGCCGATTACTCACGCCGCAGATGTATTTGATCCTTCATCCGTTCGTCCGGTTTCGTCGGAGCAGATGCCGCTGCGGTCGAAACACGGCATTGCGGGACTGCGATACGGAAGCAGACTGTTGAATTTGCCAAGGAGCTTGACACCGTGCTCGCAAAGTATGAAACATACGCAATAACAAATTCCTCCGAGAGTGCAAACAAGCATGTCCTGCATTGTGTCAATAAGCCCGATGTCAAGGTAGCCGTTGATGCTCAACTCTTCGCCGTTGACAATAACGGATTGAATATCCGAAATTGAACCCGCAACGCCTTTCTCACTGCCCAACAGATAGGAATTTATGCCGGATACAATTGTATCCTGCTGCATATCCATTCCGAAAAACGTGTCCATGGCATATTCGTAAAATTCCCACACGGCGGCAATTGCAAGTGTGAAGCTGAGAGCGGACACAAGCTTCAGTGCCTGCGAATGGCTTTTGTTGCCGCCGTCCAAAACGTCCGGCAACACCGCGCCAATAACTGCAAAAAGAAAGCCGGATGAGACATGCAGCGATTTGTCCCAAAACGGAATTATATAGTAAAATTTATATATCTTGCCGAAAATCGGTCCGCCCATTATCAACAGCATAAACAGCAGTTTCAGAATCGGCGGGAATGAAACCCTGAGAACATGCTCGGCAAGCCACGGACTGAACAAAAGAACGGATGTCATGATGCAGATAAGCATGTTTTCGCGAAGGTTCCAGCCGAGTTTCTTTGCGAACAAAAGTGATACGGCTGTGGTCAATGCAATAAAAATCTGCGCGGCGCAAAAACCGTAATCCGCACAATTTTTCTTGGCGGCCGGTCTCTTTTCAAAGCCGTTTGCAGAGCTGAAAACCTTTTTTTCTGTTTGGAAAGATCTTTTCATTGCGGTTGCCTCCTTTTCCTGATGTTATGTTAATCCTTCTTCGCAAACTTTTCGTGAACCGAGTGTGAACAGCGGTTGATATTCAAATTGTGTCGAAAAAGAAAACAGCAGACGTCTCTGCCGAAAAAACACTCTTTTTTTTCAAAAATCGGGCGATAATTAATATTCGCTTGATGTTTTTGTGCTAAAATAATACTGACGATGGGAAAACGCCCCTTGAAAGTGCACACGGCACAGGAAGCAGCGGACGGGAAGCCGCGTCAAAACAAAGGTAATTGTAAACGTAACAGAAATAATATTGATTTGAGTCTGTATTTGCAGAAAAAACCGCGAATCACGCAGTTTCTGCGCCAAAAGTGAGTTCTCAGGCTTATTTCAAACGAAAGCGAGGCAGCTGACAATTATGTTTAAGATTCTTATTGCAGAGGATGATATTGAGCTCAGGCAATTGTTCTATCGTGTTCTGACTCTTCACGGTTATTCGGCAATATGTGTTTCCGACGGCAAGGAGGCACTTGACGTGCTGGACAAGGAATATGTTGATTTAATCATTTCGGATATTATGATGCCGAATATGAACGGTTATGAACTGGCTTCAAGTCTGCGCGAAAGCGGGATTACGATACCGATTCTGATGATCACGGCGAAAGATTCTTTTGTTGATATGCAGATGGGCTTTGCTTCGGGAACGGATGATTACATGGTTAAACCCGTGAACGTTAACGAAATGGTGCTGCGCGTGGGCGCTTTGCTGCGGCGTGCACAAATGATCAGCGACAGAAGGCAGACAATAGGAAACACCGTGCTTGAATACGACTCGATGACGGTGACAGCAAACGGCAAAAGCATGGTTCTGCCGCAAAAAGAATTCATGCTTCTGTACAAATTGACTGCATATCCGGGAAGAATATTCACCCGTCAGCAGTTAATGGATGATATATGGGGGTTGGACAGCGAAACAGAACCGCGCACGGTTGATGTACACATCAACAGGCTGCGCGACAGGTTCAGAGATAATGACGATTTTGAAATCATTACCATACGCGGATTGGGCTACAAGGCGGTGAAACGGCATGGAGCATGATGAAATAAAGAAAAACTGCATATCGGGCTGCGCGGCGGAAAAGAAAGCGGAGACATGCGGCGGGAAACAGAATTCAAAACGAAAAAAAACAGATGTTATTGATATTGCACAGCAGTTGAAAAATGAGAAAAAAATACGAAAAAAAGACTTGTTTGTTTCCTTTTTTAATGATATAATAAATTCATGAACAAAAAATCATTTGACAAACGAACGAAAATAGAACGGGGCGTCGCTTGGAGCTTTTTTGCCATTCTCTCTATTATTTTTTTATCCGTTCTGATTTCTCAGGGGAAAAATTATTTTTCGAGATATT
>OMFR01000806.1_pt1 | contig 14760 bp, 13 predicted proteins | sample 1645691 | NCBI WGS metagenome assembly OMFR01 (sample SAMEA103958132, study PRJEB25191) | human gut metagenome | biome: human-associated habitat [ENVO:00009003]; feature: intestine environment [ENVO:2100002]; material: feces | place: Germany | collected 2013/2015
TTTTATTTCTATTATATTGTGGTTTTACATAACAAAAAAGCTACATTTTTGTGCGATTTGCACTAAAAATGTAGCTTTCAACTTGTCAAGCACTGACAAAATAGATGAATGATAAAAGTGGACTAAAGGGTTCGGATTTCAGGTTTTTGACTTTTTCCTTTTTGAAATTTAACTTTTTTATTTTATAATGCGAACTCTGCCTAATAATACAAAATAAAGAAAAGACTATTTACTGGATTCTCAACATAAAAGACAACGCAGTTTGGACTGTAAGGTTCAAACTGCGTGAAGGTTATCAATCAATTTAAAAAATAAGCAAAAATCCAGCAAACTCCAAAAGTAAGATTGGACTAAAAGATTCAGATGGGTTAGGTTCATCAATTAGGATTACTTATTTATCACTATAATAACTTAGTTCATTTAAAACATCCAAAAGATATTTATCTTTAAAATTTGCATCTGTGTAATATTGCAAAACTTTTGAAATTTGAACGATTATAAGAAATATTGATCCTATAAATAGAATAAAAGCAATACCCTCATTTTGTGTTTTTGTGTCAGCATATATAGTACTTGCTATCAAGGCACCAAGTGGAACTCCTATTAGCATATCAATAATTCTATTATTTATATTTGAAAACCTAGAGTTTCTTTTGTTTAAAATTTCTTCGCATTCCTCCTTAAGTTTTCCAATCTTATCACATGTGTTTATTCCTAATTTGGTAAGAAGCTCTCTAACATCATTTATATAGTCTTCATACTCACTCTCTTTAACTTGAATTTCTTTATTTCGCTCTTCCATATGATATATTTTATCTTCACGAGGTATTTCTAAAACAAATGAAGCTATTATAATAATAAAATAGGAAATATAAATCAACATACTATTTAATTTCAATATTAAAATTAAAGCAATAAATATTAAAGAACACATAACTAAAAAAATCATAATCCAGTATGGCAGTTTAAATAATCTCTTCATATCCTTTAAATTTCGGCACTTTTTCAATTTACTTGTGGGATCCTTTTCATATATGGCTCTACGAACTAAATAATATCTATATGTCATAATAGTCCTCCAATCTGTTGTTGTGAATTAAGAGTAAATTGTAAATTAAAACACTGTTAGCTTTATATCTACATAAAATTCACAAGTGTTTAGTTCACATACATAGCTTTATATAAATAGTGATTTACTAGTTAAATGAATCATTTCCAAACCATTATTTTCAATAGTACTTAAATACAATTCGACTTTAAGTAGCGCTGATTCAAGTTGCTGCAGCGTGTTTATTTTATTGATAAAAGGTGCATCTGATTCAATCAAAACTTTATCAATAGGAATATTCGATATTAACTTACGACCGTTTATTGATTGAGTCATCATCTCATTTATCGAAAAATAACACCCCATTTTAACGGCTCTATGCAACTGTGATAATGAACCTGAAAACCAGTGAAGAATACATTTATTATTCTTAGTACAATCATACTTTTCAAGAATATCAAGTACATTTTTATCAGCAAAAACAGAATGAATAGAAATCACCTTTCCACCTTTTGATGAGCACCATTTGATTATATTCTCGAAAACATCTATTTGTTTATTTTTTGAGGAGTAGAATTGACGATTGTAGTCCAATCCTATTTCACCAATGTAAGCAGCATTTTCAATGTATTTTTCAACTAGAGGTAGCTCATTGTATCGTTCAGAAACTAGCTGGGGATGTAATCCCAACGCAACCTTTATATTTTCATATGAATGAAAATAATCTATTTCTTTTTCATATGCTTTCGGCGTGGTTGTTACAGCTAAAATATTTATGTTGCTTTTTTTGGCATTTTGAGCAAACTCTATCATTGATGGCATCAAATCTAAATGACAATGTGAATCGTAAATCATATCAATTATCCTTAAAAAATCTATTTATCAGTTTTATGTTCTTCTTGCTTCAAGTATTCGGAAATAAAGTTATCAACTTCTATCAAGCCACGATAATAAACATTAGATAACTGATTTATGTACTTTTCATCTCCATCAAGTCTGCCACCTTTGTAAATAAGAATACTTTTTAAGTCTGGGTTATCCTTAAGGCGCTTTATTGCTATTTGAAACGAGCGAAGCTGTTCTCCTTTACGCTTAGAATGGGCATTGATAATTTCTTTAACGGAGTTTACCGAGTAAGTTGTTGGGTCATTTTCAAATTTATACGCTTTATGCATAGCTGCACGACGAATAAGACAAGGTACACAATATCCACAATGCTGGGATGGCAGCCCAGACCATCGAGCTTTTTGTGGTGAAGAACACGATGTAGATTTTCGAATTGTTTCCAACAAAATATCCTTATTCAAACATTCATCAGCCATTTCACCTTTTGTTTTATTCCAATATGGATTGACTATTGAGTATGGCAATTCTAAACTTAATAATACCTTATTCCAAAGATTCATATAGAATGGATGTGTGGTTCTAGTGCTATGAGATCCAACACGCAGATTATCAAGCGGTACATTAAGCGCTATAAGACCATTTTCAGGTACTTGAAGAACATTATTGTCCTTCAATCCACTAAGAATGAAAATACCAAAAGATATAAATAAAAACGAACGACTTCTTGTTGAATTCTCTATATCTCCATCAAGCAACATATCTTTGCCAAAGGAAAGCCAAAGATTAAAATATGTTGGTGTTATATCGGAATATCTGTTTTTGAACTCAGCAAGTAAAGCTTTTTGAGCATCCTTTGTATATCCGTCACCTGCATGACTTACCAAAGCAATCTTATGATTTTGTTCCAGATGATTAATTGTTCCAATAAGGCTATCCATGCCGCCCGAAAACAGCGACACGGCATCATAACTAGTTTTACGTTCTTTGTTTTCGGAGAGGACATTTTCACGTTTAACAAACTCAATTTCCCAACGGTCTCCTGTAAGAAAATTCAACATTTGTGAGAATAGATTTTTTACAGATGTCCAAATGTTTAAGTTGAAAACCGGAAGTTCAATAGCAATTTCCCTTGTCCAACTATCTTCTGCATGTTTGATTCGAGAAATTCTTGTATCAGCAAGATAAACCAGTATTGCTAATTCAATAATATCAAATCCGTCTTCTGTAGGATAAATTTCTTTTTTTCTAAGATCATTAAGAATATTATCTATGTATATTAAATGCTCGCTTTCATTTTTTAAGGGTATTTGAGCAATTACAGTATTCCCTGTTTTTTTCATATTAACAGCATTGTCATCATAGCTACCAATCAGTTTATATTTGCTCATAAACTATTCCTCCTCATACGAAGACATTATATCAAACGTTGTATTATAAATTGAATCTACAACATTTTGAGCTTGCTGTTGACTAATGTTACAAATATCAACATTTAACCTTGAAATAGAATCTGAAATAGCATTTTGTATAAATTCCTTCATCTGGTTTTCTATATTTTCAATAGTAGATATATTGTCTGGCAGCGAAAACATCTTATTAGCAATATCATTAAGAAGTTTTTGTTGTACAACATCTGCCATATATATTTCAGTAAATGCAAGAAATTCTGAAGGAGATAGTGACTCGATTTGTTTATTTTCTAAATCCGGTATCGTAGATAATGCATCTATATATGCACTTCTTGCAATTCCCTCATCAGTTCTCCCACCATCCGGGCAAACAAAGTCCATGATTCGAAGAAAAACTTCTTTAGCTGGTTTCCCGATTATATCTCCAAGATTGAACCTATTTGCTGTAGCGGAAATATTGCCCCCAGCAAAACCGCTCATAATGCTTACTAATTTTGCCGTACTTCTTCGTGCTGAGCCTAAGCGTATTGTTGCATTTTGGGAGCCGCCAGCTGATTTTCTCACATATGACGAAATAGCTTTATGCAGCCTGTCAGTTTTATTTCCACCGCTATTTATGTAGCGAGTAAAATCACTTCTAGGAGATGTAAATCGCTTTGAATCAAAAGACTGGGTATCATCATACTGTTCATTATCTACAGGTATTTTAGAATCTTGTTGCGGCATGTCATTTAGATCGTCATCCAGCCAAGATGGTACTAATGGTGTATTCCCGTTTTGACCTCGATTACTTGTTGATGTTCCCATGATTCTTCACCTCATTTTAATGCAGTTTCTGCAGCTATTTTTGTGAGTTTTGTACCAGCTGTTTTCAATTTTTTAATATATTTACGAAGCCTTTCTTTGCCTTCAACGGTTGTAATACAATTTTTCCATCCTGCACAAATCCAAGCACCAACTGTATCTGTTTGAAATGATTCAATAAAGCTTAACAAACTATTTTCAAGTTCTTTGTGATGTTCTACAAGGATTCGTATCCCATTAATTCCATTAGGTTGCATAGATGTATCTGGAATCTTTTTTACTTTCGTTTTCAACTGGTTAAATACCAATCGAGCCTCATCATTTGACAAATTTTTAATCTCATCGTTTTTGCCAGCAATCGCCATTTTACCGCTCATCAATACATATACTAATTCTCTCAACTGCTCAGATTTTATCTGTTCAAAGAAAAAGTCTTCCCGCTCTTTGCATGCAAAGAAATATGGGCGTAAATCGACATCTTTTAATGTAGGTTCACTTATAACCCATTTGGAAAAAGACCTATCTTTTTTCCAACGTTCAATATGTTCGTCTATTTTGGGTGTTTCCTGCATTTGTCCATTTCTTGGAGCTAACATGACAATAGCATCATGATCAGATTCATCATTTGATTTTGAATCGTTGGTTGTCAATTGTTTTTCAAATTCAATTAATAAATGACATTGACCATAATCATTAGTAAGTGTGGCAATTTCTTTATATTGATTTGGAAAATAATATTCTGCAAGCATCAATTTAGCCAGGATTGGAATCCGAATTGAATCCCCGAAACCACGAGCATCTGCCATTTGTTTACGCAACAACAACATATTGATAAACCGCTTGATTTTTCGAGGATTACCCTGAGTGTTTCCTGATAAAATATCTGAAATTTGATTTGCTACAGATATTTTTTCAACGAGTGAATCATAATTTGATTCCAATGTATTTCGCAATTCTTCTTCACTAAATCCGGAATTCTCCCATGGCTTTTTCATTTTATTAATTGTTACTTCAAGTAAAGCATTGAACTCTTTGTTATTATCTGTTATTTGAGAACTTATCATTAAAAGAGTAATGTACATCTCTGATTCTACTTTTCCAAGAGCAGGAATTTTAAATGGAACTTGAATAAGCTTTTCAAGGTAACGCTTTGAATAATCATCACTATTATCATTATCTGTTGGCAAATTGGGAAAATGACTGTGAACAGCATATTCAATCATTGCTTCGTCAGCAGCTATAACAAAAGCTGTATATTTTGTAAACATAAACAAGCGAGCTGCTTCTAAAGTTTCAATAGTTACTTTAGGGAGGCATCTGTCTAAGTCATCAATTAAGATAACCAACTTATCTATTTTTGATTTTTTTAATAACTCCTCAAATGATTTTTGAAATTCAGAAAATTCCTTATTCAGAGATACATCTTCAAAAACCTTTGCATCAGTCATATAACTTTCTATACTGTCTAATACGCTATTTATCTTATTTTCACTTGAAATCGTACTTTTTAATTTATCTTTTAGAGTGTTTAGTAATCCAATTGGCGGTAGACCTGTTGCGAGAGAAAAAGCAGCACTGCCCGCTGTCTTTACAACAGAAAACCAATTTATATTTTTCCATAGTTTTTGTAATATATCTTCTGCTTCTTCTGATATCGTTATATTTGAAGATAATTCAGAAACAATAGCACTCATTAAAGCTATTTTTGCATCTTCAAAACCTTGATGCTGCCAACCATTAAAACGAATACACACGATTCTATCTTCTTTTTTATCTTCTGAACTAAGTTCATCTTCGACCATTGCCAAAACAGAAGATTTACCCGCACCCCAGTCGCCGTGAACACCAATAGAAATTGGCCGATCATCACAATCCTGAATTATATTAGCAATTGTTTTAGCAATTGCTCTACTATTTAACATATCAACTTTCGTTTCGTTATCCGATAAAATCATCATATTACCTTCCAAATAATAGTTTTTTACTTAAGAAATAATAATCATTTTCCCTTGTTGACACATATTAATATCCAATTATCTTTCTTAACAACCATTATACACCACGCTTCTGTTAATTACAATACATATTGCCAAACAAAGAGCATTTGCAATACATTTTCTACAAATTTATATATTTTACTATGTTGTTTTTATGCAATCTGCCATTAAGCGAAAACAAATATTTCCTCTGTACAAATTTCTTGCAAAGCTTACGAATCTTCACGCCCCAACTAATAGATAATATTTGAGTTACCTCCTGTTTGATTTCGTGTAAGAGAAAAGGCGTATGGAGTCCATTCGTTCCATACGCCTGTAACGGTAATATTTTGTTTTACAGCAGTTCAAAAGTCAAAAAACAGAGAATGCCATCGCTCCGTTTGCTTACTTTATTTCTATTCTCTTTATTTCCGGCTGCTGCTCAGCTTTTTTAGGCAGCGTAACCTTTAAAACGCCGTTTGTATACTCCGCTTCAATCGCGCTTTCATCTATATTTGAAATATCAAAGCTTCTGCAATATGAGCCGTAGCTTCTTTCTCTGCGGATATATTCTCCGTTTTTATTCTTCTCATCGTTTTCTGACTTATGCTCTGCACACAGGGTAAGAACGCTTCCGTTTACGTCAATTTTTATGTCCTCCTTATTGAAACCGGGCATTTCACATTCCAGAATATATTTTCCGTCCTCGTCCCTGATATCTGTACGGCAGCGGTTTACTGAAGAAAAGTCCTTGAAAAAGTCCTTTTCAAATTCCCTGAACGGATTCCACAAATCATTTCTTTCATAAGGTGTGAGTCCAAACATAATTGTTCCTCCTGATTTTATTGTATTTCTTTATTATTCTATTTTTCAATCCTTTTATTCGTTACACAATCCTCCGGCGCCTTATCATCCCTAAGTCCCTTGAAAACAGGCTGACGCATTCCGCCGTTTTCCGTTTTCATCATATACTTTACTGTGCATACAAGCTCCCGCTTTATCCAGACTGCGGTTTCATTTCCTTTTGGGATTTCAGAAAACGGACAGTTAGTTTTATCCAACGCTTTGATTCTGCGGAAAGGCTCTCCGCCTACTCCCAGCGTCACATGACCTTTATACATAAGCCGTTTCCCGCTGTACTGCCCCAGTATTATACTGTTCATGCTGTTTTCTTTCGGAACGTAACCCAAAACGATAAAATCATCGTCCTGCATATACTTTATTTTTATCCAGTCCTTTGTACGGCGGTCAAAATAATATCGGCTGTCCTTTCTTTTGGCTACAATTCCTTCAAGCTCGTTTTGCTTTGCAAGCTCATAAAAAGCCACGCCGTTTTTCTCAATGTATCTTGATACGGCAAAGCTTTCGTTTTCGGATTTTACAGCTTTCTGCAATAAATTCTTTCTTTCCATGAGCGGAAGATTTGTCACCTGCCTGTCCTCATAATACAGAATATCAAAGGCGGTAAAGCAGGCGGGGTATTTCTTTGCCGTCATTTCTATTTTTACGGGATTGCTCATAAGACTGCGTTTCTGAATCTCAAAAAAATCAGGCTTTCCGTCCCTGATAACCGCAAGCTCTCCGTCAAGTATACAGCGGACGTTAATGCTCTTGTGTATGTCCGAAAGCTCCGGTACTTTTGGTAGCATTAAAATATTACGTTTGTTTTTCAGAATCGTTTTATCTTTATCCAGATAAGCTATGCACCGTTCTCCGTCAAGCTTTAGTTCATAGATATATTCCTCGCTGTCAAAGGGCTCTCCCTCCGCTCCGATTAACATTGGATTGATATCTTTAGTTTCCCATATATCGGTCATTTTTTAGCGCCTATCTGCTCGAGACTTTGCTTTAAGGCTTCCATAATATCAATAGCCGTTACCTTGATTTCCGGAGATGAAGCGACGATATCTTTTCCGGCAATTTTCTGCTCGATTATTTCACGCAGTTTTACCTGATACTCGTCCTTATACAAATTCGGTTCAAAGTCCTTAACCATTGAATTGATCAGGGTTTTCGCCATTGTAAGCTCCGCCTCGCTTATTTCGGGGTGCGCGGGCTCTTTAGGCGCCTGCTTTACCTCGTCTGCGAAAAACATTGTTTCAATGAGTATGCCGTTATCGGTAGGAATCAACGTTAAAAGCTTTTCCTTGGTACCCATAACGGTTTTGGCGATAGCAACCTTGTTTTCGTCCTTCATAGCCTTACGAAGCAGCTCAAAGGCTTTGTCTCCGCCGGCTTCCGGAACTGCGTGATAGGTTTTGTCATAATATATCGGACGTATCGAATTTAAGTCGGTAAAATGCAGAATGTGAATGGTTTTATCCTTTTCGGACTTGGCTTTTTCAAAATCCTCGTCAGACATAATGACAAATTTGTCCTTGTCGTATTCAAAGCCCTTTACAATATCCTTTGACGATACCTCCTTGCCGCAGGAAGCGCAGACCTTTTTGTACTTTACTCTGCTGCCGTCCTCTCTGCAAAGCTGATTAAAATGTATATCGTTATCCTGTGTGGCTGTATACAGTCCTACGGGAATATGAACCAAGCCGAATGAAATTGCTCCTCTGTGCGATACTGCCATATTGAACATCTCCTTTTTTAGTAGTATATCCATTCCGTAAAAAGTAATACTAATTAGGGTGATGATATGGTAAGAAAGGTTTATGTTGAGGTAACGGCAAAGTTTGATACAGAGGGGAACATAACTCCGCTTTCCGTAACATGGGAGGACGGTATGGTTTATGAGATAGACAGGATTCTTGACAGACGCAGAGCCGCCAGTCTTAAAGCGGGAGGTATCGGAATGAGGTATACCTGTCGCATTTTAGGTCAGCGGTCATATTTGTATTATGAGGAGCCCAGATGGTTTGTTGAGGGGAAAATATAATTTGGATAAAATTAAGGATACAGCGCCAATCAGCGCTGTATCCTTATAATTTCTGTTATTTATTAAGAGCGGCTTTTATCATATCGTCTGACAAGCCAAGCTCTTTTAACCTTGCTGCGATATTGGCTCTTTCTTCTTCTTTACCTTTTTCTATGCCTTTTTCCATGCCGATCTGCTCGCCCTCACGTCTTGCATGACCTAACGCGCTGGCTTCATCATGCAGAGCCTTTTCTCTTAATCTCGCAAGCTCCTGTATCTTTTCATCCTCGCTCATCTGGTGTATTACCATTACCGCTTTCTGTATCTCCGGCACATTTGTCTGTCTCAGCATTTCCAATTCCTCCTCGCTCTCCGCGTTTATCAGTTGAAGCCAAAGCTCCATGCGGTTATTCTTATTTATCTTCTTGTTTATCTTTTTAAGCTCAAAAAAGTGTATCGCGCACTTATCCGTCAGCAGCTCGTGCCTGTTTACTTCCAGTACCTTGAAGCATGAATGAAATTCGGGACATTCAAACATATTGAAGTTTATTATATTGATCGATATGCTCTGCTTCAGATCGCCGTATTCGTCGCCGCTTTTCAGATCTCCGCTGTACAGCTTAGACCAGTAATACAATACGCGGTCGTTGAAGTCAGGCTCGTTCTTTATCTGCATTTCAACATTGACCAATTTATCGTCCACCTGCATTTTCAGATCAAGCCTGCTGAATTTCCCAGTTATCGTTTCCGGCAGTATTTCGGAGTTCTGAATCACTATCTCTTTTATCGAATCATATGGCAGTTCAAGCATAGTCGATAAAAAGCTATGCAGTATATCCTCGTTTTCCGATTTGGAAAACATCGTTTTGAATATTATATCCAGCTTTGCTTTCACTATGTTTCTGCCCATTGGTATCAGCCTCCGTTACGTCTGTTTTCCGTCCTTTTTCTAACTTCATTATATCATACTATGCCAATCATTGCAAGCTTTATAAAAGTAAATTTTACTTCGGTCCCAATGGAGCCGAAGTTAATAAAACAAGGGCACAGATAACTGTACCCTTGTTTTTGCTAATTACCTTGATAACCTAATTCTTCATAATATACATTATACTACAACCAATAAACATTACATCTGTATCATTAATCAAAAACCTATACTAACCCAAGATAACTACTAATTATCGGAGGTGGTATTATGAATTTTGTAAATAGAGATAAAGAACTTGATTTTTTACTCAAATCAATTGAAGAAAAACATCAGATTGTTTATTTTATATGTGAACCAGCTAGTGGAATATCAGCTTTTCTTCGAAAATGTTTAAATGTACTTGCCGATAAATATGTTTTTCTTTTAGATGCTGCAGAGCAATCAGATTTCGCAACAGCATTTTGTAGTGAGGCTTGCAAAAACTCAAGTATAAGAAATATTATGCAGAACTTTGCAGACCTAAAATTTGGTGAAAAATCACAAAATTTTATTTCATCGTTGTTAAAATCTTCACCATACGGCGGTGAAATTCTATCGCATATTACCGAGAAACCATCTGCATCTCATATATATATAGGAGCTTTTCCATCTATATATGAAGAAATAATTTTTCCTACGATTAATGAAATGCGTAAGACAAAACAAGTGATTTTTATAATTGATAATGCACTTTATTTATCGGAATCATCTAGAAATCTATGTTGCAAATTAACTAATAATTTTAATGTTTATTTTATTTTTGCTTTAGAAAATAAATATTTGGAAACAAAAAAATTTGAAAATGGACTAAAAAATTTTATTGATCCGTTGATAGTGAAACCAGTTAAATATACATTTTGTCACCCTGATACGAAAATGATTCAACTTTTATCAGAATCATATCAAATAAGTTGTAGTCCAGAACAAGCAGAAGAGATTGCAAATATCTCACATGATAATATACATTCAATTATTAATTACCTTTTAAGCTATAACGAAAATAAAAACGCAAAATTTAATTTGACACAAAAAATTATTATCAATATACTTAATGAAGTTAATTATAGGATCTCAATTCATCTTTTGTTTAGCATAGTGAAGTATTTTGATAATGTTGTATTGCTCAATGAAGAATTAATTGAAGATGATATAGAACGTTTAGTTGATTTAAGAATAATTGAAAAAAACGGCGACTTAGTACATCTGATTTCAAAAAAACATCCTAAAGTAAATGAAGTTTTGAATGATTGGCTGTTTACCGACAGTGTTAAATCTGCAATTTTAGAAACATTTTATGAAGCAAAAGCATATGAATTAAATGATTGTTATCTAAATGAGTCTTATAGAATCGCTTTGTATTTTCATGATAATAGATACCTGGAGTTTTCAAAAGTACTGTTAAAAAACGCTGTTGCCACAGGAATATCAATTGGTGAAGACATTCTAACTATTTGTAAAAATAATATCTTAAATGAGGAAGATAGTTTAGTTTTAGTACTTTACCTTACTCAATGCCGAAGGTATACAGAAGCCTTAGATATTATTAATAAGGGCAATATAACAAAAGGTATCAAACCATTGTATGCTGTTTTGTTAAATCGTTGTCGTCAACATGAAAAAGCAGAAAAGGAGCTTGAAACAGCTATTAAAGATGAAGAAAATGCAGATAACATTATGATTCTATATGCATATCTAATTAGCAACTGTGTACATAACAATGACACACAAAAGGCTAAACAATTATTTAATTCTATATCAAAACCGCTTAGAAAATCCGTAGAATTTGCATATGTTTTGAGAAATATCGCAACAGTTTGTATACCACAAATGGCAGTACAATTTTCAAAAGAAGCAGCAAAACTATTTAATAGGAATCACGATTTATTTGGTGAATTTACTGCAAAATGCAATCAATATAGATTTTTATGTGAACAAGGTGAACACCAAAAAGCATTAGATAAAATGATGTTTATATTGAGTGATGCTTCGAGTTATCGAAATAGTGATATGCATATATTGTTAAATAATATTGCGGTATGTCATATTTATTTGAAAAATATTGATGAGTCTAAATATTATATTAAAAGTGCGCTTTACTTTTCTAAATCAGACATGCCTGATATTTTTATAAAAATTAACTATAGTTTATTACTTCTAATGGACGGAAATGCATCAAAGGCACTTGAAGTGATAGAAAGCATAAAGAATTTGGCGTTAGAATACCCAGTTGACAGAGTTAGACAAAGATTCTTTATAAATTATTGTCATATTTTATATGCTAATAATAAAAATTATGATGAAGTTCTTGGAAAAGCAAAGATTTTCAAAGATAGAATAAAGCCTAATATGACAGACGATCTTTGTAAGTTTTACGAAGATGCAAAATCAAATAATCGAATGTATTTAAAAGAAGATTTCTTCAAACTTTTTATACCTTGCTACTTGGAATACTGGTATACGGAACCACTAAAACTTGTATCGAGTAGCATCGTAAATAACATTTTGTCTCCTCATACTGGAAGTAATAATATTACAAATCAAATTCTCATATGAAATGCCTATTGATTGTGCTGAGAGATTAATAGCAGCTTGTTTTCCAAGATTACAACACACATTAAATTCTATAAAATATGGAGTTCCATTTTTGTCAATAATAAAATCCATTCTTGTATAATCAATTGGTTGTATAAATTTGAATATTGATGAACATGCATCGTTTAATTGTTTTATAATTCTTTCATCCGTTACAATTTCTCGAGTTAATCCACCAATAATTTTTCTTTTTTGTTTATATGTTATCACATTTCCCATTAGTGATGAACATTCTCTAATAGGAGGAAGATATAATGTATCACCAAAGTTTGATAGAATTGGACACGTATAAGCTTGCCCTTGAATATATTGTTCTACAATAACTTGGTTTGTTAATTTAAACATACTATTAATTTGGATTTTTGCTTCATCCCATGAAAAACAAACTGAAGTTTCATCAACTCCTAAAGATGATGCTCCAAACCTTGGTTTTACAAAGTAGGGCGGTTCAAATGGTGGTTTCTGTATTGGGAGACTAATATTATATGTAATCCAATCTGCAGTTTTAATCCCAGCATGATAGGCTACGAGTTTTGCAAGCTGTTTATCTTCTGCAGTAGCCCTTATATTTGGTCCTGCACCTAAATACGGCTTTGAATAATATTCCAGTAAAGAAGATATAAATATTTCACTATTACTGAATGGCATTCTGTTTAATAGTGAAGCAACATAATCATATTCTGTATGATCTTTAAAAATAATATCTGGGGTTGTAGCAGTAATTACATTTTCAAAGTTGTTTTTCAAAATATTATAAAAATCTTTATGATATTCTGCGTACACCACATCTTCTATAATATTGTTGTCCATGATTTGTTTATCTACATCAGCATATTTAGCAATGTAAAGTATTTTTTTATTAATCATAAAATACCACCTCCGATAATTAGTAGTTATCTTGGGTTGTCCTTTTTATAAAATTACACACCATAATTCTACCTATGTCATCATATTTTCAAGATTTCACCGAGAAACCATTTACACAATTCGACATTCATAGTTTTATAGTATATAATATAAATATCTAAAAAATAAAGGAGTCAACCGCAAATGTTAAATCTTACTTTACAAACTGAACTTTTCCTAAACTGCTGTAAAAACAGAAAAGCTCTTAACGATAAAACCATAAAAGCCTACAGAACCGATCTTAGGCAATTCACTGAATTTACGAACAATACGTTCACTAAAGAATCAATCTACCTGTATATTGATATGCTGCATGAACAGTTTAAGCCAAAAACGGTAAAAAGAAAAATTGCAACTGTAAAAGCTTTTACCCACTATCTTTTAATTGAAGATGTTATTGATATAAATCCTTTTGACAAAATCGAAGTTTCTTTCAAAGAACCTGTTATTCTTCCAAGAACAATTCCTTTGAACATAATTAACAGCATTCTTATCTGTGCCTACAATTTGCAGTCACAAACTAAAACTAAATATCAAAAAAAAATTACCACCCGTGATATTGCCGTGCTTGAAATACTTTTTGCAACAGGTGCAAGGGTATCTGAAATCTGCAATCTTAAGTTGTCCTCTGTAGATTTAACCAATCATACTGTAAAAATCTTTGGCAAGGGTTCTAAAGAAAGGATGATACAAATTGAAAACACTGATGTTCTGCGGGCGCTGAACAACTACTATGAACTATTTCAACCAGATATAAAAGAATGCGGTTTCTTTTTTATAAATAAACTGCATCATCGCTTGTCTGAACAGTCTGTTCGTGAAATCATCTGCAAATACACCGCTATGACAGAGTACGATATACATATCACACCTCATATGTTCCGTCATTCTTTTGCTACTCTGCTTCTGGATGAAGATGTTGATATTCGTTACATACAAAAGCTGCTTGGACACAGTTCCATTACGACCACACAAATATACACTCACGTTGCAATGGCAAAACAGAAAGAAATTTTATCGGTTAAACATCCTCGCAACAAGATAATTGTAAATGCAAAATAATACAATTATACTTGTTAATACCCATTATACACCACGCTTATGTTAAATGCAATACATTTTGCCAAATACAGAGCATTTCCCTTACGTTTTCTATAAAATTGTATAATTTACTATAATATTTTTGTAAATAATGACTATAGATTAAAACTATTTTATAAAAGATAATGCTAATTATGGTATTACCATATTTCATAACAGCAGTCTTATTTGTATTATGATGAGCCGAGATGGTTTGTTGAGGGGAAAAGATAATTTGGATAAAATTAAGGATACAGCGCCAA
>OMFR01000813.1_pt1 | contig 14675 bp, 14 predicted proteins | sample 1645691 | NCBI WGS metagenome assembly OMFR01 (sample SAMEA103958132, study PRJEB25191) | human gut metagenome | biome: human-associated habitat [ENVO:00009003]; feature: intestine environment [ENVO:2100002]; material: feces | place: Germany | collected 2013/2015
GCAGGTGCTTCAGGCAGACGCCTCCGCCGTCGCCTGTACCGCCGCCCGGCTTCCGGAGGTTTTGGAGGCACAGGACGGCACGGCTGTCCATTTATACGCGGCGGACGGCGCTTCCTTCTATCTGTTCTACCCCCGCAGCCAGGAGCTATACCGAGTATCCTTCCCGGAAGCAGCATGACGTCATACCGCCTCGCAAAAAGGAAGGGACGCATCCGGCCGTAAAATATTAATCCGGTTCTGGAATTTTTCGACAAAAAGGTGTTGAAATTTCCCGCTGCCTCTGCTATAATAGCTCCAGCATGCGGGTATAGTTCATCGGTAGAATGCGACCTTCCCAAGGTTGATAGGTGGGTTCGACTCCCATTACCCGCTCCATAACTGGACACCAGTTTTGGTACAATGAGTATTGAAGCGGGTGCCCAGTTTCTTTTTGCAAAAGTCCCTATTTGTAAGGGTTTTCCTATACTTTTTAACGATAACAGGCTTTACGGTGATTTTGAAATGATCACCGTGGAGCCTTTTGAGATAATAGGATTTGACCTCTATGCTTATACAAACGATGACCGGCAGCAAAATGAAATCAGAGTAGAAATGGGAATGAAATTGCTATGACCTTTATAGAAACGGATCGTCTGACCCTTCGCAATGTTGCGGTGAAGGATATTGACACTATGTACGACTACCGCAACAACGAGATCTGCGCCAGGTATCAGCGCGGCCAGACGAAAGACTATGAGGGAATCGTTGCCCTGGTAGAGCAGCGCAAGGGCGATGTGATGGGCGTGAATGCCCCATTCATGGTTGCGGTTGCTTTGAAGGATACCGATGATATGGTGGGGGAGATCGTGGTCATGCCCAAGGATGGAACCATCTCTATGGGCTATACCTTCCACTATGCTCACCACCGCAGAGGCTACGCCTTTGAAGCCCTCTCTGCTCTTATCAACTTGCTTCACGAAACTTACCCCGAATGGGATTTCATCTGCTTCACAGAGCCGGAAAACGAACCGAGCAAGGCCCTGCTGATGAAATTGGGTTACAAGGATATGGGCTACATCCCGTCTATGGAATCCCGAGCATTCGGCAAATGGACAAGTCCGGACACAGACGCAGAGATTGCGCAAGCAATCGGATAAGCTATCAGAAAGGAGCCTCCAGATGAGCTTCAACAGCGACACCTATTACGGGTACATCCTCAAAGGCGATTTACATGGTACCATTCGTTATATAAAGCAGTTCCCGGAACAGCGTGGCCTTTATGGTCGCTTTCTGGATGTATTTGAACACAAACAGTACATCACCTATGATGTTGATTAAGAACCGAACAGTATTTTGATAGCTTATCAGCAGTATTACCGAGATGTGTTTTACCTTTGTGTTGCAAAAGAACGCTCTGCGGAGAAGTTGAGAGATAAGCTGGCAGGACTGTTAGGTGTCACCGACGATGACGCCCGGCTATGCGATTTGGAACAGACATATCTTGTGGAACTGTTTCAAAGCCGGGGGATGCATTTTCTGGGCGGCAAGACCAGCGACTACTATGGCCCGTATATCTGACGCGCCACAGAAACGGTTTTCTATGATGTGGAACTGCCCGACGGTATTCAGACTTATGCAGTGAAGCTGTTGGATGGCTTCATCACACGAGGCTGGATCGATTATCTTTCCTTTGGAGAGATCGGCCCCGGTGGATGGGTAGATGGTGACGGTTATATCAACTGTGTGAAATCCGCATGGGATCTTGAAAGCGAGGGCTTCCGTGTTTCCTTGCTGAAGCACGAAGCCCAACACGCACGAGATTTGGAAACAAACAAGGATATGTCCTCGGAAGATTTGGAGTACAGGACAAAGCTGGTGGAACTGATCTATTCCGGCGAGCGAAATCTGCTGCAAACATTTGCTCAGGAAGCCAGTCCCTCGGACAAGAGTAACAGTCACGCAATAGCAGCATACAGAATTGTCAAAGGCTTTGCAGACAGACTGGGTGTGGTACATCTTAATTCATCCGTGATCCCAATCGGAAGAATATAGACTGTTGCAAAATTGCTATTTGAGAATAGTAGTCATGTTCGATAAAAACAGGGGGCGATAAATATGCCGATAGACATTGGTGCATTAGAAAGAACTTTAGCAGAACACAAGGTGTATGATGCATGGAGTTATGATTTTTATTAAGAACGATACAGCTGCTGCTGAGCAGACGGGAAATAGCACAGGTCAATAAGCAGAGTGTTGCATTATTTAACAAAAGGCACACTTTTTAACGATTTGTCCGAGGGGTGTGCATAAGGAATAGAATTTAACGATGTATACTTGGTCAGTGATCATGAAAAATATGGTTTTTGCATTGTTGACCGAGCTATTTCTCCATGTAGTTCAATAGAAAAAATTTATTATAAGTCTATTTAATCGTTCTGTGGCATGTGCACTTTTAAATTATTTCTCGCACCTTATAGCAAAAGGTCAAAAGAGTGTGCATTTCGTATTAAAATAGGTCTTTAGTTTCATGATAAAACAGTCTAGAATTTCGTTCCAGGCTGTTTTCTTTTGGATTTTTGTAAAAATTCAAAAGATGCCGTTTCGGCACGTCTACCCGAACGCAGTGTGGGCTCTCAACAATAACGGCCGAGAAACACCAAGGCGGCATCCGGCTCCTGGAATCCATTTTGCCGGAAACAGCGCCCCGGGACTCGAAGGTCCCCCGCTTCCAATCAACCAAATTGGGGCCAGGGCGGAAGGAGGCGGCACTCGAGTTCCGAATGTCTGCCCGACTTTTTTTGACTGTGCATACGCAGGAAGAGGTGAAAAAGATGATAGAGGTTAAAAAAATCAGCAAGACTTTCCGGGTGGCGAAGCGAAACGCCGGATTTTCTGAAGCGGTCAAGGCCTTGTTTCATAAGGAATACAGCTTCATACACGCACTGCAGGACGTTTCGTTTACCATACAAGACGGCGAAATGGTCGGCTACATCGGTCCCAACGGCGCCGGTAAAAGCAGCACGATTAAAATCATGAGCGGCATCCTGACGCCGGATTGTGGGGAATGCATCATCAACGGCCGCACACCCTGGAAGGATCGAATCGCCCATGTGCAGGACATCGGCGTTGTCTTCGGCCAGAGGTCTCAGCTGTGGTGGGACGTGCCTGTCATCGACAGCTTCGCGTTGATTCGGGACATCTATCAAGTCGAAAGCGCTTCGTACAACAGGACGTTATCGAGGCTGGTAGAACTGCTGGACATCGGTGAAATCATCAAAACTCCCGCGAGGCAACTCTCTCTTGGGCAGAGAATGCGATGTGAAATTGCAGCGTCCCTGCTGCACAGTCCGAAGATTCTCTTTTTGGACGAGCCGACCATCGGTCTGGATGCCGTCTCCAAGATTGCCGTCCGGGAGTTTATCCATGCCGTCAACCGGGAGAACCAAACAACGGTGATCCTCACCACCCACGATATGCAAGACATAGAGGCGCTGACCGAGAGAATTCTCCTGATCGGCAAAGGCAGAATCCTGCTGGACGGCTCTTTGACTGAACTGAAAGCACAAAACACAACGCACAAAACCTTGACGGTGGATTATTCCGGCAATCAGCTGCCCATTTGCGAGCACATGACGGTCGTCAAAGATTTTCGCGGTCACGGGGAAATCATCATCGATACGGCATGCCTGACGGTCTCTCAGGCAATCTCCTACATCTCCTCCCAGGTGGAGGTTCAGGATATATCCGTCACCGGAGAAACAATTGACGAAATCGTCGTTTCTCTTTACAAAAAGTTTGAAATATGAAAAAGTACCTTTCTTTTTTTCGAATCCGGTGCATCGCCGGGCTTCAATACCGCACCGCCGCCTGGGCCGGCATGGCAACCCAGTTTGCCTGGGGCGGTATGACCATCCTGATGTTTTGGGCCTTTTATCAAAACGGCGAAAATCGTTTCCCCATGACATTCCCGGAGCTGTCCAGCTACATATGGATGCAGCAAGCCTTCCTCGCCATGTTCATGGCGTGGTTCTTCGATCCGGAAATCCTGGAGAGCATTCAATCCGGCAACATTGCCTACGAGCTGTGCCGCCCTTGCGATCTGTACACCATGTGGTTCGTCAAGAATATGGCGATCCGGCTGGCAAGGACGTTGCTTCGATGCCTTCCCATTTTATTGGTTGCAGCCTTTCTTCCGGCGCCGTTTCACATCACCCTTCCTCCGGATTGGACTGCGGGCCTTCTGTTCCTGATCTCCGTGACACTGGGATTTCTGGTCCTGATCTCATGCTCCATGCTGGTCTACATCTCTACCTTTTACACCATCTCGCCTATGGGAATCCGGATTATCGCCACATCCGTAGCCGAATTTTTTTCAGGCGCCCTCATTCCAATCCCATTTTTTCCGGATGCCCTGCAACGGCTGATGTACGCCCTGCCCTTTGCATCCACGCAGAGCACGCCGTTTTTGATTTACGCAGGACACATCCGTGGAACCGCCGCACTGCAGAGCATCGCCCTGCAGCTGGTCTGGCTCACGGCATTGGCCCTAGCGGGCCGTATTTTAATGAAACGGGCGCTGAAAAAAGTGATCGTGCAAGGAGGGTAACGGATGAAGCTGTATTTCAAATACGCCGGCATACTGCTGAAATCCCAAATGCAGTATAAAACGTCGTTCATCATGACCACGGTTGGGCAGTTCCTGGTTTCCTTTACGGCGTTCCTGGGTATCTATTTTATGTTTACCAGATTTCACTCCGTCAACGGGTTTACTTTCTCCGAAATACTGCTGTGCTTTTCTATTGTATTAATGGCATTTTCCATCACAGAATGCTTGGTCCGGGGATTTGATGTATTTCCCCAGCTGATTCAAAGCGGAAAACTGGACAGGATTTTGGTTCGGCCGCGCAACGAGATATTCCAAGTTCTCACCTCGAACATGGAATTTTCCCGCGTCGGCAGATTGCTTCAATCTATCCTAATGCTTGCATACGCCATTCCGAAAAGCGGAATTCTATGGACCGCCGACAAGGTGGCCGCCCTCGTTTTCATGGTGATCGGCGGCATCGCAGTATTTTCATCGCTGTTCGTCCTGTACGCAGGAATCAGTTTTTTCACCATAGAAGGCCTGGAGTTCATGAATATTTTTACAGACGGCAGCCGCGAGTTCGGAAAATATCCGCTGTCCATCTACGGCAACGAAGTCCTGAAATTTTTTACCTACGTCATTCCAATCGCCCTATTTCAATACTATCCCCTTCTTTATTTGATTGGGAGATCAGACCGGATTTTCCTCCTATTTTTGCCTCTGCTCGGGTTTGTTTTCATGATTCCGTGCTACTGTTTTTTTCAATTCGGGCTCAGAAAATACCAATCTACCGGTTCATAAAAGTAAAGGAGCCGCGCCGGAGCAGGGCGCGGTCCGGATGGTCCCGCGCAATCCCATGCAAAAATCCCCGAACCTGGACCTGGGATTTGTTCACAATTTATTCTGTCTTTTTCCCGTGGTCTATGATATAATGCAATTTGAGTTGACATCTTCACCCTGCATCCCTGCCGGGGAAGATGCGGAAAAAACTTTTCTACGCCGGAGATCGGTGGATATGTAAATTCGTTTCGGAAGAAAGGGCAAACGATCATGGGTATCATGCGTAAAATTTTCGGAACCCGCTCTCAGCGGGAGGTTAAGCGGCTGCAGCCGCTGGTGGATCAAATTGAGGCGCTGGAGCCTACCTGCCGAAAGCTCTCGGACGGAGAGCTGGCCGCCAAAACGAAGGAGTTTCAGGAGCGCTATCAAAAGGGCGAAACCCTGGACGCGCTTTTGCCGGAAGCCTTTGCCGTCTGCCGGGAGGCGGCGGATCGGGTTTTGGGCATGCGGCCCTATCCTGTGCAGCTGATTGGCGGCATCGTCCTCCACCAGGGCCGGATCGCCGAAATGAAAACCGGCGAAGGAAAAACCCTGGTAGCCATTCTGCCGGCTTATTTGAACGCCCTGGCCGGAAAAGGCGTCCACATTGTCACAGTCAACGAGTATCTGGCAAAGCGCGACTCCGAATGGATGGGACCGCTCTACCAGTTCCACGGACTGTCGGTGGCCTGCATCGACGACACGCAGCCCAACTCCGACGCCCGCCGCGAGGCTTACATGGCCGACATCACGTTCGGAACCAACAACGAATACGGCTTCGACTACCTGCGCGACAACATGGCTTCGTCGCCCAAGGACCTCGTGCAGCGCAAGCACCATTTCGCCATCGTCGACGAGGTCGACTCCGTGCTGATCGACGACGCCCGGACGCCGCTCATCATCTCGGGACCCGTGCCCAAGGGCGACGACCAGATGTTCGAGCAGTACCGCCCGGCCATCGAAAGCCTCTACAACCTGCAAAAGAACCTCGTGACGGCCCTGCTGGCCGAGGCGCGCCAGCTGATCTCGGAGGGCAAGAACGACGAGGGCGGCGTGAAGCTCTACCGCGCCCACAAGGGTCTGCCGAAGTACAAACCGCTGATCAAATACCTCTCGGAACAGGGCGTCAAGGCGCTGATGCAGAAGACCGAGAACACCTACATGCAGGACAACAACCGCCGCATGCCCGAGATCACCGACGACCTCTACTTCGTCATCGACGAGAAACTCAACTCGGTGGAACTCACGGACAAGGGCCATGAGGCGCTGTCGAAATACTTCAATGAAGACGGATTCTTCGTGATGCCCGACATCGGCGCCGAAGTCGCAGAACTGGAGAAAAGCAGCCTGACGCCCGAGGAGAAGGCGCAGAAACGCGACGAGGTGATCAACGACTACTCGATCAAGTCGGAGCGCGTGCACACGGTCATCCAGCTGCTGAAAGCCTTCGCCATGTTCGAAAAGGACATCGAATATGTGGTGATGGACAACAAGGTGAAGATCGTCGACGAGCAGACGGGCCGTATCCTCGAAGGACGCCGCTACTCGGACGGACTCCACCAGGCCATCGAGGCCAAGGAGCACGTGAAGGTCGAGGCCGCGACGCAGACCTTCGCCACCATCACGTTGCAGAACTACTTCCGCATGTACCACAAGCTGGCCGGCATGACCGGTACGGCCGAGACGGAGGCGTCGGAGTTCTGGAGCATCTACAAACTGGACGTCGTGGTGATCCCGACCAACCGCAAGGTGGTCCGCGACGACCGTCAGGACCTGATCTACAAAACCAAGCGCGAGAAATACAACGCCGTGATCGAGGAGATCGTCAAACTCGTCGAGGCGGGACGTCCGGTGCTGGTCGGCACCACGTCGGTCGAGATCTCGGAGCTGTTGAGCCGCATGCTCAAACTGCGCGGCATCAGGCACAACGTGCTGAACGCCAAGCAGCACGCGCTGGAGGCGCAGGTCGTGGCCGAGGCAGGACGCTCGGGACAGGTGACCATCGCGACCAACATGGCCGGCCGCGGTACCGACATCAAGCTGACGCCCGAGGTTAAGGCCGCGGGAGGTCTGGCGATCATCGGCACGGAGCGTCACGAGAGCCGCCGCGTCGACCGCCAGCTGCGCGGACGCGCCGGACGTCAGGGCGACCCCGGATCGTCGCAGTTCTTCGTATCGCTCGAAGACGACCTGATGCGTCTGTTCGGTTCGGGCCGCATCGCCTCGATGATGGACCGCATGGGGCTGAAGGAGGGCGAGGTGATTCAGGCCGGCATGATGACCAAGGCCATCGAGCGCGCCCAGAAGAAGGTCGAGGAGAACAACTTCGGCATCCGCAAGCGACTGCTGGAATACGACGACGTGATGAACTCGCAGCGCGAGGTGATCTACACGCGCCGCCGCCATGCCCTCTACGGCGAACGGATCGAGATCGACCTGAACAACATCATGTACGACTTCGCCACGACGTTCGTGGAGAATCACGAAGGCGTCGAATTCGAAGATTTCCGTATCGAAATGATCCGCGAAGCGGCCATCCAGCCTTCGTTCGACGAGGCGGCGTACGAAAAAGCCAAGCCCCGCGAGCTGATCGAACTGATCGTTGCCGACCTGCAGGCCGCCTATACCCGCCGGATGAAGGCGATCGCCGATATGGTACGCCCCGTTATGGAGCGTGTTTATGAAGACCGCAAAGGCCAGCTGGACACCAATATCTACTTCCCCATCACGGACGGACACCTGGGCTACAACGTCCCGGTGAACCTGCAGCGCTGCAAGGATTCGGACGGGGAGGAGATCTTCAAGGTATTCTCCAAGGTGGTGATGTTCACCACGATCGACGACGCATGGCGCGAGCACCTGCGCGAAATGGACGACCTGCGCCAGAGCGTGCAGAACGCCACCTATGAACAGAAAGACCCGCTGCTGATCTACAAACTCGAGTCGTTCCAGCTCTTCTCGAAAATGCTCAACAAAGTCAATGCCGACGTATTGAGCACCCTCAACAAGGCCTACATCCCGGTACGGGAGAATACGGCCGAGAACGTACAGCGCGAACGCCAGGAGCGAGCCAAAGTCGATGTCAATAAGTTGCAGGCTTCGCGCATGCAGGCTGCGGCACAGGCGGGACAGGCCGAAAAACAGAAGCCGATGCCCGTGCATGTCGAGAAAAAAGCCGGCCGCAACGATCCCTGTCCCTGCGGCAGCGGCAAAAAATACAAGAACTGTCACGGCAAAGGTTTATAACCGCAAAAACGGACCGACGATGGGTTACAAGGAAGAGAAACAACACCAGCTCGACATGCGCTACCTGCGCATGGCACGCATCTGGGCGGAAAACTCCTACTGCGTGCGCCGCAAGGTCGGGGCGCTGATCGTCAAAGACAAGATGATCATCTCGGACGGCTACAACGGCACGCCGGCCGGCTTCGAGAATATCTGCGAGGACGAAACGGGTAAGACCAAATCCTATGTCCTGCACGCCGAAGCCAACGCCATTACCAAGGTGGCCAAAAGCGCCAACAACTGCGACGGCTCGACGCTCTACATCACCGCCGCCCCTTGTATCGAATGTTCGAAACTGATTATTCAGGCCGGTATCCGACGGGTGGTTTACAGCGACGATTACCGCTCCGAAGAGGGACTCGACCTGCTGCGCCGGGTCGGTATCGAATGCGTACAGATTCCAGGAGAAGAGTAGCCGCCCGGAATTCCGCTGACACGAATCTTCTATCCGCAAACAAATCGAGGGGAGCGTATTCTACGCTCCCCTCGATCTTTTATAAAATTCCGTCAACAACTTACCTCATCCGAGCGAACGACGAGAGTCGCTGAAAAACCACCGGATGCGGTTCCGACTTCATACCGCGATTGCTCCGGAACGAAGCCGTCCGCGCAACAGTTGCACCCTTTCGAGCGACATCCGCCTTGCGCGTCAATACAATATCCGAGCTACCCTGGTAGTCGATACCGTATTCCCCGTAACCGTCGTAAATCACACTTGGATAGTAAATCGCACCATCCGCCTCATAACCTTTAACCGTAAGGGTCTGAAGATCCTCCGAGATTTCGACCTCGAATCTCTTGCCGAACAGGTAATAATTTCCTTCGCCCGACATACCGATCAGATAGTTCTTGTAGTTCTTCAAGTAATGGAACAACGTTTCATCGTCTGCCGGAACACTCACCGTTCCGTCGGATGCAATTTCGAGGAACCACTTGGGTCCATAGTCCTGACGCGCTGCAACCTCATTCCCCTCCCAAGGATTGTACGACTCCGTACCCGGAACTTTTCCGGCCATAAGATCCTCCGGAGTAAAATACGGCAAAGCTCCGTCATAATCGAACCCGAGACATACCAAACGGTTCTGCGCCCGATAGTCCGCCGCTGTCTGCTCATCGGCTCCGGCGGCAATCGTCACGGGGAAGGAAACCTCGATGCCTCCGCCCATTCCGCCGACACGTCCGGTCATGGTCGCCGTCCACTCGCCCTGCAAGGTCGTGAAAAGTTCCGACTCCACCGGCGGCAGCATGGGAGCCGTCGCCGTCCGAGCCAGCTCTTTGGCCAACGCAACGCTACCCTCGGTATTCGCCACTGATACGATCACCACATACTCCGTGTCCGGGTGCAGTTTCCGATGGGAATTCACCGCTCCCTCGGGTTCGAGCATGAGCACAATACTCTCCGAATCGATCGGATTGCCGTAATTCTTAGGCAGCGTTTCATCCGTATAACCGTATTCGAGATTCGCCTCGTAGTTGCTCTTGGTGTCGAAATAGTAGTAACCCGAAGAGGCATTGGCCGCTTTCATGGTCACGATCAGACTCTTGTGAGGATCATATCCATCCGTTCCGTCACCCGGAACGATCGTAACCTCGATCGTCGGCAATGCCATCTGAGGCTCACCCGAACGACATACAGTTTCGACGATCTCGGTAGGCACATCCCCGACCATACCGTAAACGACCACGCAATAATCGGTATTCGGAGCGATTCCGACGTCCCACACTTTCGTCTGCACGCCCTGAAGCGGTTCGCTGTAACGCAGCAGCATCTTCATCAGTTCCGGACGAGCCATATCCTTGTAATTCAACTCATAATCATCCTTCTCGAAAGGAACGGCATAATATGAATCAACCGCCTCATCAGGCGTTATCTTCACGGCCAGCGCCAGCGAAGTGGTCTTATCCAAATCCTGCTCGACGACGATCTGCGCCTTGGAGTATTCTACCTCTTTCGTAGTCACGGACACCGAGGTTATCTCGCCCTTAATGACACCCTTCTCGTCGCAGACAGCAGCAAGAATCACATAGTCGGCCTTTCCGAGAATGAATATCGTGGTACCGTCGGGGTAAGCGTCGCCGTTCTTTACCGTATAACTCTGGGTGCCCGTACCCCGTTTACCGTCTTTCTGCAACAAGTCGGCCGGCTGGTAAAATACTCCGACCACTCCATCGTAAAAACTCTTATCGTAAACCACGTGCAGGTATTCATTGCCGTCCTTTCCGGCCGTAACGGTATAGGCCAGCGAATTGAAATCGGTATCTCCGGCCTTCAATTCAAGCTTATCGGGTATCTCCTCAGAACCAGGCGGAACGGGAGGAACATCTTCGGTCTTGTCCTTCGAGCAAGCCAACAACCCGCTCAGACAAAGCATCAGCAATAAAAATCTTTTCATAGAACTTCAAGAATAAAATGATACAATAAAATAATATGTCAATAGTAAAGATAATATTTTTTCTTTATAATTTGTCATAAACGGTCTATTATTTTTCAAAAACGAGCTTTTTTTTTGACCCCGGCATGAAAAAAATCGAACGACCTCACTCAATCACTCGAATCGTATTACCTTTGCCGATCGTACAAATCACTCGCTACTTATGAATCGAATCGTCATCCTCGGGGCCACTTCCGGCATCGGACTGGAGATCGCCAAACTGTATATCGCCGCCGGCTGGCAAGTCGGGGCCGCAGGTCGCCGCACGGAAAACCTCGAAGCACTTCGGGCTGCGGCGCCGGACCGGGTAAAAATACGTTCGATCGACATCACGGCCCCGGAAGCGGAAGAGCTGCTGCTGCGGCTGATTGCCGATCTGGGCGGCTGCGACCTGCTGCTGCATTGCGCGGGCATCGGCTACAACAACCCGCAGCTCGACGCCGCACGGGAAATCGCAACGGCGGAAACCAATACCGTAGGGTTCACGCGCATCATGGACACGGCTTTCGACTATTTCCGCAGGCAGGGCGGAGGACATCTGGCAGCGATCAGTTCGATCGCCGGGACCAAAGGCCTCGGCGCAGCGGCGGCTTACTCCGCCAGCAAACGCTACCAGAACACCTATCTCGACGCATTGGCACAACTCTCACGGATGCAACGGCTCGACATCCGCATCACCGACATCCGGCCCGGATTCGTGGACACACCCCTGCTGCGCGAAGGGAAATACCCGATGCTGATGCGCCCCGAAAAAGTCGCCGCACGAATCGTCCGGGCGCTGGAACAACGGAAACGGCGCATCGTCATCGACCGCCGTTACGCCGTGCTGGTATTTTTCTGGAGGCTGATTCCCGAATGGCTCTGGGAGCGGCTGCCGATCCGCACGAAATAAGGCCCGTCAGCAAGATTTCTCCCGACACCCCATGCTCCCGCCACAGCTATCCACCTCTAAAATTTCCCCAATGACATCCCAACAAATCGCTGCCATCGCCGCCCGCAACACAGAGAAAGCCCGACGGATCATCCGAGATACCGGCATCATCGACATCTGGGAATCCGCCGGAGCCGAAATAAACCTGGTCGGCTCGCTCAGCACCGGTCTTTTCATGAAGCACCGGGACATCGACTTCCATATCTATTCGGCTGTCCTCCGGCCAGAAGATGATTTTACCGCTTTAGCGAAGCTTGCCGCCAATCCTGCCGTCAAACGAATCGAATACGGCAACTTGCTGGCGACGGAAGAGCGGTGCCTCGAATGGCACGCTTGGTACGAAGACCAGGAAGGCGAACTCTGGCAGTTGGATATGATCCATATCGAGAAAGGCTCCCGCTACGACGGCTACTTCGAAGAGGTGGCCCGACGCATTTCGGCGGCCCTGACCGATGAAACGCGCGAGGCGATCCTGCGGCTCAAGTGGGAAACGCTCGATACGGAAAAAATCGCAGGCATCGAATACTACATGGCCGTCCTGCGGGACGGCATCCGCAGCTACCCCGATTTCGTTCGCTGGCGCGAAGCACATCCCCTGACGGGTGTAGCGGAGTGGATGCCCTGAACCGGATCGCCCCCTATCTCCATCCGGCAGCGCTGCGATACCGTCGGCGCCCGAAATACAGACCTATAAGGCCGGGGGGAGGGCAAATCCGGTCGTCATCATTCTCAGCCTCGGGAAATATTCACCGACCTGCCCCGCTTCCAACAATCCCCTTCCCCCAAATATTGTCGGATAACCGCCGGACACGCACCCGACTCCCGAAAGGTAAAATCCCGCCCTCATATCGGGCCGAAAAAAATCCGCCGGACAGGTAAAACCGGCCCGGCGGATATTCAATTGTAATAGTATGGAAAATCAGAACGGGAGATCGTCCGGATCGTCCGCAGCAGGCGTAACGGGAGTCTGGGCCGCAGGCTGCTGGTACGAAGGCTGCGCCGGCTGCTGATAGGACGGCTGTCCCTGCGGCTGGGCATACCCGCCTGCCGGAGCTCCCGCCGACTGGTTATCCCCACGGCGTCCCAACAACTTCATATCGTCGGCCAGAATTTCGGTCGTATAACGCTTGTTGTTATCCTTGTCCGTCCACTCGCGGGTACGCAGGCGCCCCTCGATGTAAATCTGCGATCCTTTATTGACGTAGCGATCCACTACGTCGGCCAAACCGCGCCACAAAGTGATCGTATGCCACTCGGTATGTTCCTTGGTTTCGTTGGCCTGGCGGTCGAACAGCCGTTCGGTCGTCGCCAGACGAACCCGGGCAACTTTCGCTCCGCTTTCGAGCGTGCGGACCTCGGGATCCACACCTACGTTGCCGATCAAAATCACTTTATTTACCATATCGCCTCGTTATAAGTTTTTTATCATCTCCATAAAGAGCTCGGCCATCTTCACGCCGGCTTTGGCCCCCTGACGCTGCACATCCTCGTGGTCGCCGACCTCATCGCTCAACCCGCAGTTCGTAATGACCGATACCCCGAAAACGGGAATCGACATGTGCCGGGCCACGATCACTTCGGGCACGGTGGACATACCGGCGGCATCGCCGCCGATCGCCTTGAAATAGCGGTATTCGGCCTGAGTCTCGAACGTAGGGCCCGTGCCGCCGACGTAGACGCCGTACTGCAACTTGATCCCCTCGCGTTCGGCGATGGCCGTCGCCTTGGCTCGCAGCTCGCGGTCGTAACAGTTGTGCATGTCCGGAAAACGGGGCCCCAGCTCGGCGATGTTGGGGCCGATGAGCGGATTGGGCATCAGATTGATATGGTCGGTGATGATCATCAGGTCGCCCGTACGGAACGACGGATTGATGCCGCCCGAAGCGTTCGACACGAACAGGCAGCGGATTCCCAACTGTTTGAGCACCCGCACGGGGAAGGTCACCTGCTGCATGGTGTAGCCCTCGTAGTAATGGAACCGGCCCTGCATGGCCACGACGCGGCGGCCGTCGATCCGGCCGAAAATCAGGCGCCCCTTGTGCCCCTCGACCGTCGAAACGGGGAAATTGGGAATATCCTTGTATTCGATCGCATACTCCACCTCGATATTGTCGGCGAAATCGCCCAGACCCGTACCGAGAACGATCCCCACCTCGGGGGTAAACTGCCCGACCTTCGCACGGATAAATGCGGCGGTCTCAAGAATCTGATTTAACATCTTTTTCAAGGTTTTGAAGAAAATCCGTTGCCGAATCGTCTATGAATGAAATGTTTATCGGTTGGTAAAACAATCTGCTGCGAATCTCGGCGGGCACCTTGCCGCGCCCCGCAAGTTTGACGGCGTCCTTCTCGGTCGTGAGCACCATTGCAGCCGGATGCTGTGCGATAAGCCCCGCCAGCGTCTTCAAATCCTTCACCCGATAGACATGATGGTCTTCGAATCGCAGCTCCCCGACCACGCGATAGCACGCTGAGGCGCCGCGCACGAACTGTGCCGGATTGCCGATTCCCGACATCAGGATCACCTCCGTACCCGGATCGAAGCCCTCGGCCGGAGCCTCCCCGAAGACGGGCTGCGGGCGGAACGCCTCCATGCGGGTGAAATAGATGTTCTGGTAGGCGGCTTCGATCAGCACCTTGCGCA